>OHLQ01001082.1_pt1 | contig 10261 bp, 8 predicted proteins | sample 1569081 | NCBI WGS metagenome assembly OHLQ01 (sample SAMEA3879585, study PRJEB24766) | human gut metagenome | biome: human-associated habitat; feature: feces | place: USA | collected 1985/1987 | reverse complement strand
TGCAGTCCCATTTCTTCGAAAATGCCGTAGCAGAGGTCATGAATCTGACAGGCGAATACAGTGAACTGCATGTGAGAAGATGCCTGGCACACAGCTGTATGTTGTCTTCCGATGTCAGCAGTGCTTTTGATCCTACCTATGCGTCCAGCTTCGACAAAAAGAACGTGGCATATTTAGGCGGTGGTATGGTCATCAATAAATTCACCGGAGCCAGAGGCAAGTCCGGTTCCAACGATGCCAATGCGGAGTATCTGGCACATCTGCGCCATATCTTCGACAAGGCAGAGGTGAACTTCCAGACTGCAGAGCTTGGTAAGGTCGATTTGGGCGGCGGTGGAACCATCGCATATATTCTGGCATTGTACGGCATGAATGTTATCGACAGCGGTGTGGCAGTGCTGAACATGCATGCACCCTGGGAAGCTACCAGTAAGGCCGACGTATATGAAACATATCGCGGATATAAAGCATTTGTGGAAGGAGCGAGCCTGTAATGGCAGAGACGACCGAACTGAAAAAATCAGACTTTTACTTTGATCTGCCCCAGGAACTGATCGCGCAGGATCCGCTGGAGGATCGTTCTTCCTCCAGGCTTCTGGTGCTCGATAAAAATACGGGAGAGCTCTCTCATCATATTTTCCGGGATATTATCGACTATCTGCATCCCGGAGACTGTCTGGTGTTAAACAACACCAAGGTTATTCCGGCGAGACTTTTAGGAGAGCGGGAAGGTACCGGCGGACATGTGGAAGTCCTTTTGTTAAAAAGAAAAGAAGCGGATGTCTGGGAGACACTGGTAAAGCCTGGCAAAAAATGTAAGCCCGGTCAGCGCCTGAGCTTCGGAGACGGACTGCTAAAGGCGGAAGTGCTTGAGACTGTAGAAGAAGGCAATCGTTTGATCCGTTTTGAATATGAGGGTATTTTTGAAGAGGTATTGGACAAGTTAGGTGAGATGCCCCTGCCTCCTTATATCACTCATAAACTGAAGGATAAGAACCGTTATCAGACCGTTTATGCAAAATACGAAGGGTCGGCAGCAGCCCCAACGGCAGGGCTTCATTTTACGGAGGAACTTTTTCAAAAATTAGAGGAAAAAGGAGTACTTGTAGCAAATGTTACGCTGCATGTCGGGCTTGGTACTTTCAGACCGGTAAAAGTGGATGATGTGTCAAAGCATCATATGCATACTGAATTTTATCAGGTAACAAAAGAAGAGGCAGATAGAATCAACAAGGCAAAACAAGCCGGTGGACGGATTGTCTGCGTGGGAACAACAAGCTGCCGGACGATTGAGTCGGCTGCCGATGAAAATGGTGTGCTTAAGCCGGGACAGGGCGATACCGATATTTTCATCTATCCGGGCTATTCTTTCAAAATGATGGATGTGCTGATTACGAATTTTCATTTGCCGGAATCAACGCTTTTAATGCTTGTTTCTGCACTTGCAGGAAAAGAGCAGGTTATGCGTGTGTACGAAGAAGCAGTGCGGGAGAGATACCGGTTCTTCTCGTTTGGAGATGCGATGATTATATTAGACGACTAGTGAGGGGTTTTTATGGAAAAAGAAAAGGTATTATTCGTTTATAATCCGCGTGCCGGAAAGGGGACTTTGCGGAACAAACTTGCCGATATCATAGATTTGATGATGAAAAGACAGTGGGATGTTTCGATTGCGGCAACACAGAAGGCTGGAGATGCAGCCGAATATATCATACAAAAGGGAATCGGTTGTGACCGTGTGATATGCAGCGGCGGCGATGGTACACTGCATGAGGTGATTCATGGATTGATGACTCTGCCACCCGATATGCGTCCGGCCTGTGGTTATATTCCAACCGGAACGGTGAATGATTTTGCAAATAGTATCAGGCTGCCAAAACGAGTGATTCCCTGTGCACAGATTGCGGTGGGGGACAAAAAGGATGCTTATGATGTCGGGGACATGAACGGTAATTTCTTTTCCTATGTAGCGGCATTTGGAGCTTTTACCTCGGTTTCTTATGAAACACCGCAGGCGACGAAAAACTTGTTTGGAAAGACGGCTTATATTTTAGATGGTGCGGTAAAGTTGGGAAAAACCAAAAGTTATCATATAAAGGTGCAGACAGATTTGGAAACTTGGGAGCAGGATTGTATTCTTGGTATGGTGACAAATGCAAAATCGGTAGCAGGATTAAAATTATATAAGAAAAACAGTGTCAGTTTAAAAGATGGTCTGCTTGATGGGATTTTTGTGAAAACACCGAAAAATCCGATTGAGTTGAATCAGGTAATGGCATTTTTACTGCACGGAAAAGCAAATTCGCATGTGAAGGTGATACACAGTTCCCATGTGGAAATCAGTTGTAAGGAAGCGTTAGCGTATACGCTGGATGGGGAAAATGGTGGAAAACATAAAAAAGCGGTGATTCAAAATCATCCGCAGGCAATTACTTATTTTTGTGGATCCCTATCCACAATATCATATCGATTCTGGATTAAAAGCTCTCTTGCTTTTTTCTCATCATCTTCTTTGTAAAGTTCCAGTTTCATAACACCATCTACATATTCACGGTTATGAATGATGCCGATATTTTTGATGCTGATGCCGTTCACGGACAGAATCGTGGCGATTGTGGCAATGGCGCCGGCACGGTCATCGATGTTTATGAATAAATCATACGAACGGGCAATTACACTGCTTTTCTTTGCAGGGATGGAATCCCTGTAGTCGCCTGCTGTGTGAAATTCATCCTGAATGGAAGCACCGTCTTTTTCTGCTATCATGTGGCGGAAATTTTCAATCTGCTTTTCAAAATGGGAGAGAAAATAATCAATGCTTTCGCTGTTTGCTAAGCAAATATCCTGCCACATTTGTGGAGAGGACGAGGCAATTCTTGTAATATCTTTGAAACCGCCGGCGGCAAACGCTTTCATATTCTGCTCCTCGTTGTCACTTGTGCGAACCATATTAACCAGGGAAACGGCGATAATGTGTGGCACATGGCTGATGGCAGCAGTGATTTTATCATGTTCCGATGGTGATAAAACGACACAGTTTGCACCGGTTTTTGCTACCAATTCTTTTAACAGAGACAAGTTTTCTAACGGCGTCTCCTCAAATGGTGTCAATAAATAGTATGCATTTTCCAACAAAATATCAGTGGAATTTTCGAACCCCGTTTTTTCGGAACCGGCCATTGGGTGTCCGCCGATAAACTGGCGGCTAAGTCCAAGTTCGGCTGCCTTTTTACAGATATTTCCCTTTACACTTCCAACATCGGTAAGAATGCAGCCAGGTTTCAACAGCGGTTTTAAGACGGACAGATAGTCTGTATTTTTTAGAACCGGCGCACAGAGAAAAATGATGTCGCAGGTGGAAAAACGCTCATCAATTTCATACCAGATAGAATCAATAATTCCTTCCGCCATGCCCTCATCAAGTGCCGGATTTTTTCTTCTGGAATAGACGTGTACGGACACATCCTCATTTTGTTTTTTGAGTGATCTTGCGATGGAACCGCCAATGAGTCCAAATCCGACAAAGCCAAGTTCTAAATGTTTCATAGCATAATAATCTCCATTCTTTGCAAAGTTAATAAACATAGTTTAGCACCTTTTTGGGTAAATTACAATTGCTTGACACAGAGAATGTGGATTCATACAATAGAAGTGAAAAAAGTTTACACAGAGCAAGGAGGAATTGACAATGAGTGTTTTGGGAGCATTAGAACCGGCACGTGTGATGCATTATTTTGAAGAAATCTGTGGCATACCGCATGGTTCGGGAAATACGAAAAAAATCAGTGATTATTGTGTTTCTTTTGCAAAAGAGCATCACCTTACTTATTTGCAGGATGAATATAACAATGTGATAATATGGAAAGACGGCATAAAAGGATATGAGAATTCGGCTCCGGTTATGCTGCAGGGGCATTTGGATATGGTCTGTGAAAAAGAAGAGGGCTGTGACATTGATTTTGAGACGGATGGACTTTGTCTGCAGGTGGAAGATGGCATTGTGACAGCAGAAAAAACAACGCTTGGGGGAGATGACGGTATTGCCGTTGCGTATGCTCTTGCTTTATTGGAGACGGATGAATATCCACACCCGCCGTTGGAGATTGTGCTTACGGTAGATGAAGAAATCGGAATGTTAGGTGCCACAGCTTTGGATACTTCACCTCTTCGTGCAAAAACGATGTTGAATTTGGATTCCGAAGATGAGGGGCATTTGTTAGTCAGCTGTGCCGGCGGTGTGACAGCGCAGGTGGAACTTCCACTTTCCTTTGAGACAGGCGATGGGGAGAAATACGTTATTTCTGTCAGTGGTTTAATGGGAGGCCATTCCGGTGTTGAAATTGATAAGGGGCGCGCCAATGCTTGTCAGATAATGGGAAGGGTTCTCTATGAACTGCATAAAGAAATTCCATTTTCTCTGTGCTTCTTAAATGGTGGATTGAAAGATAATGCCATTCCGAGACAGGCAGAAGCAGTTATTGTATGTCCGGAAAAACGGCAGTCTGAAATCAATACAAAGATTGCTGTGATTTCCTCTGAAATAAAACATGAGTTTTTGGAAACAGACCCTATGATTTTGGTGGAAGCAAAGAAAACTACACTTGTAGAAAAAGAGTTGGCAATGACGAAGGATTCCGCGGATAAGGTGATTACCGCCCTTCTTTGTCTGCCGGGTGGAATTCAGAAGATGAGTTTTCAAATGAAAGGACTTGTAAAGACTTCGTTAAATTTAGGAATTATGAAGACGGAGAAAGACCATGTTTCGCTGTCATTCTCGGTGCGAAGCAGTGTGGAATCGGAAAAGCGGGCGCTGCTTGACAAGATGGCCTGTCTGACAAAGACATTAGGCGGCACGGTTACCACAAATGGAGATTATCCGGCATGGGAGTATCTGGAAAATTCGCCGCTGCGTGATTTGATGTGCCGGATATTTGAAGAGCAATATGGTAGAAAACCTATTGTGGAGGCACTTCACGCAGGTGTAGAATGTGGTATTTTTGCCGGAAAGATACCGGAACTTGACTGTGTCTCGTTTGGACCGGATATGAAAGATATCCACACGCCGAAAGAGAGTATGGATGTGGAAAGTGTGAAACGAACGTGGGAATATTTGCTTGAAATATTGAAACAGTTGAAATAGCAAAAAAACGGTAAATCATCGAAACCATACAGTTCCGTTGATTTACCGTTTTTTATTATGTACGATTTACAATTCGGAATATCCGAATCCATTTACAATCGCATCAATTTTTTCTTTGTTTTTGCAGTGTGGACATTCACTTGGTGTAAAGGTGTTATAGTCCGGTAAATCCTCTGTTGAGAAGATGCAGTGGACAGGTTCACCGTAAATTTCTTTTGCTGCGCTGAAAATCGCTGAAATGCCTTGAATGATACCGCCGTAGTACTGAATACACTCCAGGCTTCTGGCGATGGTACGTCCGGTTGTTGCGGATGCTAAAAGAAGAAGTATGTTCTTTCCTCTTACCATCGGCTGTAAGTTGTCGCGGAAAATCATCTGTCCGTTTCCGTCAAACTCCGGTGTAATGACATACAGACTGTCATGCTGGTTTAATGACATAATACCGTTTTTGTTCAGTTCTTCTGCTAAGCAGGCACCGATGATTTCACAGCCGTCCATACATACGATGGTGTCAATCGGTTTGCTGTACTGGTATTCTTTTGCCATTTCTCTTGCTACTTCATAAGCTTCCTTTTGGCGAACTTTTAAGGTGGTCATATCCATATAAAAATTAATGTGTGAAGATGTCGTTGCAAAATGTCCCGGAACGACTTTTAAATTAATTTTGCTGTTCGTTTTGGAAGGTACTTTGTATTCTCTGTCTAATAACATAAAAAATCTCCTTTCCCAAGTTTGTAGATTATTTGTGTCGACTTCTATTTTATCATATTTTTCTTGTTACTTCCACTCTTTTTCGGTATAATAAAAGAAAAGTTCTTGAATTGGACGAATTGTTTTAGAAATTATGGAGGAAGGATTGCATGACATTATTCGAGATGATAAAGACAAGACCATATGAGATGCAGCAGGAGTTTTCATGCGGTGTCAGAAAACAGAATGAAAATGAGGTTTTGGTTTCTGTCTGGCGGCCGAAAGCGAAGAAATGTCAGTTGGCAGTCATAGCAGAGGGAAAGCGGAAACTGTTTCCGATGTATCCGGCGAAAATGTGCGGGATGGAAGATTATTTTACAGTTGTCTTACAAGCGGAGAATTTGGCAGACAGGCTTCAGGGAATGCCTTATTTTTTTGTAGCAGATGGTGAAAGTTTTTGCGATTCTTATGCCAGAATGATTACTGGAAGAGAGTACTTTGGCAGACGTCAGGGAAAAGTGAGAGCTTGTTTTGATTTTCAGGATTTTGACTGGACAGGAGAAAATTGGAAAAAGATTTCGGCACGTGATATGATTTTATATCAATGCCACGTCCGTGGATTTACGAAACATAAGTCGTCAAATGTAAAAAATCCGGGTACATTTTCCGGTATGGAGGAAAAGCTTTCTTATTTGAAAGATTTAGGGGTAAATACGCTGTTACTCATGCCGGCATATGATTTTAATGAATGTATGCATGATGAAAATGGCGTGGATTTAAAGAAAGTTAATTACTGGGGCTATACAGAGGATGCGTTTTATTTTGCTCCGAAGGCCGGTTATGCAGCAAAAAAGGGTGAACAGGCAAAGGAGTTTCAGAAGCTGATTAAAGCAGTTCATTCACAGGGGATGAACGTGGTGATGGATTTTTATTTTAAGGATGTGTCGCCTGAATTTATGCTGACTTGTATGCGGTATTATGCACTGCGTTTTCATATCGATGGTTTTCGGTTTAATCAGGAGTGTGTGTCTGTTGAATGGCTGCGACAGGACCCGGTTCTATCTCATTTGAAATTATTTGGTTATCACTGGGATGAATGTGGCTATGAAGCCGGTCAGGAAATGTTCTGCGAGATGAATGACCGTTTTTTGGTGACGGCAAGACGTTTTCTGAAAAGTGATGAAGGACAGGTTGAGGATTTTTATTATCAATTCCGCGAGCAGAAAAAAGGAGTTGCCATGGTTCACTCGATTACCGGGCATAACGGATTTACTCTGCGGGATTTGGTGTCTTATGATGTGAAGCATAACGAGGCAAACGGAGAAAAGAATCTCGATGGAACAGAGTATAATTACAGCTGGAATTGTGGGGCAGAAGGACCTTCGAGAAAAAAAGAAGTCCGTGAAAAGCGCTCCAGTCAGGAACGAAATGCATTTCTTATGCTTATGCTTGGTATGGCATCACCGAGAATTCTTTCGGGAGATGAATTTGGAAATACACAAAAAGGAAATAATAATGCATATTGTCAGGATAATGCGATTACATGGCTTGACTGGAGTTTGTTAGAGAAAAATAAAGAATTATTTTCCTATGTAAAAAAGTTGATTGAGTTTCGTAGGAACCATCCTCTCTATCAGAGCAGACGGTATCTGACCGGTATGGATTCTGAGGGGCTTGGTGCGCCGGATGTGTCCTGTCACGGAGTAGAGCCGTGGAATGCGAGGTTTTCTTATTATAGCAGGGAACTTGGTGTTTTGTTTTTCGGTGGCTATTACGGCGGAAATTCCTTGTATTTTGCATTTAATTTTCACTGGGAGCCACATGTATTTTATCTCCCGGAAATTGAAAAAAATAAAGAATGGAAACAGGTATTTGATACTTCAAATACTATGGAAATGGCAGTGGATGGAAAGAAATATGAGCTGGCACCGCGCTCAATTGCTGTTTTTGAGAATGTACCGGTTAAAAAAACTGCCGGGACTTCCGATAAGAAGAAAATCCCGGCAAAAGGGCATAAAAATGCCTAAAGATTGTGGTTTTCCACGATTGGATCGAACAAGTCCAAAGAACAATGTTTGTCAGACGTAAAATGTTTACATGTTACGCAGGAAACATTGACATTGCCGGATTTGTTGCTGCAGCTACAGCAGTCCTTGACTTCATAGGCACTACAGTTTTTGGCTACATCGCGGTAAGTTTGCTCATCTGCACGCATAATCTGCCTCCATTCTTTCACCATATCGGTGAATTTAGGTTACTTTGTAACAATGCTAGTATGAGCAGTTAGGAAGGATAATATACGAAATGATTGTATTGGAAATTGATAGCGTAAAAGAATTTATGCAGCATATGTTTCAGGGCAGTATGTTTGACCGGTTTCATCTGCGTTCCTGCGAGGTGACAACATTTGCCACGTTTCATATTGACGGCAGATGTTTTGATGATTGGTTTGACAGTGATGAAAAACGGACAGATGAAACTGGTCTGGTTACATGGAATATGATGAAAACATTTGTTTTTTCGTGGATAAAAGGAAATAAAGTGCCACAGAAGATGTTGTTTGATTTTTGTCATTACATGCCAAATGGAGATGTCGGATCGATTCAAATCCGCTATGAAAAGGAAAAACTTCAGTTTGTGACCGGATATATGCAAAAGGAGTTTTCTCTGGATAAAAAAGGGCAGCAGGCGTGGGATGACAATTGTCTGCAATTTATAAAGAAACATGAAATTGTTAGCACTCAATTTGAATGAGTGCTAAATTTTTCTTGACATTCGATTGTGACAGCGTTATCATATCTGTTAGAATAAGATTGAATTACTAATTGGAGGTTGATAACATGACGAATGAACAAGGAAATTTAGCGATTAATTCAGAAAACATATTCCCGATTATTAAGAAATGGTTGTATTCAGACCATGATATTTTTATCCGTGAAGTTGTAAGTAATGCTTGTGATGCGATTACGAAATTGAAAAAATTAGACCTTATGAGTGAGGCATCTCTGCCGGATGATTACAAAGCTAAAATTGAGGTGGAAGTAAATCCGGAAGATAAAACAATTACGTTTACCGATAATGGACTTGGTATGACGGCAGACGAAGTGAAAGAGTATATTAACCAGATTGCTTTTTCCGGTGCTGCTGATTTCTTGGAAAAATATAAAGATAAAGCAAATGAAGAGCAGATTATTGGACATTTTGGTCTTGGCTTTTACTCTGTATTTATGGTAGCGGACTCTGCAGAAATTCATACCCTTTCTTATAAAGAAGGTTCGGAAGCGGTTCATTGGGAGTCTGACGGTGGTTTGACGTTCGAGATGGGACCATCCGATAAAGATACAGTAGGTACCCGGATTATCCTGCATTTAAATGAGGACAGTTACGAGTTTGCCAACGAATACCGTGTTCGTGAGGTGCTTGATAAATATTGTTCTTTTATGCCGGTTGAAATTTTCCTTACAAAGGCAAATGCTGAGCCGGAGTATGAGACAATTCCGAGCGAGGAAGTGACAGAGGAAGATACGGTTATTGAGGAAATTGTGGAAGAGCCAAAAGAGGATGACAAAAAAGAGGGCGAAGAAGCAAAAGAGCCGGTTAAAAAGACCAAAATTTTGAAACGTCCGGTATCCATTAGTGATACGCACCCACTTTGGGCAAAACATCCAAATGAGTGTACCGAAGAGGAATACAAGACATTTTACCGTAAAGTATTTAATGATTACCGTGAGCCGTTATTCTGGATTCATTTGAATATGGATTATCCGTTTAACTTAAAAGGTATCTTGTACTTCCCGAAAGTAAACTTGGAGTATGAGAATGTTGAAGGTATGATTAAGTTATACAACAACCAGGTATTTATTGCGGATAATATTAAGGAAGTAATTCCGGAATTTCTGATGTTGTTGAAGGGCGTTATTGACTGCCCGGATTTGCCATTGAACGTAAGCCGAAGTGCTTTGCAGAATGATGGTTTTGTGAAGAAGATTTCGGATTATATTACGAAAAAAGTGGCAGATAAACTTTCCGGTATGTGCAAAACAGACCGCGAGAATTACGAGAAATATTGGGATGATATCAGCCCGTTTATCAAATTTGGATGCATCAAGGATGCGAAATTTGGTGAGAAGATGAATGATTATATCCTCTTTAAGAATCTGGATGGCAAATATCTTACCCTGAAAGACTGCATTGAGGAAAATAAAAAAGAAGAAACAAAAGCAGCTGAAGAGGAGAAGACAGAGGAGAAAGCTTCTGAAGGATCCCAGAATGAGGAACCGGAAAAAACGGTGATCTATTATGTGACCGATGAGGTACAGCAGAGCCAGTACATTAATATGTTCCGTGAAGCGGGTAAAGATGCTGTACTGCTGAAGCATGTGATCGATTCACAGTTTATTTCCCATCTTGAACAGCAGGATCAGACGATCC
>OHLQ01001078.1_pt1 | contig 10288 bp, 8 predicted proteins | sample 1569081 | NCBI WGS metagenome assembly OHLQ01 (sample SAMEA3879585, study PRJEB24766) | human gut metagenome | biome: human-associated habitat; feature: feces | place: USA | collected 1985/1987 | reverse complement strand
CAGCGAAGATCCCGCCATCAAAGGCATTTGGTGCGTACCGAAGTACTCCAATCCTCAGGGATATACTTATTCCGATGAGACCGTAAGACGCTTCGCAGCGCTTACGCCGGCGGCACCGGATTTCCGTATTTTTTGGGATAATGCTTATGCAATTCATCATTTATATGATGACAGACAGGATCAGCTGTTAGAGATTCTCTCCGAATGTGAGAAGGCAGGACATCCGGATATGGTATTCGAGTTCTGCTCTACCTCTAAGGTAAGCTTTGCAGGTTCCGGTATTGCGGCTATCGCATCTTCTAAGGCCAATCTGGATGATATGAGAAAGTCCATGACAATTCAGACGATTGGATACGATAAGATCAATCAGTTACGTCATGTACGCTATTTTAAGGATATTAACGGTATTCGTGAACATATGAAGAAGCATGCGGCAATCATGCGTCCAAAATTTGAGGCAGTATTGAAGGTTTTGGATGAGGAACTGGGTGGACTTGGTATCGGCAGTTGGACAAAACCCAACGGTGGATATTTTATCTCCTTTGATGCGATGGATGGTTGTGCCAAGGCTATTGCGGCAAAATGTAAGGAAGCAGGTGTGACTCTGACGGGGGCAGGCGCTACTTTCCCTTATAAGAAGGATCCCAAAGATTCCAATATCCGTATCGCACCTTCCTTCCCGACACCGGAAGAGATGGCAATGGCAACGGATCTGTTCGTACTGTGTGTCAAGATGGTAAGTGTGGACAAATTACTGGAGAACAAATAACAGATTCGAGGATAAATAAAAGAAGGAATAACGGGTCATGGAAGAATTCAGGCGTATCAAACGGGAACTGGTTGCAAAAGGTGCGATCATTGATTATTATCAGGACACCATGCAGATTCCCAACGGTAACATTGCAAAATGGGATCTGATCGATCATAAAGGCGCAGCAGCTGTGGTTGCAGTAAGAGAAGACGGTAAACTTCTCATGGTGCGGCAGTATCGTAATGCGCTGGAGCGGGAGACTCTGGAGATTCCGGCCGGCGGACTGAATGGCAGAGAAGAACCTACGGATCAGGCAGCCATGCGGGAATTGCAGGAAGAGACCGGCTATCATACCGATCATGTGGAACTGCTGACTTCCATCTATACCACAGTAGCTTTCTGTAATGAGAAAATCGACATCTATCTGGCGTTAGATCTGAAAGACAGAGGGAGCCAGCATCTGGATGAAGATGAATTTATCAATGTAGAGGCATATTCCGTAGAGGAATTAAAACAAATGATCTATGACTGTAAGATTCAGGATGCCAAGACGATTTGCGGCATTCTGACATATGCATCGAAATACTTAAGTAAATAGTCAGTACGTTGAGGTAGGCAATCCGCTCCATGGATAGAATCTGTGTGGCGGATTGTTTTTTAGTTGTTACGGTTCAGGAATGATTCCCTGTGTTGTCCGCATATATTAACATAACATTGCGTGGCGTAGAGATGGGAATTTTCATGAAATGGGATAAGTCTATCGTACCGGTGGGAAAACTGCCGCTTCGTTTTCTGTTTGTGATCGGATTCGCAGTGGGGTTTCTGATCGTATATTGGGGAAAAGGCACTTTCCTGAAGAATATGGGAATGCTGGATGAGGATACTTTGTATCATATGAAATACATGGCCGTGGACAACAAGGTTCTCTTCTGGTACGTCCTGTGTAAAAGAGGCAAAGATTTCATTGCACTGGTTCTCATGGCCACGACGTACCTGGGATTGTTATTCTGTGGTGGGATGACAGTAAAATATGGCTTTTCCCTTGGATTATTCTTAGGTACTGCGACCTGCCGTTATGGAATCAAGGGGATTTTGTTATGTATTGTTGGAATTTCTCCTCACTATCTGTGTTATGTACCTGCAATGGTGATGCTGCTTCAGTGGTGCGAGGATATTTACAGAAGTATTTATTTTTATCATAATATAACCGGGCAGGGAAAAAAGTCCCTGCCCGGTAAACTGGGAAAACCGGTGCTCATTTTGGGAGTACTGGTTCTCGGATGTGTGTTGGAAGCGTTTGTGAATCCTGTGTTATTCAAAGGCTTCCTGCAATTTTTTTAAAAAAGGGTTCGTCTTATTCGTACTCTGCGATATCGTAGATCAGACGCTCTGTATCGTCCCAACCCAGGCAGGGATCTGTGATGGACTTACCGTAACAGCCGGCCCCCACCTTCTGGTTACCTTCTTCGATATAACTCTCGATCATAACGCCCTTGACCAGCTGATGGAGATCGGAACTCAGCTTGCGGCTGTGCATGACTTCTTTGGTGATTCGGATCTGTTCTTTGAACTGCTTGTTGGAGTTGGAATGGTTCGCATCGATCACGCAGGCAGGATTCTTCAGATCCATTTTTTCATACATATCCCACAGACGGATCAGATCTTCATAGTGGTAGTTGGGAATGTTGGCACCATGCTTGTTGGTAGCACCACGCAACACGGTGTGAGCCAGATCATTTCCATGGGTATTTACTTCCCAGCCGGTATAAATAAAGGAATGGGGATGCTGTGCTGCATATACGGAATTCAGCATTACAGAGAAATCTCCGCTGGTTGGATTCTTCATACCTGCCGCTACATCAAAACCGCTGACGGTCAGACGGTGCTGCTGATCCTCTACGGAACGGGCGCCGATTGCCACATAGGAGAGGATGTCGGATACATAACCCCAGTTCTCAGGGTATAACATTTCATCTGCCGCAGTCAGCCCTGTCTCCTGGATCGCACGGATGTGCATTTTACGCATGGCAATCAGACCTTCGATCATGTCAGGCGCTTTTTCCGGATCCGGCTGGGAGGCGATACCCTTATAGCCCTCGCCGGTAGTACGCGGCTTATTTGTATAAACACGCGGAATGATGATCAGACGGTCGGCAACATCCTCCTGGATTTTTGTGAGGCGGCTGACATAATCACAGACAGCGTCCTCACGGTCTGCGGAACAAGGTCCGATGATAACGAGAAAACGGTCATCTTTTCCGGTGATAACGTCGGAGATCATAGCATCCCGTTCTTTTTTTAACTGTTTTAATTCTTCTGACAGCGGAAAATCACGTTTGATCTCTGCCGGAGAAGGAAGCTGGTTTAAAAATGTAAAACTCATAATAATCCTCATTTCTGAGCAACTTATTGCGAAAAATAAGCTATCAAACTTATTTTTCACACTAAAAACTCCATTCTAAGCGCTAAAATCAAAAATTATATTAAATGATATTGCAGAAGATGTCAAATATTTGCATAACAGGAGGGGGTTGGTTATAATGAAAAAAGAAGATGATTGTGAGATGGCAGGGAGGTGTCTGGCATGAAAATAAAAGGAACAGAGGTCGGAACGGGACGTCCGCTCATATGCGTTCCGGTTCTCGAAAAAACGAAAGAAGAAGTTATAAAAGAAGTGGAATATCTCGTGAAATCGGATGCAGACATGATCGAATGGAGGCTGGATGCATTTGAACATTACACCGACTACAATGAAGTGCGGGAAATATTGCAGCAGATAGCGCCTTTATTAAAGAAAAAACTGTTTTTGTATACATTTCGTACTGCAAAACAGGGTGGAGTGGTGTCGGTTGACCGGGAAACATTAAATGATCTGCACGATCTTGCGGCAGAGTCAGAATGTGTGGATCTGATCGATCTGGAATTTTTTGAGGAGGAACATGCGGCAAAGCGGATCCGGGAAATTCAAAAAAAGGGGAAGAAAGTTGTGGCATCACATCATGATCTGGAAGGAACACCGCAGATAGATGTAATGCGGATGCTGCTTGACCATATGTGTGAAGGAGGTGCGGATATTGTCAAACTTGTTGTGACTCCAAAAACAACGGAAGATGTATTGCGGCTGCTTGCCGTTACTTCTGAATTTCACAGTGAAAATCAAGAAACACCGATCATTACCGTGTCCATGGGAAAACTGGGGGCAGTCAGCAGAGTGAGCGGAGAAACTTTTGGTTCCTGTGTGACATTTGCGTCGCATGGAAAGAAAAGTGCACCGGGACAGTTTCAACTGGAAGAAATGCAGCAAACGCTCGCTATGCTGCATGAGGGATGTGAATAAAAAATAAAGAAAATATAAAGAATGGATAAAGTGCAGGGAAGATACTTGACGTGGTATCTTCCCTGTGTTAATATATGCCACTGTAAATAAATAACAAAGAAAATATATAACAATGTTAAATAATGAGGTGAGAAAAACAGGAATGGATGATTTATTTACAAGATTTTTTTTTGCGCTGTATCAGTTTCACAAACTGCATATGGGTGATCTGGTGCCGGATATCACGAAACTTGAGGGCATGACGATGGCGGCGATCAAGCACTGCAGTGGGGAAAAGGAAGAACTGACGGTTTCCGAATTGACCGCAAAGCTGAAAGCGAAGGGACCTGCAGTTTCACGCACCTTAAAGACGTTGGAAGATAAAGGATACATTGAGCGCGACGTCAACAAAGCAGACAGGCGCAATACTTATGTGAAGCTGACGGCATCCGGGGAACAGAAGCAGGAAGAGTGCGAGCAGATCATGAGCAGCTTTGCGCATGCAGTCATCTCAAAAATAGACCGGGATGACATGGAACAGCTGATCGATTGCCTGAATGAGCTTTACGAGGCGTCGAGGGAAGAAATCGAAGACCGAAAAATGAGACAAAAAGGAGAATAGGACATGAGCAAAATATTTAAAAATATGCTCCCGTACTGGAAGGGACTGATCATTGTTGTTGCACTGTTAGTTGTACAGGCGTGGTGTGATCTGTCTCTTCCGGCATACACATCGGATATTATTGATGTCGGAATCCAGAACAAAGGTGTGGAGCATGTGCTGCCGGAGGCAGTAACGGAGGATGAGTTTACACTGGCACAGCTTTTTATGGCCGATGAGGAGAAGGAAAGCTGGGAAAACAGTTACGAAAAGGACGGAGATGTTTACCGTCTGACCGTTACAGATAAAAAACAGTTAGATGAACTGGATGATACGCTGCTTCTTCCTCTTCTGATGAACTATCAGATGTCATCGGTGGATGAGCAGACATTTAAAGAGAGTGTGGCAAAACAGACCGGAATGGATCAGGCGATGCTTGATAACATGAGTATCGAGCAGATCGGGGAGTCCATGGGAGTGCCGCTTACATCTTTTGAGAAAGAAGTCGAGGATGACGACGGAAATACCGTGGTTACGAATTGCGTGGATATGCGTACAATTTTTGCCGCCATGGAAGCGTCAGGGGCAATGACAGAGGAACAGATCTTATCCATGCGTGATACCGTTTCTGATACGATCGATACCATGGGAAGTTCTCTGGTAAAATCAATGGGTATCGCGTATGCAGTAAGCTGTGATACAGCGGCAGGAGTGGATATTGATAAGGTACAGACATCCTATCTCTGGTCAGCCGGTGGCAGGATGGTTGCGATGGCACTTCTTATGGGTGTGGTAACGGTTCTGGTAGGATTTTTTGGTGCACGTATCGGTGCCGGAATCGGACGTGACCTGCGAGGAAAGATATTTGGACAGGTGGTTCGTTTTTCTAACGCGGAGATGGATCATTTTTCCACTGCATCTTTAATTACCAGAAGTACGAATGATATCCAGCAGATTCAGATGGTATCTGCAGTGATGATCCGTATGGTTGCCTATGCGCCGATTCTTGGCATCGGAGGTGTATTAAAAATCATCCAGACAGGAGCAGGAATGGGATGGATCATTATTCTGGCAATCCTTGTGATCCTTGGCTATGTCATGGTATTGATGTCTGTTACAATGCCTCGTTTTAAGCTGATGCAGAAACTGGTCGATAAGATCAATCTGGTATCCAGAGAGATCTTAACAGGACTTTCCGTCATTCGTGCATTCGGCAGGGAAACAGAGGAAGAAAAACGTTTTGATGCTGCAAATAAAGATCTGACAAAGACCATGCTGTTTACAAACCGTGTCATGACATTTATGATGCCGGGTATGATGCTGATTATGAATCTTCTGACCGTAGGTATCGTATGGGTAGGCGCGCACAAAATCGATGCCGGTTCCATGCAGGTCGGTTCCATGACTGCATTCATCACCTATGCGATGATGATCGTTATGGCATTTTTAATGCTGACAGCAATGTCGATCATGCTTCCGCGTGCAGCAGTAGCAGCAGAACGTATCGATGAGGTTATCCGCACAGAGTCTTCCATAGAAGATGCAAAAAATCCGGAAGAATTAAGAGAACACAAAGGTGTGATCCGTTTTTCACATGTCAGCTTCCGCTATCCGGGAGCGGAGGCAGATGTGTTGGAGGATATTGATTTTACAGCGGAGCCGGGTAAGACAACGGCAATCATCGGAAGTACCGGATGTGGAAAATCCACGCTGGTCAACCTGATTCCAAGACTTTATGATGTCACAGGCGGAAGTGTTACCTTAGACGGTCAGGATATCCGGAATATCCGTATGGAAGATTTGAGGGAAGAAATCGGTTTTGTGCCGCAGAAAGGTGTACTGTTTTCCGGTACGATCGCGTCAAACCTGCGTTTTGGAAAACGAGACGCCACAGATGAGCAGATCAAAGAGGCGGCAGCAATCGCACAGGCAGCCGATTTTATTGAGGAGAAACAGGAAAAATACGACAGCGATATTGCACAGGGCGGAAGCAACGTTTCCGGTGGACAGAAACAGCGTCTTGCCATTGCACGTGCGATTGCAAAACAGCCGAAAATCTATGTGTTTGATGACAGTTTCTCTGCACTTGACTTAAAGACGGATGCGGCACTTCGAAAAGCACTGGCATCGAAAGTAAAAGACAGCACAGTCATCATTGTAGCGCAGAGAATTAGTACAATTTTACACGCAGAACAGATCCTTGTGCTTGATGATGGAAAGATCGTCGGAAAAGGTACGCATGAAGAATTGCTGAAAAACTGTGAGACATACCAGCAGATCGCACGTTCACAGCTTTCGGCAAAAGAACTTGGCATAGAGGAAAGTGAGGTGTCTGTCAATGAGTAATGAAAGAGAAAAAGTTAGAATGCAGCACCGTGGCAGAGGACCGATGGGGCGCGGCATGCAGCCGGGAGAAAAACCGAAGGATTTAAAGGGTTCTCTGGGAAAACTGTTATCTTACATTGGAAATTTTAAAGCTGCAATTATTGTAGTCATGATTTTTGCGGCGGCTTCCACGGTATTTAATGTAATCGGGCCTAAGACTTTAGGAAAGGCAACCACAGCGCTCTCCGAAGGACTGATGGCAAAGATCCAGGGCACGGGAAGCATCGATTTTACCTATATCGGACAGATCCTTTTATTTGTGTTAGGGCTTTATGTGTGCAGTGCGGCATTTAACTTTATTCAGGGCTGGATTATGACCGGTGTAACGCAGAAGATCTGCTACCGCATGCGTAAAGAAATCTCCGGGAAAATCAACCGCATGCCGATGAAGTATTTTGAGAGCCGTACTTACGGAGAAGTTTTATCGAGAATCACCAATGATGTCGATACCTTAGGACAGGGATTAAACCAGAGTATCACAACGATCATCACGTCGGTTGCAACCTTAGTCGGGGTGCTGATCATGATGTTAAGTATCTCCCCGTTAATGACGCTGATTGCAATCGTGATCCTGCCGATCTCCATGGCACTGATCTCATTTGTGGTCAAAAAATCCCAGAAATACTTCAAAGACCAGCAGGAATATTTAGGTCATATCAATGGACAGGTCGAGGAGGTTTATGGCGGGCATTTAGTCATCAAGGCATTCAACCGTGAGAAAGACACGATTGAGGAATTTAACCGCACCAATGAGATTTTATATCAGTCTGCATGGAAATCACAGTTTTTGTCAGGTATGATGCAGCCGATCATGATGTTTGTCGGAAATCTCGGTTACGCAGCAGTGGCTTTATCCGGTGGACTGCTTGCAATCCGTGGAACGATCACGATCGGTGATATCCAGGCATTTATCCAGTATGTAAAAAACTTTACACAGCCGATCCAGCAGATTGCACAGGTCATCAATCAGGTACAGTCGATGGCGGCAGCATCTGAGCGTGTGTTTGAGTTTTTAAATGAGGAAGAGGAAGATCAGACCGTAGAACATCCGGCAGATGTGAGTGCCGTAACCGGAACCGTCGATTTTGATCATGTACAGTTTGGTTACAACCCGGATCAGACGATCATCAAAGATTTCAGTGCACATGTCAAACCGGGGCAGAAGATTGCAATCGTTGGGCCGACCGGCGCAGGAAAGACTACGATGGTAAAGCTTCTGATGCGTTTTTATGATGTAAACAGCGGTTCCATCAAATTAGACGGTCATGATGTCAGGGATTTTAACCGCAGGGAATTAAGAGATGCGTTTGGAATGGTATTGCAGGATACCTGGCTGTTTAAGGGAACGATCATGGAAAATATCCGTTACGGACGTTTAGAAGCTACAGATGAAGAGGTCATTGCAGCGGCGAAAGCGGCACATGCTGACCATTTCATTAAGACACTTCCGGGTGGTTACCAGATGGAATTAAATGAGGATGCAAGCAATGTTTCACAGGGACAGAAGCAGCTCCTTACGATCGCAAGGGCAATCCTTGCGGACAATAAGATTTTGATCCTCGATGAGGCAACATCTTCGGTTGATACGAGAACCGAGGTCACAATCCAGAAAGCGATGGATAATCTGATGCGTGGCAGAACCAGTTTTGTCATTGCACACAGACTCTCAACGATCCGCAATGCGGATCTGATCCTTGTCATGAAGGACGGGGATATCGTGGAGCAGGGAAATCACGAAGAACTGCTTGAAAAAAATGGATTTTATGCAAATCTTTATAATTCACAGTTTGAGGATGTTGTTGCGTAAGAGGATATGGGATGTCGTCGTTTGGCGGCATCCTTTTTTTGTGCAGATTTTGCCGGGTATGGAATTCATTTTCGTTCCGGATACATAAAAGAAAAATAGCTGCATAAATTTTCCGGCAAACAGGAAACACTATGAGAAAAAGCCACATTCATGCGGCAGAAGGCAGGAAAATCATATGGACAAAATGAATATCAGAAAAGCGGCAATGATCGGCTGCGGATTCGTGGGCGCATCATCGGCATTTGCGCTGATGCAGAGCGGTATTTTTTCGGAGATGGTCATGATTGATGCAGATCACGCGAAGGCGGAGGGGGAAGCGATGGATCTAAGCCACGGACTTCCATTTGCAAGACCGGTAAAAATATATGCCGGGGACTATGATGACATTGTAGATGCCGGAATTATTATCATCACGGCGGGTGCAAACCAGAAGCCGGATGAGACGCGGCTTGATCTGATCCACAAAAATGTGGAGATATACAAACAGATCATCCCGGAGATCGCAAAGCGCGGCTGTGAGGGAATCCTTCTTATCGTATCCAATCCGGTCGATATCCTTACCTACACGGCACTGAAACTTTCCGGTTTCCCGGAACACCGCGTGATCGGTTCCGGGACAGTGCTTGATACCGCCCGGTTAAAATATCTGATCGGGGAGCATTTAGGGGTAGATAACCGCAGTGTGCATGCGTTTATCATCGGGGAACACGGAGACAGTGAACTTGCCGCATGGTCCAATGCGAATATTTCCGGTGTCCGTCTGAGTGATTTTTGCGAAATGCGTGGTCATTTTATGCATGAGGAATCCGAAAACCGTATCTATGAAAAAGTAAGAAACAGCGCTTACGAGATCATTGAACGCAAGCGTGCGACCTATTATGGGATTGCGATGGCGGTAAAGCGGATCTGTGAATGTATCATCCGAAATGAACAGTCGATCCTTCCGGTATCTTCCATGATGCATGGCATTTACGGAATGAAAGATATTGTGATCAGCATGCCTGCCATTGTCGGAAAGGACGGTGTGGAGAACGTGATACCGATCTCACTGGACGAGGAAGAAAAAATGCAGTTGAAAAGATCAGCGGATATTTTAACCGGGATGAAAGAAATGATAAAAAAAGAACACGGGATCGGTTAAAAAAACAGGATAGTTGTGGTATAGTTTATTAGCAGATGATGTTAAAAAAATTGTATCAACAGGAATACAAAGGAGGACACATCATGTCCATGCGCATATATACCATGACACACAAAAAATTTACACCCCTGCCGGATCCGCTTTATGTACCGCTTCATGTCGGAAGGGCATGCGGGGAGAATCTGGGATATTTGGGGGATGATACGGGAGAACAGATCTCAGCGCTGAACTGTTATTACAGTGAGCTGACCGGGTTTTACTGGATCTGGAAAAACCCGGTCAGCTCA
>OHLQ01001074.1_pt1 | contig 10303 bp, 12 predicted proteins | sample 1569081 | NCBI WGS metagenome assembly OHLQ01 (sample SAMEA3879585, study PRJEB24766) | human gut metagenome | biome: human-associated habitat; feature: feces | place: USA | collected 1985/1987 | reverse complement strand
TTTTATAATAAAAATATCTATGTGCAAAAAACCTTGCAAAAGAGGGAAGGGACAGACATGAAGAAACACTTACTCTGCGCGGTGGTCATGGCGGCGCTGACCCTTTCTGCCTGTGGGCAGGAAGAAGCGGTCTTTACACTGACAGCCGCTCAGCAGGAGCAATATACACAACAGATGGAAGAAGTGGCAGAGGAATATTATTGGGACTTCGACGGGGACAGTCTGCGTTTTGCCGCAGGCATCGTACCGGAAAATACAGAGGAAAATGCGGATTTCTTCGCGGCTTGTGCGGAAACCGATCATAATATGACCAGTTATGCCGGCACAGAAGTGGTGGTGGGCACCGCCAATCTGATGCATTATAACGGGGATGCGGCAGGTCAGCTTATGTGTTATTTTTCCGGCAGCAGTCTCATCGGCGTATGTTATCAGGGGGGATACGATAACAGCTGGTACAGCCTCAATGCCCGGAATCCTTATGAAACAAACGGCAATTTCCAGTCCTATGAAAACTGGGAAGGTATGAATACCGATTTTTCCATGACACCGGCTTCTTTTCCCAAGGAAGGCTTCCTTTCCACAGGGAAAGACAAAGACGGCAATGTGCTGACAGCATCCTTGCAGGATGGTGCCGTACAGATTTATCGTTATCAGAAAGGCGCTCTGCGTCTGTGGCGGACACTGACATTCGGCAGTGGTCTGGAAGCCACATCCGCGACATTTTTTGACGGAGTGGAAGGCAGTGAATTGGCAGTGGTGCTTTCCAGCATCACCGAGGAAGGCAGCGGCGAAAGTGAACACGTTTTCACCCGTTCGGAAAAAATATTGTTCTATGACGCCAATATGCAGAAAACGTCTGAGGAAATCTCGCTGGAATCCAATGATGCCGGAGCTTTGGCGGCAGAAGGCAGTAAGCTTATGCTCTCTGACGATAAGACCATACAGTATTATGAACGGGGAGAAGGCGGCTGGAGCAATACAGGCTTTACCCGCTTGAAACATACCGTAGAGTACATCCATATCACCGACCTGGACGGCAACGGTGTGAAAGAATATCTCATGAGTGACGGCATGGATCTGTATTTGTATCAGAAAAACGACAATAACTTCCGCAAGATCTGGTCTACCCATCTGGGTGTGGAAAGCCTTTATGGCCCCATCACCAGTGGCGACCTGAACCGGGATGGTGTGAAAGAAGTCTATGTCTGCGATATGACAGGCACCACCATCCGTTATCTGCTGACGGAAAAAGGACTGCGTTCCTCCAATGAGGATATCGTCTATGCCCAGTGCATCTACCCTTATGATTTGAACAGCGATGGGCTGGATGATTACTGGCTGGTGACAGACATTGAGGAGCGGAACGGTTCTCTTTGTATGGCAGAACAGGCGGCGGAATAACATAAAGAGGAATGAACATGACAGAACAGGATTTGTATTATATGAAAGAAGCCCTGCTGGAAGGGGAAAAAGCCCTGGCAGAAGGGGAAGTGCCCATTGGTGCCGTTATGGTGCGCAATGGGGAAATCATCGCCCGTGGCCATAATATGCGCAATACGGCAAAAAATCCTCTGCGCCATGCGGAAATTGATGTGATTAACGAAGCGGCAGGCATTGTAGGGGATTGGCGGCTGGAGGACTGCACATTGTATGTGACCGTAGAGCCTTGTCCCATGTGCGCCGGTGCCATCGTCCAGGCAAGGATTCCCAGAGTGGTGTTCGGCACCAGAAACAGCAAGGCAGGCTGCGCCGGATCTATTTTGGATTTGCTCAATGAGCCGCGCTTCAACCATCAGGTGGAAGTGGAAGAAGGCCTTTTGCAGCCAGAGTGCAGCGAGATCATGAAGCGGTTTTTCCGCAGATTCCGCAAAAACAAAGCCGCGGAAGAAACAGTGGAAAAGCAGCCGGAAAACGAAGCATAAAACAGGAAAATCGAGGGTTTTTGCCGGAAATACGCCTTTTACGGAAATTTCCATTGACAGAAAGCCCGTTGTTATGTATACTATAATGGCATTTTTGAAACGGTAAAATTTCCGTGCTAGCCGGGGGATTAGCGGTACCCTGCACCCACAATCCGCTAGAGTGGGGGTGACGTCTGCTTTCGGCGCCGTCCAAAAATGGTCTGCCCTTTGGAAGGGGCGTTGAAGTTCAAGTCTTGCACAACAGGAGCCTGTGAACCGTGTCAGGGTCGGAAGGCAGCAGCACTAAGCAGTCAACTTCTCGTGTGTCGCAAGGTCGCTTGGATGGAGCTTCGGAAGGAGGTAACGCATGGTTGGCAGTGACAACAGCAGATGCACGGATTCCTATAAAAAATCAGACGGGAGAGAATCCCGTCTTTTTTATTTCTGTTGGAAAAAAGAAAACCGAAAGAGAATTTTTTCTTTCGGTTATTTTTTTGCGAAAATTTCCAGTATTTTGTTGACGATTTCTTCAATTCCTCGGGAGAAAGCCGTCCAAGGCGCTGGCAGAGGGTATCTGCCGGAGATTTTTCTATATCCCCAAAAAGAAGGGTGTCTGCGGAAACATGCAGCACCTGACAGATATTCTGAAGGGTTTCCATGGAAAGCCCTACGATACCTCGCTCAATGGCGGAAATATGCTTGGGGCCGAGATTCAATAGTTCAGCGAAAGCCTCTTGGGTTAGACCTGCCTGTAAACGGGCTTTGCGGATGCGGCTGCCCATTTGGATATTGAGTTCTTTGTTCTGCTGCATAAGACACCTCCGTATAGGATTATGCTTATTCTTTCCATTCCCAAAACTTTCGTGAACTGCCAAAGGGAGTACTTTTTCTGGGAGAAAATCCTAAATGCTCACAATATGCTTTGTAGTAGGATTCCAATGTTGGATTTGGAATTGGCTTACTTCCAAGAATAGCTGAGATAGCAGGATTTGTTTCTTTCCCATCCTTCATCGCATTGTTTAAATGTGCATCACGGTTATTTCGGCGATATCCCATAAAACGACTAGGATAGAACCGAAAAGAATTTTTGCCTTCTTTTACAGCAATAAAGCAGATTCCATTTTTTACTAAATCTAGGGCAAAGGAATAAAAGGGCTCTTTTTTTTGGTCTAAATAGCGATTGATTACTTTGATATTATGCATGATATCTTTTTGTGTTTTTACGCATTTCATATAGAGCAACTCCTTTCTATGGGGTTCATTTATTAAGTTTAGTATAAAACGCTTTTATTTTAAAAGCAATGTAACAATCAATTGCGTCTGCCCCGCCTTTTCATTTCCCCCGCCCTATGCTATACTGTATCTGTCCCTTTGGGACATTTCCGCCTGTTTTTCAGGCGTTATGAAGGAGGAATCGCCATGTCTTACACGGCGTTATACAGAAAATTCCGCCCCAATGTCTTTGCCGGCGTGGTGGGGCAGGATCATATTGTGAAAACACTGAAAAATCAGATGAAAACGGGGCGTGTGTCCCATGCCTATCTGTTCTGCGGCACCAGAGGTACCGGCAAAACATCCACAGCAAAAATCTTTGCCCGTGCCATCAACTGTCTGCATCCCACAGAAGATGGGGAGCCCTGTAACGAATGTAAAGTCTGTCAGGATATTCTGGCTGGGCGCAGCGTCAATGTCATGGAAATCGACGCCGCTTCCAACAACAGCGTTGACAACATCCGTGAAATCCGGGAAGAAGTGAAATATCCTCCCACAGAGGGCACATTCAAGGTCTATATCATCGACGAAGTGCATATGCTGTCCAACAGTGCTTTTAACGCATTGCTGAAAACATTGGAGGAACCACCTGCACATGTCATCTTCATTCTGGCAACCACAGACCCCCAGAAAGTACCTGCAACCATCCTTTCCCGTTGTCAGCGGTTCGACTTCCGTCGGATTACCGCCGATGATATTGCTCATACCTTGATGAAATATCTCAACGAGGAAGGACTTGCGGCAACAGAAGATGCTCTGCGGTATGTGGCACAGCTGGCGGATGGTTCTCTCCGTGACTCCTTGAGTATTCTGGATCAGTGCCTTGCCTTTTACAGCGGCGAGGAAGTGACACTGGAAAAGGTACAGGATGTGGTGGGTGCCGTTGACAAGACGGTGTTCTTTGACATGACAGAGGCTTTGAAGCAGAAAGACGCCGCCAAAGCCATGGAACTGGTGGAGGAAATGCTGCTGGCAGGCCGTGACGTGAAGCAGTTTGTGACGGAGCTTTTGGTGCATCTGAGAAATCTGCTGGTCACATGCACGGTGCCGGATAATGCCCGCATTCTGGACTTGTCCGCGGAAAACGCAGCCCGTTTGCAGCAGCAGGCGAAGGGGCTTTCCCCTGCGGAACTGACTTACTGGATTGGTCGTTTTTCCGGCTTGCAGAACGACATGAAATATGCTTCCAATGAGCGTATCCTGCTGGAAGTGGAAATCCTGCGCCTTTGCTCCACGTGGGCAGATACGGACTTGACTGCCTTGGCGGCAAGACTGGCAGGATTGGAGCGGAAAGTGGCAGAAGGTGTTACTGTAACTGTCACAGAACAGGTTCCTGACGGTGCTGTGAAAAAAGAAAAGCCCAAGGCAAAGCGCAAACCACCTGCACTGCCGGAGGATAAGGAAAATCTCCAGAAGGAATGGCCTTTGCTTCGCAATGAAATCGGCGACCCCATTTTGAAAAGCAAGCTTTCCCGTGTGGAAATCGGCTTCAAAGAGGATGACAATGTCTATCTGGTCTGCGAATACGGCGCACTGGCGGACATGGTGCAGAAATACTTGCCCCAGATTACTGAGGAACTGGAAAAGGCAACAGGCAAGACATTCCAGCTGCAAACATTGGAAAAAGCCGCTTACAACCAGTGGCGGGAAGCCAATTATGGCGCGGAGGAAGAAGCAGCTTCTGATGAAAACGACCCCGAATGGGCAAGCATCATGAGCGGATATTTCCCCGAAGCAGATCTGGAACCCTAAAAACACTTGCAGTTCCGGCACTTTTTATATAAAATAGAAACGATATGGTAAAAATCAAAACTTTTAGGAGGTTATGAAATATGGCAAGAGGCGGATTCCCCGGTATGGGCGGCATGAACATGAACAACCTGGTGAAACAGGCACAGAAAATGCAGAAACAGATGGCTGCCATGCAGGAAGAACTCAACGAAAAAACACTGGAAATGACCAGCGGCGGCGGTGCTGTGAAAGTGGTTATCTCCGGCAAAAAAGAAATCAAAGAACTGAAAATCAACCCTGATGTGGTAGATCCCGATGATGTGGAAATGTTGGAAGACCTGATCCTGTCCGCAGTGAACGAAGCCATCCGTCAGGCAGATGAAATGTACAACAATGCCATGGGCAAACTGACAGGCGGCATGGGCATGGGCGGCATGTTCTAAGAAAAAGAGGGATACCATGAATTATTACGGAAATCCCATTACCAGACTCATTGAGCAGCTGGCAGGTCTGCCGGGCATCGGCGGCAAGTCAGCCCAGCGTCTGGCTTTTCATATCATCCATATGCCTGAGGAAAAAGTGGCAGCTCTTGCGGGCGCCATTCTGGAGGCGAAACAGCAGGTGCATTACTGTTCTGTCTGCTGTAATCTCACAGACGAAGACCCCTGTCCTGTCTGCGCAAATCCCAATCGGGATCACGGTACCATCATGGTGGTGGAAGACCCCAGAGATATGGCGGCTTATGAACGCACCAGAGAATTCCACGGTGTCTATCATGTACTCCACGGCGCCATTTCTCCCATGACAGGCGTAGGCCCCAATGACATCCGCATTGCGGAGCTGGTGAAGCGCATGGACGAGAATGTGAAGGAAGTCATTCTTGCCACCAACCCCAATGTGGAAGGGGAAGCAACGGCAATGTATATCAGCCGTCTGCTGAAACCCATGGGGGTAAAAGTGACGCGTATCGCCAACTGCGTGCCTGTGGGCGGCGATTTGGAATATGTGGACGAAGTGACCCTTTCCAGAGCGCTGGAAGGCAGAAGGGAATTATAAGAAAACAAAAACCGGAAGCTCTTTGACTTCTTCATCAGAAAACAAAGAAAGCTGAAATCCTTATCATACAAAGGATTTCAGCTTTTTTATTTTTACTGAGATTTTATTTGGTATGTTTTCTTCTGAAGACAGCCGTTGCAATTCCCCTTAAGAAATCGAGAAAGTGAAAAACGATGTTTTCTTAAGGGGAATCTGCTTTTATAGAATTTCCTGTTTTTTTTCGTCTGTCTGCTGCTTTTTCCATTGGGTGTAGGCGTTGCCAAAAGCCTCTAAACTATCCAGCACGGGATAGAAAGCCTCGCCGATTTGGCTGACGCTGTATTCCACTTTCGGCGGTACGCCGGGGTATTCTGTGCGGACAATTAAACCGCTGGCCTCCAGTAATTTCAGCTGTTTGGACAATGTGGCGTGGGTCATTTTGGGCATTTGTTTCTGCAATTGCCCGAAGCGTAGTGTCTGTCCGTGGAGCAGGTGAAGGATGAGGATGCTCCATTTCCCTGCCAGCAGTTTCTGGGCAGTGACAAAGGGACAGGGGATTTGTTTTTCTGGTTCCATGGGGATGCCTCCTTAGTATCTTTTACTATACTAGGTATAGAAAAAAATCGTACTTGTGTTTTCTATCATAACAGAAGATAATGAAATCGTAAACGTAAAAAAACAAAAGAAAGGCGGTAGAAGTATGAAAAATCCTGTGGAATATTTGAGAGAATGTAAAGTTTTTTATCTGGCAACATGTGAGCGTAACCAGCCCCGTGTGCGTCCTTTTGGCGCTGTGGCTCTGTACCAGAATCACGTATATTTTATGACTGGAAATACCAAAAAAGTATATCGCCAGCTGAAAGAAAACCCTCTGGCAGAAGTATGTGCTATGCATCCCGACGGCACATGGATTCGCATCAACGGCAATGTGATGTGGGATGACAGCAGGGAAGCAAAAGTTGCCATGCTGGAACAGAATCCCGATCTGCGCAGCATGTACAGCGAAGACGACGGCAAAATGGAAGTCTTTTATCTGGGCGGCGGCAGTGTGACAATCGATTCCTTCACAGCCCCTCAGGAATCCATGGCACTGTAATAGATTTCTTATCAACGATAAAAACCGGAAGCTCTTAAGGGCTTCCGGTTTTTTGATACGATCAATTATTTTGTTTCTTTTTTCCGAAACGAGGGAAGATTTCAAAGGCTTTGTAAGGCAATACCAGAATGATCAGAGAACCGATGGCAATGGCACCGGAGAGTTTGAACCCTGTCAGGGCATTGGAATAAGTGGAAAGGATATTGCCTTTGATGGCAGCCTGCATGGTGTTGTAAACCGCAGCACCGGGCACCAGTGACAGTACACCGGGGATCTGGTACAGGATGGAGGGTTCCTGTCTGTGGTAGGAAAGGAACCGTGCTGTGGCGGTGATGGCCATGGTGGCAATCAGTGTAGCAGTTGTGGCACTTTCCGTATAGGAAAGGACAAGCATATATACAAACCAGGACAAAAAGCCGTTGATGCCGCTGTAAAGCAGTTCCCTTCTGGGGGCGTTGCAGATGATGGAATAGCCCCAGCTGCCGATGAAGGAAAAGGCCGCCTGAAATACAATCATTTTCAATGTGATCTCTGTCATAATAACCTCCTGCACATCTTAAAAATTGGAGAAGATACTCAGAGCCATAGCAACGCCGGCAGCGATGGCACAGGCAATGAGGAAGGCTTCCATAAGTTTGGCATTGCCGCTGATGAAATTGCCTTCCAAAAGGTCACGAATACCTTTTGTCAGGGTGATACCCGGCAGTATGGGCATGATGCTGCCGACGATCATCATATCGATTTGGGTGAAGGGCAGCACCAGATGGAACAGGCAGGCCAGTAACCCTGTCAGCAGACCGCCGGTGAAGGAGCTGAAAAAGTAAGATGTTTTTCGTTTGCTCATGATGTATGACATAATGCCCAGGAGGGTGCCGATGAAAAAGGCGGCGATACCGTCCCAGAAGGTACCGTTGTATACCATAGTCAGACCGCCGGAAGTGAGGGCGTAGCCCAAAATCCGCTGCCAGGGCGCGAAAGACGGGGCGTAGTGGATTTCCAGCACTTTCTGTGTAGCTTCTTCCAGTGTGATCTTCCCGGCTACAAAAGAGCGGCTCATGTTATTGACGGCACAGATCTTCTCAAAATTAACAGAGCGATCCTTTACCCCTCTTGCCATGGAAAGGGGCCCCTTTTCTTCACGGGGCAGGCTCACAATGAGCATGGTAGACAGCGCCAGGGCTTCTACTTGTTTTCGTCCGCTGACGGAAAGAATACGCAGCATGGTATCCTGTACGCGGTATGTTTCCGCTCCAGATGTCAGCATGATCTCACCGGCGTCCAGTGCCAGATTCAGCAGCTTGGTATCGTCGTCCATTACCTTTTACCTCCAAACATTGTAAATTTCGTTGTTGTCATACTAAGTGTATTCTTTTTTGGCAAAATGTAAAGGGAATTTTCTGTAAAATTATTTCGCCTGCGAACTATTTTTTTTGTGCGAAAGTGTGAAAAAAGGGATGGTGTATACAAAAAAGTCATTTACATTGCTTTTCTTTTGTACTATAATAAAGAAAATGAATATAAAGCTGGGGGTGCTGTCTTTGGGCAGCTGAGAGGAATGCAGGTTCCAACCCTTTGAACTTGATGTGGTTAGTACCATCGGAGGGAAGCAATACAAGATGATATGGAAATTATAAGATTCTTTCCTTCTAAGAGGGAAAGAATTTTTTTTGTGGAAAAAAGGAGGAAAATGGACATGAAATTGACAGAACGCCTTTACAAAAGCGTGGAAGATATCTGGATGGGTTATTTGGAACAGCCTTTCGTAAAAGAATTGGCAGAAGGCACACTGGATGTGGAAAAATTCCGTTTTTACATGATCCAGGATTACCGTTATCTGCTTCAGTATGCCAAAGTGTTTGCTTTCGGCGTCATCAAGACAGAAGATCCGGAACTGATGCGCCGCTTTGCCGGTATGGTGCATGACGTACTGGACGGCGAAATGAACGTACATAAGACTTATATGGCAAGACTGGGCATCACTGAAGAAGAAGTGGCAAACACCCCTTCCGCACTGACAAACCAGTCCTATACTTCCTATATGCTGGATGTGGCAAACAAAGGCGGCCCCCTGGAAATCCTCATGGCAGTTTTGGCATGCGCATGGAGCTATCAGGTCATTGGGGAACACCATGTGAAGGTGCCCGGTGCTGTGGAACATCCTCTTTACGGTGAATGGGTACAGGGTTACAGCAGCAAGGAATATGCGGACAGCACCAAAGAAATCATTGACTGTGTAGACGCTCTGGGCGAAAACATCACCCCCGAACAGGAAGCATATCTGACTGATATTTTCGTAAAATGCAGCCGCTATGAAAAACTGTTCTGGGATATGGCTTATGCCATGGAGATGTAAAGAAGGAGAGCGAAAGAAGTTATGCTGCAATTTGAAAACGTATCCTTCCGTTATGCCGAAGACGACTTCGACATGATGCGAAATTTGAATTTTCAGGTGGAGGACAGGGAATTTGTGTCCATCATCGGCGCCAGCGGCTGCGGCAAAAGCACCATTTTCCGCCTTATCAATGGTCTGGAAAAATTACAGCAGGGTCGGATTCTGGTGGATGGCCGTCCTGTGCAGGAATTGAAAAATTACAGTGCTTTTATGCCTCAGAAAGACCTGCTCTTTCCTTGGCGCACCATTGAAAAGAATATCTGCCTGCCTATGGAACTGGCAAAAGTCCCCAAGGCAGAACAGGAAAAACGCTGCGAAGAAGTGCTGGAACAAGTGGGACTTTCTGAATACGCCAAAAAGTATCCCAAAGACCTGTCCGGCGGTATGAAGCAGAGGGTAGCCTTTGCCCGTACATTGCTGTCCGGGGCGGATCTGCTGTTGTTGGACGAGCCTTTCAGCGCCTTGGACTATCTGACCCGTGTGGATATGCAGGAATGGCTGCTGCATCAGTGGGAGCATTATCATAAAACCATATTGTTCATCACCCACGACGTAGAGGAAGCCATTTTCCTTTCCAAGACCATTTACATCATTCAGGACAGACCTTTCTCCCAGATGGAACGGGTGGAAGTGCCTCTGTCTTACCCACGCAATCGTGAAGATTTGAAACGGGCGGACATTGTGGAACTGAAAGAAACACTTATTGAAAAACTCAGAAGGAGCGTGATGAATCCATGAAAAAACATCTGCCTTCTGTGATTCTGGCCGTGGTTCTGCTGCTGCTGTGGCAGGGCATCGCTATGATGATTGACGCGGCGTATATCCTGCCGTCACCCACACAGATTTGTGTGCGGCTGTGGGAGCTGCGGGAACCTC
>OHLQ01001073.1_pt1 | contig 10306 bp, 10 predicted proteins | sample 1569081 | NCBI WGS metagenome assembly OHLQ01 (sample SAMEA3879585, study PRJEB24766) | human gut metagenome | biome: human-associated habitat; feature: feces | place: USA | collected 1985/1987 | reverse complement strand
ACCCAGCACAGCCTCCCCGAAATCGGCGCCAACTTCGGCGGCCGAGACCACACGACCGTCATGCACGCCGTGCGAAAGATCACTCAGGAACGCCAGGGCAACGCCGAGCTCAATCACGAGATCCACGTGCTCGAGCAGATGATCAAGGGCTGACAGAAGCACCCGACGGAACCCGATTTTTTGAATTTTTCACCAGGTATTTGTTATGAAGAACATCCAGAGCGTCTGCGAAAACCTGCTCAAACCCGTCAAAATCGTCGAAGGCATTGTTGAAAAGCGCCAGACGCTGCCGATTCTGAGCAACATCCTGATCGAGCAGAACGGCGAGAACGTCAAGTTCTCCGCCACTGACCTCGATATCCAGATCAGCACCGAGGCTCCCGTCGGCGTCGCAGGCGTCGACACCCGCTTCACGGTCGGCGCCTCCAAGCTCGCCAGCATCCTGACGGCTCTTCCCGCCACCAACGAGGTCCAGTTCGATCTCGGCGACCGCGGCCTCACGATCAGCAGCAACAACGGCAAGTTCCAGCTTCAGACGCTCTCCGCCGACGAATACCCCGTCCTCAAGGAAAGCCAGTGGGAGACGACGCTCTTCATCCCGTCCCGCACGCTGCGCTACCTGCTCACGATGACGGCCTTCGCTATGGCCAGTCAGGACGTCCGCTACTACCTCAACGGCGTACTCTTCGTCGTCGAGGGCAAGAAGCTTCGCACCGTCGCCACCGACACCCATCGTCTCGCCTGCTGCGAAGTCGACGTTGATGACGAAAACACCCCGATGCAGGCCATCATCCCGCGCAAGACCGTGCGCGAGCTCATTCGCCTGCTCCCCGAGGACGACACGCCCGTCCGCGTCCAGTTCACGGACCTTCAGGTGTGCTTCTCCTTCGGCAACATCACCTTCATGAGCAAGCTCATCGAAGGCCGCTTCCCCGACTACAAGCGCGTGCTTCCCTCTCAGGACACGAACCCGAACGCCCTTGAACTTGAGCGCGAAGCGATCTCCAACGCGCTTCGCCGCGTCGGCATCATGACGAACGAGAAGTTCCACGGCATCCGCTGGATCCTCAACGGCGAGGGCCTGCAAATCCAGAGCACGAACTCCGACCACGAAGAGGCTCTCGAACGCTTCGACGTGCCCTGGACGCACGACGAGCTCGACATGGGCTTCAACATCACCTATCTCCTTGAAGTGCTCGGCATCCTCAAGAACAAGACCGTCCGCTTCAACTTCTCCACCGCCTCCGGCAGCGTGCTGATCACGATGCCCGAATCGCAGGAGCGCTTCCGCTACGTCGTGATGCCGATGCGCATCTGACGCTCCGAGCGCACGAGAGGAAACCGAACTAGAACAAGGCTCGGCAAGCACCGCAGCCTGCATACCGCTTACTGCAGACCGGCTCAGGGCCGGTCTGCCGAAGGATTTATTCAATGACCGAAATGGACACGAACAGCGATCAGCAACCGACCACTGCGTCTACCTACGACGAGCACAGCATCCAGATTCTGGAGGGCCTGGAAGCCGTTCGCAAGCGTCCGGGCATGTACATCGGCGACACCGCCGACGGCTCCGGGCTTCATCATCTGGTTTATGAAGTTGTCGACAACTCCATCGACGAAGCTCTTGCAGGCTACGCCACGAAGATTCAGGTCACCATCCACACGGACAACTCGATTTCCGTCGTGGACGACGGCCGCGGCATTCCCTCGTCCATCAAGTGGGACGACAAGCACAAGCCCAAGCGCAGCGCAGCGGAAATCGCCCTGACCGAACTTCATGCCGGCGGCAAGTTCGACAACAACGGCTACAAGATCTCCGGCGGCCTGCACGGCGTGGGCGCTTCGGTGGTCAACGCCTTATCTTCGTCTATGCAGGAACCGGTCGTAGTTAGCAAGTCGCCTACCACAGCGGCATTGATGCCGATTTCGAGTGCTTCCAATTGTACTTCACGTGAGAGCCTGTCCCTTCCCCCGGCAAAGCGCAATTCCGCCCCGGGATGAAGGAAACGGAAAACAGCTACGGTCAGCAATATCTCCTTATCGTCAATGGAAGCCGTATCGGACAGGGGAGTGCCCTTGACAGGCGACAGAATATTAATAGGAATAGACTCCGGCCGCACCTCTCGCAATGCGATGGCCAGCTCGATACGTTGGGTACGTGTTTCCCCCATGTCTATGATCCCACCACTGCATATCTCAAAACCAATCTCCCTGGCCCATTTCAGAGTCTGTATCTTCTCCTCAATGGTATGGGTCGTGCACAATTGTGGGAAAAAGGAAGGTGCCGCTTCCAGATTGCAATGATAGCGTCTCACGCCTGCATCCCAGAGCTGTTGCAGCTCTCCTTTCCCTAACAGTCCCAGCGAGCCACACAGGAAAAGACGGGTATTTTTTCCCAGTTCACGATAGTTCTCGCAAATCTTTTCCAAGTCATCCCCTTTTACGGACCGGCCGCTCGTCACCTGGCAGAAGCGCCTCACACCTTTCTTCTCGTCCCGCTTGGCCTGTGCCACCACCTTGTCAGCCGGAGCAATCCCATGGACTTCGGAACCGGTATAGTAGTGTCCGGATTGGGCACACCATTTACAGTTCTCGGGGCATTTGCCGGCACGGGCATTGATAATGCTGCACGGGTTGAAAGACGGCTTCCCGAAGTGGCGTGTAATTTCTCCGGCAGCCTTGTAGAGGGCGTCCCTCCCTTTTGTTTCGGCCAGCTCCATGATTTCTGTCCGGGTCAATTACTCTCCCCGGAGTACCCGTTGTTTCAATTTTTCTATTATTTCCATTGCTACTTTCTTTGATTGACAGATACCTGAATCTCCGTACAGGAACTGTCCATGCAAAGGTAGTATGGATTTACACGGCGGAAAATACCACCAGTGCGGTATATTTTATCCCACAAATATGGTATCCGTGATAAGGGGGGGGCGGTCAGGCGTGTCGGAGGCCGGTTGGCGTAGCTTATACGGAAGATCAGATATGGATACCGTAAACATGCTTCACTTCATCCATGACAAAGATACTTTCAATGGAGCCGAGGTTTTCAACCGTCCCCAATACATTGAGGATGAACTCCTGGTAATATTTCATATCCGGGGCATGGATTTTCAGCAGATAGTCGAAGCCGCCCGATATGTTGTAGCATTCGGTCACCTCCGAGATATCTTGCACGATACGTGCAAATTCCCCGGCGATATCCCGGTTCATCCGCCGGAGTTTCACATTACAGAACACCACGAATCCCCGGTCAAGTTTTCCCGCGTCCAGTACCGCCATATATTTTTTTATATATCCTCCAGCCTCTTGAGCCGTTCGAATACGGGAGTGGATGAAAGGCGGACTTTCGCCGCGAGCTCTTTGACTGTCAGCCGGGCATTCTCCTGTAATGTGCGGAGCATCTGTATGTCCACATGGTCCAATTTTCTTGAAGTATCCATCGTTTTCTGCTAATATAAAAAGTGTTCATAATGCCTCCACCGCTTGCCGGAGCTGTTCCATTGCCTGCCGGAGCACCGCTCTGGGAGTGCCCACATTCATCCGCATGAATCCCTCGCCGCCAGGACCAAACATCTCGCCGTCATTCAATGCCAGGCGGGCCTTGTTTACAAAAAGATGCAACAATCGGTCGTGATTCAGCTTCAGGGCACGGCAGTCCAGCCATATAAGGAATGAAGCCTGCGGACGCAGAGGCTTGACAGCTGGCAAATACTTCTTGCAATAGTCCATTACAAAATCGACGTTGCCTTCCACATAGCGGAGCATTTCCCTGCGCTAGGGCTCACCTTCCTTGAATGCTGCAATGGTGGCTATGGGGGCGAAAAGCGGTGCCTCGTTCAGCTCGTTCGCTTTCATCCATCCGAAGAAACGACGGCGTATATTTCTGTCAGGAACGATGGCATAGGAACTGACGATACCAGCGATATTGAATGTCTTGGAAGGTGCTCCGAAAGTAATGCTGCATGCGGAAGCCTCCTCGGAGACCGTGGCGAACGGAATGTGCCTGTTGCCCCACAACGCCATATCGCAATGTATCTCGTCGGAGATGACAAGGATGCCACGGCGGTAACAAAAATCTGCCAAGCGGATAAGTGTTTCCCTGTCCCATACGACACCGCCGGGGTTATGAGGATTGGAGAGAATCAGCATCCGGCATTTCCCGTCAGCCACGGTTTCAAGATTCTCAAAATCCATGCTGTAGGAGCCGTCTTCATTCTCCCGTAACGGGTTATATACCACTTCACGCCCGTTCTCCTGAGGGGTTATGCGGAAGGGATGGTAGACGGGAGGCTGTATGATGACTTTCTCATCCTCCTTCACAAATACATTGACGGCCATTCCGATACCTTTCATTATTCCGGGGATGTATGACAGCCACTCCGGTTCCACCTTCCATCCGTGGTGTGAAGCGATCCATTCGATGACAGCCGTTCTGTACTCTTCCGGTTCCACCGTATAACCGAACAGCGGATGTTCCAGTCGTTGACGTAACGCTCTGATGATGAAGGACGGAGTCTCAAAATCCATATCCGCCACCCATAAGGGAAGCAGCCCGGCGTTACCGTAACGTTCTTGCAGTGCGTCTATTTTCAGGGCGCCTGTGCCCCTTCTGTCCACAATTTTGCCAAAATCGTATCTTTCCATACTTGCTTCTGTCTTTAATGATTATTCCTATATGATCGTTAGCCCAGCGCTTGTTCGATGTCCTCCAGCAGCTCGTCCGTATCCTCCAGTCCGATGGAAAGACGGATAGTCGTATCCCTTACATCCATCTCACGCCTCTGTGCTTCGGTAAATAGCCCGAAAATAGTGCTTGCGGGATGGATGGCGAGTGTCTTGTTGTCGAACAGGTTGGTGGCGCGTCGTATCAGTCTCAAACGGTTGATGAAACTGATGCACGCCTCTCGGCTTTCAAGTTCCATCGTTATCATGGCACCGGCGGTGGAGCCGAACTGCCTCTGTGCCAGCGCATGGTACGGGTTATCCTCCAGCCCTATATAATTTACGTGCCGGACATCAGGCTGGGTACGGAGCTGTTCCGCAATTACGGCGGCATTGCCGGACTGTACCCGGTAACGTGCATCCAGCGTCTCCAGTCCGATGGTCTGCATGTAGGCTACATGCGGGGTCATATAAGCACCCAAGTTGAAAAGCATTTCCGTACGCATGCGTCTGCCGAATTCGGGACAGGTCCCATAATCCATGACTAGTCCGCCGATGGAAGTAGCTCCACCGGACAAATATTTGGTACTGGAAACCACCTCTATGTCCACTCCAAGGCTATGCGAACTGAATTCCGTGAAAGGAATGAGCGTGGTGTCGGCTATGAGGGGGATTCCCTTTCTGTGAGCAATCAGGGAGAGCGCCTGCAGATCTGCAACCTCCATCTGCGGATTGGTGATGATTTCCAGATAGATGCAACAAGTATCACGATCCACAGCACTCTCCACGGACCGGATGTCAGTCAGGTCGCACAGTCTGGGGGACACTCCGAAACGAGGCAACGTTCCGGTAATGAGCGCATAGGTGTTACCAAACAGGTGGCGTGATGTGACGATATTCCTGCCGGCGGCTGCCACCGAGAACAGGGTGTTGCTGATGGCCGCCATACCGGAACTCAGGGCGATAACGTCCGCAGCACCGGTGAGGGACCTCACCTTGTTTTCAAGAACAGTTACCGTAGGATTCATCACCCGGGAATAGTCAGGAGAGTCCGTCCGACCGCAAAATGCGTCCGACATGCTGTCGGCATCGTCAAACTCGTAGGCAGCCGTATGGTACACCGGTATGCTCAAGGCATCATAGGCATCCCGGCGTTGGAATCGGGTATGGATTGCTTGGGTTTGTTTTTTCATTGCTTTTTCTTTTATTATATATTTATCTTCATCTGCATATCGCGGCAAATTTAGTGATAAAACCTAAATCGTATACGAAACATGGCGTAATATCTGTTTTAGAGACTTTGATTTGGAATAATATTCTTTTTTATGAATCTCCAGATATCCGTTATAGTATAATTGTTCTTTGAAAAGGTTATGAAATAGTGTTATTTTCTATTTTTCTTTATAATATTGGGCGGTTCATTCATCTACTGTAATTTTGCCATAATTACGCACCTTGTTGAATCACAAGGACAAAACATATTTCTATGGTAACAAATAAAATTCGAGATTCTGTAGAGATCACGCGCTGGGACAGGAAATACCGCAGTGATTTCATTCGTTTGAACCGTGAATGGATTGAAAGATTTTTCTGTCTGGAAGAATCCGACCTGAAGATACTGGGTGATCCCGAAGGGGAGATAATAGACAAGGGGGGAGAGATATTCCTTGCTTTGAATCGTGGAAAGGTGGTGGGGTGTTGCGCATTGATGTACCATCCTGATACCGGGCGACATGAGCTGGCCAAGATGGCTGTCTCTCCTGCCGAACAAGGAAAAGGGATCGGTTTTCTGTTAGGATTCGCCCTGTTGAAATATGCAGGGGAACATGGTGTGACCGATATTTTTCTGGAGGCCAATACACGGCTGGCGGCTTCCGTCAGGCTGTACCACAAACTCGGCTTCCGTCAGGTGGAAGCGAAGAACCCTATGTACGACAGATGCAATCTGTATATGGAAAAAATTCTAGGACATTGAGATTTGCTCGTTGTAACAGTTGTCACTGCCCAGACCATCCAGACGTCAGTCAAAGGAGAACAGATGATCGTCACTGTTCGCAAACATACTGCGACAGGCAGGGGAAAACGACATCTTTTAATTATATTATCCCGTTGAACTTTTATTAGGAACAGTCATGAATACTGATACAATATTTATTATCGCGGACAATCAAGATATAACCAGGCGAGGAATGCATGGGTATATTTCCGACCTGTTCGAAGGATGCCATACTGAAGATGTGGCGGACAAGCGGGAACTTCTGCAAGCCTTGACAAAACATAATGAATGCCTTGTCATTTTTGATTATACTTTGTTTGACATGAATGGCGTAGAAGAGTTTCTGATTATAGAAAAACGCTTTCCGGATGTCCGCTGGCTATTATTTTCAGATGAACTGAGCGAGCAGTTTATCCGGAGACTGGGAGTAGAAAAGAATGTCGGAATGATTCTTAAAGAGAGTTCCGGTGAGGAAATCCGTTCCGCATTGAAATGTATGGCTTTGGGAAAGCGTTTTCTTTGTCATCAGATAACCGAACTGTTGATAAGCAATTCCGGCAGGCCGGAACATCATTCCGTCCTCACCGCTACGGAAACGGACATTCTCAAGTTGATAGCGCGTGGAAAATCCGTAAAGGAAATAGCCGCGGAAAGGATATCAAGCGTCCATACCATTGTCACCCATAAAAAAAATATATTCAGAAAACTTGGGGTCAACAATGTGTATGAAGCGACCAGATATGCATTACGCGCAGGTCTGGTCGAACTGGTGGAATATTATATATGACGGTTGGACAGAATAGGGATTCCATTTTACCTATATGAACATCTTAATATCCGTGAATATTTTGCTTATTTATTATGGTTTCTATTGCATGTGCATATATATTCCGGGGTCCTCCAGTCGCTAACGAAAAAATATAGCTCATAAAGTGATGATAGCACTTAATCGTCGATATTACAAATATGGGAATAATCCGGTCGCTTTTACAGTCGAAACTTCTCGAATCAAGGTTGTAATTCAGTATATTGGAAACCTCTGCCACCGTTCGGAAAAGAGTAACGATAGTATTGCAACTCCGGTTTCACTTAGCTTTTTCGGTTTCATTAGGTATCATCATTGCAGTCCGTTTCTCACTAGGCCCCTTATTTGCAATCTTTTTTCGTTTATCTGCTCCTTTTTCGTTTATATTCCTCTCTTTGCTAAAGAAAAATAATTAATTAATATGTCATAGCAATGAAAAAAGTTGTTTTTGTTGAAGCAAATCAATTTCTTTATTGTTTTACCATACCTTTTGCAAAAGAGGATTAATAACAGTAGACATTGGGCATTATACATGCTCAGGAAATCCCCAATTTCAAGGCCACAACAGGATAATAGATTGGACGCTCCACGGGCTATATATCTTATTAGTATACATTTAGTTTATCAGAACGTGTACCGGAAAAACAATTTTTACCTTCGAGAGAAAAATAACTTTCACGATCCAGAGAAGCTTCATGCAAATACATTTGTTGGCCCAGTTCCGAAAAAGGGAACAGAGCCTGGAGGCGACCTAATTCACTCGTTGCAAAACTTTGACGATATTTTTTAAGCATATCGAATTCTGTAAAATCTAAACAAGGTTCGATTTCTGATATTTTTTGTATCTTTACCATGTGTTTTTTATTTCAGATTACCCTCGTTTTAGATGTAAAATATTTTTAGGGAGTTTAAAGATACAAAAAGGCAACTAACTTGCGATGAATTAGTTGCCTTGTGAATCATTTTTGCAAGAAAAGATTACAGCACAACTTTAGCACTATATCCTCTCCACATTAATATTATTCAGACTTTAAAATGAATATTTTTTCACTTAATGGTTCTTAACGAATTTCACCTATTTCCTCAGCAGGAATTTCCCAGTTATCTGTACGGAATGGTGCCAATGGAAGACCATAGTTCGTTTTAACATTTGCCTCTGGGCAGAAGTTTTTAAACGCATAGCGTACCGCTACTGGCTCTGGGACCTTATCTGAACTAACCATGATTTTGTTCTCCCACCATTTCAAATGTGCTGTTGCCGGATAGAATACTCCATCTTCACCTGCAATCTCAAAGCCTTGAAATCTCATTGTTCCTGTTTCACTGAAGCCAACAATAGAGTTGGCATCATTGAATTTATATGGTTCAGAAAGATTATTGAATGAAATCACAAGTTTATCCTTTTCACGCTCCATTGACTTATAGGTAGGAGATGGAGCCGGAATTCCCTCAATTCCGTAATCATTTGCCAAAGCTAAAAAAGCAAGGCGTTGTCCAACTTCTAACTTCTTAGCTGGATGTATACAGGTTGGGTGCCCCAAATCTGTTGTAGCAGCTACACCAACATGCTCCAATTCTGCGGCAGCTTGATACTGAGCCTCAATTACAAGTGGCAATGAACGTAAGTGGTCACCTTCATATCTATATGGTGCCAGCTGAGTAATATAGAATGGCATTTCATCATTACCCCACATCTTTCTCCAAAGTTTGATCAAGCCTACCTGAAGGTCCTTATAGTCGTACCAATTAACACGGTTTGAACAACCCTGATACCAGATAAATCCTTTAGCAGTGAAGTTCGCGATAGGAAAGATCATGCCGTTGAAAAGTCCTGCAGGCTTACTACTTTCGCCTTTCCATTTAGCGATACGTTCCATATCAAGACTCTCGATTGCATCAATTGACTTTTTAGACATCCAAGCCTCAATATTTGTTCCTCCCCAATTAGATGTTACTAAACCAATCGGAATTCGAAGAGTTTTATAAAGAGTAAGTCCAAAGAAATAACCTGTCGCACTAAATGCACTTACAGAAGCAGGAGTAGAACACTGCCACTGAGCTTTGCAGTCGTAAACCGGCTCATCTGAAGAATTACGTGGAACAGTGAACATTCTTATGCCCGGATAGTTTTCTGCATCAAGTACAGCCTGCATACAGCCCTCAACAGGCTGATTCATGAAACCCGCAACAGGCATTTCCATATTGGACTGACCACCACATACCCATACCTCACCAAGAAGGATATTATCGATTACTAGTTCTTTTCCATCAGAGAAAGTGATAGAATAAGGGCCACCTACCTCACATGTGGGCACTTTAAGACTCCAGGCACCATCAGTATCTGTCTTTACTTTATACTTCTTGCCGTTCCAAGATGTAGTAATACTAACTGTCTTACCTGCATCAGCTGTGCCCCAAAGAGTAACTTCTGTATTGCGCTGAAGCACCATGTTGCTGCCAAGAATAGATGGTAACTTTACTTCTGCCACTAGTAATGATGGCAGAAGTGTTAATATTGTTGCAAATAATAAATGTCTCATAGTTCTTAGTTGTGCTCAATAACGATATTCTTAGAATTCTTATAAATAAAATGATCTTTCACATCACCATTATAGGGATAGTCGTTAGTCATTTCGATCTTATTGTTACGGAATGTAAAGCCGTCTACGTAGTAAAGATTTACAATACGCGGATCAAAAACACGGAATACATTATTCTCTACTACGATTCCTCTGTGATAGCACTCATCACCCGACTGATCAGGGATACGGCTACCAACAGCAATACAAGCATTCCCCCAGGTAGGATAACCATAATTTCCATTTTCAAATACGTTATTTCTAATG
>OHLQ01001068.1_pt1 | contig 10343 bp, 10 predicted proteins | sample 1569081 | NCBI WGS metagenome assembly OHLQ01 (sample SAMEA3879585, study PRJEB24766) | human gut metagenome | biome: human-associated habitat; feature: feces | place: USA | collected 1985/1987 | reverse complement strand
CCTCCGTACAGTCTTATTGTCGGGTACGGGTTCTAACTGCTTGTAGTACCAGCCATGAAATGAGCTACCGTACAATCGCTCACCATGCAAGAAGCGTCCGGCTGACTACATCGGACGGGGTGTTTTGGCTTGGTAGCCGGGAACAAGCCCTCCCTCTGCAAAAGGTACTGATTTCGCCCAAAGGGGTTACTACGACTGACCTATGCGAAGTTGCAGAGTCCGAAGGACACGCCATTGGAGTTGCTGGCGTTGTTATTGTTGGCGTTGCCGTTGTTGTTCACATTACAGAAGTTGTTGGTGTTGCCGGAATTAGGAGAACGCTCCCACCAGTTGTTCGCAGAAACGGTAACAATTACAGGGCTTGACCCAATGAAAAACTCATGCTGGGAGGTCTTTATACCTCTCGTGGTCAGCTTTCCGAACCTTGGAGATAAGCTGTGCTTCGTCCGTGATGTACTCTCCAAATTCCTTCATGGCGTGGTCAATCCATGGACATTTTTCAGGGTTTTGGAGAATAGCGTCATAGAGCAAAGTCAGCTTCGGGCTGAGATTTTGAAGGGCGATGTTGGCGTTAATCAGGTGATCTCGCCGCATTTGCGCTTCATGCTGATTGTGCGGGTAGATGTTGTTCGCCGCTCTGACTTCCTCATGAACCGTGGAAGCCAGCTTGAAGATACGGTTTGTCAGCAGAGGTGCGTATCTTTTAGGAGCCTTGGTGCAGACGGAGAAAGCGTGAAGCTCTAACCGTCTGGCGGTTTCGATGAACTGCATGGAGCTTTCGCCACGCATAGCTTTGATGACTGACACGCCAACTTTCCTTTCTTACACCGCCCCTGACGGGGCGGGATTGGTGTTGATGAAACTGGGGATTAAACGCAGAAGCCGAAGGACACGCCACGGGAGGAGCTGGCGGGGTAATAGCCGGCGGTGCCGTCGGCGCCCACAATACAGAAGTCGCCGGTGTAGCCGGAACGAGGAGAACGCTCCCACCAGTGGCGCGCAGAACCATTGACCTTCTTAATGGTGCTGTTGCCAGCGGTATAATACTCGTATTGCTTACCCTCACCAGCGTAAGAATACTGAGTAGCACCAAAGACTTCGATCTCGGACAGAAGGAACAGCTTGTCAGAAGTGGTTTCCAGACCGGAACTGTTGTTACCCACGCTGGTCACTTTGTTGACGAACTTCAACACGCTTTTCAGGTCAGAGGAAAGCTGGTTCAGCAGTGTTGCCATTGTGGAGGTACGCATAGTGGAACCACGCCAGCCATTCACATTGGTATTGGAGCCGTTCATAGAGTAGGTGGTTTTCAGGCAGTCAACCAACTGGAAGGTAATACCCGCCTTGGTGCGACCGCCATCTGCGGTGGTCAGAGTATCATGGTCAAAGCCGATGATTTGTGCCGCATAGGTCACGCCGTTGACTGTAATGTTCTTCTTGTCACCGACCTTCCAGTAGTTCGGAGCCTGACCGAACTTGGAAACAGCGGCGATGTTGTCCCAAGAGGTAGCTTCCAGCGTAGCACCAACTACGAAGGGATAGACATACACGATACCGATGACTTCCAGCGTGTAAACCTTGGTTTTCTGAGAACCGTTGTAAGTAAACACGATAGTCCAGTCACCCAGCTCGGTCGGGTACAGAGTGGCATAGCCGGTCGAAGCAACCTTGCCTGTCAGAGTTTTGCCGCCCCTACTCATGGTGACGGTCGAGCCCGTATCAGCGATAACACGCACCTCTGCGGGAGAACCCTTCTGGCTCAGAGCATACAGAGCGTCATTCACCGTGGGGTCGCTGCCGCTCAGTTCCAGTGCCGACTTGGTGGTGTCAGACAGCAGATTTGTCTTGCTCATGGCTGTGCCGACCACATCACAGCCTGCGGCGTTCAGACCAATGTCGAGGGTAGCGGTTCCGGCGAGAAGCTGTGTGCGCCATTCCTCGAAGGTTGCAGGCATATCGGTAGGAGCCTTGATAGAACGGGACTTACCGTTGCCCTTGATGACAGTATCTTTCATGAAATTTCCTCCTTACTCTCCGCAGTTATACAGGCCAACATAGGCGAAAGCGTCCACCGTGCGGTCGATCTTGGAATACAGCTCGGTTTCTACCTCGGTCAGTGTTGTGTCGATGACATACAGGAGATATTCAATGTTGTTTGCCGTGGAAAAAGTGAGATTGTCCAGACTGCTCGGAACCAGCGGTGCGTCCGGGGGAAGCGTGAGCTGTTTTCGGAGAACCGTCAGGTTGTTCAAGTAGGCTTTCACGAGAGATTGGGTGGGCGTATCACCCATCGCCCAATTCGTCTTTGCCGCAACCACCACTGAGGAAGGGTCATACGGAACTTGATAGATCGGGTCATCAGCGACTCCTTTCTCCGCTCGGTATGCCGCCAACTGTCCGGGGAGAGAAGTCATGCGGTTGGCGATATAGGCTACCGCCTGCCCTACACGGTTCATGTCCCCGTAATTGTAAGCACCCTTCATACCAGCCATGTACTCGGCCTTTTCCTCAGCGGAAAGGCTCGAAAGCCCTTCCGTGAGGATTTTGTTTTTCAGGGTAAAAACCCTGTCTACATCGGCCTGTGTGCGGTCGTAGACGAGATTATCAATAATACTCATATCAGACCTTTCACCTTCAACTTTCCGCTCAGAGAGCCGTTAAATGTGATCTCGTCCACCAAGATCAATGCGTCCATTTCATCGGTGTAGAGCGTCTGCAAGCCAATCACATCGCCCACTTCCAACTCAGGATTGCCACGGTACTTTGTCTGATAGGTGTTTCTCATTTGCAGATACTTTTTCACCTGATCGGCAAGAGCGGCGCACATCGTATCGTTGGTGATAAGGGGGTTTTCCTCCTTGTCGATTTCTCCATCGAGAGCCACGGGATAGGAAACGACCACCGAGTTCTCAGACAGAGTTTTGCCGGTAATGACTACGGTTTTAGTGCCGGAGGATAACACCAAATCCGCAGCTCTGGCGTAAATGTTGGAGGATACCAACGAGCCGCCAGAAACAGAGATGGAAACATCTTGTGCAAGACCAGAGAACTCGACATGAAGCTGAGTTTCGATGGTCGTTCCCTCGAAAAGTTTGGTGGTATCATTTGCCGCCGTATACGCATACTTAGCGACAGACACCGCTTTGAGCTGGTCGATCTTTGCGATAGATTGGGAGTCCTTATCAATCGAGTCAAAATCCAGCGTGAAGTCCGTTTCACGGTAGTAGAGCTTGCTCACCCGCATACGGCGGTACGGCAGGCCACCGTCCATCGTGACCTCGATCTTGGTACAGTCAATCGCCGCTTCGCTGTTGACAAACACCTCCGCCGAAGTGATACCCGTCACGGTCTGCGTGTCCAGCAGCTTCGTCCCGGCGTAATACTTCACCTGAATAGAGGTGGGGTATTCGTTCAAGGGAGTATCAAAACGGAGAGCCAGCACGGGAAGATCGTGAGAAACATCAAAGGTCTTGGTGAAGGTCGGCTTCGTAGTATAAGTGCCATCTGCCGCAGTCATCGCTTCACTGATAAACCCTCGACCGGAGGGGTCGGTGTCTTCGACAATGACCTGATCTCCACCGTCCAGTGTCCAGCGGTTCAGTTCCAACGCCGCATAGGTGTTACCGACCTTATTGCCACGGTCAACAGTGTCCCACTCGCTGTACCACAGATGACCGTTATCCGCCCATACGCCGCTGTAAATACCAACCACAGTCACGCCAAAAGGCTTGATGTGAATGATATTGTCATCGTCTGTAAACAGGCGGCAGCGGCAGGCGTGAGCGATCAGTTGCAGACAGTTCATGTGCGAGTCAATGGGGAGCGCCGCCGTAGTGAACATCTGCTTCAAGGTTGGGTCAATCACCCATGGGTGCGTACCCTGCGCTGTCAGCGTCAGGTCTGCGTCCAAAAGCACTTCCTCAGCCATGTCGTAGAAGTTTTTGGAACCGAGCTTACTCTTGTAGAAGGTTCCGGTCAGACTTCCAACCAGACCTGTCCCTGTGAAGGTGGCCTGATTTTTGGCAGCTTTCGGTTTGCTGTTCAACACATACTTGTCCGCTTTCAGCCACTCGACCTTGCCCGTGGGAAGCATATAACCGTATCGGAGAGAAATCGGTGATTTCTTATCCAGATAGGCATAAATGCCTTTCGGGTTATCCGGGTCATAATTGTGTTCGTAGTCCAAAAGAACGAACTGCATAGTTTCCTGCGGCAGTCTGCGGGAGAGCGGGTCTACATCGTGAGACTCCTTGATGGAAACAATGTCATCGTTTCCGAATTTCTTCTGCACACCGTAGAGAACCTGTTGCAAGCGAGGGCGGCGGTACGGGAGGGTGTTCCCCATCGTCAACACGATCTTGTCACAAGAAGCGACCTTCGTGTTGATGACCAACTCTGTCCCCTCTACGGGAAGGGTCAGGCTTTCCAGCACCGCACCATTCAGGTAGAAATCAACTGTCACGGTGTCAGGCCATTCCTGATAGCGAGTGTCAAAAGTCAGCGTGATACCGGGGAAGGTATGAGGATTGCTGAAAGCACGGGTCAGCACCGCAGGGGTGGTGAACTTGCCCTCAGCATTACTCATGTGGCTCGAAACAAAGCCGTCATACATCGTCTCGGAAGAAGGAACGATGACCGTATTTCCGTCCAGCGCCCACCGGTTCAGTTCCAACGCTGCATAGGACTCCTGATAATCATATCCGTAGTCCAGCGTGTCGAACTCAGAATAGCTCTGCGCCCCGTTGCTGACCCAATTACCGTCTGTTGCCGCCGCTGTGTCCACCTGAGAGAAGGTGATCTCTACAAAGGACTGCTCACGAAGCAAAGACTTCATCGACAGCTTGTAAGCGTTGCTTACCTGTTTCACGGCTACACCTCCTTAGAACGGTTCGCCGCAGTCAATGATGTTGACTTTGCAGTTGATGTAGTCCGCAGGAAGCCCCGTGTTCGGGTCAAGATGGTACGGGGTCGCCGTGCGGTCGCCGGGGTACATCTTTCGGGTTGTCCAGCGGTTGTTTACCATGTCGGGATAAGTGACCGTCACAAAGAAGTTCTTGTCAAAAATCTGCAACATGGCAGACCACTGTTCCGCTGTCAGATAGCCCCAAAAGAGGTTGTTGAGCTTCTGTTGATCTCTGCCGACCTTCTGTCCTACCACAACGCCGTTGGCGTTTCTGGCAGAGTCTACGATAGTGGCAGACAGCAGTTCTAAGCCCCTGCGGGGCTGAGGAAACTTTGTGCCATTGATTGTAATGAAACTTTGCATTTCCTCAGCCCTCCTTAGTAGGCATTGGCGAACACGCCAGTAGATACTTGCCGACCACGCTTCTCCTTGTAGCGGTCGTAGGAATGACCGATCTCATTGTCGCCAATGACAACGGACATATCCTTTTCCTCCACGACATTCAGCAGAGCGTAAATGGCAGCAATCACGCCATCGTTGGCAACGGATACGCCAGCGGAGATACCTTCAACGATCTGGTCATTGTTGGCAACCGCCGTTCTGCGACCCATCGCACCGACCATTTCCGCACCCGCTTCACGGGCGATAAAAAGCTGTCCTTCGTTCGGGAAACCGCCGTCTTCAAAGAACGGAATATGCGGAATATCCACCAATCGAATATCAAACGCCGGAATAAGCGTGATACCCATAACAGACAGACCGTTGAACTGGATGTGGAACATATCATTGATTGCGTCAATGACACCGTTCACAAGTCCAATGATGAAGTTTGCCATCTGTCGCACAAAGCGAGTAATGGGGTTATCGTCCAGCGTCCATGCCGCATACGACAGGGACAGACCCGCCGCCAGTACCGCAAGACCAAGACCAACACCCGCACCGCTCAGGCACAGCAGGACACCGAGAACGATCAATGCGCCGCTGAGAATACCCGTGATGACCGATACGACTTTCTTAATGGAATTAACCACAAAATCCCAATTCAGGGTAGCAACAGCGCCAAGGCTCAATGCGCCAGCCGCCATCAGGCCAAGACCGAGAGGAAGGGCGACTCCGCTTAGAGCAAGGATAGCGCCGACCGCCAAGAGAGCGCCGCCGACAACGGTGGTAATCATGCTGATCTTCTGCTGAACATTGTCGGAGAGATCATTCCAGTTCGGCATGATAGCCGTACCCATTGTGACCGCACCCGCCGCCAGCAGAGCCAGACCCAACGGGATATTCGCCCCGGAGAACGCCAGTGCCGCACCAATAGCGAGGAACGCCACAGATACGACCGTGGTAATAATGGCAATCACATTCTGGATTTCATCGCTCAGGCCATTCCAGTTGAGAGCCATTACGGAAACCAGAGAAGTAGCACCAATCGCCATCAGCGCAATACCGAGGGGCATACACCCGGAGAAAGCGAGGATAGCGCCGAGTGCCAAGGTTGCTCCGCTGACCAGCAATCCGACTCTGGACAAGGGAGAAGCCAGAGCGTCCGGGATACTGTTCCAGTTCAGAGCTGCGGCAGATACAAGCGTGACAGCACCAACAGCCATCAGCGCAATACCCAGCCCGGTTGCGACCCCGGTAAAGGCTAACATAGCGCCTACCGCCAGAGAAGTACCCGCCAGAACTCCCGTTAAGGTGGTCAAAGCGTCAGTGAGGTGCCGGTCGCTGTTATGCCAGTTGATAACAGCGGCAGTTACAAGGCTTGCCCCGCCCAAGGCCATCAAAGCGATACCGAGAGGAAGGTTCGCCCCGGAGAACGCCATAATTGCGCCAAGAGCCAGCAGGAAGCCGCCGACAACACCCGTAATAAGAGCCAGCGTACTTGCCAGTTCGCTACTCATAGCAGTCCAATTCAGCCCAACGGTAGCCGCAAGGCCGACCGCACCCGCCGCCATCAGGCCGACACCCAGCGGAATATTCACACCGGTTACGACCAGAATTGCACCTACCGCCAGCATAAAGCCGGAAACAATCGTGGTGATCTCTGCGAGAGTGTCCTCAATCATCTTCTGGATTTCACCAATGCGGGTCTGCACAGCGTCACCAAGGAAATCGTAGGTGGGCAAATCGAAATCAAATCCGCCTGCCCCACCAGCACCCGCCCCGGAACCGCTTCCCGTGTTGGGAGCAAAGACATTCAGCTCGTCAAAGCCTGCGGTAGCGTCATCGAGATTATCAGCCAAAGACCCAGCGCCGACAGCAGCGCTATTCACTCCTGAATAGTCCACCTCCGTCAACTTGAAACCCGCAAGGTTGGCAAGGGCATTGGCGATTTCTCGAATGACCTGAACAACAGCGATTGCATAGGGAAGAATTGCGTTCAGTGCGGGAATGAAGATGTTACCGATCGCTCGTGCGGCCTGTGTAAGCTGTGCCTGCAAGATACGAAGCTGGTTTGCAGGAGCTTCCAGCGTTCTCGCCATATCACCCTGAGCGGTTGTCACCTGAGTCATAATGGCGTAGTATCTCAGCTCGGCCTTTTCTGCCTGCGTCATGTTGGCAACGCTTTCCTTGATACCAAGGTTCAAAGCAGTCTGCTCTAACCGTGCCTGCGACAAATCGTAGCCCAAGCGCCGCAGAGGTTCCAACTCACCGGAAATACCGGACTGTAACTTCTGCATAGCATCTTCAATGGAAATATTGAAGAAGGAAGAAATATCGTAGCCGAGCTGTGTCAGGTTTTGGCTCATGAGCTGCGCTCGTTCAGCCGTGTCACCGAAGCCGGTCAGCAGCGTGTTGAAAATGCCCTGATTGCGGAGCCACTGTGCCGGGTCGATACCCATAACATCGGACACCTTTTCAGCGTAGTTTTGAGCTTCTGCGGCATACTGCCCCAAAGCAACCGTAAACAGGTTCAAGTCTTCTTGGTACTTATTGGACTCCGTGACCGCCTGTGCGATAAAATGACCGATTTTGCGGAAAGTGATTGCAACAGCGGCGACATTCAACGCTTTCAATCCACTCGTGAACTTCCCAGTCGTGGTGGTTGCTTTACGGGCAGAAGCGTTGTATTTCTCCGTGCTGGTAATCAGCTTTTGGATTTTGGACGGGAACGCCGAGAAACCGTTGGACACCTTCTGCATTTCATCGGCAAAAGGCTTCATGGCGGCGGCAAGGGCGGTCATCTGCTGTGTGAACTTATCAATGTCCGCCGCTTCCAAATCCTCGATCACCTTCGGCAGCTTGAAGAGCTGATTGATAAAGGTGGTCATATTGGCCTTACCCAACTCGGAGAGAGGGCGTAAACCGTTGGCAAGGGAAGTCAGCTTGTCACCGTCCGTCCATTTCAGGCCAGTGAGAGCGGTGTTGATTGCCGTGAGCTGGTTGGCGATGGAGGAAGAAATCTTCACATTTCCAACCTGACTCAAAGCGGTCAGCGCATTGGTAAGCCGGGTGATCTTCTGCGAAGCGTCACCGCTGTTCAAGCCTTTCAGAGAATTGGAAAGCTCCCGAATACCCTGAGCGGTCTTGCTCAGACCCGTTGCGCCGCCGTTGGTAGCGGTTTTCAAACGATTGAGCGTGTTAATCAGGTTTTGAAGTCCTGTGACCGCCTGCGTACTGTCATTGACGATCTGAAACTCCAACCCCTGAATTTCCACATTGTCAGCCACTTACGCCACCACCTTTCTCTTGAAATTTCTTATTGACCGATACCATAAAGGCTTCCATGTATGCCTTGGCTTGGTCATCGTGTTTTTCTTGAAGCTGCTTCTGCTGTTTCTTATCCTGCCGACTGAACAGCTCGTAGGGGCTTTCCCGATACGGTGTGGGCTTGGTTCCCTTCTTGGCGAAAGCACGAAGAACCGGGGCAGCATCAATAAGAGCTTCGTAAAAATAAGCTCCTTGGAGCCAAGCGTCTTGATTTCTCAGGTCTTGTCTGATTTGCGCCGCCTTTCGGTAATACTTCACCAATTCGCAATCCTGTTCCCAAAACTGCTCATAGGTCATGCCGATGGAAAGATAGTACGGGAAAACCTCATAAAACTTTGGCGTGTAAGCGAGAAGGGGAGCGGGGCGATGGTCGCCGCCGCCCCCCTCACTTCTGGAAGATCGGTCGCTTACCAGCCGGTCTTCCAGCTCAGGTTTCCCTCGTTGCCCTCCTGCTCAGGCTCGTCCAGCAGACTCAGCAGGGGGTCGTTATACATCTCTACCAGAGCGGCAATCAGCTCGTCCTTGTGGTTCATACGAGCGTAAATGCTGTCGATCACATCACGCTTCACGAACCGATGATGGGCGAGGAACGCACCGGCAAACAGAGCCGGAAGCAGGGTCATAGGCTTGCGCTCCACATCGGCGGCAACGAAGCCGTTCTTCTCCATCGCTTCAACGGTCTTGCGGGTGTATTCCAGCGTGTAGGTCACACCGGTAGTGGGGTCATTGATAGTCAACTGCTTTGCCATGATAAATCCTCCTTATCAATACGGCGATTGTTGGTGTCTTAGGTTGCGGAGAAAGCGATGGGGGTGGAAGGAGCGATGGTGATGTTCATGTTCACCACTTCGTTCACGCCGCCGCCCACGGGATACACGGACAGCTCACCGTCAAAGCTGAACTTGCCGTTAGAGCCATCGGGAGTAACAGTGCCATCGCTCTCGGTGCCGCCAAACCAGACCGCATAGCTGACCTTCTTGCCTTCCAAAGCCTTGAGGGTCTGGAAATCAGCCAGCGTGTAGTTGGCGGTGAAGGACAGACCATCGAGGGACTGGATACCGGCGATGTAGGTCTGCATATTGTCGCTCAGGGTGGTGGTTTCCAGCATTTCGGGTTCGCCGCCGAGGTCAGGAAACTCCTTAATGTCGATCAGCTTGCTCCACTGTTCACCAGTGTCGGCTTTCTTCATCAGAAAAACCTTGTAGGTGGAAATAGCCATTTCATTTACCTCCTATAAAGAGTGGTTCCGTCCGTTTCAGCCTTGTATCGGGCAACCAGACGGTAAATTGTTGCGTTCTCCAAATTGGGAACCGGGGACAGAGAAGTACGCCGGAAATTCTTGGCGTACATGAGATCGTCCACAAACCTCATGATTTTTCGGCAAACGGATTTCTTACCGCCTGCCTTATCGGAGTAGACATTCACCTCGTACATCAGCGTGGCGAACCTCTCCGTATCGCCGCTGTCCATGTGAGCTTCCGTGGTGTAGTTATCCTGCTCCACCAAGCTCACATAAGGGAAACGGGTAGGGGCATTGACATACTCGCCGCTGACCAAGATACCGGGAAACTGCGCTCTCAGGGCTTCCGCAATCGGCGTGTAGATTTGACTCTCCACATCAATCATGAAAACACCTCCTTCGCAATTTGGGTAAGCTGGAACTGCAATTCCTTCTTTGTTTCATACATCGGCATATTGGCAGGGTTGCCGTGAGTGATGACCACGAACCCGC
>OHLQ01001065.1_pt1 | contig 10362 bp, 10 predicted proteins | sample 1569081 | NCBI WGS metagenome assembly OHLQ01 (sample SAMEA3879585, study PRJEB24766) | human gut metagenome | biome: human-associated habitat; feature: feces | place: USA | collected 1985/1987 | reverse complement strand
GGCCAGCAGGCCGTCTGCCATTCCGGCGCTGCACAGGCAGGCCCCAACACCCAGCGCCTCGGCCATGGTGCTGCAGGCCCCGAACAGCCCCGCAAAGGGCAGGCCCAGCGCCCGGGCCGCATAGCCCGAAGCCGTGCACTGGGCCTGCAGGTCTCCGGCCAGCAGGAGGCTCACATCCTTTTCGGTGGCGTGGGCTTTTTTCAGGCAGAGCCGCGCCGTCTGTAATTGCAGCTGCGTTTCAGCGGCCTCCCAGCTGGCCTGCCCGAGGCGGTTGTCGCTGTGCAGTTCATCGAACTCTGCCGCCAGCGGGCTTTCGCCCTCCTTTTTGCCGCCGATGCAGGCGTGTGCAGCGATGACAGGCGGTTTTGGAAAGATCAGGGTGTCACCCCGGCGGGTCGCCATGAAAAAATCCCCCTTTCAGGGCTGTTTTTCTTTGGGATTTGTGCTATAATAGCGCTCGTGCGATATTCTGCTCCATCCACTCTGCCGGAAAACTGCAATTTTTGCATCCCGGCAGGCGTATTGTAGACAGAGCGGTCAGCCGCCCAGCAGCCAGAGCACCCCACCGTAGACCACAGCGGCCAGCGTGCCGTATACGATGACCGGCCCTGCAATGGTGAACATCTTGGCTCCGGTGCCGCAGACTCTGCCCTCGGGCTTGAACTCAATGGCGGCGCTGACCACGGCGTTGGCAAAGCCCGTGATGGGCACCAGCGAGCCTGCCCCGGCTTTGGCGGCAAGCTTCTGGTAGAGCCCCAGCGTGGTCAGCAGGGCCGACAGCACGATGAGGGTGCAGCTGGTCAGGGTACCGGCAAGCTGGGCTTCCAGCCCCATGCCAAGATACCACCCGCGCAGCACCTCGCCCAGCAGGCAGATGCCGCCGCCCACGCAGAAGGCCCACAGGCAGTCGGAGCCCAGAGGGGAGCGGGGGCCGACCTGTTTCACCCGCCGCGCGTATTCTTCCGCTGTCATCTTCATGGCTGTCACCTCGGGCTTAGGATGCCCCCGGAGAAACATAATATACAGAAAATGAACCGAGAAAGAAGGTCTCTTATGAATCAGCAGCAACCCATCCACCGCCGCCGCCTGACCCGGGCAGAGATCCGGCGGCGGCGACGCAACCGCGCCATCCGCCGCATCGCCGGGCTGACCCTTGTGGTCTGCGTGGCCGTGGGCGGTGTGTCCTTCCTGCTTTCCCGCCGCAAGGCTCCGGTGCCCACGGCAGATGCCGCCGGGAGCGCCGCCAATAGTGCGGCCAGCAGTCTGCCGTCGGCTGCACCGAGCAGCAAGGCGGAGAGCAGTGCCGTGAGCGGAGCCGCCGCCGAGAGCGTGGAGAGCCGGGACAACCTGCTGGGCCTGACCGCCGCCGAGGCGAAGGCCATGCTGGCCGACCCGCTGATGATCCTTGTGAACCACACCAATAAGATGCCGGAAAACTACACCTTTGAGACCGCCGAGTGCGGCTCCAAGACCGCAGTGAACAAGACCCTGCAGACCGTGGCCTGCAATGCCTTTCTGGAGCTGCAGAAGGCTGCTGCTGCGGAGAACGTGACCATCTGGATGCAGAGCGGCTACCGCAGCGTGTCCTACCAGACCAGCCTCTACGAGAAAAAGACCAACTATTATAAGCAGCAGGGCTATGACGATGCAAAGGCGAAGGAAATGGCCGCTGCCATCGTCAACCCGCCAGGCTACTCTGAGCACAACTGCGGCCTGGCTGCAGACCTGAACAGCCCCGAGCACACCGGCCTGGACGAGGGCTTTGAGAACACGGCCGCCTTCCGCTGGCTCTGCCAGCACGCCGGAGAGTACGGGTTCATCCTGCGCTACCCCAAGGGGGCCGAGGAGAAGACCGAGATTACCTACGAGCCCTGGCACTGGCGCTATGTGGGCGTGGAAAATGCCGCAAAGATCAACGCCAGCGGCCTGTGCTTTGAGGACTATATCGCCGCCCTGCAGCAGATCGCGGGCTGAGCGGCAAAGCGCTGGTGAAGAAACCGTAAAATCTTCTGCCTGCCGTTTGCAATTCGGGCTTTGATATGGTAAGATAACAATGGTTCGTTGTCGGAAACTCTTCCGCGTGGGCGAACCGGTGTAAAACAGATAAAAGAGGGAATAATCCATGAAACTTCGTGCTAAAATCATTCTGACCGCTGCTTCTTTGGCTCTGAGCTGTGCTCTGCTGGCCGGCTGCGGTTCTTCTTCCGGTTCTACCGCTTCTTCTGCCGCGTCCTCTGAGCCTGCCTCCACTGTGCTGAGCCAGGCCTCCAGCATCCCGCTGGGCGAGGACAACAGCACCGATGCCCTGAACGCACCGTTCGAGACCCTGCTGGATGCCAACCCCATCTCCAACCAGTTTGAGATTGCTGCCATGAACATTGAGTACGATTTCAACCTGCCCGCTGAGGATGTGGTGAGCTACAAGGGCGTGAAGAGCAACGACAACGGCGATGCCGGTATGGTGCTGGTCGTGGAAGCTGCTGACGGCAAGGCTGAGGAGGTTGCAAACCAGCTGACTGCTTACCAGCAGGATCAGGTGGCGTTCTACGGCAACTACGCTGAGTTCGCACAGGCCCAGGAAAATGTGGAGAACGCCGTGATCGCCTTCAAGGACAACACCGTGGTCATGGTCATCGCTTCCAACGAGTGCACTGCCGATCTGGACAGCGCGGTGGACAGCGCACTGGGAGAGTAAAATAAAACTGAATGGGGCTGCTGCAGGCCCTCTCCGTCAATGCTCCGCACTGCCGCCTCTCCCAAAGGGAGAGCTGACGAGCGCAGCGAGTGTGAGAGGGCATTTGCAGCAGCTCTTTTTTTAAAAGGAGGTCGAAGCCTTGGTTTTCAGCACCATCATCTTTCTGTTCCGGTTTCTTCCCATCACGCTGGCGCTGTATTACCTTGCGCCCGCAAAGCTCAAGAATACGGTGCTCTTTGTGTGCAGCCTGGTGTTCTACTGCTGGGGTGAGGTCCGGTTCTTCCCGGTCATGCTGGCCCTGATCCTCATCAACTATCTCTGCGGCCTGGGGCTGGAAGCGTTTGACGCAAAGCCCGGCGTGCGCAAGGTGCTGCTGCTGGTCGCCCTTGCAGCCAGCCTGGGGATGCTGTTCTACTTCAAGTACGCAAACTTTGTCCTGCGCAGCATCAACAGCCTGCTGGGCACCGGATTTGCGGCCATTCAGGGCATCAGCGTCCTGCCGCTGGGCATCAGCTTTTATACCTTCCAGACCCTTTCCTACACCATTGATGTCTACCGCCGGGAGGTAAAGACTGAGCACAACATCATCGACTTCGGCGCTTATGTTGTCATGTTCCCCCAGCTCATTGCAGGCCCCATCGTCAAGTATCGGGATGTCTCGGCCCAGCTGCACGTCTACAAGCATCGTTACAGCTTGCAGCAGATCGAGGAAGGCATGACCCTGTTCACCTTCGGTCTGGCAAAAAAGGTCCTGCTGGCGGATGCCGTCGGCGCGCTCTGGACGGACATCATCGGCATTGCCGACAGCCCTTCCACCACCTTTGTGGGCCTTGCCAATGCGTCCACGCCGCTGGTCTGGCTGGGTGTCATCGCCTACTCGCTCCAGCTCTACTTTGATTTTTCCGGTTACTCCATGATGGCCATCGGCATGGGCAAGATGCTGGGCTTTGATTTCCCCCAGAACTTCAACTTCCCCTATATTTCCCGCTCCATCACCGAGTTCTGGCGGCGCTGGCACATGACCCTTTCCGGCTGGTTCCGCGAGTATGTCTATATCCCGCTGGGCGGCAACCGCAAGGGCCTGAAGCGGCAGATCTTCAACCTGTTCGTGGTGGAGCTGCTCACCGGCATCTGGCACGGTGCAGACTGGAACTTTATCTGCTGGGGCCTGTACTACTTTGTTTTGCTGGCCCTTGAAAAGCTGTTCCTGCTCAAGTATCTGGAAAAAGGCAAGATCTGGCCCCACATCTACACCATGTTCCTTGTGGTGGTGGGCTGGGCCATGTTTGTGGGCAATGAGGCCGGGGTGGGCTTCGAGTTGCTGTTCCGCAAGCTCTTCCTCCCTTCGGGCGGTGCGTCTCCGGTCTACTTCCTGCGCAACTACGGCGTGCTGCTGGCGGTCAGCATCCTGTGCTGCACCCCGCTCATTGAGAAGATCTGGAACGCCCTGCGCAAACACACCGTGACCCGTGTGGCGGCGGTGCTGGTGCTGCTGGTGCTCTCTACGGCGTATGTGGTGGGCAGCACCAACAGCCCGTTCCTGTATTTCAACTTCTGAGGAGGGGACCTGAATGGACAAGCATACAAAGAAAACTCCCTCTCTGTTCCGGTATCCGGTGCTGGTGGCCTTCGGGCTGTTCTTTATCGGGCTGTTCGTGCTGGATATGGCCACGCCCGACCGCGCGTACAGTGAACTGGAAAACACCACCCTGACCCAGCGGCCCAGGCTGACCGCCGTTTCCGCCGACGGGCTGAACAACTACTTTACCAGCTACACCCGATACGTCAAGGATCAGGTGTTTGGCCGCGACCAGTGGATCAGCCTGCAGAGCGCGGCGGAGACCACCCTCTTCCAAAAGACCCAGAGCGGCGGCATCCTGCTGGGCAGGGAGCACATGATGTTCGCCCGGCATTACAGCATCCTGAAAAATGAGGAAAAGGGGATGGCCAAGAACCTTGCCGCCGTCCAGAGCCTTGCCCAGCGCTACCCGGGCAGAGTGAACCTCATGCTGGTGCCGTCGGCCTCGGTGGTCTACCCTGAGAATGTCCCGGCGGGGGCACCTCAGATCGATGAGAAGGGCATTCTGGAAGGCGTTGCCGCACAGGGGGAGGCCTACGGGCGGTTCATTGATGTCCTGCCCACCCTGACGGAGCACAAAGGGGAATACCTCTACTACCGCACCGACCACCACTGGACGACGCTGGGGGCCTATTACGCCTACCAGCAGTTCTGCGAGACGCTGGGCCTGACCCCCTTTGACCGGGATGCCCACACGGCCGAGACCTGTGAGGATTTCTACGGCACCCACTACTCCAAGACCCGCACCTGGAATGCCGAACCCGACACCATTACCTGGTATGACCTGCAGAACAGCCTGACGGTCTGGAACGTCACCGGCCCGGGCCAGCCCACCGAGGGCACCACCACCGGCCTGTACGATCTGGACAAGCTGGAGGTGTATGATAAGTACGCCATGTTCCTGCACGGCAACAACGGCCTGAGCCGGGTGGAGGGTGACGGCGAGGGAAAGATCCTGGTCATCAAGGACAGCTATGCCAACAGCTTTGTGCCCTACCTGACAGCCAACTATGCGGCCATCGACGTGGTGGATTTCCGCAACTATAACTATGGGCTGGACCAGCTCATTGCGGCCAACGACTACGACCAGATCCTTGTGCTGTACAGCTATGCCAGCTTTACCACCGACCCGTATCTCTACCGTGCGGGCGTGGCAGGCTGAGTGGGAAATTATTGCAGTGCTTTTCACCAAACTTTCGTTTGTTTTTTCATGCGACTTTCCGATTTTTGATGGTTTTTCACAAAATCCATTGCATGAAACTGTGTGATGTAGTAATATAAGGCTGGAAACCAGATGGTAAATTGGGAAAGAACACCATCGGTTCAAGCTGCTCAAAAAAGGAGTATGAGACCTATGAACAAGAACATGAATCTGCCTGCTGAATACGCAGTGCTTTCCGAAGAAGAGATGACCTATACCCAGGGCGGTTCCGATATTGGCGGCTTTGCAACCACTGCCGCTACGGTCGTGGGTGCTGTGGTGCTGGGTGCCAGCTATATCTGGGGCATTTCCGCTTCCAAGGACTGGCTGAACAAGAAGAGCAACCGTGAGGGCAACCTCTTCACCGTTCTGGGCCGTGCCGCAGATGCTGTCGGTGAGGATATGTCCAAGTCCGCAGCCAACTTTGTCCGGGATGCCGTTTCCAGCACCATGGTGGTGGCTCTGGCTCCCCTGAGCGCTGTTCTGCTGATCCTGTAAGCCGGGAAAGTGGGATACCGGGTCTGTTTTCTGTAACTTGCGGTGTATGCTGCACCGTGCAATAAATGCTTTTGTAAAGGAGTATTATTATGGAAAAGAAGCTCATGCTGCCCGCGAACTACAACGTGATGAACGAAGAAGAAATGACCTATACCAGTGGCGGCGACGGTTTTACCGCTCCGTTTGCTGTGGGTTGGACGATCGGCGCAGTCATTTCTGTTGCAAACCTGATCTGGGGTCTGGATCAGACCCGTACCTGGATCAAGAACAACAAGAAGAACGGCGAGAATATCACCGATCTGGCAGCAAAGGGCATCAATGCCGCTGCCGATTACATGGGTAAGTCCATCGGCAATGCGATCGTTGGCGTTTACACCGCTCTGAACCTGACCGGCTGGTGGCCTGTTACCGCGATCGCCTGGGTCACGGCCTGATCGTTCTGACCAGACAGCCCGGAGAACTCCAAAGAACAACACAGGGCGGCGGCTCTCCCCAAGCGGGCGGGCCGCCGCCTTTTTTGTTCACAGATTGTTTCTGGAAAAATCCTGTCGTTTGGGGTATACTAGAGCCATAAGTAAGAATCACTCCTTCTTTTGAGGGAACTGACCGCCCCCGCAGAGGGTGCGGATAAAAATGGAGGGAACCGATATGGCTGTTGTTACCATTACCAAAGAAAATTTTGAAGCCGAGGTGCTGCACAGCACAAAGCCTGTTCTGCTGGACTTCTGGGCCACCTGGTGCGGCCCCTGCCGGATGCTGAGCCCCATCGTGGACGAGGTGGCCGAGGAGCGTACCGATGTCAAGGTGGGCAAGGTCAATGTGGATGAACAGCCCGAGCTGGCCTCTCAGTTCGGCGTGATGAGCATCCCCACCCTGCTGGTGTTCCGCGACGGCAAGCTTGTGAATCAGGCTGTGGGTGCCCGCCCCAAGGCCGGTGTGCTGGCGCTGCTGGGCTAAGAAAAAAATCAAGTTGTATGGCCGCTGCCTGTTTTCGAATGGGCGGCGGCCTTTTTGCATCCCCGGTTTTCGCTCTCCATCATCTGTTTTGGCGCTGGGGTGAAATGATTTCGCCTTTCTGTACAAACGCACAGAAAAACGGTAAGATAGGGCTGAAAAGCCGTCACTTTCGTGCTTTACAACTTTATCTTGATAAAGTAAAATAAACAAAAGAAGTGGGAAATACGCAGAGAGGGAACGAGGAGATCGAGATGGAATTCAGTCTGGACAGTTTGCAGCCCAAGGAGCGGGCCTCCTTTGCGCTGCGGGCGCTGTATGAGGCGGTGGGCTGCCGCAAATATCACATGGGCCGCTTTGAGGAGTACGGGCTTTATCAGGAGAACCGGAGCTTTTTGTCCTCGGAGCAGGTCATCACCTTCACCGACCTGGATGGCCGTCTGCTGGCGCTCAAGCCGGACGTGACCCTGTCTATCGCTAAGACGGCCCAGCCCGCCCCCGGCGAGACCCTGCGGTATTACTACCATGAGAACGTCTACCGCCCCTCGGCAGAGAGCCACACCTTCCAGGAAATCTCCCAGATGGGCCTTGAGATGCTGGGCGCAGTGGGGGAAGCACAGGTGCAGCAGGCGGTCCGGCTGGCAGCGCAGAGCCTGGCCCAGCTGGGGGCCGCGTGGGTGCTGGAAGTCAGCCACATGGGCTATCTGTTCGGCCTGTTCGACGCACTGGGCGTGCCGGAGAATGCCCGCCCCGGCCTGCTGGAAAAGCTGCGGGAAAAGAATGCGCACGAGCTGCGCCGCGCCGCGCAGGCCGCCGGGCTGGATGCCGCCGGGGCCGCTGCCCTGACCGGCCTGCTGGAGCTTTCCGGCAGCTGCGAGGAGACGCTGGCAAAGGCAGAGAGTGCCTGCCGCAACGACCGGATGCGCGCTGCCGCCGCTGAGCTGCGGGCACTGGCCAAAACGCTGGAGGCCTCCGGCGGGGCGGTCCGCCTTGACCTGAGCCTTGCCGGTGAGATGGAATACTACAACGGGCTGGTCTTTCAGGGTTACCTGCAGGGCCTGCCGCGGCCCCTGCTCAAGGGCGGCCGCTATGACCTACTGATGCAGAAGTTCACCCCCGGGGCCGGGGCCATCGGCTTTGCGGTCTATCTGGACGAGCTGGACCGCCTGAGCGCCCCCACCCCGCCGGTGCAGAGGAACAGCACGGGCCGGGTCATGCTGAATGTGGCCCTGCCCAAGGGCCGTCTGGGCGACAGGATGTATGACCTGCTGGCCCGCATCGGCTACGGCTGCACCGAGGACTACAACGCCACCCGAAAGCTGGTGGTGGAGAACCCTGCGGCGGGCATTCGGTACTTCCTTGTCAAGCCCAGCGATGTGGCCATCTACGTTGAGCACGGCGCGGCAGATGTGGGCATCGTGGGCAAGGATATCCTCACCGAAGCCTCTGCCGATGTCTACGAGCTGCTGGATACCGGCCTTGGCAGGTGCCGGATGTGCGTGGCTGCCCCGGCGGATTACAAGGATGACCCCAGCCGCCCGGTGCGGGTGGCGACCAAATTCGTCAACATTGCAAAGAGCTACTATGCGTCCATCGGGCGGGATATCGATATCATCAAGCTGAACGGCTCCATTGAGCTGGCCCCCATTCTGGGCCTTTCCGATGTCATTGTGGATATCGTGGAGACCGGCACCACCCTGCGGGAGAACGGCCTGCGGGTGGTCACCGAGTTCATGCCCATCTCGGCCCGGTTCATTGCCAATAAGGCCAGCTACCAGTTCAAGCACAACGAGATGGATGCCATGCTGGAAGCGCTGCGCAAGACCTTGCAGGAGGAAACAAAATGATCAAGCTGTATAATTTTGATGAGCTCAGGCCCGAGGAGATCCTGAACCGGGACATCCGCGCGGAGAAAAACGTGGAGGATGTGGTGGACGGCATCATTGCCGAGGTCCGCGCCCGGGGCGATGAGGCGCTGAAGGAGTACGCGCTGAAATTTGACGGGGCAAAGATCGACGACCTGCAGGTGACGCAGGCGGAGATCGACGAGGCCTTTGCCAATATGGACCCCTATTTCCTTGAGACCCTGCGGGAGGCTGCCGCCAACATTGAGAGCTTCCACCGCCAGCAGGTGCACAAGAACTTCGTGATCAACGAGAAGCACGGCATCGTGCTGGGCCAGAAATATACCCCCATTGAAAAGGCGGGCGTATATGTGCCCGGCGGCACGGCGGCCTATCCCTCCACCGTGCTGATGGATGTCATCCCGGCCAAGGTCGCGGGCGTGTCGGAGATCGTGATGACCACCCCCGCCGGAAAGGATGGTCGGGTGAATCCGGTCATCCTTGCCGCCGCCGCCACCGCCGGTGTGACCAAGATCTTCAAGACCGGCGGTGCACAGGCCGTGGCCGCGCTGGCCTACGGCACCCAGACCATCCCGGCGGTGGACAAGATCGTCGGCCCCGGCAACATCTACGTTGCCACCGCCAAGCGGAAGGTGTTCGGCAAGGTGGGCATTGATATGATCGCCGGCCCCAGCGAGATCCTGGTGCTGGCCGACGGCGGCTGCAACCCCGCCTGGGTGGCGGCAGATCTGCTGAGCCAGGCCGAGCACGACAAGCTGGCCAGCCCTGTTCTTGTCACCGACAGTCCGGCGCTGGCCAGGGCCGTGCAGGCAGAGCTGGAGGTGCAGATCCCCCAGCTGCCCCGTGCCGCCATTGCCCGCGCCAGCGTGGACGACAACGGAAAGATCATCGTCTGCACCGACCTGCACAAGGCCATTGAGGCCTGCAACATTATTGCGCCGGAGCATCTGGAGGTCTGCGTGGAGGATCCTTTCGGGGTGCTGAACGAGATCAAAAACGCGGGCAGCATCTTCCTGGGCCGCAATGTGCCCGAGGCCCTGGGCGATTACTTTGCAGGCCCCAACCACACCCTGCCCACCAGCGGCACGGCCCGCTTCTCCCGCCAGACACTGCAGGACCGCATCCGCGATGTGATGGACATTGACCTGTCCGGCGTGGACCCCAACAGCTGGTTCACGATCCAGTCCGCCAACCAGTACGGCTGGGTCGCCAAGATCCAGGTCGGCCCGGACGCGGGCGTCGGCACCGTCAGCGGGCGCTGGTTCCGCGAGAATCTGCTGGCCCGCCAGAGCGTTGACGGGCGCAGCCTGCGCAGCCAGTGCTTCACGGTCAGCTACAACGCCGATCTGGACTGCTTTATCTTTGATGTCTACGGCTACGGCCACGGCTGCGGCATGAGCCAGTGGGGTGCCATCGGCTACGCCCGCAACGGCTGGGGCTATCAGGATATTCTGACACATTATTTCGTTGGGACGACGATCACGACGTATTGAGACATAAGAAAAGAGCGTGTGCACAGAAAAGCACACGCTCTTTTTTTGCCGCACGGTAGGGGTCGGCGTCCCCGACG
>OHLQ01001060.1_pt1 | contig 10395 bp, 5 predicted proteins | sample 1569081 | NCBI WGS metagenome assembly OHLQ01 (sample SAMEA3879585, study PRJEB24766) | human gut metagenome | biome: human-associated habitat; feature: feces | place: USA | collected 1985/1987 | reverse complement strand
CTTTGCACAAAACTCCAATCAGACTGGCTTTTGTACAATGTTTTTAAATTTTCTATACCGGGATCACTTTCCCAAGCCGGAAGGAATACAACAGTTTTTCCTTTACTTTCAGCGGATTTCCGGCTGCATCTTTCTCATTTTCATAGACTCGGTTTAGCGCTTCCTCGTAAAGTTTTAACTGTGCCGCATAACGCTCGGACAATTCCTTTTCCGTATCCACACGGTCTGTTTTATAATCAAGAAGGACAATACCGTCCTTTTCAATCCAGAATACATCGATGATTCCCTGGATCAGGGTCAGCTCTTTCCCTGTATATTCCGTTTCTCCTATATTTCCTACACGCCCCATGCTTTTTACTTTTTCCGCCTGTTCCGTGTTTTCAGCAAAACCAAACTCGTCTAACTGTTCATCCGTAAATCCCATGACAAATGGTTTCTCACGGTACAATTTTCCGTCTTTTTCAGCTGCTCCCATCCGTTTTCCAATATCTGCATTTACAAAATATTCAACCTGCGGTATGCGAATCAGTCCATGCATCTCCGGTGTGATCTGTTCTTTCTCCAGCATCCCGGCGACCTGCTCTTTTGCGGACACACCGGAAGAAAACTGGTAGCACTCCATGATGCGGTGCATTGCCGTTCCGCGAAGTGCTCCAGGGCTGGCATCCTCACTTTGCTGCTCTATTTCTCTTGCAAATGCAGGCACATACGGCACAACCTCCTCGGATTGAAAAACAGGAACTGCCTCCTCCTCTTTTTCAAACGCCTCCCGCATGGCACGATGTTTTAACTCCGACACGGAATACTTATTTTTTCTCTGCACATCATTTTCATATGCATACCGTCTGTGAAAACGCTCCGAGAACTGCTGCACTTTTTTTTCATCTGCCTGCGCAGCTTTTTCCATGCAGGCTGAACGGTTCCATTCATCTTTGATCTGTGTTTCCATTTCTTCCTGCACCAGTTCTGCCGCCCGCATCAGACGTATCTGATATTTATCCTGACAGGATGCAGCCGCAGGCAGAATCCAATCCAAATAACCGGCTGCACTCTCACGTCCCAGATAAGATAACAGTTCCTCTGGAAATGCTTTTATATAGGAAAGTGTCTCCTCTGCCTTTTTCAGACTTCCGGTTAAGATCAGCTTTTCTTTCGCTCTCGTTAATGCCACATAAAGGACACGCAGTTCCTCGCCAAGATTTTCCATATCGATCTGCTTTGCGATAGCACGTTTTGCGATCGTCACGGATTTTACACGCTGTTTTCCGTCCATATAGTCAAGACCGATGCCAAGTTCCGGGTGCAATACCAGACGGCTTCTTGTATCCTGGCGGTTAAAGTTTTTTCCCATCCCGGCGGCAAATACGACCGGAAATTCCAGTCCTTTACTCTTATGGATACTCATAATGCGCACGACATTTTCGTTTTCCCCGATCAGATCTGCCTCGCCGAAATCCACATCGTATTTCTGCAGTTCATCAATATAGCGCACAAAATGAAACAGTCCCTTGTAACTGGTATTTTCATAGGCGATCGCCTTCTCCACCAGCATTAAAAGGTTTGCATGACGCCTGTCTCCGGCTGGCATTGCTGCGGCATAATCGCCGTAACCGGTCTCCTTTAACAGCAGTTCGATCAGCTCATGGATCGGTGTATCCGGCACAAGCTGCCGCAGTTTTTCGTAGGTAACATAAAACCGGTATAACTTTTCTTCGGAATCATCCCTGCCCTGTCCCGGATTTTCCTCCGCTTCCTGTTTCAGACGCTCACATTCCTCCAAAACACACTCGTAAAATCTGACATCCTTGTCTTTTAAACGCAATTTTGCAAGTTCCTCATCCGAAAGTCCTGCGATTGGTGAACGAAGCACCGCTGTCAGCGGGATATCCTGTCTCGGATTATCCAAAATACGAAGCATGGAGAGCACGGTCTGCACCTCCACCGTACTGAAATATCCTGTCGCCGAAACAGTATGTGCCGGAATTCCTGCATCATTTAACACAGCAGCAAAACGGTCTGCATATCCGCTCAGGCTTCGCAGCAGAATGACCATATCCGAATACTGCACCGGGCGCAGTTCTCCGGTTGCCTTGTCGGTCACCTTCTGCGTTCCCATAAGCTCTTTGATCCTTTTTGCAATCATCCGTGCTTCTAACAGTTTCTTATCATCCGCTGCAGCATCATCCAACAGTTCATCATCCCCGTCCACCAGTAAAATTTCCGGTGTGAACATGTCCGTTTCTTCCTGATAAGAAGCTCCCGGATAAAGTGCTGCATCCGCATCATATTCCACATTTCCAAGATTGCGCTTCATGATGCGGTAAAAAATATCGTTGGAAAAATCGAGCACTTCATTTCTGCTTCGGAAATTTTTATGCAGGTCAATGCGCTGCATTTTTGCATCCGTCAGGCTGTAAGTATCGTATTTTTCCATGAATAGTTCCGGTCTTGCCAGACGGAAACGGTAGATACTTTGTTTGACATCCCCGACCATAAAAAGGTTGTATTCACCGCGCTCCTCCCGTGAAATTGCACGTAAGATTGTCTCCTGCACCTCATTGCTGTCCTGGTACTCGTCGATCATGATCTCTTTGAAATTATCCCGGAACTCCTCGGCAGTCTTTTTGACTTTGCCGGTCTCCTCATCGACAAAGATATTTAACGCAAAGTGCTCAAGGTCATGGAAATCCACCAGATTTTTCCGCCGTTTTTCCGCCGTAAACGTCTCGTCAAATTCCAATGTCAGACGCACTAACTCTGCCGCCATCGGCGCCGTCTTTTTCATCTGCTCCGCCATGATCTCCGGTGATGTGAAAAAATACTGGCGGTTTATTTTTTTGACCGCATCCTTTCCCATCTCTCGCAGTTTTTTGACCAGCTCTAATTTTTCTTCGTTTCCGTCAAATCCACGGGAGGAAGCAAGCCTGTCATAGGATAAATTGCGGTAATTCTGATAAAAATCCGCAAAACTTTCACTCGCAGCGATCTCCTTATATTTTTTCAGGTCGCCCTCTAATGCTTTCGCATACATATCCGGCCCGTCATCGTCCTGCGTCAGTTTGTATGCCCGCCCGGAAAGTGCCACAAGATCCTCTGACACCCGTTTTAAGTTCTGAAGAAGCGACTGCATGAAAGCTGCGCTTTCCAAAGATGCCTCATCCTCTATGCCATAGCTTTCTGCCGCCGCAAGCAGCCATTTCTTTGGCCATGGATAACTCCTTGAAAACTCATAGAGCTGTAAGATCATGCCGGAGAGCGCCGCATCATTTCTGCCGGATGCATATCCGTCCACAAATGCTAAAAATTCCGGCGCACTCTCCTCATAATTTTTCAACAGCACCTTTGCGAGCACGTCCTCTTTTAACAGTTTCAACTCGCCCTCATCCCCGATTCTGAAATTCGGTTCGAGATCGATCTCATGAAAATGATTGCGGATCACATACAGACAGAAGCTGTCGATCGTCGTGATCTGGGCATTGTGTAAAAGAGAAAGCTGACGCTGTAAATGTTCGTCGTCCGGCTGTTCTTTTAAGGCATTCTCCAGTGCATTTCCGATTCGTTCGCGCATCTCTGCCGCAGCCGCATTGGTAAATGTCACGATCAAAAGACGGTCAATATCGACCGGATGCTCTTTATCCGTAATAATCTTTATGATACGTTCCACGAGCACCGCCGTCTTACCGGAACCTGCTGCCGCGGAAACTAATATATTTCTGTCTCTGAGTTCGATGACCTTTCGCTGGTCATCTGTCCATGTCATTCCCATGTTTTGCTCCGTTTCTGACTTTTTATTTTTGCACCTGTCATATCACATTTATTCACCGTCCGGATTTTTTCCCGGCTCTCCAATCTCTTCCCGGATATGTGCAAGGATCTCCTCACTGCTGTCAAATTTTTCAAACTGCTGATAGGAAAATCCCGGCATGCGTACATCAAATCCGCAGATCGTGTGATATGGACAGTAATCGCAGCCGCTCCTGTCTCCTAACAGGTAAGGTTTTACCGCCACATTTCCGGCAAAGATCTCTTTTCCCACATGCTCAATCTTCTTTCGCACATAATCGGACATCAGTCCAAACTCATAGGTGCTCGCCGTCTTAGAGGTCGCCTTTAAGGAGCCGTCCGCTTTTAAGGCTACCGGGATCACTGTCGATGTGCCTGAAAAATCAGTATCCATCGCACCATAGATTTCCGGATCTTCATTGACCAGACCTGCCACTTTAAGCTGTTCTAGAATACTCCGTCTGATCTCCTCCTCGGACTCTTGACCATCCGCATCCACCATCGGATCTGTGATGTGATAATAAAAAATACCTGCAGGTTCCGTATCTTTTCCCTTATATTTTTTCTTTGTGAGTTCCAGTGCCGCATTCATGTAGACGACAAGCTGGAGCTGCAGTCCATAATAAAAATTTAAAAGTGAAAAAGTGGTGTTGCCCGATTTATAATCAATGATTTTTACATAGACCTTATCGTCTGTCTCGTAAGTATCAACGCGGTCGATCCTGCCGCGCAGACGCATTTTTTCATCTTCACCCAGTTGAAACTGCACCGCATCCAGCCGCTCGGCGCGCGAAAATGACACCTCAAAACCGCTCGGCACAAACTTTCCTTTCCGCACCTGTAACATCAGTGCCCAGATCGTCCGTTTTGCCGTTGCCTCCATCCGCTTTAACAGGTAACTGTTTCTTGCGTCCTCGAATACGTCCCCGATCCCGCTGCCTGCGATCGCATCTTCCATGCTCTGGGAAAGCAGGGCTTCCTGCGCTTTCTCCGGGATATCAAACCAGGTATAATCCGACAGCTCTATGCCCTTTGCAAAACGCTCTAACACATCATGATAAATATTTCCCATATCCACACTCGCAAACTGCTGCAGTTCCCGTTCTTTAAGCCGCAGTCCATAACTTAAATAATGAGCAAACGCACAGGCAGCAAACTGTTCGAGCCTTGTCACGCTGTTTTCTAAGGTATTCCCATATAAAGCTTTCGTGACTGCCTTGCTGATCGCATCATCTTTATGGGCGCCAAACGCCGCATCAAAAAGCTGCATTACTTTTTCCCGTTCACCCTCATCCGACAGGTACCATGCCAAAAGTGCAGTCCATGCCTCTTCATCCTCCACCGGTTTTGTCAGCCCTTCCATCAGAAACGGCAGGGCACTTTCCGCAGTCAGTGCACCTTCTAATGTCTCCTCCTCGGACGGTTCTTCCACCGCAAGCTGTGGGAACAGTTTTAAGAGTGTCCCGATCAGATACGAACGCCGCAGTGCTTTTCCATCGGAGTTGACGCGGCAGAATGTCACATACAGCCGCTCGGACGGTTTTGTCATATTTAAATACAGGTAAAACTTCTGGATAAATACTTTTTCCCTTGCGCCCGGCGCCAGTTCCAGGTGATATTCTGCCATCTTTTCACGCTCAAACTGGGAAATAATGCCACCCTGATTTCCTGCTTTCGGCACAACTCCGTCGTTGACACCGACAAAAAATAAGATTTTTACATGGTTCAGACGGGTTCTCTCGATATCCCCGACTGTCACCGTGTCGTTGCCCGGCGGGATAATACCGACTTTTGCCGCCTCAAATCCGGCATCTAAGATATCACTGTATTCCCGGATCGTCATCGTCTCATCGCCAAGCAGAGACGTCACTTTGTCGAGCAGATCCATCACGATTTTATAGATCTGGTCATATTCCTTTGCCCGCGCCTGATTGCCATGCGCCTCGAAAAAGTTTCCACGCTCCTTTAATAACTGCTCCATGTTAAGCCGTCTGATCAGACTGTATAACTCATAGGTCTGTGTGCTGACCGTATTGTCTTTTCCACGGAATGCCTCAAGCAGCGGCTTAAAATTCTCATAAACCGCCTCACGGATCTCATTTAACCGTGCCATATCCTCCAATGTCCCATCCGGCATTACAAACGTCCACGGTCTGCTCCAGCGGGATGCACCGCGGATGCCCCGTGCGAGGACATAATTTTCCAGGCGGTCGATCTCCTGTTCTGTAAGTCCATGGGATCCTGTTTCCGGCTGCTGCGTCAAATCTTCCGTTGCAGCCGGATCTGGCTCCTTGTCGGAATTTTTTGCCTCGGTCACGACTTTCGCTGCAAGCCCGCACCGCAAAAACCGGAACACACTTTCATAAGAAAAATCATATTCGATCATCTCTAAGATCGCCCGGATACACTCGATAAACGGGTGGAACAAAATATTTTTCGTCTGATCAATAAAATACGGGATATGGTACTGCTCAAAGATCTCCGGCACATAATTGCCATACTGCTGCACATCCCCTGTCACGACTGCGATATCCCGGTAACGGTAACCATTCTCCCTCGTCAGGCGCACGATCTCGCGGGCAGCAAATTTTAATTCTTCCCTCGGATTTTTCAGGGACGTGATGCGGATATGCTGCATAGATTGTTCCGATGCTTTGTATCTGTAGCTTCCCGCTCCCGGACGAAAGAGATTCTGCTCCATAAAATAAAGATCGGCAGCATTGGCATAGCGCCTCTGTTTTCCGGTCGGCAGTACCAACGGCTCCTCCACCGGAACTTTGCACAGTTCTGCCACTTTCAGTAGCGACGCCACCGTTTTTTTACTCATGGCAAAAAGTTCATGTACACCCCTGCACTGGTAAAAATCTTCCCTGACATCCATCGTGACGGACACGCTGACCTTCTTTGCCAGCACGAGCAGTTTTTCCATCAGACGGTTCTGGATCGGTGTAAATCCGGTAAACTCGTCCAACACGATCACACTATTACGAAGCAGTTCGGACTCTTCTGCCACATCATAAAGAAGCTCTAACACTTCCTCTGCCGTGATATATCTGCCCTTTAAATACTCCGTAAATCCCTGATACATCGTGAGGACATCCTTCATTTTTAAGCGCAGTCCCTCCCCAAGCGGTTCTTTCTCCAAAAACTCTGCCAGCGCATCCGGACTGACATTATACTGCATCAGCTCTGAGATCAGGGATTTTACCTCGCCGACATATCCCATCTTATTCATATTCGCACCAAGCACTTTCAGTTCTGCTTTTTTCTGTTCTGCCACCTTGCGCAGTACAAGATTTTTTCCGGTCTCTTCCAGCACAACCACATTTCGTTTTCCAAGATCATCAAAGACGCGGTATGCGAGTCTTGCAAAACTGAGCACATCCACGTTCATGATTGCATGCTGTTTTTGCCTCTCGACCAGTTCCCGCTGTGTCTGCATGGTAAACTGCTCCGGCACAATGATTAAAAACTGCTGCTCTTTATTTTCTTTCGCCTGTTTCAGCACGGAATCATACAGAAAATCCGATTTTCCGCTGCCCGAATTGCCAAATATAAATTGTAGGGACATCTGTTTTCTCCTGAAAATTCAATCTTAAAATATTGTATCACACATTATTTCTTTTGAAAAATGTTATCCTGCGGGTTGGAGTCAAATAGTGCATTTAAACTTCTTGATTGACAAATTTTTCACACCCGAATCCTGTAATAAAAGAAATGCCGTCAAAAACATCAGCAATTACCACAGGCATTCCGATATCTGCGACCAGATAATATACCATAAACGGCACCAGTATGTCATTGAGACCATTCCCGCAATCATTGCCCTCTTTTTCTTCTCTCTTTCCATTTCCTGCCCCTTTCTGCTCTGTCATTCTATTTTGCATGTTAGTCTATTCTAACTTTTTTGTCAATTCAGGAAATTTCCACTGTCATATCATGTATCAGAGAGAATTTGCACCTGCCAGGTTAATTGCCCTTTGCCGGACGCACAACTGAAAGTTATGAAGCAGTCCAATGATATGCAATTCTTGGTGTTCCATTTTTAACATATATAATACCGCATTTCATAAAACCATTCTTTTCCATCAGCTTTTGCATGATTTGATTATCCGCATGGGTATCTGCCCTGATATTTTGAGAAATATTTTTACAATAATTTAAAACACACTGAAACAAACCATGCACCTGACCATCCCCAGCAAGTCTGTGAATAGTAAGATAAGGCTCTTCATTCAGCCAATTCCCATTCTCAATATGCTTATAAGCAGGTTCTGCACCTTTAAACAATGCAAATACCCCATGTATCCCATCTTTGTCATATATTACCCTGCATACATTCTGACAAATATCAGATTTTATTAGCTCTGCATCCGGATAAAAATGCCCCCATTGTGCAGGATTTCCGGACTTTATCATATTATCCTGTGCATATTTATAAATTTTCATAATCTGTTCAAAATCTGCCATATCAGCATTTTTCACATTCAGCATATATTTTATTCACCTCCGCAACTGCCGATTTACGAGTTTCATGATTCTTTGTCTGTTATATCGCTGAATCATTACAAACAACATATCAAACAATGCTGTCAAAATGCTAACGGAAAATTGACCTCCTCTCCTGCAGAAAAAACAGCCTCTCCTGATGTCTCTGTAACCTTGAAACTTGCGCCATCCCATCCGTTGATTTTGATGGTTCCTTTTACACTTCCGTCATCTGATGTGAAAGCCAGCTCCCCGTTTCCATTGTCAACAAATGTTCCTTTTGTTTCTCCCTCTCTGTAAATGGAGATAAGCGCTTCATCCTCTCCTTCCAGCCCCTGTCTGGTGATCAGGGAACTGTATACGCTGCCAGTCCCCTGATTGTCCACAAACAGACCGTACTTTGCTGATTTTTCCGGCATAACAAAGGATTCCCCCTTTATCTTTGCCAGCTCATTTGCAATAACATAAGCCCTGTTCTTCGTGATCTCCTCCAGATAAGAATTCTGAAGAAGCGGATACATACTGCCGTTTTCTTCGTAAGATCCAATGTGAAGCAAGGTCACTTCTTCCTTCATAGCGATCCAGTTTCTCTGTTCTGCAAGGATCTTCTCCTTTGTCTGCGGATCTGCCAGATCACTGAATCTGCTCCAAAGGTTATTTAATTCCGTATCCCATATGTCGAAAAACCATCTGGATGACAGATTCATTTCTGTCTGTGTCTGGGCTGCCTGCGCCAGCGGCGTATATTTCTTTACGATGTTCTCAATATTCTTCAATTCGTCCTGCAGTGATGCGGAACCTGATACCACATTGTCAACATCCGCTTTGATGTCCTCCGAATAGTCATAAGTAAAATCCGTTTCTTCATTTAATACGACGTCATTGTATTCTGTACTTTCTGTATTTTCTGTATTTTCTGTGCTTTCTGTGTCTTCTGTGCTTTCTGTGTCTTCTGTGCTTTCTGTGTCTTCTGTGTTTTCAAAACTGACCGAATCTTCCACCTGGGAAGATTCGCTTTCTATTCCTGTATTATTATTTTTTACTCCTTCTTTGCCACATCCGGCACAAAGTCCGGTCATTAATATTAATATCATGCTGTAAATTCTTTTTTTCATGTGTTTATACTCTCTACTTTCTGATTCATTGGGTGTTCTTTCCAGTTTTCTCTATCAGCAATTATAAATGAACATGAGAAAAAATACCAGCGGCCCCGTGAAACTTTGCATAAATAAAAAAGCAATACCTGAATTTAAAATAAACTCAAATACTGCTCATGAAACATCTAATATTGTATCTTTTTAGCCGAGGTATAACATTTCTCTCTATATTTAACCAAACTTGAAGTTACACTGCCATTTCCCATAATAATGATGAAACAAAATGTTGAAACAAGAACATAATAACTACGACAGAACTGCATATTACATAAAAGTCACTCATTTTTGAATTTAGCAATACTCTTTTTTTTAACTACCTGTTATCCAGCGTACAATAAAATATCTGATTATAGTCCCAACCGTATTTGTAATAATATCGTTTATATCTGTGGTTTTAAAGGTAATAATGTGATGTATTAAGAACAGATGAAGATTTGTTTAAATCTTAACGAACGGACAGCGTCAAATAACTTCCTATCTGACTGATCACTTTCAAATATCAGAATAATTTATCTCATTTTCCATATTAAAATTCCAAACTATCCACATTTAACAGAAAATACTTCATACCCATAATTACAAAGTGCTTAACTTTACATTTCCATTTCTTCTATCTCTTTTAACATAAATTCTTCGAGTTTCTTCTTGTCAGGCAAATGTAACATATACGTTGAAACAAATAACTGGTTATCCATTCCAGATAAGGCATATTCTACCATCTGAGAACCTTTATCTGTACAAAGCAGTATTCCTACTGGAGGATTATCTCCCTCTATCATCTCATTTTTCTTATAATATCCTACATAAGCATTAAGCTGCCCTAAGACTATTATAAATTCGCATAGACACAGTATACCACAGCTCATGTATCTATGTGATTTCTTTTTTATTGTTTTGTTACTGTTCACAGGTAGGCATTTTCTGAACTGAAAATGCCGTATGATACAGTGGTGGTAGCAGATTTTGC
>OHLQ01001058.1_pt1 | contig 10406 bp, 8 predicted proteins | sample 1569081 | NCBI WGS metagenome assembly OHLQ01 (sample SAMEA3879585, study PRJEB24766) | human gut metagenome | biome: human-associated habitat; feature: feces | place: USA | collected 1985/1987 | reverse complement strand
CTCCGATGGGTTCCATCCGGATCGAGGTGAGGACTTTCGCTTTCACGCCGTTGTCCTCGAGGGCCGACTGCAGGGCCAGCGAGTTGATAATCGTGGCCAGCATCCCCATCTGGTCGCCTTTCACGCGGTCGAACCCCTTGCGGGCGCCCTGAAGTCCCCGGAAGATGTTGCCGCCGCCGATGACGATGCCTACCTGAACTCCCGTTCCGACGACGGCTTTGATTTGCTCCGCATAGCTGTGGAGCACGTCGGTCGAAAGACCGTATTTTTGAGTCCCTTGCAGGGATTCACCGCTGAGTTTCAGGAGTATTCTGTTGTATTTCATAAGCGGAGCGGAATTTGATAATGCGAAGATAGGAAAAATTTCGAAAAAATGTCGTTTTTTAATGCTATCTTTGCCTATCCATGATGCATTCGGAATATAAATGGCTCGATCGGATTGATTCGCCCGATGACTTGAAGAAGTTGTCGGGCTCTGACTTGCGTCAGTATTGCGACGAACTGCGTCAGTACATCATCGAACAATGTTCGTCCAATCCGGGACACCTGGCTTCGAGCCTGGGAGCGGTGGAGCTTGCCGTCGCTCTGCACTACGTATTCAATACTCCTGACGATAAAATCGTGTGGGACGTGGGGCATCAGACCTATGCCCATAAAATCATTACCGGGCGCCGCGAGGCGTTTCGGACCAATCGCAAGCTGGGCGGTATCAGCGGCTTCCCGCGTATGTCCGAGAGTCCTTACGATGCTTTCGGCGGCGGACATGCCTCCGTGTCGATTTCGGCGGCGTTCGGTATGGCCAAAGCTGCGGAACTCAAGGGCGAGCAGCGGCAGGTGGTGGCCGTGATCGGCGACGGTTCGATGACGGGCGGTCTGGCGTTCGAGGGGCTGAACAACGCCGGTGCGAGCAAGCAGACCAACCTGCTGGTCATTCTCAACGATAACAACATGGCCATCGACCAGGCTACCGGGGCCTTGAAGAACTACCTGGTCAAGATTTCGACATCGAGGCGCTATAACGCTATCAAACGCCGCCTGTGGCGGATTTTGTCCCATACGCCGGCTGTTTTGCGGTTTTGTCAGAAAGCGGGCAATGCCGTCAAGCAGGGACTGTTGAAGAACAGCAACCTGTTCGAAAGTTTGAATTTCCGCTATTTCGGCCCGATCGACGGACACAATTTGCCGGAACTGGTGCGGGTGCTGACTGCCTTGCAACGTATCGAGGGACCCAAGTTGCTGCATGTGATGACCGTAAAGGGAAAGGGTTATAAGCCCGCCGAGTGCAATAAGCCGGTATGGCACGCTCCGGGCAAATTCAACCCGGAAACGGGCGAGCGGATCGTCAGCAAGACCGAAGTGGCCCGATACCAGGATGTTTTCGGCCAGACGCTGCTCGAACTGGCCCGTGCCGACGAGCGGATCGTGGGGATAACGCCCGCCATGCCGTCGGGCAGCTCGATGAATATTCTGATGAAAGAGATGCCGGAGCGTTGTTTCGACGTCGGTATCGCCGAAGGACATGCCGTGACTTTCTCCGCCGGACTGGCGGCTGCGGGCATGGTGCCTTTCTGCAACATCTATTCGAGTTTCATGCAGCGGGCTTATGACAATGTGATTCATGACGTGGCGATCCAGCGCCTTCCGGTGGTCATGTGTCTTGACCGGGGCGGTCTGGTGGGTGAGGACGGAGCGACGCATCACGGCGCTTTCGATCTGGCCTATTTCGGTACGGTTCCCAATCTGACGGTGGCTGCGCCGATGAACGAGCTGGAACTTCGGAACATGATGTTTACGGCGCTCGAGGCCGGTCGGCCCTTCGCCATCCGCTATCCGCGCGGTAACGGAGCGGGCGTCGCCTGGCGCGATGAGCCGTTCGCTGCGATGGAAATCGGGCGGGGGCGTTGCCTGAAGGAAGGGGAGCGGATTGCGGTCCTTACGATCGGTACGGTCGGCAATTTTGCTTCCGAGGCCATTGCGCGTATGGAGGCGGACGGGATTCGGGTGGCCCATTACGACCTGCGTTTCGCCAAGCCGCTCGACCAGGAGCTGCTGCACGAGGTCGGACGTAAGTTCCGTTGTGTGGTGACCGTCGAGGACGGAGCCTTGCGCGGCGGCGTGGGAGAAGCTGTCGTCGCGTTCTTCTGCGAGCACGGCTATCTGCCGAAGGTCGTGAGCCTGGGTATTCCGGATCGTTTTGTCGAACATGGAACGCCCGCGCAATTGTATGCCCAGTGCGGTTATGATGCCGAGGGAATTTACCGCACGTTGAAAAGTTTGCAGGAATCTTTGCAATAGACGTAATCCGGTATAGAATATGCGATACACCCTCGTTATGACCAGGGTGAAAATCGAATATATGCTGTTTGCGACGATGTTGCTTGTGGCGGGCGCCGCGTACGGTCGGGGACCGGTCGTTGCCGCTGTCGGCTGTGGACCGTGGGCGAATCCCGATTTGTATGTCGGCGAGTGGTACGAGATCGCTCGTTTCGATCATCCGTTTCAGGAGGGGACGGTCGGATCCCGGGTGGTTTACCGATTATTGTCGGAAAGTAAAATGCGAATCGTCTATCGGGGCAAGGACGGCAGAACGGGCCGGGACCGGATTTCGAGTGCAAAAGGTCGGTTGTCTGCCGATTACGAATGCCTGCGGGTTTCGTCTTTTTGGTTTTTTTATAGCGACTATACGATGCCGGCATGCGATTCCGCTGCCGAGCGGCAGTGGGTCGTCGTAAGCGGCCGATCGGCCAAATATTTATGGATTCTCGCTCGCCGACCTCGATTATCTACGCAGGTGCTGGCCCGGATTCTGGAACAGGTCGAAAAACAGGGATTCGATACCGATAAGCTTCATTTCGTCGATCAGCGGTGAAATGTCGGCCCGGTGGAAAAACAACCGCGAATATTCGTTTCGGATATTCGCGGTTGCTTTGTATTTGGCGGAGGTGCGGATTTTCCGGGCGCGAGTTTCCTATTCGATTTCCCGCCGGTTCATCAGTGCGTGAGTAATCGTCAGTTCATCCACGTATTCCAGTTCGTCGCCGAAGCCGATCCCCCGGGCGATCGACGTGACTTTCACCTGCGGGTATTGGCGCAGCCGGTTGAGCAGATAGAACAGGGTTGTTTCGCCTTCGACCGAGGTCGAGATGGCGAGGATCACTTCCCGGATTGTCCCCTGGGCGATCCGCTCGATCAGCAGGTCGATCTTCAGGTCCGAAGGGGCGATGCCCTGCATCGGAGAGATTACACCGCCCAATACGTGATAGAGTCCACGGTACTGGCGGGTATTTTCGATCGAGAGTACGTCGGCGACCTGTTCTACGACACAGACGGTCGTATGGTCGCGCTCCCGGTCGGCGCAGATCGGACAGATTTCTTCATCCGAGAGGTTGTTGCACAATTTGCAGTATTTGATGTCGCGGCGGAATCGGTCGATGCTGCGTGTCATGTCGCTTACCGAATCGGGTTCCATGCGCAGCAGGTGGATCGCCAGGCGCAACGCCGTGCGGCGTCCGATGCCTGGGAGTTTCGACAGTTCTCCGGTCACGTCTTGAAGCAGTCTGGACACGTTCTTGGAAATTTTTGGATTCGCAGGGGCGGATCCGGTTTTTTAGATGGTTTCGAACGTCGAGCACTCCATCCAGCCCTTTTTGCCGTCGGCGATGGTGATTTCGCACCAGCCGTTCAGACGGTCCGAAATTTCTACTTTGGTGCCTTCGTGCAGAATGAAGAGATCGGTTGAGTTCTGATTGGGAGAGCTTTTGACGGCGACGGCATCCCGCAGTACGACGGCCGATGTGCGGTCGATCGCCTCCCGGCGGTCGATGGCTGCGAAGCAGAGGGTCAGTACCAGCAGCAGAAAGGCTGTTGCGGTGCCGTAGAATCCTATCTTGCGTCGTACCAGACGACGGGAGAGCAGGTAGAAAAGCGCTGAGCCGAGCATTGCTGCCAGGAAGACCAGCGAGAGGACGGCCCATGTCGTGCTGCTCAAAAGGTTGCGCAGATTCGACAACCAGGTCTTGACGAAAAATTCGGGGACGGCGTCGATGTGGTCTTTGGTCATTTTCTCGGCGACTTGCAGGTTGTAGCGTATGTCTTCGTTCCCGGGATTGAGCCTCAGCGCCCGGTTGTAGTTGAGGATCGCCCGACCGATTTCCTGCTCCTTGAAATAGGCATTTGCCAGGTTATAGTAGAGTTTGCCCGATTGCCTGCCGCTCGACAGAATTGTTTCGTAAAGCGAAATTGCCGTAGGAAAGTCGTTGTTGATGTAAGCCGTGTTGGCCTGATCCCACAACTTGTCGGGATCGGATGCGTAAGCTGCCGAGGCGGTTTGCTCCGATTGCGGGTGTTGAGCCAGCGAATCGGTTCGGGCGGCAGTCTGCCCCGAAACCGCCGCGCTCAACAGCGTGGCGAGGAGAAAGAGAATATATCGTTTCATGGCTTTTAGCGTTTGATGATCGATTCGATGCGGGAAATCAGTTCGAGGCCGTCCCGATATACGTCGCTCATACGGGCCGAAGCCACCGGCGAATATTGGGCTTCGTCGCAGCGGGTGATGAGTTCCGAGAAAAGCTGGGTGTCTTCCGGCGCGGCTCCGCGCTTGTGGAGCTCCTCGCGGACATTTTCCTTGGTGAGATTGGCTACCGGGATATTGAATTTATCGCTCATATACCCCCATAAAGCCTTCAGCATCTCTTCGTAGAAGGCGTGCTGGTTGTGCTCTTCCATATAGTTCTTGGCTATCCTGAAACGCTGAATGGCCACTTTGTTGGCCCGCCGGCCCCGGATCAGAGCCGCATTCTGGCTGTCGCGGATCTGCTTGCGCAGCGCGATGTAAGTTCCGGCGAAAAGGACGAGAATCGCAGCCAGCAGTCCGATATAGAGTCCGCTCAGGAAGAATGGCTCGCGCATCGGCTGGAGGCGTGCCTTGCCCAGGCGGATGAAACGGATGTCCTGTCCCAGCATCTGAACGTCCTCCTTGGAGAGTCCTTTGATCATGTAGCTCTCTCCGCCGTTGGCATCCGGTGTGATTTGCAGCGGGAAGCTTTGCGAGGAGAGGGTCACATATTCCCGGCGGTCGGGATTGAAGTAGGTGAAAAGGATCGAATCGATACGGTACGTCCCTTCGGCGCGCGCGATGAACGGATATTCGAATTGCCGGTAGCCGGAGGTTCCCGCAGTCGCCGTTTGGATGGATTCGGTGGTTTTGACGTTGTATTGCTCGAACGAGGCGGGCAGCGTCAGTTTCGGAGCCTGGATGAAAGGCAGGTTGCCCTGTCCCGTGATTTTCACCGTGAAGGTCCCGGCCGAGTTGGCCGCCAGTTGGTCTGCGGAGAGCGATGCCTCCATGGAGAATTTGCCGACGGCGCCCGTAAAGCTGGCCGGAGCGCCCGCAGGGAGCTCTTTGACCGTGATGTTCACGCGGGGCGTCTGCAACTTGCGCCGCAGATTATAGACTTCGTGCCCGCCGCCGAAGAACGGATCGATGTTGCGGCGGCTCTGTACGATAACCTGTGCAATGGCGGTGATCGTTGCGGGTTCGATCACGAGCGTACCCGCCTGCTGCGGGTAGAGCAGACACTCTTTTACGACTGTCGATTCATAGACCTTGCCGTTCAGGGTTTCACGCTGCCACATGGCGTTCGAAACGTCGATGTCCTGTGTCCAGAAGCCGTTGAAGGAGGGGAATTTAATGTCTTCGTAGCCCACGATCGCCACCCGGCGGTAGAGCTTGAAGGTCGCCAGCAGGGGTTCGCCTTTGAAGACCGACTGTTTCGATATGTGGACGCGCAGCAACAGATCGTCTTTGGCGATCTGTCCCTGGGCTTCCTCCTCGATACTTTTATCCGAAGAGCCTGAATTTCCCTGCGAAGCCTGGGCGCTGCCTGCCGACGGCTTGTCGGAGATCTCGATTGGCAGAGGCTGGGTCTTGTATCTTTTTTTATCGACCTTGATCGAAGCCGGACCGATCGTGATGTTGCCCGCGTCCTGCGCCAACAATACGTAGGTGATCGTATAATTGACGTTTTTGGTCATCGCGCCGTTGATGATCTGAATCGAGTGTCCCTGGGAGATCGCCGGGCCGGCCAGTACGTCGAACGCCCCGAAATCCGGCGCTTCGAACGAATCGTCGTCGGGCGTGGCGTTGAGCGAGAACTCCACCCGGAAACTTTCGCCTGCCGTGACGACCATCGGGGCGTTGGCGCTGAAAGTAACCTCGTCGGCTCTTGCTGCGGAGCCGACGAAGATTACGAAACATAATGCGAGGGTTATTTTACAGAAAAAACCTTTCATTGACTGTCTGTTTCCTTGGTTGCCCCTATAACGGCCGGGGCGGAGCGTTTAGTGTTTGAGCTGCGCGAAAAAATCGTTGCCTTTGTCGTCCACGAGGATGAAGGCCGGGAAGTTTTCGACGTAGATCTTGCGGACGGCTTCCATACCCAGTTCCGGGAAATCGACCACTTCGACCGATTTGATCGAATCTTTGGCCAGCACAGCCGCCGGACCGCCGATCGAACCGAGGTAGAAACCGCCGTGTTTGCGGCAGGCGTCGGTCACCTGCTGCGAGCGGTTGCCCTTGGCCACCATCACCAGCGAACCGCCCTGCGACTGGAACAGGTCGACGTAGGGGTCCATGCGTCCGGCCGTCGTGGGGCCGAACGAACCCGAAGCCATGCCCTGCGGCGTCTTGGCCGGACCGGCGTAGTAAACCGGATGCTTCTTGAAGTATTCGGGCATGGGCTTGCCCTCGTCGAGCATCTGCTTGATGCGGGCGTGGGCGATGTCGCGCGCCACGATCAGCGTGCCCTTCAGGTTCAGGCGCGTCTTGATCGGATATTTGGTAAGGATTTCGCGGACCTTGTCCATGCCTTCGTCGAGGTCGATGTCCACGGCGGGCGACATGGCGGGGGCCTCTTTGGGCAGGAAGCGGGCCGGGTTCTTCTCGAGCTGTTCGAGGAAGATGCCCTCTTCGGTAATTTTGGCTTTGATGTTGCGGTCGGCCGAGCAGCTTACGCCGATGCCGACGGGGCACGACGCCGCGTGGCGCGGAGCGCGGATCACCCGCACGTCGTGTACGAGGTATTTGCCGCCGAACTGGGCGCCGATACCGCTCTCCCGGCAGATCTGGAGGATTTTCTGTTCCCACTCCAGGTCGCGGAAGCAGCGTCCTCCTTCGTTACCCGAGGTGGGCAGCTGGTCGAGGTAACCTGCCGAAGCCTTCTTGACGGTCGCCAGACACATTTCGGCCGACGTGCCGCCGATGCAGATGGCCAGGTGGTAGGGCGGGCAGGCCGACGTGCCGAGGTCGAAGATGTGCTGCTGGATGAACTTCGTGAGCGACTCCTCGTTCAGCAGCGCCTTGGTCTGCTGGTAGAGGAAGGTCTTGTTGGCCGAACCGCCGCCCTTGGTGATGAAGAGGAACTCGTACTCCATGCCGGGCTTGCCGCCGTAGATGTCGATCTGCGCGGGAAGGTTCGTGCCCGAGTTCTTCTCCTCGGTCATCGTGAAGGGCACCACCTGCGAATAGCGCAGGTTGCGCTCCTTGTAGGCTTCGTAGGCGCCCCGGGCGATACATTCGGCGTCGTCCGCTCCCGTAAAGACATTCTCGCCCTTCTTGCCGATGCAGATGGCCGTGCCGGTGTCCTGGCAGGTCGGCAGTTCGCCTTCGGCGGCGACCGTCTGGTTGAGCAGCATGGTGTAGGCCACGAATTTATCGTTGTCGGAAGCTTCCGGATCCTCCAGAATGTGGCGGAGTTGCTCCAGATGGGCCGGGCGCAGGTAGAACGATACGTCGGTATAGGCTTCGCGGGCCAGCAGTTCGATACCTTTGGGATCGACCTTGAGAATGCGGCGTCCGTCGCATTCGACGATCTTGACATACTCTTTGGTCAGCAGACGATATTGCGTCTTGTCACATTCGATCGGGAATGGTTCTTGATAGATGAATTCCGACATGGTGTTGAGGTCTTTATTGTAGCGTTAGAAAAATTGCCAATTATTCGCAAATTTACTAAAATAAAATCAGAATATTCCGTTTGAGCGCTATTTTTTCTCCCGCCTGATTTTTATTCGGGAAAGAGCCTGTTATTAAGGAAATAATGCTTAATTTTGTAAAGATAGGAACGCATAAATTCTTAAATTATTATATAATTATGGTATCTTATAAAGAACTGGGCCTGGTGAATACCCGCGAGATGTTTGCCAAGGCGATCAAGGGTGGGTATGCCATTCCCGCTTTCAATTTCAATAACATGGAGCAGATGCAGGCCATCGTGCAGGCGTGCGTCGAAACTTCGTCGCCCGTGATTATGCAGGTGTCGTCGGGTGCCCGCAAGTATGCCAATCCGACCATTCTGCGCTACATGGCCCAGGGTGCCGTGGAGTATGCCAAGGAGTTGGGCAAGAACATTCCGATCGTGTTGCATCTGGATCACGGCGATACCTTCGAGCTTTGCAAGGATTGCGTCGATATGGGTTTCTCGTCGGTGATGATCGACGGTTCGCACCTGCCTTACGATGAGAACGTGGCGCTGACGAAGAAGGTCGTGGAGTATGCCCACAAGCACGATGTGACGGTGGAGGGCGAGCTGGGTGTGCTGGCCGGTGTCGAGGACGAGGTTTCGGCCGAACACCATACCTACACCCGTCCCGAGGACGTGGAGGATTTCGTGAAGAAGACCGGTGTGGATTCGCTGGCCATCTCGATCGGCACGTCGCACGGAGCCAATAAGTTCAAGCCCGAGCAGTGCACGCGCAATGCGGACGGCGTGCTCGTGCCGCCCGAACTCCGTTTCGACATCCTGGAGGAGATCGAGAAGCGCATCCCTGGGTTCCCGATCGTGCTGCACGGCTCCTCGTCCGTGCCGCAGGAGTACGTGCATATCATCAATACGCACGGCGGTGCGTTGAAGGATGCCATCGGCATTCCGGAGGAGCAGCTGCGCCGTGCCGCCAAGAGCGCCGTTTGCAAGATCAACATCGACTCGGACAGCCGTCTGGCCATGACGGCCGCCGTGCGTCTGGTGCTGACCGACAAACCCGCAGAGTTCGATCCCCGCAAATACCTGGGGCCGGCCCGCGAGGAGATGAAGAAGCTCTACATGCACAAATGCGAGAAAGTTCTCGGATCGGCCGGCAAGGCGTAGCCGATTCGTGCGGATTGCGATACCGGACCGGGCAAATCGCCCGGTCCGGTTTTTTCTTTCCCGAAATGTGGGTTGCGGTGCGGATTTTGTTCTTCTTTGCATACAATCAATATTCGATGGTTATGAAAAAGTATGAATTGAAGAATAATAAGGCGCTCGGACGTTATGAATTCGATTTGGGCGGTGCTACGGCAGCGGTGGATTACGAGGAGTGCGGTCCCGGGTGTATCGCCGTTACCCATACGGGCGTTCCCGATCGGTTCTGCGGACAGGGTATCGCCTCGCAGTTGACGCTGGCGGTGTTGGAAGATTTGAAACGGCAGGGGCTGAAAGTGGTTCCGCTGTGTCGATTCATGGCCCGTTATATTCTGCGGCATCCGGAGTGGAAGCAGATGGTTGCGGACAAGTAGCGGGTGCGACGGCGTTATACCGTTTGCGCCTGGAGATTCGTTTTTGGGTAGGGATCGTTCTCGTCGGGTCCGTGTAGGCCGTTCTTCGGCTATAAGGCACGCGGCCTTTTGCCTGACGGCGAATGGGCGGGAGCCAGGGGGAATGGATGCCGTTTCGCCCGGGTTCTGAAGCATGCGGGAGCGTCTTTTGCCGACAGTGGCCGGAAAATATCGTGCCGGACGGTGAATTAGTAGGAGCGAAATTTGGCCGATTGCCGGAAAAATCATTATCTTTGCCCATCCGAGGAGAGGTGCTCGAGTGGTTGAAGAGGCGCGCCTGGAAAGCTCGTATACGTCTAAAGCGTATCAGGGGTTCGAATCCCCTTCTCTCCGCAAACGACCGGGAGGTCGGCTGGGTTGCAAACGATATTCGTTTGCAACCTTTTTGCTTTTCGGAGGCAACGAATTTATTCGGAACGTTTCGGGATCGTCCGTAGTGCGGACGGCCGACGGCCGGGTATTGGCAGGGATATGCGGCTCTTCGGTCGGTCGCGGGAAGGCGGGCCGCAACTCGATCTTTGTCTTGTCTGTCGGAAGTTGGGAAAAGTTATTATCCGGGGTTTCGAAATCGACTACCCGGTGACGGACGAGATGTTTGCCCGGCCGGAATAGCGTTTTTTTAGCTGGTGCGGGTATCGGCGTTGTGAAGATTCGTGTTAAAGAAAAAAGCCTCCGCTCGAACGGAGGCTTTTTTCTTGCAGGCGGAAGGATCTACTTCGTAGAAGCGGCTCTCTTCTCCTTGATACGGGCTTTCTTACCCGTCAGGTTACGCAGGTAGTAGATGCGTGCGCGACGAACCACGCCCTGCTTGTTT
>OHLQ01001055.1_pt1 | contig 10422 bp, 9 predicted proteins | sample 1569081 | NCBI WGS metagenome assembly OHLQ01 (sample SAMEA3879585, study PRJEB24766) | human gut metagenome | biome: human-associated habitat; feature: feces | place: USA | collected 1985/1987 | reverse complement strand
TGGCCTTCGTCGCCTTCCAGTTCCTGTACGACGCGGCGTGCCAGCAGATCCATATCGGAGCCATTGCTGGAGAAATTCAGATATTTGCAGCTATACATGATGGGAGGACATGCGGAACGCATATGTACCTCTGCTGCGTGAGAACGATAAAGGAATTCAACAGTTTCTCTCAGCTGTGTACCACGAACGATGGAGTCATCCACAAACAGCAGCTTTTTCCCTTCGATCAGTTCGGGAACGGGAATCTGTTTCATTTTTGCTACCTGATTACGCACTTTCTGGTTGGCGGGCATGAAAGAACGAGGCCAGGTAGGTGTATATTTTACAAAAGGACGGGCAAAGGACTTGCCGCTTTCTTTGGAATAACCAATGGCATGGGGGATACCGGAGTCAGGCACGCCTGCAACATAGTCTACATCAGGCAGTGTGCCGTTTTTCTTTTCGTTTGCTGCCATGATTTCCCCGTTTTTGTAACGCATCACTTCTACGTTGATGCCTTCATAGTTGGAGTTGGGGTAGCCATAGTAGCTGAACAGGAACGCACAGATCTTCATGTCCTTGCCGGCAGGATTCAGTGTTTCGAAGCCGTCAGGTGTGATCTTAACGATTTCACGGGGGCCAAGTTCATATACGTTTTCATAGCCCAGTTTGGTATAGGCAAAAGATTCGAAGGAAACGCAGTAGCCTTCGTGATCTTTACCAATGAGGACAGGCAGTCTGCCCACTTTATCTCTGGCAGCGATGATGGAATCATCTTCTGTCAGTATCAGAATGGTTGCGGAACCGTCAATCTGTTCCTGTGCATGGAGGATACCGGAAACCAGATCGTCTTTCTGGTTGATCAGTGCGGCGATGAGTTCTGTGGCATTGACTTTGCCGGAGCTCATTGCCATAAACTGGTGTCCATGGTCAGAGAAATAGTTTTTGATGAGCTCATCAGCGTTGTTGATGACACCGACTGTTGTGATGGCATATAAGCCAAGATGAGAACGTACCAGAAGGGGCTGAGGATCGGAGTCGCTGATGCAGCCGATGCCGGAATGACCCTGAAAATCGATCAGATCTTTTTCAAATTTGGTACGAAAAGGTGTGTTTTCGATGTTGTGAATCTGGCGTTGGAAGCCTTTTTCCTTGCTGTGGATGACCATACCGCCTCTGCGTGTGCCCAGATGAGAATGATAGTCCACCCCGAAAAAGATATCAAGTACGCAATCCTGCTTGGAAGTTACGCCAAAAAAACCGCCCATGATGTCCTCCTCGTTCTCTATTCATTGTTGTAATGGATTAAATCCTCTAAATAGAATACCACGTTTTTCGACAGTTCTCAACCCTAATACTCTTTGCTCAGCAGAAAATCTGCTACGTGCATTGTCTTGACTCCTTCATAGTTTCCTCCCGCGTACTCATCGGTTCTAAGGACATATTTGGGGTAGTTATCCGGAATTTCCAAGAGTCTCTCGTATTCTCTCTTTTCTGTTTTTTCCGAATCAATCCGCTGTGTCACCTGAACATATATCTTTTCGTTCTGACGCATAGCAACAAAATCAATTTCATATACGCCGGCTTTCCCAATGTAAACTTGATATCCTCTTCTGCATAATTCAAGATACACTACATTTTCCAAACTAGACGCAACGGTATCCGGTTGATATCCCAGCACACTATATCTCAACGAAGTGTCTGCCAAATAAAATTTTTCCTGTGTTTTCAGCATTTCTTTTCCATGCAGATCATAGCGATAGCAACGGTGCAGCAAATATGCTTTTTCTAATTTTTCCAAGTAACGGTAAACCGTTTCAATATCAAGTGTCCTTCTTTCCGACTTCAAATAATCCGATATATTTTTCGCCGAAAACGTATTTCCAACATTATTAAATGTATATCTCACAACTCGCTCTAACTGATCAATCTTCCGAATTTGATTTCTTCTTACAATATCCGAAAAAATAGTGGAATTATAAATATCCTTAACAATTGTATAGATTTCGTCACTGCTGTAATCACGTAAATGTGTCGCCGGAAAACCACCATTTTTCACATAAGAAGCAAGTTCTTCTTTCGGATTAGCAATAACTGAATATTTACTTTTAAACGTCAAGTATTCCTCAAATGATAACGTATAAATCCGGAATGTTATATATCTTCCCGTAAGATATGTTGAAATTTCCGAAGACATCATCCGTGAATTTGAACCGGTTACATACAAATCCACATCAAAATCCGCCAAAAGTGTATTTACTACTTTCTCCCATCCATCCACATCCTGCACTTCATCCAAAAACAAATAAGTTCTTTTGCCCTCGCAAAGTCCTGCTTTCAATTGCTCATACATTTGCTTGGCAGTCATTCCTTCATATTCCATGGAATCAAACCGATAACTCACAATCTGTTCCTTTGGAATTTTCCGCTCCTTATGCAACTTCTCCATAATCATCTTAAGTATTGTTGACTTCCCACATCTGCGTATACCAGTAAGTATTTTCACAAACGGTGTATCTGTATACGCCATAATCTTTTCTATATATAATGGTCTATCAATCATATCAAGCACCTCCTTATATTAGAAGTATACACCATATTTTTGTTTGTATCAACAAAGTTTTTCGGAGTATAACCCGATAAACTTTTCATTTTTAAAGCATTTATCGGATTATACTCCATATTTTTCTCACTCTCTACACAAAATATTATTTTTGCAGGAGCGATGGTGTCTTGGGGAAGGGGTTTCGATGAATGGCGCTCCCCAAGACACCTGGACTTCCGCAAAACCAATATTTTACCTTGATTATATTTTTATCTCTTATTATAATAGAAAGGTAAAGAACGTAGTTTTTCACCAAACATTCAAAAAGAAACGAGGTACTCATTGTGAAAAAATTAGAAGAATATATCCGGAGTATTCCTGACTTTCCGGAAAAGGGAATTATTTTTCGCGACATTACAACGATTTTGCAGGACGCAGAAGGATTGAAGCTTGCGATTGATTCCATGATTGAAACACTCAAAGATGTGGATTTTGATGTAATTGTCGGAACGGAATCCCGTGGATTTATTTTTGGTGTACCGATTGCCTATGCAATGGGCAAACCATTTGTGCCATGCCGTAAGAAGGGAAAACTGCCTTGTGAAACAGTAACTGCAGAATATGATTTGGAATATGGCAGTGCAGCAATTGAGCTTCACAAGGATTCCATTAAAAAAGGTCAGAAAGTTGTTATCGTGGACGACCTTATCGCAACCGGCGGTACAGTAAAAGCATGTGCCTCCTTAGTTGAGGAATTAGGCGGAGAAGTTGCTAAAATTGTATTTCTGATGGAACTTGCCGGCTTAAAGGGAAGAGAACAATTGTCGCAGTACGACGTGTCTTCTTTAATTATTTACGAAGGGAAATAGGCGGCTATTTGCTGCCTTTTACCGCCTCGCGAAGGGAGCACGTGAGCGCAATATATCTATCACTTACAAGGAGGAGCATTTCATGTTAGAAAAAATGTTCAAACTGAAAGAGAATAATACCTCTTTCCGTACTGAGGTTGTTGCCGGTCTGACAACATTTATGGCTATGGCTTACATCCTCGCTGTCAATCCAAATATTTTAAGTGCTACCGGAATGAATTCCGATGCCATTCTTTTGGCAACTGCACTGGCATCTTTCGTCGGCTGTATGGCTATGGCTCTGTTAGCCAACTATCCATTCGCCCTTGCACCGGGTATGGGACTGAATGCATACATGGCATTCACCGTTTGCGGCAATATGGGATATTCCTGGCAGATTGCTTTGCTTGCCGTATTTGTTGAAGGTTTGATTTTCATCGTATTATCTTTGACAAATGTACGTGAAGCCATCTTTAATGCCATTCCAATGGCTCTGAAAAAAGGCGTAAGCGCCGGCATCGGCTTGTTTATCGCTTTCATCGGCCTTCAGGGTGCAAACCTTGTTGTCAACGATGATTCTACTCTTTTGACTTATGTAAAATTTGTAGGCGATTTCCATACCATCGGTATTGGTGCCCTGCTTGCTTTAATTGGTTTGTTCATCATCGTTGTTCTGCATCACAAAAATATCAAAAGTTCCATTTTGATTGGTATTCTTGCCACATGGATTCTTGGTATGATTTGCGAAGCAATTGGTCTTTATGTACCGGATGGTAAAGAGTTCTACTCTCTTTATCCAACTTTCCGCATGATTGACTTTGGTGCATTTGGAACAACATTTGGCCAGTGCTTCAACGTTGATTTCTCAGGTGTTGATATCCTGAACTTCATCGCTGTTTTATTTGCCTTTTTGTTTGTTGACATTTTCGATACGCTCGGAACTTTGATTGGTGTTTCCACCAAAGCGAATATGCTTGATGAAGAAGGAAAACTTCCTCGCATCCGTCCGGCTCTTTTGGCAGATGCCATCGCAACTTCGGTTGGTGCTATTTTCGGAACATCAACTACTACTACTTACGTTGAGTCCTCCGCTGGTGTTGCAGCCGGTGGACGTACCGGTTTATCTGCAATGGTAACCGGTCTGCTGTTCTTATTGGCTATCGTATTTGCGCCAATTTTCACAGCAATTCCATCCTTTGCTACTGCACCGGCATTAATCTTCGTTGGATTTTTGATGATTTCTTCTATCATCTCGATTGACTTTGAAGATATTACAGAAGCCGTTCCTGCATACCTTGCTATGCTTGCAATGCCTTTGATGTACAGCATCTCCGAAGGTATCGCACTCGGCGTAATTTCTTATGTTGTAATTAACTTATGCTGTGGAAAAGCTAAGAAAATTAAACCTTTGATGTATATCTTAGCAGTATTGTTTGTTTTGAAATACATTTTCTTATAAGAAAATTTTCTGCATATAAAAAGGCCCACCAAAACTTGTCTGCTCCCGACAATTGGTGGGTCTTTTGTCACTCTTAAATTCCAATTATTCGAATGAAATTGTCAGATAAAATCTTCTTTTTTTCTGTCTCTGTTAAATCGGTTTCCATAAACCACTGCACCGCATCTTTTTGCCCACTCCACGGACTGTCCGTTCCGAACAGGACACGGTCACTTCCCATCGCATGAATCAAATCGACAAATGCTTCTTTTGTAAGCATTCCCGAAACACCCTCTTTTTGTAGATAATCACCCGAAAAAGAAGTGTCAAAGTAAAGCGGCTTTTCCATCAGTTTTTCTTTCACTTCATTCCACAAACGCCATCCGCCCATATGGGCAAGAATCAAGTGGTCCGACTCTGTGTCCTTTAACACCTCAAGCACATGATTAGGCGTACAGTGAACGGGGTCCGGCATTCCAATATCTACGCCGGCATGGACGGTAATATACAGTCCTAATTCTGTTGCTTTTTCTACAATCCGCTTGTACCGTATATCATTAAAAAAGGTCCCCTGATAATCCGGATGAATTTTGATTCCTTTAAGCCCAAGTGCTTTGATACGGTTTAATACTTCCGAAACATTCTCGGTCTCCGGATGAATTCCGCCAAACGAAAGAAGCCCAGTCTCTAAAGCCTTTGCATTTGTTTCTGCTGCCACTTCATTAATCGTATCTACCTGTTTTTTTGACGTAGCGACAGGAAGAAGCAGGGAATAAGAAATCCCTGCCTCTTTCATCGACGCCATTAAGCCGGACTGCACACCATTGGTGTGAGCCTTCGTACCCGAATTTTTCTCAAGCTTTTCAATCGCCCGTTTTGCAATCGTCTCCGGATACGTGTGCGTATGTGCATCAATTATCATTTTTCAAAACCTACCTCAAATGCTTTTTGGTTGATTTCAACGGTTTTTGGCGGAACAGTGTTTGCAATAACATCTAACCACTGCTGTTTGTCAAAGTCCATATTTTTCGCTGCTACACCAATAATAATGGTGTTAAATACGCGGGAATTGCCAAGTTTTTTCGCCTCATCCATCGCATCAATCGAAACCACTTTGTGGTCTTTTTTCAGTGTATCCAAAATATTCTCCGGATATTCAGCAACGCCGGTCACAACCGTCATCGGGTCCATGCGCTGGTCATTGACAATCATAACGCCATCTTTTTTCAAAAAGTGTGCATAGCGCATTGCCTCTAATTTTTCAAAAGCAATGAGCACATCTGCCTGTCCTTCTTCTACAATCGGCTCATATACTTTGTCACCGTAGCGGACAAACGTAACAACGCTTCCGCCTCGCTGTGCCATACCATGAACCTCGCTCAGTTTTACATCAAAGCCTCCTGCTTTAATAATTCCACCTAAAATGCGGCTGGTAAGGAGTGTTCCCTGACCACCTACACCTACAATCATTATATTTTTTGTTTCCATGAATCAATTCCTCCGTTTTGCTTAGCGTGCCACACAATCAATAGCGTCAAACTTACACAACTGTTTGCAAAGTCCGCAGCCATTGCACATCGTCTCATCAATTGCAATCGTTCCATCTTCGTTTTTCGTAAGTGCCGGACATCCCGGTTTCAAACACATACCGCATTTCTTACATTTATCCGAAAGCGGCACACACTTATTCGGGAACTTCACGCCCTTAAGAAGTGCGCATGGTGCGCAGGCAATAATTACGGAAACTTCATCTTTTGCCACTTCTTCTTTAATCGTCTTCTCCATTGCAGCCAAGTCAAATGCATTGACTTCCGTTACATTTTTTACGCCAATGGATTTACACAAGTTGTAAATGCTGATTGCCGGTACTACATCACCCTGCAGCGTTTTTCCGGTTGCCGCATGATCCTGATGTCCGGTCATACCGGTTGTGGAGTTGTCCATGATGATAACCGTTCCGGTTCCCTGATTGTAAACCATGTTAATCAGCGAATTAACACCGGTGTGCATAAAGGTCGAATCACCAATTACAGCTACCCAGTTTTTAATGTAATCTTTGCCGTGTGCCATTTCCATACCATGAAGGGTTGAAATGCTGGCACCCATGCAGACCGTTGTATCAATGACATTTAACGGAGCTACCGCACCAAGTGTATAACATCCGATGTCACCGGCTGCGTGAATTTTCAATTTGTTCAGTACGGTGAATGTACTTCTGTGCGGGCATCCCGGACACAAAATCGGCGGACGCGCCGGAAGGTTCGGATATGGTTTTGTCTCAACATTCTGTCCTAATACTTTCTCACGCAAGAGGTTTGCACTGTACTCACCCTGACGGGTAAAGATTTCCTTGCCAATACACTCAATCCCCCATGCTTTTACCTGCTCTTCAATTACCGGCTCCAATTCTTCAAATATGTAAAGTTTGTCTACTTTTTTTGCAAACTCTTCAATCAATTTTTTCGGAAGCGGATATACCATACCAAGTTTTAACACAGATGCCTGTGGAAATACTTCCTTCACATACTGATAAGGAATACCACTGGTAATGAAACCAATGGATGTATCGTTGTATTCTGCTTTGTTAATTGCAAAGTCAGAACCATCTTTCTCTAAACGGTTCATGCGGTCTTCCACATGAAGATGACGCTTAATCGCATTACCCGGCATCATAACATTTTTGCCCGGATTTCTCTCATATGGTTTATCTTCCGGCTCCACACGGTCTTCCAATACAACAGGGCCCTGTGAATGTGCCAGTCTTGTCGTCGTGCGAAGAATTACCGGTGTGTCATATTCCTCACTGATTCGGTAAGCTTCTTTGACAAAATCTTTTGCTTCCTGGCTGTCGGACGGCTCCAATACCGGTACCAGTGCAGCACGTGCTACACAACGGGTATCCTGCTCGTTCTGGGAACTGTAAAGTCCCGGATCATCTGCTACAACCACCATAAGACCGCCATTTGCTCCAATATAAGAAGCGGTATACAATGGGTCACTCGCCACATTTAACCCTACATGCTTCATCGATGCCATTGCGCGGACACCGCTGATGGATGCACCAATTGCCACCTCAGTAGCAACTTTCTCGTTCGGCGACCATTCGCAGTAAATATCGTCATACTGTACCAGATTCTCGCTAATCTCCGTACTCGGTGTTCCCGGATAAGCAGCCGATACTTTTACCCCGGCTTCATAAGCACCACGGGCAATCGCTTCATTTCCTAACATAATCTTCTGTTTCGCCATGTCTGTTTTCATCCTCCTAGTTGTTTGTCCTTGGTTTAGCTCCTCTGCCAAACCCTAATGATACTATTCTATCACATTTGCTCATAAATGGGAAATTATTTCATCATCTTTTCAGATAAACATTCTTCTGATTATTGCCCACGTTTTCAACCTGAAGTGCACGGATGGAGTGCACCAGTTTCTGAAACGTTGCATATCCCAATTTCTTTACCTTAAAATTCGGGAAATGGTCATACACCTTCTGCGCCAGCTGTCCAATATCAATTCCTGTGACGCCCGCCTTTTTCACCGTATCAACCATAAATTGTTCCACTTCTTTGGCATCATTTTTCAGAATTACCTGAATACTGGTATGATTTCTCTTCAATTCAAAATTATCCAAATCCTCAATAAATCTCGACAGCGAACTATAACCATAATTTCTCACGTCAAAATCGGAATATTTTTTCACAAGGGCACTTCCAATTTCACCAAGTCCCGTATCTTTTCCATTGTTTTCGTTTGTCGTAATAACTTCCAAAACAGCATCCGAAATTTTCTTTTTGGAAACGGCATTTTTCTTTTCTTTCTTATTTTCCTCTTTGTCACCCTCAAGTAAAAGCTCGATATTCGTAAATACCGAGCATGCCCCACGGAATGATTTCGGCGTCTTACTTTCGCCCATGCCAATCACTTCCATGCCGGATTCTCGCAGACGGCTCGCTAATCTTGTAAAGTCACCGTCCGATGACACAATGCAGAATCCTTCTACATTTCCTGCATACAAAATGTCCATCGCATCAATAATCAGAGCCGAATCCGTCGCATTTTTCCCAGTCGTATTGCGAAACTGCTGAATCGGCGTAATCGACCGCTCCGCCAGCTCACTTTTCCATTTGTTCATGTGGTAGTCAGTAAAATCGCCGTAAATACGTCGATACGTTGCCACCCCATGCCTTGTCATTTCATCCAGAATACTGTCAATGTATTTTGCTGATATGTTGTCTGAATCAATCAGCAGCGCAAATCGTTTGTCACTCATATCCCTCTTTCCTTTCTACTAAAGTGTTGCATTGGATCACGTTACATCTGTATGTGATTCTTTTGTATTAATGTTTCTACCATTTTTGTATCAACAGAATCAACATATATACTTTTATCGCAAAAATTCCAAAGCCGAATCCCCAGCATTTCATCATCTTCCACCGGAACAAATTCTCTTAACGAATCTGCCTCGCCCTTATACATTGCGCGAAAACGATATTCCTTATTTTCTTTATCATAAACCTTAAACAGTCCGCAAAACTTAAGCTTGTCCACAATTTGATGCGTCTCTTCATATAATTCTCTTCTCGCTGCTCCAATTGCTGATTCACCTGATTCTATTTTTCCCGCCGGAAACTCCCATTGTTCACGATATTTATTATATCCTATTAGAAACTGTCCCTGAATTTTTATGATAGCATAAGCACTTGTTGGCATGGTATCGTTATTTTTGTAAAGTTCTTCTTCCTTAATATCATAGTATTCAATAATCACTATGTTGCTGGTATTTTCATCTTGATTCATCTAGTTCCCTCCATCATTTTTATCTTATATTATCACAACACCATGTGACCTTTCAACTTTAGAAAAATCTTAGCAATGCCTCATTAATTTCATCTATTTTCCCACTTCTTTTTCTTAATCTGAATTCCATACAAAGCATCATATTCTTCATGCCGCGCTTCATTCATCAAACACCTTAAATCATTCTGCCCTCTTCCACTTTAACTGCAATCTGCCATTTATCTTCATACACAATTTCACCTACAAAATTTGTATAGACAACATCGTATGCCCTATTATATTTATCTAACAAATGTATTGCCGGCCTCAATTTTTCGTACATTTGCCTTGTAGTATCACATTTAAAAAAAGTAATAACTTTTTCCCTTTTTACACATGGTTCAGGCTCTGGTAAGTGACTCTTAAACCACTCATCAATACACACAAACATCTCTTTTTCGCTTTCATCCATGACCCCTGCATTTACAAGATTCCAACAAAGGCTAAAAATCCCTTTAGGATACCTGGTAATATAAGAATCTTCTCTACCTTGTATTCGCATATACTTATAACTCATTTTTTTCTCCTTCCTCAAAATAAAAACACGCCTGTTGGAAATAAATTTTCCCTAACAAGCGTGGATCAAGCATTTTGCTAATATCAATGTTACCAAATTTAAAAGGAAGCCAAACGCATCCGACTCCCTTAGGCATAGCCCGCAGACGTCCGCCGCAATTCTGTATTATATTATGCCACATTTCCTTCGATTATGCAATAGATATCATTCCTTGGTTTGTGTCAAGTAATCATTGGCACTTTTTTCAGGTTCCGTGTTT
>OHLQ01001047.1_pt1 | contig 10477 bp, 8 predicted proteins | sample 1569081 | NCBI WGS metagenome assembly OHLQ01 (sample SAMEA3879585, study PRJEB24766) | human gut metagenome | biome: human-associated habitat; feature: feces | place: USA | collected 1985/1987 | reverse complement strand
GGCGTCGAGCGTGCGCTCCTCGCCGTCGAGCGTCGTGAACTTCTCATCCTGCTGGGCGGCGCGATCGGCTTCTCCACTGGCCCTCTGAACATCAACACGACCATCGTGGCTCAGAAAATCGCCGGTCTGCCGCTGTATTCCGGCGTGGGATACCGCTTTATCTGCTTTGCTGTGTTCTATGTTATCACGAACATCTACCTCATTCGCTACGCACTGAAGATCCAGAAGCATCCCGAACTCAGCCCCATGTACGAGCTCGACAAGACCAGCGAGTTCCGCGATGCTGCGGACCTCGACTCCTTCGGCAAGCTGGACGCCCGCAAGATCCTCATCATGCTGGTCTTCTTCGCATCCCTTATCCTCATCGTCTACGGCGGCATCAAGCTCGACTGGGATATGTCTGAGACCGCATCTGTCTTCCTCGCACTGGCTGTCATCGAAGGCGTACTGGGCGGCTTTGGCCCCTCCGCGATCTCCAAGGAGTTCCTTGAGGGCTGCAAAAAGATGCTGGGCGCTGCCTTCATCATCGGCATGGCACAGGCCATCAGCAGCATCATGAACGCCGGTCACATCACCGATACCGTTGTCCATGCACTGGCAAACGGCCTGAACTTCGTCCCCACCATCCTGCTCGGACCCGCCATGCTGCTGGCAAACACCATTATCAACGTCTTCCTGACTTCCGGCAGCGGTCAGGCCGCAGCTGTCATTCCCATTCTGGCACCTCTGGCCGACCTCGTGGGCGTTACCCGTCAGACCGCGATCCTTTCCTTCAACTTCGGCGACGGCTTCTGCAACTACGTCCTGCCCACTTCCACCGCTCTGATGGGCATCATCAGCGCTGTGAACATCCCCTATGACCGTTGGATGAAGTTCATGTGGAAGCTGTTCCTCATCTGGCTGGCTGTCGGTTCTGTGCTGCTGATGATCGCACAGGCGATCCACCTCGGCCCCATGTAAACCGGAAGGCGGCAAAAAATCAGACTATGGCGTCAACAATAAAAGAAATCAAAAATCCCTGGCTCCGGACGCTGGCTGAGTATGGCCTCATCGGCATCTACTTTTTCAAATTCCCGAACCACTTCGCCTTCGGCGGCGTGACCGGCTTTTCCACCGTGTTCAGCCAGCTGCTTCACTGCTCGGCAAGTACCTTCACCACCGCTGCCAACTACGCGCTGCTGGTACTGGGCTTCATCTTTCTGGGCAAGAGCGTCGGCGTCCGCACCGTTTATGCGACCATCGTGATGTCGGTGAGCCTGCAGGCGCTGGACGCGCTGGTGCCGATGCATGGCACTCTGACCGACCAGCCGATGCTGGAGCTGGTATTTGCCATTATGCTCCCGGCGATCGGTTCCGCCATTCTATTTAACCTGGAGAGCTCCACCGGGGGCACCGACATCCTGGCCATGATTTTGAAAAAGTACACCAGCATGAACATCGGTTCTGCCCTGATGGCAGCGGATGTGGCGGCTGTGGGCCTCTCGTTTGTAATGTACGGCCCCTCCACCGGTCTGTTCTCCGTCATGGGTCTGGTGGCCAAGTCGATGGTGGTGGACAATGTCATCGAGAATATGAACCTCTGCAAGTGCTTCAACATCGTGTGTGAGCACCCGCAGCCCATCTGCAACTTCATCATCCACGAGTTGAACCGCAGTGCGACCACCTTTGAAGCGCGCGGCGCGTACTCTGACGCCCACAAGACGGTCATCATGACCACCATGCGGCGCAGTCAGGCCATCCGCCTGCGCAACTTCATCCGCCAGCAGGAGCCGACAGCCTTTATCATGATAGAAAATTCCAGCGAGATCATCGGTAAGGGCTTCAACCCCGTGTAAAAAAGGATCTTTCCGCAGCAGGCAAAACGCACAGCCAGTGGTTTTGCCTGCTTTGCACTACCCCTTCCCTTTTTGGATGGATAAGGATTCCATCTTTTCATTTCACAAATGCCGCTGGGTGCGGTAGGATAGAGCTGAGAAAAAGGCGAAAACAGCGCCGGATGGCATCTCGTGCAGGAAAGGAGGGGAAATGGAAGAGAAAATGCGCGAGCAGCATGACCAAATGGAATAAATCTTGTGTACAAGAGAAATTTTTGGCGATTCTTAACGAATATTAAGACTGACGCTATGCCTTTTGTAAGATTGTCCGATTATGATAGAACCATCAGGAGCGGCGCAGTGAGGCGCTGCCCCGCAAGTACGGTATAACGATTGAAGAAACCACCTGCCAAGGAGGAAAAAAGCATGGAGATCAAGAAAGCAGCCACGGCTGGCACTCTGGAATCCAGCGACTGCATGGTGACCGTCGAGCCGGGCGAGGGCAAGATCGATTTCTCCCTCGAAAGCTCCGTCATCCATCAGTACGGCAACCAGCTGCGCAAGGTCGCACTGGAGACCCTGAAGGATCTGGACATCGATAACGTCCGCATCACCATCGTGGACAAGGGCGCACTGGACTGCACCCTGAAGGCCCGCATCGAGGGCGCGGTGTTTCGCTCTGTTGACCAGTATGAGAATCTGCCCTGGGGAGGTGCCATTCGATGAATAATCCCAACAAGAAGCGCCTGCGCCGCACGATGATGTTCCTGAATGCGCAGAAGCCCGGCCTCATCAAGGACCCTTACATCTATAAGGCCGACTCCCTGATGCTGGACCTGGAGGACGCTGTGGCCGAGAACCAGAAGGACGTCGCCCGTTTCAGCCTGTATCACGCCCTGAAGACCGTGGATTACCGCGGTGCAGAGCGGGTCGTCCGTATCAACGGTCTGGACACTCCCTACTGGCGTGAAGACATCCGTGCCTGCGTGGCCGGCGGCTGCGATTCCATCCGCATCCCCAAGACCGAGCACGCTGAGGATGTCCACCGCGTGGCTGCTGCCATCGCCGAGGACGAGAAGACCTATGGCCGCCCCGAGGGCGAAGTCCTCATCATCGCCGCTCTGGAGTCTGCCCGCGGCGTCATGAACGCTCTGGAGATCTGCGAGAGCGATGAGCGCCTGTTCGGCATCGCTCTGTCCGGCGGCGACTACACCAAGGACCTGCAGACCCACATCACCGGCACTGGCATCGAGCTGATGGGCGCCCGTCAGCAGATGATCATTGCAGCCCGCGCAGCAGGTGTGCAGTGCTTCGACACCGTCTTCACCGACCTGAAGGATATGGACGGCTTCCGCAAGGACGTGGAGAACATCCACCTGATGGGCTTCGATGGCAAGTCCATCATCAACCCCCGTCAGATCCCCATCGTCCACGAGATCTTTACGCCCACCCAGAAGGACATCATCTTCGCTGAGAAGGTCGTCAAGGAGATCGACTCCAAGAAGGCTCTGGGCATCGGCGTCTTCACCGTGGACGGAAAGATGATCGACATCGCCTTCTACGACGGTGCAAAGCGCACCATCGATCTGGCCAAGGCATCCGGCGTGTATAAGGGGGATTTGTAATTATGTTGAACGCAGTCGGCAGAGAAATTCCCGAAGAGATCCTCGAGCGCACCGGCAAAGAGGTCTTCCAGGGCAACAATTATAAAGACGGCAAGGCCTTCCAGAAGGCCAGCCCGAAGGTCACCCCCGTGATGCGCAATGACCACGACAAGATGGTCAAGGACATCCACGAGGCTCTGGTCAAGTGCAATGCCCACGACGGCATGACCGTCTCCTTCCACCACCACTTCCGCGAGGGCGACCTCGTGGTCTGCATGGTCATGGAAGAGATCCACAAGATGGGCTTCAAGAACATCACCCTGAGCGCAAGCTCTCTGGGCAAGGCTCATGACGCCCTCGTCCCCATGATCGAGGACGGCACCATCGTCAACATCGAGTCCTCCGGCGTCCGCGGCAAGATCGGCGATGCTATTTCTCATGGCAAGCTGAAGGGCCTGGCCACCATGCGCAGCCACGGCGGCCGCGTCCGCGCCATCGAGACCGGTGAGACCCATGTGGACATCGCTTTCATCGGCGCACCCTCCTGCGACGAGTATGGCAACTGCTCCGGTATGGGCGGCAAGACCAACTGCGGCGTCCTGAGCTATGCTTACGTGGACGCTGAGATGGCTGACTATGTCGTCGCTGTCACCGATTGCCTCGTGGACTACCCCAACTACCCCGCAGAGATCAACCAGACCAAGGTGGATTACGTCTGCGTCGTGGACCAGATCGGCATCCCCGAGAAGATCGCTACCGGCGCTGCAAAGCCCACCACCGACCAGCGCAAGATCCTGATGGCCGAGTACTGCACTCAGGTCGTTGCAAACACCCCCTACTTCAAGGACGGCTTCTCTTATCAGACCGGTGTCGGCGGCGCATCCATCGCCTCCACCATCTCTCTGTCCAAGATCATGGAAGAGAAGAACATCCACATGGGTCTGGGTGTCGGCGGTCTGACCAAGCCCATGTGCGAGCTGCTGGACCGCGGTCTGGCCCGCAAGCTGGTGGATACGCAGGACTTCGACCTGGACGCTGTCAACAACGTCGCTTCCAACCCCAACCATTTCCCCATCTCTGCTGGCGAGTACGCAAGCCCCATGAACAAGGGCGCTTTCGTCAACAAGCTGGATTACGTCATCCTGGCCTCTCTGGAAGTCGATACCCACTTCAACTGCAACGTCGTCGTCGGTTCCGATGGCATCATCACCGGCGCACAGGGCGGCCATCCCGATACCGCACAGGGTGCAAAGTGCACCATCGTCATCGCACCCCTGCTGCAGGGCCGCATCCCGGCCATCTGCACCGACGTGACCACCGTCACCACCCCGGGCGAGAGCGTGGACATCGTCGTCACCGACTACGGCGTGGCCGTCAACCCCCGCCGTCCCGACCTGCTGGAGGCTCTGAAGGCCGCTGACTGCGTGCCTCTGAAGACCATCGAGGAGCTGCGCGACATCGCCTACTCCATCGTCGGCGAGCCGGAGAAGGTCCAGTTCGGCGACCGCATCGTGGGCATCATCGAGGCCCGCGACGGCACTGTCATGGACGTCGTCCGCGAAGTCAAGCCTTTCTCTTTCCGCGAAGATTGAGTGATATAGCGTAAAAGCGGGAATGTGGCTTGCCAACCACGCTTCGGAATGGATTCACGGAGATTCCTTCGCTCTTCTCACCCCCGCTTTTGCGGCTAAATATGCACACAAACTTCATGCGATTCTCCTTTTTCAAGGTTTTGTGTTTTATACCGGCATAAAACCAGAGAGCAGCCGACTGCACCGCGCGCAGTTGGCTGCTCTTCTTTGTTTCTATGAAAAAATAAATAACGCTCTTACGGCACGAAACGATAGCCGACGCCGCGGATGGTGATGATGTGCTGGGGCGTGCGGGCGTTGTCCTCGATCTTGCTGCGCAGGCGGTTGATGTAGACCATGATGGCGTTGTCGTCCACGGCAATGAGGTTGCCCCATATCTGCTCGTATATCATGTCCTTGGTGAACACCTGCTGCGGGTGGCGCACAAAGAGCAGCAGCAGGCTGCGCTCTTTCTCGGAGAGATTCAGCTCCACATTATTTTTATAAAAGCGCATGGTGGTGGTGTCGCAGAGGAAGGGCCCGCAGCTGATCTGCTGGTTGTTCTCCTGCGAGAAGCTCTTGCTGCGGCGGATGAGGGCCTTGACCTTTGCGCCCAAAATCTGGGGGCGGAAGGGCTTGGTGACATAGTCGTCGGCGCCCAGAGAGAGGCCGTACATGAAATCGTAGTCCTCGTTGCGGCCGCTGATGATGATGACCGGCGTGGTGACGCCGTTGCGCCGGATGGTCTGGATGACATCGAAGCCCTCCATGTCGCCCAGCGTGATGTCCATCAGGATCATATCCAGCGTGCTGCTCTGCCGCGCGATGAGGTCCAGCGCCGCCGCGCCGCTGTTGACGACGAGAGGGTCCATCTCATTGCTTATCATAACTTTCGATAAAAGTTTGCAAATCGCTGGATCATCGTCTACAATAAGAACATGATACGACATGATAACTCCCTGCACTTTTCTGACCGGAAAATTTGTTTCAATTGTGATAAATAAAATTATAACATTTTTAGACAGGAAGAGCAAGACCGCCCCAAAGGAGGACTCGATATGAAGGAGACCGCCCCGAAAAAGACATGGTTCCAGACGCTGCGCACCCTGTGGGTGCCGCTGGCCATCGGCGTCGTCACGGTAGCCGCACTGGCTGTCGTGGTGGGTGCCGTCTGGAAGGATTACCGCACCGCCATGATGGACAGCCAGACGAGGCAGATGGAGCTGGTGGTGCAGAGCACCGCCGACAGCATCCGCGTCCTGCTGGAAGAATACGCCGACAGGCTGGACTCCATCGCCGGAAAAGCACAGGCCAGCAAAGCGTTCCGCCCCACGGTGACCCGGAGCGATACCATCCGGGACGTCTGGCTGGAAAACAGCAACGGCGAGGTCATCTACAGCTGCTACGGCCTCAGCGCCGTCTGCGATGTCCCCATCACCCGGACGGAGGACATCTCCTACTGGCAGTACCACAGCGGCGGCGAGCACTATCTTGTGATGAAGAGGAAGGCCGGGGATGAGACAGTCTGCCTCGTGGTAGACTCCACGGTCATGTATCAGCAGCTCATCTCGGAGATCCATGTCGGCAGGAACGGCTACATCATGATAAAGAATAACGATAACCTTGTGGTCATGCACCCCGAAGCCGTTCAGTGGGGCATCAAGGTCGTGGAGGGCCGCCAGCGCATCTATCAGGGGAAGGAGCTGGACATGAGCAGTCTGAGTGAGCTGCTGCGCGCTCAGCAGGAAGAGGAATCCGGCACACTGGACTACTACTCCTACTGGTGGACCGACCCAAATCTGCCCCGGGTGCATAAGATAAGCGCCTTCCGTCATCTGGACGTGGGAGACAGCTTCTGGATCGTCAGCGCCGTGGTGGACTACGACGATTTCTACGAGCCGGTACAGCAGAGCTTCGTGAAGGTGGCCCTCATCTTCGGCGGCGTGGCGCTGGTGCTGGTGCTCTTCATGTTCCAGATGTTCCGACTGCAGGAGCGTGACCGCCGCAGCGCGACCGAGATCAGCGATCTGAAGACCCTGAACCAGACCCTCGAAGAGCTCCACCGCAGCGAAGAGTCGCTGGCCCACGGCCAGCGGCTGCAGATGATGGGGACCCTCACCGGCGGCATCGCCCATGAGTTCAACAACTTCCTGACCCCCATCACCGGCTATGCCGACCTCATCATGGCCGACGCTGACCCGGGCAGCGAAATCTATGACAACGCGATGGAGATCAGCGAGGCGGCGCAGAAGGCACAGGAGGTCGTGAAACAGATCTCCTCCATGAGCCGGAAAAACGTGGAGACGGTCTACGACGCCGTGTCGGTGGAGGGACTGCTGCACCGGACGAGGAAGCTGGTGGAGACGAACTGCCCGAAGAACGTGGAGCTGAAGGAAGAAAATGAGCTCAGCGGCGAATGCGTTCTGGGCAATGCGACCCAGCTGCAGCAGGTGCTGCTGAACATCAGTATCAACGCCATCCACGCCATCGGCACCGAGGGCGGAAAGCTGACCATCCGGGGCAGTGTCGTGCCGCGCAGTGAGCTGGCGGCGCTCTTCCCGGAAGAGAAAATTTCCGAGGAGTGGTCGAGCTACGTCTGCCTGAGCGTCACCGACACCGGCTGCGGCATGGACAAGGAGACGATGCAGCACATCTTCGAGCCCTTCTTCACCACAAAGAAGACCGGCGAAGGCACCGGCCTCGGCATTGCCCTGGCGGACCAGATCATCCGCACCCACCGGGGCCGCATCCGGGCGGAGAGCACCATCGGCAGAGGCACGACCTTCTATGTCTATCTGCCGGTGCTGGAGCAGCAGCAGGAGCGCGAACAGCTGCAGTGGGGCGTGGACAGCAAGCTGCGCATCCTTGCGGCGGACGACAACAACAAGGTCCTCGACCTGCTGGACAAAGACCTCAGCGCGCTGGGCCTGAGCGTGTCCACCTGCTCCCGCCGGGGCGAGCTGCGCCAGCTGCTGGAGCAGCAGCCCTTCGACGTCCTCGCCATCGACGAGAGCCTGATGAGCAGCAGCGGCGTGGATCTCTGCATGGCCATCCGGGGCCGCTACCCGGGCATGACCCGCATCGTGATGACCAATGCCCCCACAAGGGAGATCGTGGATGCCCGCAGCCACGGCGTCATCGACGGCTATGTGGTAAAACCGGTGTCGGCGTCTACGCTGCTGGCCCAGATACGGAGCAGCCGGAAAGAATAAACAACGCAAACGGCGTCCGAAAGGACGCCTTTTGTGTTGCACTCTATTGTATCCAACCTTCCATACACAATCTTACAGGATATTAAGGAATTTCTTAACAAACCGTAACGAGAAGGGCTTTGGGCTGTAAGTTTGAGTCTGTATACTGGAACCATAACGAACGGGAATGATTCTGGATGACAAAACAGAATGCATCCCCAGTATACGAAAAAGGAAAGGAAGTACAAACCCATGAGTGATACGATCCTCGCTCTGCTCGGCTTTGCAACGGTGATTGCGGTCATCGTCCTGCTGCTGCGCAATGTCACGGTCCCCGCACTGGCATTCGTCAGCGTCTCGACCATCACCGCAGCCATTCTGGTGGCTACCGGTGCTTTCACCCTGGATGAAATGGCTGGCTTTATCAAGGAGGGCGTCAAGGGCGTCCACGGTACGGCTGTTCTGTTCATCTTCTCCGTCCTGTTCTTCGGCGTCATGACCGATGCAGGCATGTTCGACAAGATCATCGGTGCGCTGATGAAGAAAGTCGGCAACAACGTCGTCGGCGTTGCTCTGATGACCTGCCTCATCGCCATCATCGGCCATCTGGACGGCGGCGGCGCTTCCACCTTCCTCATCACCATCCCCGCCATGCTGCCCGTCTACAAGCGCCTGCACATGCGCCGTGAGACCCTGCTGCTCATCTGCGTCACCGCAATGGGCGTCATGAACCTGATGCCCTGGGGCGGCCCCACCATGCGCGCCGCAAGCGTCATCGAGATGGAGCCCAACGACCTGTGGTTCCAGCTCATGCCCATGCAGATCGTCGGCCTGGTGCTGGCTGTCGGCACCGCCATCTTCTGGGGCCTGCAGGAGAAGAAGCGCATCGCAAAGCTCGGCGATGCCATCGTTGCTGAGGACGCCGGCAAGTACGACGACTCCGACGACGGCAAGAAGGACGAGGCTCTGGCTCGTCCCCAGAACTTCATCTTCAACGTCATCCTGACTCTGGCCGTCATCATCGTGCTGGTTCTGGACATCTTCCCCTCTTACTACGTCTTCATGGTCGGCTGCGCTCTGGGCATTCTGGTCAACTACCGCGGCAAGAAGCTGCACAACTCCATCATCAAGAGCCACGCTTCCGCTGGTCTGAGCATGGCATCCACCATTCTGTGTGCCGGTGTCTTCCTCGGCGTCCTGAGCAAGAGCGGCATCATGGAGAAGATGGCAGTCGTCATGGCAAGCTTCATCCCGGCATCCATGGGCCGTTTCCTGCCCATCATCATCGGCGTCCTGAGCGTGCCTCTGGCTCTGCTGTTCGATACCGACTCCTACTTCTACGGCCTGCTGCCCGTTCTGGTCAGCGTTGGCAACCAGTTCGGCGTCAACCCGGCTCACATCGCCATCGCAATGGTCGTCTGCCGCAACTGCGCTACCTTCATCAGCCCGGTGGCTCCCGCTACCTATCTGGGCATCGGTCTGGCCGGTGTCGAGATCAAGGACCACATCAAGTACTGCTTCGGCTGGCAGTGGGGTGTTTCCATCGTTTGCCTCGTCGCTGGTCTGATCCTCGGCGTCATCCACTTCTGATAAACTGAGTTTCCGCCCGGCTGCCCTTCGTTGGACGGCCGGGCATTTTTGCAGAACGATTTTACCACTTTTTCCCAAGGAGGCTGCTGCAATGCGTGAGACCCCAGTCTGCACCGCGGCCGATGCCATCTACAAGCTGGCGGCGGGCAATCTGAAATACCTGAACGCGGAAAACGGGAGCGGCGATATTTCCCGCCGTATCCGGATGTCCACCTGGACGAAGGGCCAGTCGCCCTACGCCATCATCGTCACCTGTTCGGATTCCCGGGTCATCCCGGAGAACATCTTTTCGGCGGGCATCGGTGAGCTGTTCGTCATCCGGCTGGCGGGCAACGTCATCGACGACCACCAGCTGGGCAGCATCGAGTACGCTGCCGGCCATCTGGGCTGTCGGCTGGTGGTGGTGCTGGGCCACACCCACTGCGGTGCAGTGGATGCCGCCATCAACTACGAGCCCTCCGGCTATATCCGCTACATCACGGACGAGATAAAGAAGGCCATCGGGGATGAAACAGACCCCTACAAGGCCAGCTGTCTCAATGTCCGGCACAGTGTGCAGGAGATCGAAAAGAGCCTGTGCATCCATAACATCGAGGAGGAAACGGGTCTGCGGGTCGTCGGTGCGATGTACCACATCGAAGACGGCAGCGTCGAATTCCTGTAAGGAACTCCCAGCATTGCGGCGGAACGGCCCTTTCCCAGACCGG
>OHLQ01001040.1_pt1 | contig 10548 bp, 7 predicted proteins | sample 1569081 | NCBI WGS metagenome assembly OHLQ01 (sample SAMEA3879585, study PRJEB24766) | human gut metagenome | biome: human-associated habitat; feature: feces | place: USA | collected 1985/1987 | reverse complement strand
AGATAATAATGGAAAATAGAAGGCAGCTGGCAATGAAAAATAATATCTTATTAAAAACTAATTTACTCGTCAGTGTGATTTTGCTGGTTGGTTTCGCTCTGATCGCGACTTTGAGCTACCGCGCTAATTATAATGCTTCACTGGTGAAGATCAAACAGGTCTCCTCGCTGGCCTCGGAAGGTATTTATTACCGTTTGTCGACGATGCTGACCAAGCCGGTGAATATCTCGCAGACGATAGCGCATGACAGTCTGCTGATCAAGCTGCTGGAGGAGGAAGGCAGCCGTTATCAGGAAGCCGGCTATCAGGAGACGCTCAGGAAGTATCTGGAGGCCTATAAAAATAAATATGCTTATGACGCGGTGTTCCTGGTGGCTTCCACTACCAATAATTACTACAATTTCAATGGGCTGGACCGTAATCTGGTCCGGGGCGAAGCGGAAAACGTCTGGTATTATGATTTTCTAAGCAGCGGTGAGGAATATAACCTTAATATCGATAACGATGAGGTGGCCGGCGCTGCCAATAAGATCACGCTGTTTGTCAACTGCAAGATCAAGAACGCTGCCGGGCAGGTGATCGGCGTCGTCGGCGTGGGCGTGAATATCGATTATATCAAAGGCCTGCTGCAGGAATATGAGAAAGAATATGATGTAGAAACGTATCTGATCAATGAACAAGGCGCGATCGAGGTTTCCAGCATCTATAACGGGCATCAGGCGGTAGACTGGTTCGAGGTCACTGACAGCGAAAATATCCGCAGCGAGATCCTGAACTGGAAAAACGGCAAAACTAACTGGGACATCTGGATGCCGGGCGATGTGCAAAGCAATGAAAAAAGCTATCTGGTCGTGCGCTATATACCCGACCTGTCGTGGTATCTGCTGGTAAAGCAGGACACAGGCGCGCTGCTGGCCGAGCTGAATGAAAAGATGCTGCAGACGGGACTTTTGATCGCAGTGGTGATCCTGCTGATCATTTTTACCATCACTTCGGTGATCCGCAAGTTTAACGTGCGGATGACGCAGTTGCTGGAAGAACGGCAGGAGCTGTTTAAGGAAGCGACGGAGCAGATCTACGATAATATCTATGAGCTGAACATTACTAAAAACAAAGCGGCCAGCAAAAAGACCAAGCTGTATTTTGAAGCTCTGGGTGCAAAGGATCTGACGTATGAAGAATTTTTGGGCGTAGTGGCGGCCAAACAGATCAAAAAAGAGTTCCGGGAGGGCTACGTCAATATTTTTGACCGTGCGAACGTGCTGCGGCAGCTGGACAAGGGCAATAACTATCTGCAATATGAATTTATGATGACAGAAAACGGCCGCGATTATTTCTGGATGCGGATCGATGCGTATATTTTCTATTCTGCCTTTGACGACTCGGTGCATATGTTTACCTACCGCAAAAATATCGACGCCGAAAAACGCAGGGAACTGGAATCGCAGCGCAAGGCTTCGACAGATGAGATGACGGGCGTCTATACGAAAAAGGCTACCGAAAGGATCATCGACAGCATTTTGTGCGGTAAGCTGCAGGGCAATTACAGCTTCTTTATTATCGATATGGATAATTTCAAGCAGGCCAATGACCTGCACGGCCATATTTTTGGCGATTATTGTATCCGGGAGTTTGCCGAAAAACTGAAAAGATTCTGCCGTGAGGATGATGTCATCGGCAGGATCGGCGGTGACGAATTTGTGGTCTTCGGGACGATCTCGGACGAGGAAGGCGCCCGGCGCAAGGCGGCCCGCTTGTGCCAGAAGCTGGACACGGTCTGTGAGGACAGCGGCAGCTGCTGGAAAATGTCCGTCAGTATCGGGATCGCTTTAGTGCCGCAGGATGGCAGAAGCTTTGCCGAGCTGTATGAAAAAGCTGACAAGGCTCTGTATCAGACCAAGGCCAGAGGCAAGAACGGTTATACTGTGTATGAGGAAAAGGAAGATCACGGAAGATAAAGCAAGAGCCTGTGCTTCAAAGCGAAGCGCAGGCTCTTTGTCTGTGAGGAAAGGAATTTATGCAATTTTTTTACCGGATCGAATGTTTACCAGGGGCAGTTGGCATTGGGGCACTCGGTGCGGCCGTCGCCATAATAACCGCCTCTGTGCTCGCCGCGGTATTCGCCTTTATGGTGGCGATATTTGCGGTGGCCTTCATAGTAGTGGCCGCCGCCGGCGTGGTAATAGCTGCGGAAGTGTTCACGGGCGGCCTGTTTTTCAGCTTCGCTCATGCTGTCCCATTTGGCGCGCGCTTCTTCGCGGGCTTTCTGGCGTTCTTCCGGCGTCATTTTACGCCATTCTTCACGCTGCTTTTCGCGCTGTTCAAAGCGTTCTTTTTCTTCTGGGGTCATATTTTTCATGCGTTCTTCACGCCATTTGGCATGGGCCTCCTGCCGCTGCTCGGGAGTCATATTTTCCCATTCGGCACGTCTGGCTTCACGTTCCTTGATCTGCTGCTCAGTCAGCTGCGGGCCGGGATGCATGGGGCCGCGCCAATGACGGCCGCGTTCCATGTGGTAGGGACGGTCGGGATAATTGTCGCCTTCTTCGTGATGCAAAATAGCGTTGGTACGCTCGCGCATGCTGGGTTTAGGAGCGGTCTGCTCGGCTGCAAAAGCAGCGGAAGCGCACAAAGCGGTGAGGACACCGGCGATAACGAGGGATTTTTTCCAGGAAGTTTTTATCATAACAACATCTCCTTTAAGCTTGTGATTTGAGGTTCGTTTGACCTTGTAAGCTTATTGTAGAGTAAACTTATGTCAAAATTATGACGATTTACAGACTTTTTTCTGACATTTTTATTTTAGCATGTTTGGCAGCAGAAAAGCAATGCAGCTCTTTTTATATAGAAGTTTGTAGATTTTTTCAGTGCCTGCCAGTGCGCCGATGCGCCTGAAAGCAGGCTTATAAGTTCAGCGGAAAACTAATTTGAATTATGTAAATAAAATAATTGATAATTAAAATCATTTTATACTTGTTTTTATCAAGAAGTTAGTGTATAATCAACTCAAAGGTTAGCAGAAACTAACTAAAACGAAATATAAATACAACGAGCCAAATAAATTGGCCTGAGGAGGAAACAGAAATGTCTAAAAAATTATATGAAAAAATGAATCTTTATCTTGCCAACCAGGAAGTCGCTTATATCAAGCTCCATAATCTGCACTGGTATGTGAAGGGCCGCAGCTTTTTCACTCTGCATGCTAAACTGGAGGAATTATACGATCAGACTGCCGGGATCATCGACGCAGTTGCTGAAAGACTGCTGGCAGTGGGAGAGTCTCCGGTCGCCAACATGAAAGAGGCCTTAGCGCTGGCAACTATCAAAGAGCTGGCTGATAAGCCGATTTCTTCGGAGGACACTGTAAAGGGCCTGATCGCCGATGTGGAATACTGGATCAAAGACAGCAAAGAGATCGTGGAGCTGGCAGAGGCTGCCGGCGACGGTGTGACTGCGGACCAGTTCAATGATTATCTGGGGGAATATCAAAAACTGCTGTGGATGCTCAAATCCTACATTGCCTGAAACTGAACGGATAAATGATAAGACCCTCGCTGTCACAAGGCGGCGAGGGTTTTTCTGCGCCTGCGGATAAATTTTGCGGCGAAACATTTTTTTGACACATTTTTATGTTATCTTGATTGCATACAGGCCGGGCCTTTATAATATAACTATAAAGAGTTAAAACAAAGGCCGGGTCAATCGGCCCCGGATACCAAAATAAGTATATAATGGTAAATATATGTGGATGAGGTGCAGCGATGAATAAAATTTTGATTGCTGACGATAATCAGCAGATCACTTCCATTTTGGCCAATTATGCCCGCAGGGAAGGCTTTGAGCCGGTGGTGGCGCTGGATGGTCAGCAGGCGCTGGAGCTGTTTGAGCAGCATGAAAAAAATATCGACGTGGTCCTGCTGGACGTGATGATGCCGAAGCTGGACGGCTTTGAGGTGTGCCGCGAGCTGCGCCGTCGTTCGATGGTGCCGATCATTATGGTCACGGCCCGCGGCGAGGATTTTGAACGGATCATGGGTCTGGATATCGGCGCCGATGACTATATTTTGAAGCCCTTTTCCGCAGGCGAGGTCATGGCCAGGGTCAGGGCGATCCTGCGCCGCGTGCAGCCGCGCGAGGCTGAGCAGCAGAATCTGTACAGCGTCGGCAATCTGGTGATCGATCTGGATAAATATCTGGTCACTATCGGCGGCGAGGACGTGACGCTGACGAAAAAGGAAGTAGAATTGCTGTGGACACTGGCTAAAAACAGCAGCAAGGTGTTTTCACGCGAGAACCTGCTGGACAGTATCTGGGGCTATGATTATTTTGGCGACAGCCGGACGGTGGATTCGCATATCAAGCGCCTGCGGGCCAAGGTGGACAGGTTTGAACACGATGAGTGGGAGATCAAGACCATTTGGGGCGTAGGTTACCGTTTTGAGGAGAAAGAGCATGCATAATAAAATCGCCTGGAAACTGACGCTGTATTTTGCGGCAGTCCTGCTGATCTTTGCTTTGGTCGTGGGCGGCACCTTCATGCATTTTTTCGGCAGGCATACGCTTGTTCTGAAAAAGCAGGAGATGCAGGTGCGGGCGACCAAGATCGCCGAGGTGCTGCAGGATAATATGTCGCGTCTGCAGGACCGTTACGGCGGTATCGGCAGCAGCCGCTTTATCCGTTATATCGACAATATCACCATGGAAAACGTGTGGGTAGTCGATGAAAATAAAAATGTCAAAATGCATAAGGAAAATACCGGTATGCTGCCGGAGCAGCACGGCATGAGGCACGGGCATAAGCGGATGCTGATGCGCCAGCAGGAGGAACTGCCGGAACCTGCCAGTGATTTTGACTATAACGCTTTGTCGCCGGAAATCAAAAAAGCGGTAGAGCAGGGTTTCAGCGGCCAGGATTTTGTGCTGGAGGAATTCAATCCGGTGCTGGGCGAGCTGGTAGTCACGGTTGGCGTACCGGTCAGCGATGCCGACGGTAAAGTACGGGCGGTAGTATTGCTGCATTCACCGGTGCAGGGTATGCGCGAAGCTGCCTGGGAGGGCATCAGGATCCTGATCTTATCATGCGTAGTGGCGATGGTTTTGGTGTTTGTCCTGAGTATGCTGTTTTCGTGGAAGTTTACCAAGCCGCTCAATAAGATGCGGCTGGTGGCTGAAAAAATGTCGGAGCATGATTATACGGAGCGCTGCAATATCGACCAGAAGGACGAGATCGGGCAGCTGGCCCAAACTTTGGACGGTCTGGGACAGCGGCTGCTGGAAGCGGACGAAGCCAGCAGAAAGCTGGAGCAGCTGCGCCGCGATTTTATCGCGAATATTTCTCATGAGCTGCGCACGCCGGTCACGGTCATCCGCGGTTCCCTGGAAGCGCTGTGCGATAAGATCGTTACCAGTCCGCAGGAGGTCGAGGATTACCACCGGCAGATGTTGACGGAGACTTTGTTCCTGCAGCGGCTGATCAACGATCTGCTCGATCTGTCACGGCTGCAGAATACGGATTTTCCGATCGAGAAGGAACCCGTCAATCTGTGCGATGTAGTGCAGGACGCTGTGCGCAGCAGCCAGCGTCTGGGTCAGCAGAAAAATATTGTGATCGAGCTGTCGCTGGATACACCCGTTTATATCATCGAGGGCGATTATGGGCGTCTGCGGCAGATGCTGCTGATCTTTTTGGATAACAGCATCAAATTTTCGCCGCCGCAGAGCCAGATAGAAGTGACTTTGCTGGGCAGCAGGCTGACGGTGACTGATCACGGCAGCGGCGTGAAGCAGGAGGAGCTGCCCCATGTGTTCGACCGTTTTTATAAGACGCGGGGCGAAACGAATAAGAGCGGCAGCGGCCTGGGACTGGCAATCTCGAAGCAGATCAGCGAACGTCATGGGATCGAACTGTCAATGACAAGTATTCCCGGCGAGGAGACCAGCATCGTGCTGCAGCTGCCGCCGGCATTGAAGAAAGGATGTAAGGACTAATGAACTATGGTTGTGAAGGCAAGGTGGCCTTTATCAGCGGCGGCACGTCGGGCATCGGCAAGGCGGTGGCCGAGCTGCTGCTGAAAGACGGCGCCGAAGTGTGGCTGCTGGGACGTGATGCCGAAAAGGGCACGGAAGCGGCGATCACGCTGAGCGCTTATGGGAAGGTACATTATGTGCAGGGGGATGTCAAGGATCTGGAAGCCTGCCAGCGGGCGGCGCAGAATGTGCGCGAGCAGCGGGAGAGTATCGATCTGATCGTTAATGCGGCGGGGATATATCAGGAACGCCGTTTGGAGAAAATCACCGAGTATGATTTCTTTTCGATCATGGATACTAATGTCAAAGGAACGATTTTTTTGACGCAGACACTTTTGCCGCTGCTGTCTGAGGAAGAAGCGAGTATCGTGAACATTGCTTCCGATGCCGGGATCAATGGCAATTATGGCTGTCCGCTCTACTGTGCGTCCAAGGGCGCGGTCGTGGCGTTTACCAAAGCGCTGGCACTGGATCTGGCGCCGCGGGTGCGGGTCAACTGCATCTGTCCGGGCGATGTGGCGACGCCGATGCTGGGCAAACAGCTCCAGCAGGCAGACGGAAGTTATACGCTGGAGGATGTGGAGCAGGCCTATCCGTTGGAGCGGGTCGGTGAACCGCTGGAGATCGCGCATGTGATCTGTTCGGTACTGTCGCCCTTCAACAGCTTTATGACGGGCAGTATCATTCCCGTTGACGGCGGCCTGACGGCGAAGTAAAATTTGCAAATAAAAAACTCCCGAAATTTTCGGGAGTTTTTTATTTGGCCTGTTTGTTTATGTTTGTATTTAGAGTTTCTTTAGATGTTCATTTCTTTTAGCGGTAAAAATCTCTTTAGACTTTCTTGAAAGAAAGTCGACAAAGAACTTTGCGCACTGTGGCAAGTCCTGTTTAGCTTTGCTCGCTGTCCGGCTTCCGGGCAACTCGGCATTGTTGAACAAATAAAATCTTTAGCAAGCAAGAAGCAATGCCTCAAACAGTCCCTCCAGCGCTTACAGCTCACATCGCACACAACGGACTTGACCACAATGTGCGCTCAAAACCCTGCATCGTACAAATTACTGCTGAATTTCATAAGCACGGTATCGACATACTTATGAAACCAGTGATTATTGACTAAAGAAGTAAAACGTACGATACAGGGGGTTTTACAGCGCATTGGGAAGATTTGGCAGATGAGCGAAACGCAGCTGCAAGCAGGCGCAGGGTATGTCTGAGGTATCGGCAAGCTATGCGCAGCATAGCATTAAATTCTTTCCCTGTGATACCGAGTTGCCCGGAGCGCGTACAGCGAGTGAAGCGCAATCCAAATCTTAACAGCGCTGAAAGTTCTTTGCGGAGCTTTCTTTAAAGAAAGCTCTATAAACAAAAAAGAAAAACCTAAATCAAAATCACCAGCACAAGGAGTCTTTGCTGACTTTCTTTCAAGAAAGTCTAAAGCTACTTTTACCGCCAAAAGAAATGAACACTTAAAAAAGTCTAAATAAAGAAAAAACAAAAACCTAAATTTAAAAGTAAAAATTAAAATTTTCAAGGAAAAAGAAAATAAAAAATTAAACCTAACCATTTGCCGGGCAGACCGCAGCAACGTGCGGTTTACCTCATTCTTGCGGCGGCTATCAAACCGTAAGGGCAATAGATAACCAAGCTGCGTCGAATATATCCGTTAGTATGTCTTGTGGGGGGGTACAGGTGTGTTATAATGATTGCGAATATTATTTTAACAAATGTTTTTAAAGTTTTGGTAAATAAAATCAATCTTTCAACAAAGCAGGACAAAGGCAGAGCAATGTTTTTGGTATGTCAGAAGTGGGGGGAAAAAGGCGTACAAGGGAAACAATTGACACGCACAATTTGAGAAGGGAGTTGTCGGGATAATGAAAAACAGAGAGGAAGTAAGTAAAAAAATTGCCAGGACTTTACTGGCTATGTCACTTGTATATGCGGGGGGGATGTTTGTAAATTGTGAAAAAGCAGATGCGGCTGATCCTGTAAGTAAAAAAGAAATCACGGCAGATTCTACAATAACGGACGAGTTTAATATCCAAAGTTCTGATTTTACCGGCGGCAAGGACGTTGGGCTGCTGGTGACTGTACCTATTGGGAGCTCCTCTAGCGTTACCAGTATAACTGCAGATTTTACCGGCAAGATCGCGGTCGATGCCACCAATACTACTGCGAATGCTTTGGTTGTGGATGCTTCTAGGCTTGATGGCGCTGGTACTACTAGTAGAAGCGTAACGGTGAATCTGAAGGACGACGTTGTTTTGAAAGCGGCGGCAGGGAACTATGCTCTGCTTTTGACTGGGCCTAACAGTTATAAAAGTGCTACTTTGAAGGTCAATGTTGATGATAACCACACGGTGCAGCTACTGGGCAATGTTGGTGTTTATGGCGGAGGCAGTAGTACTAAAAATCTGTTGCAGCTGCACCTGACCAATCAGAATTCTTATCTGGCAGGCGACCTTAAAAGAGGGTCATATATTAACAACAACCAAATCGAATTTAAATTAGCCGGCGGTGCTGTCTGGTATCCGGCAGAGACAGATCCTAATTATACATTAGGGACTACCGGTTCTAGTCTGCTGCAGATGGAGCTTGACGGCGGCATCATCGACCTGTATCACAGCCAGCCGGGCGTGGCAAGGGCGTCAGGCAGCTCCAGAACTTTTACTTTAAGCGGTATTGGTCCTGATGTCAGCGGCACTAACGGTACGACCTTCCGTATCGGCAGTGATGTTATGGGCGTCAATAACGGCGGTACGGGCATTGCTGATAAGATTATGCTGACCGGCTCTGGCAGGTACAACGGTGGTGACAAATATTTTATCCAGATCGTGGCCGATCCCAGTATCTCTTCGTCTGCACCTGTCCTTGATGTGGCTGATAAAAAAATCGTGGTGGTGCATCTGGATCGCAGCAATATGGACAGCTCTAATACTACAGTAACAGGCAGTACGTATAAGGATATGGATCTGGATGCGGGCCTGACGCTGGCTGATGTGAAAACGACATTGGGTGCTGGCGATACAGCAGGCGAATATATCATTGAGAAAATCGATTTAGAAAATATCCGTTCTCAAAATTCATCAGGCGAAAAAGGTTCGGCGCTGACCCTGGCGGAAATCGGCGCATCAACGATGCTGAACGTGGCCTCGGCCTGGCGGGCAGAGAACAACGACCTGCTGCGGCGCATGGGCGACCTGCGCACCAGCAGTGATGACGCTGGCGTCTGGGTAAGGATGTATGGCGGTAAGAACGAAGTCGTCCAGGGTCAGCGGAGCGACTTGAGCTACAAGGCTGTGCAGGGCGGTTACGACTTCCAAAACAATTTGAAAAACGGCAGGCTGTTCACCGGTTTTACGGTTTCGCACCTGGACGGCGATGTCAGCGGCAGCCGCACTGACGGCGACATCAATTCCACGATGTTTGGCGTTTATAGCAGCTATGTAGGTGATAAAGGGCATTTTGCCGACCTGATCGTTAAATACGGCCGCATCAACAGCGACTTTACTACGATCAAAGGGACTGACCGTTATGGATCTGACTATGGCAGCAACGGTTTCAGCATTACTACGGAATACGGTTACCGTCAGAACCTGAAAAATAATTTCTACATCGAACCGCAGGCCGAACTGACCTACAGCCGTATCGGCGGCAGCGATTATACCATGAACCTGAACGACAAAGACGGCGCTAAAGTCAGCAACGATGCCTTTAATTCACTGATCGGGCGCATCGGCTTTACAGCAGGGCGTCAGCAGGAGCAAAGCAATGTCTATGCTAAACTGTCGCTGGCCCGTGAGTTTAAGGGCGAAGTGGCGACCCGCGCCAGCTATGGCGATGTTACCAGAAGCTATGCAGGCGGCGGCAGCGATACCTGGCTGGAATACGGCATCGGCTTCAATGCGAAAATGAGCAAAGGCACGAATTTGTACGGCGAGATAGAAAAAACAACAGGCAGCGTCATCAGAACTAAATGGCGCGCAAATATGGGCTTGAGATACAGCTTCTAAATTATAAATGCCGGGCAGGCAATACGGCGGTAAGGTGATTATAAACGCAGGGAGTTTTACTATGGAGAAGCGGACAATGCACTTTGGGTTTGGCGTCGATGCCAATTATGTCAAATATGCCGGTGTGCTGATGACGAATCTTGCTGTGCTGCACCCGGACAGGCCCTTATATTTTCATCTGGCCTGCGACGGTATCGAGGCTGCCGACCGGCAGAAGCTGGAGGCGTTAGTGCATAAGCATAAGAATGTCAGAGTAGACGTGTATGACCTGTGCCGGCAGCTGGACGCACTGAAACCGGTCAGCAGTAAGGTGCCGCCGCGTCTGAACAGGTCGATGCTGCTGCGTATCCTGCTGCCGTCACTGGTGCCGCAGCAGATAAGGCGGCTGGTGTATCTGGACGTGGATGTGATCTGTATCAACCGTTTGGACGAATTGTTCCGGCTGGCGCTGCAGGGGCAGGCCATAGGGGCGGTCAGGGATACGAAAAGCGCTGAAAATGCGGCGGCG
>OHLQ01001022.1_pt1 | contig 10635 bp, 8 predicted proteins | sample 1569081 | NCBI WGS metagenome assembly OHLQ01 (sample SAMEA3879585, study PRJEB24766) | human gut metagenome | biome: human-associated habitat; feature: feces | place: USA | collected 1985/1987 | reverse complement strand
GCGATGCTGCCGTCGGGGTTCTTCTCGACGCTCTCGCACTTGACGAGATAGCCGCCCATCAGACGGACTTCGCCGCCGACGGTCAGGCGCTTGAACTTCGGAGGCGGCACCTCGGCGAAGTCCTCGTTCTCGATCCACAGCTCCTTCGTGAAGGCGACCTTGCGGGTGGTAGTGTCGTTGGCTTCACGGTTGGGGTTGTTGGCGATGTCGAAATACTCGGTCTTGTCGGCGGGGTAGTTGTCCACCACCAGCTTGACCGGGTCCAGCACGGCGATGCGGCGCTGCGCAGTCAGGTCCAGCTCGCTGCGGATGCAGGCTTCCAGCTGGCGCATATCGATCAGGTTGTCAGACTTGGAGATGCCGGCCTCCCGCACGAAGGTGAAGATAGAAGAAGCGGTGTAGCCGCGGCGGCGCAGGCCGCAGAGGGTGGGCATCCGGGGGTCATCCCAGCCGTCCACGATGCCCATCTCCACCAGCTCACGCAGATAGCGCTTGCTCATGACGGTGTTGGTCATGTTCAGGCGGGCGAACTCGCGCTGCTTGGGGAACTCGGTGCCAAAGATATTCTCGATGACCCAGTTGTACAGGGGACGATGATTCTCGAACTCCAGGCTGCACATGCTGTGGGTGATGCCCTCAATGGCATCCTGGATGGGATGCGCAAAATCGTACATGGGGTAGATGCACCACTTATTGCCCTGGCGGTGGTGCTCGGCGTACTTGATGCGGTAGATGGCCGGGTCACGCATGTTCATGTTGGGGCTGGCCAGGTCGATCTTGGCACGCAGGGTCTTTTCACCCTCCTGGAACTCACCGGCACGCATCCGGCGGAACAGGTCCAGATTCTCCTCCGGGGTGCGGTCACGCCACGGAGAGGGACGGCTGGGCTTGCCGGCATCGGCACCACGGTACTCGCGCATCTCGTCACGGGTCAGGTCGTCCACGTAGGCCTTGCCCTCCAAAATGAGCTTCTCGGCGTACTCGTAGCACTTGTCAAAGTAATCGCTGCCATAGAAGATGCCGCCGTTGGGGTCAGCGCCCAGCCAGTGCAGATCCTCAATGATGCTGTTGACATACTCCTCACCTTCGCGGGCGGGGTTGGTGTCGTCCAGGCGCAGGTTGAACTTGCCGCCATACTGGTTTGCGATGGACCAGTTGATGTAGATGGCCTTGGCGCTGCCGATGTGCAGGTAGCCGTTGGGCTCCGGCGGGAAGCGGGTGTGGATCTCGCGGATCTGTCCTTCGGCGAGGTCGGCGTCAATGATCTCGGTCAAAAAGTTTTTATCTGCCATAGTGGCGTTCCCCCTGTCAGGGCATAGCAAGCCCGGAATTACACGTTTCATACCCCTTATAATACACTATTTCCCTCTTTCCTTCAAGGTGGAAAGCCGAAGTTCCACCTGTTTTCGGCGTCGTTTTGCGAAAAAGCTTTCCCTGTCTCCCGCTTTTTGCAAAAAAGCGAAATTCACGCTTGACATTCCGCACAGAATCTTATATAATAATCAAGCATTCAGCGAATGCGACAGATAGATAGGGGTATAGCTCAGTTGGTAGAGCAGCGGTCTCCAAAACCGCGTGCCGTGAGTTCGAGACTTACTACCCCTGCCACAAACCTCCGGAGCAGCCGTTCCGGAGGTTTTGTTTTTGCGCAAACATACTCCCCCAGTCATCGCTGCGCGATGCCAGCCCCCTCTGGGATGGGGCCTTTGTGCCCCTGCAAAGAGGCTCCCTCATGGAAGGAGCTGGCTGCGAATGCAGTGAGCAGACTGAGGAAGTCCGCCTTTTTCATCTTTTTTGCGGCTTTTTTGTTTTTTCCGCTTGACAAGCCGCCCATCTTCCGGTATAATAAGGCACGTTCCGGCGGTAAACGCCGCACGAACTTGAGCGATCATGGCCCGGTAGCTCAGTTGGTTAGAGCACCAGCCTGTCACGCTGGGGGTCGTCGGTTCGAGCCCGATCCGGGTCGCCATTTGCTGCTATAGCTCAGTTGGTAGAGCGCATCCTTGGTAAGGATGAGGTCTCCAGTTCGAATCTGGATAGCAGCTCCATTGAAAAACCACTTGAAGTCTTAGAGCTTCAGGTGGTTTTTTGTTTGCCATTTTCCCGGTTTCTCCGGCCGGGAAGCCTTCCCTTTCCAGCGAAATGCCCAAAATTGGGTCTGATTTTTCCACATTCCGGCAATTGAACTTTTGGATGGTTTGCAGTACACTTTGTGTAAGAGAGTTGGTTATTTTTGTGTCAAACATCCACAGACCAGAGAGTTTTGATTGAATCGGAGGTATTTCCTATGGCTCGTTTTACTCTTCCCCGCGATCTGTACCACGGCAAGGGTGCTCTGGAAGCCCTGAAGTCCTTTACCGGCAAAAAGGCCATGATCTGTGTCGGCGGCGGCTCCATGAAGCGGTTCGGCTTCCTTGACCGCGCTGTTGGCTACCTGAAGGAAGCCGGCATGGAAGTGGAGCTGTTTGAGGGCATCGAGCCCGATCCCTCTGTTGAGACCGTCATGCGCGGCGCAGAAGCCATGCTGAAGTTTGAGCCCGACTGGATCATTGCCATGGGCGGCGGCTCCCCCATTGATGCCGCAAAGGCCATGTGGATCAAGTACGAGTACCCTGAGATCACCTTTGAGGAGATGTGCAAGGTGTTCGGCATTCCGCCGCTCCGCCGCAAGGCCCACTTCTGCGCCATCTCTTCCACCTCCGGCACCGCCACTGAGGTGACCGCCTTCTCCATCATCACCGATTATCAGAAGGGCATCAAGTACCCCATCGCTGACTTTGAGATCACCCCCGATGTCGCCATCGTCGATCCTGATCTGGCCGAGACCATGCCCAAGAAGCTGGTTGCCCACACCGGTATGGATGCAATGACCCACGCCATCGAGGCTTATGTTTCCACCGCCCACTGCGACTACACCGACCCGCTGGCCATCTTCGCCATCCGGATGATCCAGGGCGATCTGGTGGACAGCTACAACGGCGATATGTCCAAACGTGATTCCATGCACAACGCACAGTGCCTGGCCGGTATGGCATTCTCCAATGCGCTGCTGGGCATCGTCCACTCCATGGCACACAAGACCGGTGCTGCCTTTGCCGACTACGGCGCACACATCATCCATGGTGCTGCCAACGCTATGTATCTGCCCAAGGTCATTGCCTTCAACGCCAAGGACCCCGAGGCCAAGAAGCGCTATGGTGTCATCGCTGACGAGATGAAGCTGGGCGGTTCCAACGACGACGAGAAGGTCAAGCTGCTCATCGAGTACCTGCGCGGCATGAACGATGCGCTGAACATCCCCCACTGCATCAAGAACTACGGCCCCGATTCCTACCCCACCGAGCAGGGCTTTGTTCCCGAGGAAGTGTTCCTGGAGCGTCTGCCCGAGATCGCAAAGAACGCCATCGGCGATGCCTGCACCGGCTCCAATCCCCGCCAGCCCAGCCAGGAGGAGATGGAGAAGCTGCTCAAGTGCTGCTACTACGACACTGAGGTCGACTTCTGATTTAAACCGACATTTTACAGACACTTTTACCTCTTTCCCATAACAGCAAAGCCGCAAGCCTTCAACAGGCCTGCGGCTTTGTTGTTTGATGGACCTCTCAGGCGCTCCGCGCCAGCTCCCCTGACTGGGGCTGCCAGGCTTGCGCTGCTGCAGACGGCAGAGCGATGGATGCAAAAAACCGCCCTGACGGTTTCCCATCAAGGCGGTTTGAGCTGGAGCTGCTATCCAGATTCGAACTGGAGACCTCATCCTTACCAAGGATGCGCTCTACCAACTGAGCTATAGCAGCACAATCACAGCTCAATTATTTTACCACATGAATTCCTTCTTTGCAAGTGTTTTTTGCAAAAAAATCCGTTTTTTCTGTTCCAAAGCAAAAAAGCCCAGAGCGATACCGCTCCAGGCTCCTTTGTCTGTATGTACATATCATGTGTATAATGTCCGGGGCGGATATTGTCAAGGGAAGTGAACGGGTTTCATCTCCAGGTGCCCACCGATTCATCTTGTTTGGTGTTTTGCATCCACCGTACCAGCGCTTCGGCATCCTGTTTGCCTTTGGCGTACATTTTTTCAAGGCCGGCGCGGTTCTTGGTCAGGGTGGACATTCCCTCGGTGCTGTCCGGGGCGATGATGCAGACAAGGCCCTGCCGCTCCAGCTCCCGCGCCCGCTGGACAGCCGTATTGTACCGCCATGCCCGGCGGCGCAGCCCCTCGGCTGCAGCGGGGTAATGCGACTGCAGCAGGTGTGCCAGATGCTCGTCCAGGGCATCACTCCTCACCAGCCCGATGGGCTTGGTCAGGATGAGAGCCACCCGGTCGCAGCCGTGGGCAAAGGCCCATTCCAGCGGGACGGGGTCGGCCAGGCCGCCATCAAAATAAGGCACGCCGTCGATGACGCAGGGCTGGTCGATGACCGGGATGCAGCAGGATGCCATGAGGACGCGGTAGTCGTCCGGGTGGAGGTCTGCCTTGGTGAAATACTGCGCCTCGCCGTTCTGTGCATTGGCGGCCACCACGCAGAGCTCTGCCGGGCTGCGGGCAAGCGCCGCGTAATCCAGCGGATTCTCGCCGCCTGCATTGCTGAGGGTGCCGTAGACATAGCCCAGATCGAGATAGGAGTGCTTGTGGATGAGGTTGTGCACGCTCATGTACTCCCTGCGGAAGGAGTATTCATCGTAAAAGGGCTTGTTCCGCCCATGCTGGCCTGCCAGATAGGACGCCATATTGGCGCTGCCCGCCGAAACGCCGATGCAGAGATCGAAGCGGAGGTCCTCCTCCAGGCAGCGGTCCAGCACGCCAGCGCCGTAAATGCCCCGCAGGCCGCCACCCACATCGATGACACCGTATTTCATGGTCTGTTCCTCCATCGTTTCATTCCATTTCCCTCCCAGTATAACGGGACGGCGGGAAATACTCATTGAGCAAACGGCGGGATCTGATGCAATTTGCGGCAGAAAGCAGGATCTGCCGCAATAGGGGCAAACAAAAACGGCCAGATGAGCAAAGAACTGTATGAATGAGCAAAAAAGAAGCACGAAGGCCGAAACCTTCGTGCTTTTTTGCATGGGCCAGCCAGGACTTGAACCCGGGACCAAGCGGTTATGAGCCGCCAGCTCTGACCAACTGAGCTACTAGCCCCCATTGCCCGGTTTGCCGGGCGCACAAGTAAGTATAACAAAAAACGCGCGAAATGAAAAGCGTTTCGGGCAAAATTATTTTGTGCGGTGGGCTTCCAGCTTCTGCTGCATGAACTTGTCCAGCATTTCCTGCGGAAAAAGAGGCTCCTTGTAGCCAAAGGCCTCCCGGATGAAGATCAGGGTGGCGATGGTCTGCCGCCCGGGGTCAAGCCGGAGGGTATACAGGGTGTCCAGCGGCTGCTGGGTGGGCTGATGGAGCGTCAGGTGGAGGGTGAAGCCGCCGTCGTTCTCCCGGCGGCACTCGTAGGCGAAGACATCGTCCGGGCTGTGCTGGTCCAGCCGGTCGAAGCAGTCGTCCAGCGGCAGGTCGGTGCGGAATTCGGAAAGGCCGCTGGGGCCATACTGGCTGCGGCGGGCGTTTTCCCGCCGGGTGAGCAGAAAAACGATGCAGCCCAGAGCGGCCGCCAGCAGGATGAGTGAGAATACAACGTTCATGGGTCCCTCCGCAGATTTTGAATCATGTTTTCCTTATTGTAACACAACCTGCGGAAAATTGTGTTATAATATTTGAAACAATCCAAATTTTGCTGGAGGACTTCCCCTATGAAGCTCAAATTCACCCATAAGACCTGGTATTTCTTCCTGCTGTGTGCGGCAGCGGCATCCATGCTCAACGGCTTTGCCGTGCTGGGCGGCATGGATTTTTCTTTTCTGGAGATGGTGGCGTTCTGCATCACCGGCATCACCATCCTGTTTCTGGCCGCTGAAAAGGGCTCCGACCCCAAGGATAAGCTCAACTACTTTGGCGTATTCGTGGTGCTGATGCTCAGTTATGTCATCAACGGCTGGGCCGCGTACATCTGCTCGGCCCTGGTCTGGCCCGCCCTGCTGGCACTGGAGTACCAGAAGGGCAGGCCCATCCAGCGCCAGCTGCAGCTGGTGGGTGCCGCTGAGGCGTTCCACCTGCTCTTTGTCCTGCTCACGGTCTACGGCGGCATGGCAGGCCTGAGCTTCTGGGCCAATCTGCTCTGGGTGCTGCTGGCCTGCGCCCGGGGCTGGGCGGCACTGAGCCTGTACAAGATGCAGGAGGAAGACGCATGACCCAGCGGCGGCGGAACCGGCACCGCAAGCGCCGGGTTGGCCGCCGCGCCTTCCTGATCGGACTGGGCGGCTCTGTATCTGCCGCCCTGACGTATTATCTGCTGCGTTCTATCCCGGCAGGAAACAACGCGGAGCCCGCGCCATCGCCACAGGCTGCCCCCAACCCCGCCCTGCCCAGCGGCGAGTGGCGGGCGGTGTGGGTGAGCTATCTCGAATTTGCAGAGATGGACTTTTCCTCAGAAAGCGCGTTCCGGGCCGATGCCGCCGCGCTGATGGACAACTGCCTGTCCCTTGGGCTGAACACCGTCATTGCGCAGGTGCGGCCCTTCGGAGATGCGCTTTACCGGAGCAGCCTCTTCCCGTGGAGCCACCTGTGCACCGGCGTGCAGGGGCAGGACCCGGGCTTTGACCCGCTGGACGTGCTGCTGACCGAGGCCCACGCCCGGGGACTTTCGCTGGAGGCCTGGGTCAACCCCTACCGGCTCAGGAGCTCGGCCTCCATGCCTCCCGTCCTTGCAGAGAACAGCCTGCTGAACGCCCACCCGGAGTGGGTCTGCACCGTGAACGAGGGGGCCTACCTGAACCCCGCCATTCCGGAGGCTGCCGACTATGTGGTGCAGGGCGTGGCAGAGCTGGTGCAGAATTACGCCGTGGACGGCATCCACTTTGACGACTACTTCTACCCCACCACCGATCCTTCCATTGATGCGGCGCAGTTTGCAGCCAGCGGGGAAGCTGACCTGACCGCATGGCGGCGGGCCAACGTGACCCGGCTGGTCAAAGCTGCCCACGATGCCGTCAAGGCCGCCGACCCGACCCTGCGGTTCGGGGTCAGTCCCCAGGGCAACCCGGACAACGACCGGAACGAGCAGTACACCGATCTCTCCGTCTGGCTGACGGCCTCCGGTGCGGATGCCGTTGTGGATTACCTCTGCCCCCAGATCTACTGGGGCTACGGCTATACCCTCTCCTCCGGCAGCACCCGCTTTGCCTTTGAAAACATCGTCCCGGCGTGGCTTAGCTACCCCCGGGCGGGAGATGTGGCGCTGTACTTCGGGCTGGGCGCGTACCGGGTGGGCACCGGGGATGGCGGCGCGAACCCGGACAGCGTGTCTGGCTGGAGCACCGGCAGCGCGCTGGCGGCGCAGGTAAAGGACTTACGGCAGCAGGCGGCGGGCGGCTGGGCATTGTACCGCTACGGCAGTCTGTTCGGGGCGGAGGCTCCCGCGCTGGCCGAGGCCGAGTGCGCGGCGCTGCGGGCACTGAATGGGTGAAAATTTGTGCAGAAACAGGCGGCAAACCGCACAAAATAAATACAGGTATCTTGTGCAGAGCGGCAAAATGCGGTATACTTACCCTGTATCTGCCCGTTGGCAGAGACGCACGAAAAAGAAAAGTTTCTTTGTTTCTATGAGGAAAGCTATGAAGATGAAAAAACAGCTTTTGGCACTGCTGCTGGCGGCGGTGATGGTGCTTAGCCTGACCGGCTGCAAGGAGACCCTGAAAAAGGTGGCGCAGAAGGTGACAGGCCACTCCGAGGAAGTGCAGGAGGAGGACACCACCCGCTGGGCGGAAGCCACCGCCGACCCGCTGATCATTCAGGGCATTGCGGATGCCTCGGCAAAGTATGCCACCGCCACCGCAGACGGCTGTCTGTACGCGGTGTTCAACGGCATCTGGAGCCGCAACACCGGCTACTTTACCGTGCCGGGCGGCAGTTTGAACATCATGGCCTGCGGCACCGCCGAGGGTACCCAGAAGTTCAAGGTGGCACTGTGGAAAAAGGTGGACGGCGGCGCAGCGTATGTGCCGGACAGCACCTACTACGTCAAAACCGATGGCACCGACTACCGCTGCACCATTTCCGGGCTGGACCCGGCGGCGCAGTACCGCGTGACCATCTCCTATGATTCCAGCCGGTACTACCTGTACGGCCTGATGAAGGTGGAGGGCATTGCCGGATGACGAACCAGACGAAAAATTCAATGCTGCTGATGCTGTGCGCCCTGATCTGGGGCACAGCCTTTGTGGCGCAGAGCGCCGGCTCCGGCATGGGTGCGTTCTCCTTTCTGGCGGGGCGCAGCTGGATGGCGGTTCTGGTGCTGCTGCCCACGGTCAAGGCGTTTGACGCCTTGCACCACCGGCAGGGCAAACCGGACGGCAAGCCCAAAACGGCGGCCGAGCGCAAGCTGCTGCTGAAAGCGGGGCTTATGTGCGGCACGCTGCTGTTTCTGGCAAGCGCGGCGCAGCAGCTGGGCATCACGCTGGACCCCTCCACTGCAAAGGCGGGCTTTCTGACCGCCATGTATGTGGTGCTGGTGCCGGTGTTCGGCCTGTTTCTGGGCCGCAAGGGCAGCGCGCAGCTGTGGGTGAGCATGGCCATTGCCGTGGTGGGCCTGTATCTGCTGTGCATGAAGGACGGCTTTGGCAGCATCCAGAGCAGCGATTGGCTGCTGCTTTTGTGCGCGGTGCTGTTCAGCTTCCAGATCATGGCGGTGGATCATTTCTCCCCGCAGATGGACGGCGTGCGCCTGAGCCTTGTGGAGTTTTTTGTGGTGTCGGTGGAAAGCACCGTGGCGGCGTTTTTGTTCGAGCAGCCTGCCATGGCGGAGTTTATTACCTTCGCCGGGCCCATCCTGTACTGCGGCATCATGTCCAGCGGCGTGGCCTATACCTTGCAGATCTTAGGTCAGCGCGACCTGAACCCCGCGGTGGCCAGCCTGATCATGTGTCTGGAAAGCGTATTCAGCGCCTTGGGCGGCTGGCTGCTGCTGCACCAGAACCTTTCCTTCCGGGAATCTACCGGCTGCGTGCTGCTGTTTGCCGCCGTGGTGCTGGCACAGCTGCCCCTTGGCCGCCTGATGCGGAGCAAGGCCTGAGGTGGCGGCAAAGCCGTGCGCCCAGCTGCGCAGCGTGGAGGGCATCCAGTACGAACTGGTGCGCAAAAAGGTAAAGCAGCTGCATCTGCGGGTGCGCAGCAACGGCACCGTGATGGTAAGCATCCCTTTGACGGCCAGTCTGGAACAGGCTGACCGTTTTGTGCTGCAAAACGCCCAGTGGATCCGGGACACCCGGGTGAAGAACATCACGAAGCTCAACAAGGACAACGCTGACCTGCCGGACAAGGCCACGGCGCTGGCCTACTTTACCGCCATGAGCGATAAGGTCTACCCGGCCTTTGCCGGGGTGCTGGGCGGGCAGAAGCCCATCCTGAAAGTGCGCAGCATGACCAGCCGCTGGGGCGTGTGCTGCCCGGGCAAGCGGCAGATCACCCTTGCTTTGCAGCTGTATAACCAGCCCCCTGCGGCGCAGATCTATGTGGTAGTACACGAGTACTGCCACTTTTTGCAGTTGAACCACAGCCCGGCCTTCTGGGCAGAGGTGGAAAAGCTGCTGCCGGACTGGAAAGCCCGGCGGGAACTGCTGAAAAAATAATCTATCGTAAAAACGGAGGGAAATTCCCTTGGAAAACGAAAAAAAGACCGGCGATAAATATTCCAAACTGGCCGGCAATACCCTGATCTTTGCAATCTCCAGCTTTTCGTCCAAGCTGCTCACCCTGATCGTACAGCCCTTTCTGACCTACGCCATGGCGGAGATCTCGGATCTGGGTCTGTCCAAGATCCTGAGCCAGTACGCCAATCTGCTCATCCCCTTTGTGTCTATGGGAATGTCCAACGCCATCATCCGCTTTGGTCTGGACAAGGGCAACAGCGAAAAACAGGTGTTCACCAACGGCCTGCTCACCATTCTGGGCGGCTTTGGCATACTGGTGCTGTGCTGGCCGGTCACCCAGTTTTTGCCGGATATGGCGCAGTACGGCCTGCTGATCTACATTTATGTGCTCATGAGCTGCCTGCGCACCCTGTGCACCCAGTTTGTGCGCAGCCGCCAGTGGAACAAGCTGGTAGCGGTGGACGGCGTGCTGTGCACCGTGGCTACCATGGCGTTTTATGTGCTGTATCTGGTGGGCTTCAAGTGGGGTGCCAACGGCTACCTGCTGGCCATCATCAGCGGCGACTTCGTGAGCGTGCTCTTCCTGATGTTCACCGGCAGGCTCTGGGATTTCATCGAGCTGAAGGGCATCAACAAGACCCTCTGGAAGCAGATGCTCCACTTCTCGCTGCCCATGATACCGGCCCAGATAAGCTTCTGGATCATCAACGCATCCGATTTGTTCTTTGTGCGTGAGATGTGCGACGGCCTCGACGGCCACAGCGGCGACGCATGGAGCGGCCTGCTCTCCACCGGCTACTTCCTGCCCACCATCCTCACGACGCTGGGCCTTATCTTCTACGACGCATGGCAGCTGTCGGCTGTCACCGAGGAAGAGGGGAGAGCCAAGTTCTTTACCCAGATCTTCCGCACCTATTCCAGCGTGCTGTTCTGCTG
>OHLQ01001012.1_pt1 | contig 10710 bp, 9 predicted proteins | sample 1569081 | NCBI WGS metagenome assembly OHLQ01 (sample SAMEA3879585, study PRJEB24766) | human gut metagenome | biome: human-associated habitat; feature: feces | place: USA | collected 1985/1987 | reverse complement strand
GGTGTCAAGGCCCTGATGTATTCCGCCTCCTTTATGCCGGAGGACGAGGAAGAGCCGGAGGACCCCTCCAAATTTGAGCAATGGCTGGACAAGCACCTGGGCAGCGAGAAGGCGGCCTCTGCGCTGGTCACGGTGGCGGTGGCTCTGGGTATCCTCTTCTCGGTGGGCCTCTTTATTCTGCTGCCCACCGCTCTGGTGGGTGTGCTGGGACAGTTCGTGCCCCTGGCCATGTGGCTGCGCAACCTGCTGGAGGGTGTGGTAAAGGTGGTCATCTTTATGGGCTATTTGATTCTGTGCTCCCACATGAAGGACATCCACCGGGTGTTCCAGTACCACGGCGCGGAGCACAAGACCATCTTCTGCTATGAGCACGGCCTGCCGTTGACGGTGGAGAATGTGCGCAAGCAGCCCCGCCACCATCCCCGCTGCGGTACCAGCTTCCTCTTTGTGGTCATCGTGGTGAGCATTTTGCTGTCCAGTGTGGTTTTTTCCTTTGTGGAGGTGACCAATACCTTCCTGCGGATGGGCCTGCACCTGCTGATGCTGCCGGTGATCGTCAGCCTGACCTATGAATTTAACCGCCTGGTGGGCCGCTACGACAACTGGTTCACCCGGCTGGTTACCGCTCCCGGCATGTGGCTCCAGAACTGGACTACCTTTGAGCCGGACGACTCCATGATCGAGGTGGGCATCCGGGCCTTTACTCTGGTGCTGCCGGAGGAACAGGGCAAGGATCAGTGGTAACACGCCAAGAGGCGTTTTGAGAGAGAAACAAAGAGAGACGAGGAGTGGTTTCGATATGGCGACCACCTACAACAACCTCTACCTGGACGCGCGCCATCGCCTGCGGGAGGCTGGTGTGGAAGGTGCTCAGCTGGAGGCGCGGGAGCTGGTGTGCGCCGCTGCCGGCAAGAGCCGGGAGCAGTACTACCGGGATATGGCGCTCTATGCCTCCGACGCGGTGGAGGAGAAGCTGAAAACCCTGGTGGAGCGGCGTCTGGCCGGAGAGCCGGTGGCCTACATCATCGGAGAGTGGGAGTTTTACGGCCTGACCCTGGCGGTGAATCGGGATGTGCTCATTCCCCGCATGGACACTGAGCTGCTGGCCGAGCGGGCCATCCTGCTGGCACGGGCCGCCGGAGAGGGCGCCCGGGTGCTGGACCTGTGCGCCGGGACAGGCTGTCTGGGGTTGGGGGTCAAGCGCTTTTGTCCCGCCGCGCAGGTGACCTGCGTGGAAAAAAGCCCTGCGGCCTTTGCCTATCTGGAAAAGAACGCCCGCTGCGCTCTGACCGGGCAGGGCAGACAGACCGAGAACGTGCTGGAACCCTCTGCCCTTGAGCAGGCAAATGCCCCTGCTTTTGACTGGGGCCCGGCGCTGAACGCGCTGCGGGCAGGCAAAAAGCCCGTCTACGCGGTGCAGCCGGTGCAGGCAGACCTCTTCACCTACTGGGAAACCCTGCCGGAGGGGCAGCTGGAACTCATCGTCTCGAACCCGCCCTACCTGACCGCCGCCGAGATGGAGCAGCTGCAGCCCGAGGTGGCGCAGGAGCCTGCTATGGCGCTGGAAGCCGGGGAGGACGGCCTTGTGTTCTACCGGGCGCTGGCGCAGCACTACCAAAATGCGCTGTGCCCCGGCGGGGCGCTGGTGTTGGAGATCGGCTGGCAGCAGCGGGAAGCTGTAAGCGCCCTGCTGGCAGAGAACGGATGGGCAGATATCCGCTGCATACAGGACTTTGGCGGCAACGACCGCTGTGTGATCGCCCATCGCGCAAAATAAATCGGAAAAAACAAACAACTTCTTGTTGTAATATTTTGATTTTGTGTTATACTAAGAAGGAAAGCGAAGGACAGCCCGCCCTCTGCGGGCCCAAAGGATAAAAGGAGCAGCAGGCTATGGCAAAAAATCAGAACAACAACGTTGCACCGGCTACCCAAAAGACCGAGCCGGAAGCCAAGAAGGACGCGCTGGCTACGGCGCTGGCGCAGATCGAAAAGCAGTTCGGCAAGGGTGCCGTCATGAAGCTGGGCGACAACGCCTCCATGCAAGTGGATGCCATTTCCACCGGCAGTCTGGGGCTGGATCTGGCGCTGGGCGTGGGCGGTGTGCCGCGCGGCCGCATCATCGAGGTGTACGGCCCGGAATCCAGCGGTAAGACCACGCTGGCACTGCACATCCTTGCCGAAGCCCAGAAGAAGGGCGGCGAGGTGGCCTTTATCGACGTTGAGCACGCACTGGACCCCACCTATGCCGAGGCGCTGGGTGTGGATATCAACAACCTGCTGGTCAGCCAGCCGGACACCGGCGAGCAGGCCATGGAGATCTGCGAAGCGCTGGTGCGCTCCGGTGCCATCGACGCCATCGTAGTGGACTCGGTAGCCGCCATGGTGCCCCGCGCCGAGATCGAGGGCGAGATGGGCGACAGCCATGTGGGTCTGCAGGCACGTCTGATGAGTCAGGCCATGCGCAAGCTGACCAGCGTCATCGGCAAGACCAACACGGTCTGCGTGTTCATCAACCAGCTGCGTGAGAAGGTGGGCGTCATGTACGGCAACCCGGAGGTGACCACCGGCGGCCGCGCCCTGAAATACTACGCCTCGGTGCGTATCGACATCCGCCGCGTGGAGGGTCTGAAGGACTCCTCCGGCCAGTTCATCGGCAACCACACCCGCGCCAAGATCGTCAAGAACAAGGTGGCTCCGCCGTTCCGTGAAGCCGAGTTCGACATCATGTTCGGTGAGGGCATCTCCAAAATGAGCGAGCTCATTGACGTGGGCGTCAAGCTGGGCATCGTGCAGAAGAGCGGCGCATGGTTCAACTACGGCGATATCCGTCTGGGTCAGGGCCGCGACAACGCCAAGCAGTTCCTGAAGGATAACCCCGAGATCGCCAATGACATCGAGGGTCAGATCCGCGCCAACGCCGATAAGCTGTACGCCACCCGCCGCCCGGCAGGCCGCGCCGCAGCCGCCGCAGCGGAGAAGCCCGCCGACCCTGCCGCCGCAAAAGAGCCGGTGGTCAAGGCACCCGCCCGCAGCAGCGAGAGCGAGCTGGACATCATGGTGGAGGACTAAATGGCCTTCTACCGCCGCCGACCCCGCCCGGATGCGGAAAAGTGTGCCGACCCCGCCAAGGCGCGGGCCAGTGCGCTGGAAACGCTGGCCGGGCAGGAGGTCTCTGCCAATATGCTGTATGAGCGGCTGTGCCGCCGCTATACCGAGCAGGCCGCTGCCGCCGCTGTGGCGGAGATGGTGCAGCTGGACTATGTGAACGATGCCCGCTACGCCGAAGCACGGGCGCACAGTCTGCTGGCTGCCCGCAAAAGCCGCCGCGCCGCCGCCCAGAGCCTGCGCCAGAAGGGGCTTGCCCCCGCCGAGGTGGCAGGTGCGCTGGAAGCGGTCTACGCCCCGGCGGACGGCGGCGACGACCCGGAGCTGGAAGCCGCCGCCGCGCTGGTGGACAGCCGCTACCGCAAAAAGCTTGCTATCGGCCGTCGCGACCTTGTGGTGGCGGCGCTGCAGCGCCGCGGCTTTGCCTACACCACCATTAAAGAAGCCATCCGCAGGGTGGAGGAGGGGGAATGACCCTCCCGTAAAATTTTAAAAGCATCCCTCAAAAGAGAAAGAGAGTATCATCCCTTATGAAAATTGCGTGTATTTCCCTTGGCTGCCCGAAGAATCAGGTGGATCTGGATGTGATGGTGCACATCCTGCTGTCTGCCGGGCACGAGACCGTGGCCGATCTGGCTGAAGCCGATGTCATTCTTGTGAACACCTGCGGCTTTATCGAGAGCGCCAAGACTGAAGCCATTGAAAACATTCTGGAAGCCTGCGCCTACAAGCAGCAGAACCCGAACCTGAAGGTCATCGTTACCGGGTGCTTGGCCGAGCGCTACCGAAGCCAGATCGAGGAAGAGATCCCCGAGGTGGACGCTGTTGTGGGCTGCGCCTCCAACAAGGCCATTGACACCATCGTGGAGCGGCTGTTCCACGGGGAGAACCATCTGGAAAGCTACGGCGCCAAAAAGGACTTCCCGCTGGGCGGCAAGCGCGTCATCGGCACGCCCGCCCACTATGCGTACTTAAAGATCGCCGAGGGCTGCAACAACCGCTGCCATTACTGCGCTATCCCGGGCATCCGCGGCCCGCTGCACAGCCGCGATATGGCCGACTGCGTAGCCGAAGCCCGCTGGCTGGCGGGTGAGGGCGTGAAGGAGCTTATTGTTGTGGCGCAGGATCCCACCGCCTACGGCGAGGACTGGGGCAAGCCCGGCAGCATCTGTGAGCTTCTGGATAAGCTGAACAAGGTGCCGGGGCTGGAATGGATCCGCATCATGTACGCCTACCCGGAGCGTATCACCGATGAATTTATTGCCGCCATGAAGCGCAACGAGAAGGTGGTGCCCTACCTCGACCTGCCCATCCAGCACTGCAACGATACCATCCTCAAGAACATGAACCGCCGCTCCACCCGCGCGGAGCTGCTGGAGGTCATCGGCAAGCTGCGCCGTGAGATCCCCGGCATCACCCTGCGCACCACCCTGATCGCAGGCTTCCCCGGCGAGACCGAGGAGCAGTTCGAGGACCTGTGCAACTTTGTCAAGGAGGTCAGATTTGACCGTCTGGGCTGCTTTGCCTATTCTGCTGAGGAGAACACCGTGGCCGCAAAGATGGACGGCCAGATCGATCAGGAGACCAAGGACCGGCGCGCAGAGCTGGTGATGCAGATCCAGACCGGCATCATGGCCCAGAAACAGGCCGAAAAGGTGGGCCAGACCGTCCGTGTGCTCTGTGACGGCATCGACGAGGAGAGCGGCCTGTACCTCTGCCGCACCACCGGCGATGCCCCCGAGGTGGACGGCAATGTCTGCGTTTCCAGCGAGGAGCCGCTCTATCCCGGCCAGTTCTATGATGTGCTGGTGGAGGACAGTGACCTTTACGATCTGTACGGCACGGTTGCAAAATAACAAATTGGAGGAACCTATATGAATCTGCCCAATAAGCTCACCCTGACCCGCATCATTCTGGTGCCGGTGTTCATGGTCTTCGTTTCTCTGACCCAGATCGGCACGGAAGATTTCAACCCCACTTGGTATCTGGTGGCAGGCATCATCTTTGCCGCGGCCAGCTTTACCGATTTTCTGGACGGCCATCTGGCCCGCAAGTGGAACATGGTCACCGACTTTGGCAAGTTTGCCGACCCGCTGGCCGACAAACTGCTGACCACTGTGGCCTTCATTTATATGCTGCGGGACGGTGTGTGCAGTCCGGTGGTGCTCTGCATCATCCTGGCCCGTGAGTTCGCCGTGTCCGGTCTGCGGATGGTGGCCGCCGGTGCCAAGGACGGCAAGGTCATCGCCGCCAATATGTGGGGCAAGGTCAAGACCGTGCTGCAGATGCTGACCATCATCTTCTACTACTTCGGCACCGCATTGACCTGGGGCAATTCCATTATGATAGGCGCTGACTGCGTGTTCCTCTCTTACTGGCTGTGCTGGCTGGTGGCCATTGCCACCGCCATCTCCGGCATCAAGTACCTGTGGGACAACCGCAGCTTCATCAATACCGCAAAATGATCAAGAAGATCGCCATTCTCTGTTCCATTTTCCTGAACCTCTGCATCGTGCGGTGGGAGCCGGTGGCCATCCGGATGACCTGGGAAGCGGTGGGCAGCCAGACTTTCACCTTTTACACCGAGAACTCCAATGTTTTTGCGTTTTTCGTCTGCCTGCTGGTGGCGGTGTGTCAGGTGATCTGTCTGTTCACGAGGCGGCAGCTGCCCCGCTGGGTCAAGACGCTCAAGTACATTGCCACCTGCTGCCTGACCATGACCTTCCTGACCGTGGTGTTCGTGCTGGGGCCCTACTGTGCCGACCAGGGCGGCGTGGTGTTTCTGCTGACCGAGAGCTCCATGCTCTACCACCACCTGCTCAACCCGCTGTGTGCCTTTGTCTCCTTTGTCCTGCTGGAACGGGAGCCAAAGCTGCCTGCGCGGTGCGTTCCGCTGGCGCTGGTTCCCACGATGCTCTATGGCTCTGTGGCCCTCTGGGCCAATTACCAGCGGCTCATCACCGGGCCTTACCCGTTCCTGCTGGTCTATCAGCAGACCACCCGGCAGACGGTGCTGTGGTGCGCGGCCATCCTGGCCATGAACCTGCTCTATGCCTGGCTTGTCTGGCGGCTGGGCGGGAACCGCCGCCAAAAGAAAAATGTGGGCTTGCTATTCAGAAGCTGAGATGCAAAAAGGCTCTCTGCCGGTTTTGGCAGAGAGCCTTTTCTCGTGTTTTGCTTACAGCAGGGGAATCCCGGCCTTTGCGCAGGCCGCGCGGGTGGCTTCGTCCCAGACGCTTGCCTGTACTTCGCCGATGTGGGCGCTGCCCAGCAGCAGCATGCACAGACGGCTCTGGCCGATGCCGCCGCCGATGGTGTAGGGCAGCTCACCGCTCAGCACTGCCTTGTGGAAAGGCAGGGTGCGGCGGTCGTCACAGCCTGCCATGGTCAGCTGCCGGTCCATGCTCTCGGGGCTGACGCGGATGCCCATGCTGCTCAGCTCGTAGCTGCACTGCAGCGGCTCGTTCCAGAACAGCAGGTCGCCGTTCAGATCCCAGTCGTCGTAGTCGGGGGCGCGGCCGTCGTGGGGCTTACCGCTTTTGAGGGGAGCACCGATCTTCATCAGGAAGGTGGTGCCGTTCTCCTTGACGATGGCATTCTCCCGCTCCTTCGGGGTCAGGTCGGGGTACTTATCCTCCAGCTCCTGGGTGGTGATGAAGGTGACGTTGGGGGTGTGGAGCGGCAGATCCTGCAGCTGGGGGAACATGGCGTGCAGGTTCATCTCGGTGGCGCAGACGGCCGACACGATGGAGCGCACCACGTTCTTCAGGTAGGCCTCGCTGCGGTCCTCCTTGCGGATGACCTTCTCCCAGTCCCACTGGTCCACATAGACGGAGTGGAGGTTGTCCAGCTCCTCGTCCCGGCGGATGGCGTTCATGTCGCAGTACAGGCCCTTGCCCACGCGGAAGCCGTAGTCCTTCAGGGCCTTGCGCTTCCACTTTGCCAGCGACTGCACCACCTGTGCCTCAATGCCGCTGTCCCGGATGTCAAAGGTGACCTTGCGTTCCACGCCGTTCAGGTCGTCGTTCAGGCCGGTGGAAGCCTCCAGAAACAGCGGAGCCGACACGCGGTAGAGGTTCAGTGTGGCACACAGGGTGTCGGCGAACAGCCGCTTCACGGTGCCGATGGCACGCTGGGTGTCGTACAGGTTCAGCGCGGGTGTGTAGTTCTGCGGGATCATCGTTTTGCTCATAACAGTTTACCCCTCTCTTTCCGTTCTCCGCCGCCGAGTTGCGGCACCGGAACGGCTTTCCCTTTAATACAGTAAATTATGGCACAATTTCAGAGCGTTGTAAAGGGGAGAACGCAAAGCCGGTGCAATTCGGGAGCTTATGCCTCTGCCACGGCCTCGATCTCGCACAGGACACCCTTGGGCAGATCCTTGACGGCAACGCAGCTGCGAGCGGGCTTGGAGGTGAAGTACTTTGCGTAGACCTCGTTGAAGGCGGCAAAGTCGGCGATATCGGCCAGGAAGCAGGTGGTCTTGATGACCTTGTCGTAGCCGGAACCGGCGGCTTCCAGGATCGCACCCACGTTCTTGCAGCTCTGCTCGGTCTGGGCGGCGATGCCCTCGGGCACAGTGCCGTCCGCGGGGTTCACAGGGATCTGGCCGGAGGTGTAGACAAAACCGCCTGCGATGAAGCCCTGGGAGTAGGGGCCGATCGCGCCGGGAGCCTTTTCAGTAGCGATGACTTTCATGGAAAATACCTTCTTTCTGTGTGTTTGATGGAGCTTCTTTCCTCGGGGAGAAAAAATCTGCTGTTTGAAGTCTACACCATGCGGCGGGATGTGTCAATCCGGGAGGGACTTTTTGCCCGCGCGGCCTTTACAAGCGGGCAAAAAGGCGGTATCCTTAATCTATTGATACACAACCCTTCAGGAGGAACCCATGGATATCCGCCAGCTGCACTACTTTTTGACCCTGTGCGAAGAAATGAATTATACCCGCGCCGCACAGCGGCTGTTCCTGTCGCGGCAGGCGCTGCGCCAGAGCATCTCTGCGCTGGAAGCCGAGATGTGCGGACCGCTGTTTATCAGCGCCCACCACAAGCTGGCGCTCACCGACCGGGGCATGAGTTTACAGCGCCACGCCGCCCCGGTGGTGGAGCAGTTCCAGCAGATGCAGGCCGCGCTGCGGGCAGAGATCCAGTCTGCCCAGCCGGTGCGCATCGGCATCAGCGTGGCGCTGGTGCCGGACTATCTGCCCGGACTGGAGACCCAGCTGGACAAGTTCCGGCAGCAGTACCCCCATGTGGAGATGCGGTTCCGTCTGCTGGACAACGATGCCGTGGCCGATGGGGTAGAGCAGGGCGAGCTGGACGCGGGTCTGGTCATTGACCTTGGCTGTGCCGCGCCGGTGCTGGCGCGCACCACCCTGCGGGCAGACCCCGCCTGCCTGCTGGTGCCCCGGGGACATCCCTTTTGGGAAAAAGAGCGCATCCCGCTGGCAGAGCTGCGCGGGCAGCGGGTGCTGCTGCCCAGCCTGCGGCAGGATCTGTTCAGCCCGCTGTGGGCGGCCTGTGCCCGGGCGGGCTTTGCGCCCAACGCCGAGATCGGCCCCAGCTTTTATCAGGCCTACTATCTGGTGCAGGAGCAGCTGTGCACCTGCCTGACCCGCTACGAGCCCGGCGCGCGCCGGGAGCTGGACCGGGTGCGGGACGTGCTGCTGGAAGATATGCCCCCGCTGTGCGTCTCGCTGGTGCAGCGGCGGGACACCAGCTCTGCCTATATCGACCTGCTGCGCAGCTACCTGATGGAGGTGCTGGGCGGTGCGGCCAGCCTGCCGCCCCGGCGCGGACGGTCGGCGAAGCCCTTCTATAACCTGCCTGTCCTGTCCAGCGCGGCGGCAAAGCCCGCCGTGGTACATCCTGCCCCCGGCACTCAGCTGCCCTTTGAGGGCGGACACAACTTCCGCGAGCTGGGCGGCTACGAGGCCGATGAGGGCAAGCACATCAAGTGGGGACAAATTTACCGGGGCATCCCGACGTGGAAACTCACCAGCGAGGCTGACCGGAAGCTGCTGGACAGTCTGGGCCTGCGCCTCATCCTCGATCTGCGCAGCGAGGCCGAAGCTGCCGAGACGCCCGACTACGTGCCGGACGGCGCACGGCTGGTGCGCATCTGCGGCCTCTGCCTTGAGAACGGCAAAGAGGTGGACTTTTCGCCCGAAGACCGGGAGAACCTGCTGAAGGGAATGCCCGACGAGGGCCGTCGGATGGCGGACGCCATGTACGAGCGGATGCTCTTCGGCAACAAGGCGTACAAGGAGCTGTTCCGTGCGCTGGAAGCCGGTGAGACGCCGGTGCTCTTCCACTGCTCGGCGGGCAAGGACCGCACCGGCGTGGCCGCCATGCTCATCCTGCTGGCGCTGGGCGCGTCGGACAAGACCATCGCCGAAGATTTTGAGAAGACGAACATCTGGCGCAGGCCGGAGCTGGAAGCCGTCTGGGCCGAGCACGCTGAGGAGATCGCTGCTGACCCTGCCCGGAAGGACTTCTACCTCGGCGTGTTCGGCGTCCACCCGGAGTCTGTTCCCTTCGTGCTGGGCATCATCCGGGAGCGCTATGGCAGTGCCGACGCCTATCTGGAAGCCGAATACGGCCTCACTCCGGCCCGCCTGATGCGCCTGCGCCGGATGTATCTCGAATAAATAAAAAAATAATTTCCGCTTTCGGCCTTACTTCTCCTTGACATTGTGCAAAATGTTTCGTAATATAAGAAGTAGTATGGAATCTAAGACGCTGCAGGCGGAACATTCCGCGACCAGATATTTCAATGGGGCTTCATCTGCCCGTTTTTATAAGCACATCTTGTAAATCGAAAAGCTGCACCAGACCTACCGCACAGGAAGATTTTTCTCTGCGTCTGTTCTTGTTGGCCTCTTTTGCGTTGAAAATTTGATTGATGTCTGGCCCGCGTTCGGCCGCACAGCGTCTCCTGCCTGTTAAAGCAAAATTTGACTGTTAAGGAGAGTGAAGAACAATGACCGTGATCGGAGTGATCGTGGCATTGATCGTTGCTGTCGCTGCCGCAGCTGCGGGCTATTTTATTGGTTACAACAACCGTAAAAAGACCGCAGAGGCCCAGATCGGCAGCGCCGAGGCCGAGGCGACCCGGCTGGTGAACGAAGCGATCAAGACCGCCGACCAGAAGCGCAAGGAAGCCATTCTGGAAGCAAAGGATGAGGCTTTCCGCCTGAAAGCCGAGGTCGATGCCCAGAAGGCAGAGGCCGATAAAGAGATCAAGCAGCGCCGTGCGGAGATCAGCCGCCAGGAGAACCGCATCGACCAGAAGGAAACTGCCCTCGACCGCAAGACCGAGGCTCTGGAAAAGCGCGAGGAAGAGCTGAAAAAGAAGCACGAGGAGGCCGAGGCCCATCTGGCCGAGGTCGATGCCCTGCGCGCCAAGGAGATGGAGCGTCTGGAAACGCTGGCCGGCCTGAGCCAGGAGGACGCCCGCGAAGTGCTGCTGCACAAGGTGGACGAGGAGCTGACCCACGAGAAGGCCATCCGTGTCGCCGCCTACGAGACCGATTTGAAGGAGAACTGCGACGGCATCGCCCGCAACCTCATCGGCCAGGCCATCAGCCGCTGTGCTGCTGAC
>OHLQ01001005.1_pt1 | contig 10775 bp, 10 predicted proteins | sample 1569081 | NCBI WGS metagenome assembly OHLQ01 (sample SAMEA3879585, study PRJEB24766) | human gut metagenome | biome: human-associated habitat; feature: feces | place: USA | collected 1985/1987 | reverse complement strand
TGTATGTCTGCCATGCCGAGCTGAACGCCATCCTCAACAGCGCCCACAACAACCTCAAGGGCGCGCGGGTGTATGTCACCCTCTTCCCCTGCAACGAGTGTACCAAGGCCATCATCCAGTCCGGCATCGCCGAGGTCGTCTACTACAGCGACAAGTACCACGACACCGATTCCAGCGTGGCCGCCCGGTTCATGTTCCAAAAGGCCGGCGTCCGGCTCACCCCCTATCAGCCCAGCGGGCGGAAGGCGGAGCTGGAGTTGTAAGATGTTAAATTTTTTCATAGCACCTTGACTTTTGCATCAGATTGCATATACTAGAAGTAGGCAAAATATCGGTTAGGATTATTGCCATCGGCTCATAAAAGCGAAGCCCCCGGTACTCGGCATACCGGGGGCTTCTTTGTGCTTACTGGCCCTTGCGGTAGTTGTCAAGCCACTTGCACAGGCGATCGGCAATCACCTGCGCTATGACAGCTACGATAATATCGGTTACGATTTGGACCATCAGGCTCACCTCCCTTCTGTTGCCAGAATGGAGAAGGGCAGCGTCTTTCGTATAGCATATTCGACAAAGCATTGCAATTTTTGACAGGTGCGTCAAGTGCTTCCTCTTGACCCCACCTTTGCTCTGTATTATAATAGGGTCTGTGAAAGTATAAATATTCAAATTTTTGTGCATAGAGAGGAATATATACAATGAATCTTACGAACCGCAGCTTTTTGAAGCTTCTTGATTACACTCCCGAAGAGATCGAAGGTCTGCTGGACCTCGCCGCCGACCTGAAGGCAAAGAAAAAGGCCGGCATCCGCCACGATGCTCTGCGCGGCAAGAACATTGCCCTTATCTTCGAGAAGACCTCCACCCGCACCCGCTGCAGCTTTGAGGTCGCCGCCCACGACCTGGGCATGGAAGTCACCTACCTCGACCCGTCGGGCAGCCAGATCGGCAAGAAGGAGTCCATCGCCGACACCGCCCGGGTGCTGGGCCGGATGTTCGACGGCATCGAGTACCGCGGCTACGGCCAGAGCATCGTGGAAGAGCTGGCCCGCTATGCCGGTGTGCCGGTGTGGAACGGCCTGACCAACGAGTTCCACCCCACCCAGATCTTGGCCGACTTCCTTACCATTCAGGAACATTTCGGTCATTTGAAGGGCATCCACTTTGTTTACTTTGGTGACGCCCGCTACAACATGGGCAACAGCCTGATGGTGGGCTGCGCCAAGATGGGCCTGCATTTTACCGCCTGCGCACCCAAGAAGTACCAGCCGGATGCCGCGCTGGTGGAACAGTGTCAGGCCATTGCCGCCCAGACCGGGGCGACCCTCTCCTTTGAGGAAGACCCCGTCAAGGCCGCAAAGGGCGCGGACGTACTGTACACCGATGTGTGGGTGTCCATGGGCGAACCGGTAGAGGTTTGGGCGGAGCGCATCCACGATCTGGCCCCCTACCAGATCAATCAGGATCTGATGAATATTGCAGGCCCGGATGCAGTATTTATGCATTGCCTGCCCGCCTACCACGACCACAAGACCACCGTGGGCAAGGAGATGGGCGAGCGCTTTGGCCGCGACGCCATGGAGGTGACCGACGAGGTGTTCGAAGGCCCCCAGAGCATCGTGTTTGACGAGGCCGAGAACCGGATGCACACCATCAAGGCTGTCATGGCAGCCACCTTGGGATATCAGGAATAAAGAGATAAGCCCGGAAGGCTCGCAGACCTTCCGGGCTTATTCTTTTCAAAAGTAATTCGCAATCATTCCGAAACTGCATTCTGCAGTTTCAGCACGCCTGCCTGCGTCAGGCGCTTACGCAGCAGCGCACCCACGATGCAGGAAACCACGATCTTGCCCAAGTCCAGCGCAATGAAGGGGTAGACACAGACGGTCAGCGCGTAGCCCAGCTCGCACTGCATCTGGAACACGAACCATGCGGTGCCCAGCACATAGCAGGCGGCATCGCCCAGCACCAGACCCACAGCGGAGACCACCGGGTTGCCCTTGCTCTTTTCAATGAACATACCGCCGATGAAGGCCAGCAGCAGATAGCCCACCAGATAACCGCCGGTAGGGCCTGCCAGCTTGGCAAGACCGGCGCCGTAGCCGGAGAACACCGGAATGCCGATGGTGCCCAGTGCCAGATAGAGGACCACGCTCAGGGTGCCGAACTTCGGCCCCAGCAGCCACGCAGTCAGGCAGATAACAAAGTTTGCCAGCGAGATGGGCACGGCTCCGATGGGCACGGTCAGCGGGCCCAGCACGCACAGCACGGCAGCCATCACAGCGGTAACGGCCATCTGGTAGGTAGTCAGTTTTTTGTCTTTCATAGTCAGTTTTCCCCTCTGTTTTTTCGTTATGCAAGGCATCTGTGCCCGAGTATACCGCACCGGTGCGCCGCAGGTCAACGGAAAAGTTTGCAAGGGGTTTACAATCAACAGATATATTGTAATCCGTCGAAAAATATGATATTCTAAGAATACGGCGCTGATTGCATAATCGGTGGTCATGCTTTCCCATCCCGCAGCACTGCTTCTTCCTGTACATGGAACGAACCAGCGGCTTGTGGGAGGAGAACTTTTTTGAGCCAAGTCTCCCCAAGCCCTGAAGGCGAAGGGAGGGATGTCAGATGGATCTGTCGGAGATGCTGAACCTGCTGATGGTCATTCTTACGCTGTTGGGATTGATCATCGAGGTGATCCGCCTGACCCTTGAGGTCATGGATAAAGCTTCACAGAAGAAAAACGATGACAACAAAAAAGATTGACCGCCCCAGTCTACCAAACTAGCGGTCAATCTTTTTGACTAATGCGGGATGGAAAGCTGACCTTTGCAGTCAGCGCCCCTTCTGTTTATAGTATAATCGCATCATCGTGTTTTGTCAAGGAGGTTCCCATGGGTGGAGGTCATGTATCGCGGCCGGATTTCGGGATGCCGCAGCCGGATGCGGCGTACCCGCTGACCGAGTTCTATCTGCTGGCGCAGCAGGCGCTGGAAAAAAGCGGCAGCTTTATGCTGCCCGCCCTCTACGCAGGGCTGCACGCCCCTGCCCGGCGCATCTACCGGGAGGAAGCCGCCGGGTATCTGCAGCTTGCGGCTGCCCCGGCAGAGGGCTTGGCCCGGCTGCTCTCCCCTGCCCAGATGCAGCTTTTATACAGCAGCCTACAAGTGCAGCCGGACGGCACCCCCGCCACCCTTCTGCTGACCGAGGAGTGCACCCGCCTGACCGTGGCGGTGCAGCTGCTGCCGCCCTTTGTGTGGGAGGACCCTCTGCCGCCGCTGCCGGATGTACCGGCGGCGCTCACCCTGCAATTGACCATGCAGGACGTGATGGCGATTGACACCGCCCCTGCCGCACTGGCGCAGAAACTGGTGCACAGCACAAGCGGCAAATGCTGGCTGCACCACCCCAAGGCTGAGACCTTTCTCTCCGAGCGGCTGGCGCTGCTGCAAAGGGTCTATAAATAAGGAAGGGCTCCCCTCTTTTACTTTTTGCGATTCCGTGGTATACTGACCGGTAAACCGGCAGGATATCCAACTCCCGTCGGAGAACGTGGACGTGCCTTGCGGTCCGGTGCGTCCGGCACACAAAAAATGGAAGGAACCGGGTTTTGTTCTGCAATAATCGGGGATGCTGAGCCGTATATTGAGTGAACGTCCCCGTGAGAACCACAAACATTCCATCGAGAAGCCCGCTTCCGGGCATCCAAGGAGAGTTTATACAATGGGACAGCTGACCAGAAACGAAGTTTTTACCTTGGCGGTGCAGCGTTACAGCGACACCGTCTACCGCACTGCGGTGCATAATTGCCGCTGCACAGCCGATGCTGAGGATGTGGTGCAGGATGTGTTTGAAAAGCTGCTGCACTACAACGGCATCTTTGAGAGTGAGGAGCATCTCAAAGCATGGCTGCTGCGGGTGGCCATCAACCGCTGCCGGGACCTGACCCGCGCCGCCCACCAAAAGGACACCGAGCTGGACGAGAACCTGCCCGCCCCCGATGTCCTTGCGGAGGACGGCAGTGTGCTGGATGCCATCCGCACGCTGCCGGAAAACTATCGCAATGCCATCTATCTGCATTACTACGAAGGATACACTGCGGCAGAGATCGGGCGGATGATGGCGGTGCCCACAAACACGGTACTAAGCTGGCTGCGGCGCGCACGGGCACAGTTACATACGATGCTGAAGGAGGAGATCGAAGATGAGGTGGTATGAATACAAGATGGAGGTCGATGACCTGACTGCCCCGGACGATCTGAAGGCAAAACTGCTGGCCATGACCGACACCCTGACTGCAGAGGAAAAGGCTGAGCCCATGATGGCCGCCCCTGCCCCGCAGGCCGCTGCACCCGCAGCACCCCTGAACACCGAAACCAAGAAGAAAAAGCCCATCCACTTCCCGGTAAAGCAGCTGGGCACGCTGGCCGCCTGTCTGGCTGTGTGTGTGCTGGGTTACAGCACCCTGCATCTGGGCATCGGGATGGGCAGCGCCAAAAGCAGCGCGCCCGCCCTGTACGCAGCCGAGGGCGCTGCCAACAGCTCCGCTGCTTCCATGGCATCGGACAGCTTTGCTGTCCAGCACGCCGCGCTGGACAGCACCCCCGAGGCGGTGAATTATAGTCTGGAGGCAGACGACCGCTCTCTGGAAACGGAGTACAGCGGCACTGGCAGCACCGAAGCTGCTGCCCCTGCGGTGGACAGTGCCAAGATCATCTACACTGCCAACCTGACGCTGGAAAGCAAGGACTACGAAGCAGCCCGCAGTGCGCTGGACAGCGCTCTTGCCGAAGCGGGCGGCTATCTGGAATCCAGCAGTGAGTATTCCAGCAGCGGCTCCAGCCGCTCGGTCAACCTGACCTACCGGGTGCCGCAGGCCAACTACCAGAGCTTTCTGGATGCTGTGGCCGCTGCCGGTAATGTGACCTACCGCAGCCAGCAGGCCGATGACGTGACCACTCAGTATATGGACGTGTCCGCGCGGCTTTCTAACCTGCAGGCACAGCGCACCCGCTTACAGCAGCTGCAGGCAAAGGCCGAAAATCTTTCCGACCTGCTGCAGATCGAGGACTCCCTTACCGAAGTGCAGTCCCAGATCGAGAGCTGGCAGAGCCAGCTGGACTGGTACAGCGACCAGGTGCAGCAGTGCACCGTGTATATCGACCTGAACGAGGTGCAGACCTACACCCCTGCGGACGAGGGCTTTTTCTCCCGCATCGGCACCGCCTTTACCTCCGGCTGGGGCAACTTTGTGAACGGCCTGCAGCAGCTACTGGTGGCGCTGGCCTGCGTCTGGCCGCTGGCAGTGCTGGCGTGCGCCGCCGTTGCTGCGGTGCTTGCATGGCGCAGAAAGCGCAGCAAAAAGCAAAAGTAAAAGTTTTTTCGAAAAAGGGTTGACATTCTGCCCGCCCTGTGGTATTATACTTGAGCAGTCAGCGAGAACCGCTGAAAAGCAAAAAGTAAATATCGCGGGGTGGAGCAGTCTGGTAGCTCGTCGGGCTCATAACCCGAAGGTCGTTGGTTCAAATCCGGCCCCCGCAACCACCAAACAGGTTGAATTTTGTAAATTCAGCCTGTTTTTTTGTTCTCATCTTATACCAAAAGGGATACCGGAGCATCCGCAGATGTTCCGGTATCCCTTTTATGCTGTGATTCAGGTGCTCAGCCCTGCTGTATTGGAATCGTTTTTACGGCTCGATCACATTGAAGGTCTTTTCAAACTTGGACGCATACGCCAGCAGACGCTTCAGGGCAGTGGCATCGCCGCTTACCTGCACCTGACCGGCCTGCTGCCCCTGCATCAGGGCAAGGAGCTGCAGCCGCTTGCAGGTGACGGTGGCCTGCGCGTCCGGGCGGTTCTCTCCCGAATAGGACAGCAAGATGCCGTTTTTCCGGGTCACATAGAACTTTTCGTTCACATCCGTTACGATCAAGTTCAGGGTCACATCATCATTCTGGGCGGCGTTGGCATCGGTCAGGATGGCAATGTAATCCAGCAGCATATCCACGGTCATCTCCTTCATGGCGGAGCCCAGACCATTGGCGGTGCGTGCCAGACCGGACAGGTTGCCCTTGCGCAGCTCGGCAGCGCCCATCAGGTAGGCGTTGCGCCATGCGCCGGACTCTGCCTGATAGCCCAGCTGCTCCAGCGCATCGGCGCACAGGTTGCGCGCCTTCTGGTTGGACGGGTCTGCAAAGACCACCTCCTTGGTGATCTGCGCCACCCACTGATAATCGCCCTTTTCAAAATCCTTCCGTGCCTTGCGCAGAACGGCATCCGTGCTGCCCAGATATTCTACCAGCTTCTTGGCGGTATCGCTGGGCGGGAGCGGGTTCAGGTTGACCGGGTTTGCATCGTACCAACCCAGATACTTCTGGTAGACCGCCTTGGCGTTGTGCGCCAGTGTGCCGTAATACGGCCGGGTGTACCAGACCTTTTCCAGCTTTTCGGGCAGGGTGAGCATGGCGGCGACCTCAGTGGAGGTATAGCCCTGATTCATGTAATGCAGGGTCTGGTCGTGGATAAACTTATAGATGGCTGCCGTATTCAGCAGATAATCATGGATCTCCTCGCCCCAGTGCGGCCAGTTGTGGCTCTGGAACACCACATCGGTCTTGTCGCAGAAGCGCTGGTCTGCCTCGATGATGTACTTTGCCCAATCGTTGGCATCGCGCACCTCTGCGCCGCGCAGGGTGTACAGATTATGCAGCGTGCCGGTGCAGTTTTCCGCCATCCAGAGGGCACGGTATTTCGGGAAATAGGCGTTCATCTCGGCAGGGGCTTCGGTGCCGGGGGTCAGCTGGAATTCGATCTCCAGCCCGTCGATGGTCAGCTTCGGAACATCTTCCCCGATCTCGTAAGTAGGCGCGATGAGGGCCACCGTACCGGTGGACTGTCCCATGCCGATGCCCACGCTCAGCGCACCCTTTTCGCCCTTGTCAAGCACCGTGCCGTACTGGAACTGTGCGCGCCGTGCCATGGCGATGCCTGCATAGACATTTTCGCTGATGGCGTGCTTCAGAAAGCCCGCCGGCGCAAGCACAAGGGTCTTGCCGGAAGCCAGCTGCTTTTTAAGCGAGAGCTTTGCATCCGCTACCTGCTCCCGGGTAATAACGCCCTCCACGCCGCCGAAGTGATCCACATGAGAGTGGCTGTACAGCACCGCCTTGATGTCCAGCGGGCCGAAGCGGTTCTCCATCAGCTCCTTGGCAGCCTTCATGTTTTCCTTGCACATCAGCACATCAAACACGATCCAGCCGTGGTCGGTGCGGATAAAGGTCGTATTGGCCATATCAAAGCCGCGCACCTGATAGATGCCGTCGCACACTTCAAACAGACCAGCTTTGGCATTGAGTTGGGTATTCCGCCACAGGCTGGGGTTTACAGTGTCTGGAGCATCCCGGTTCAAATCGCCGTAGCTCTGCAGATCCCATGCAGATCTGTTATCATCACCATCGATGATCCTGCCTTCCGCGTTGTCCAGCCAGCCGCGCTCGGCGTTGGCAAACTCCCGCCGGTCAGAAAAATCCAGCTTTTCATACCATTCGGCGTTGGCCTCTGCTGTGATGGTCGTTGCGCCTTCGGTCTCGCCCGGCTGGGTGGGATCCTTGAAAATGTCTGTGATAAAATTCAGGCCGTTGTCTGTGGTATTTTCCGCAGCACGGGCAGACAGAGATGCGCCGCACGCCAGCATTGCAGCAGCCGAAGCGGAAATAAAATTCCGACGGGTCATTTTCATAGCAGGTTCCTCCTTATTACAGAATTCCAGATCAGTTTGCGCGGACGACCGGCGGCTGCCAGTCTGTCAGTGCGGCGGCATCCGGTTTATAGATACGAAGGAAGAGGTGGAAATCTCCCTCTCCTACCGGCAGCCAGTTGGTCGTGTCCGCCGGTGCCTCTTTGGAAAGGGTGATATCGATCGAGCCGTCCGGATTACGGTGCAGACCGGAGCGGTCGTTGACGCAGTAGCGGTCAATGGGGTTTTCAATGAGGAAATCGCTCTCCCCGTAGGCGGTCACCGACCAGAAGCCCTTTTCCAGTGTGGGAGGATCTGCCTCGATATGCAGCGTATAGGTCTTTTTGCCGGTCAGGACTGTGCCGGTGCTGTCCACATCTGTTTTAGGGTAGATGGCAACATCGGTGGTGTTGGCACCCAGACCCCGCAGCGCCACCATGGTACGGTAGGTATATGCTGTGCCAAAGTTGCCGATGGGGTCGCCGAAATAGATCCACTGACCCATCTGGCGTGTATAGCGCTCCGATTCGCTTTGCAGCTTTTTCTTCAGCTGGAGCAGCATCAGCTTCCAGCGCAGCCCGCTGAACAGACCCAGCGCCTTGTCATCGAACTTCTCACCGGGGCCGACATGCAGTGCTGCAAGCTCCCGGAGTACCGGCGCATCTGCCGCAGCGGGCGGGTTGGTTTCCATCAGCTGGTTAGCGGTATCAAAGAATTCCTTTGCGTCCATAGCAAGAACGTGCTTTACCGGCACAAAGTCATTGGCAGGGTCATAGCTGCCTGCGGGGGCGGTCCATCCACCCGCCTGATAGGCGGAAAGCGGCATCAGCTGCATCTTATCCTGAATAGCCCGGACGTTGGGCAGGTCCTCCTGTCCGGAAAGCACGATGCGGGCAATGGTCCAGACCATCGTGGTAGGCACATCAATGCGCTGCACCCCTTCCGGCAGTTCGCCCTGCCAGTCTGCACGGGTAATGGCATAAAGCCCCGGCGTTTCCAGCACAGCGGCGGTGTTTGTCCACGCATCCAGCACCTGTACATTAAAAAAGCGGTCGGTCTGCGGCACGCCGTAGATCATTGGTTCTGCGCCGACATCCAGAAACGCCTGCGTATAGATGGTATCCACATTCGGCGTAACCACCGCACGGGTCGTTGCATCTGCCAGCTTTTCCGCATGGATGAACTGGTTGATGGGGGCCTTGTTGCTTGTAGCTGTGCGGGTGTTTGTGGAAGCCGTCCGCGTAGCATCCATGATCACCAGCGGAAAGGCGTACAGATACGCCTGCTCCAGAAGGTTCTGTGCAGCCAGCGTCTGCTGTGCGGCTGCGGCTTTCTCTACGGGCAAAAGTGTAGCTGCGCAAACCACCGCAGCCGCAGTAGAAACGTTCAAAAAATCACGGCGGGTCATTTTCATAACATGAGACCTCCTGTTATGTCTTTTGCTTTATGCGCCTTATGGGAAAAAACCATTTGGCTCTCTGTGTTCAAGATACACGGACAATGATTAAAAGTCAATGATTTTTGCATTTTCCGTAACAAAAACGTAAGTTTCAACAAAAAAGCCCGATAAAATTTGACGCAAACGCCATTAAAATCTTGTACTCTGCACGATAATGTGCTATACTAAGCACATCAATTGACAACGGAGCACGGCGATGAACGATCTGCATGAATGGTTTCAAAAAAATGACCTTTGTCCGGAAAACATTTTGTATCTTTACCGCAGCGACCGTAAAACAGTCGTTCACCGCATGGACGGCGAGGAAGCTGCGCTGTATGCGCCGCTGCACAGCGTTTTGTCTGTGCTGCCGGAAAATCTGTTCCTGAACATCAGCAAGGGAATTGCGGTGTGCCGCAGCCAGATCGTAAACATCAGCAACGATGGGATCTACACCATGTCTGACGGCCGCACCTTTCAGGGACGCAAGCGCGGCCTGAGCGACCACCGCCGCCTGCGTGCAGAGATCGGGCTGGCGGACACACAGCCCCGCCCCATGAGCATGAGTCTGCTGGAAAAGTGCAGCCTGCTGGACGATATGCCGCTGGCGTTCTGCGTCATCGAGCTGGTATTCAATGAATCCGGGCATGGCGTGGATTTTATCTTCCGCTACTGCAACGCGGAGATGGCAACGATCGAAGGGGTGCCGGTAGAAGAAATGCTGAACCGCTCTTTTTACGAGGTGTTCCCCAATGGCGATAAAAAGTGGCTTGTATCATATGCAGATGTGGCGTTGAACGGCACAAGGCACACCCTCCACGATTACAGCCCGGAGGTGGACAAATACCTGACCATCCATTGTTACCAGCCTGAACCGGGGTATTGTGCCTGCGTGCTGCAGGCCATAGACTCCTGACTTTGCAAAAGCTTTTCCGGCAGCAAAATATCTATAGCGATTTCAAAACGGAACGGAAGATCGAATATTACAAAAAAAGCAAGTGCATCACATCTCCCTCAAAAATTTTGGTTTTTGAGAAAACGTGTTGCACTTGCTTTTCTTTATGTGAGATTTCAGCGCAAATCGCCGCGCCATATTATCAGCGATGCGGGACGCTGTATTTTACAGCAGCCCCTTTATATTTTGGTACGGTTGTGATTCGGTTTACTTCCGTGCGATCATCTCGGTATAGGCCAGCACCAGCGGACCTACGCCCTTGGCGTCGTTGCAGACCACCGGCTCGCTGAAGTAGTAGGCCAGCGAGCCGTCACGGTGATCCTTGCCGCCCAGACCTGCCACAAGGCAGATGCCGTCCAGCTGCAAGCTGCCGTCCGGGTTCTTGGACAGGTACCGGTCGCAGGTGCCGTAGAAGGCCTTCTCTGCCCATGCAGCCATCCGCTTAGGCAGGTAGCCCAGACGCACGCCCTTGAGCACTGCGTAGGCAAACAGGGCGGTGCCGCTGGTCTCCAGATAGTTGCCCTCGGCTTCCGGGTGGTCGATGACCTGCCAGAACATCCCGCTCTGCTCGTCCTGGAACTTGTGCATATCCTCCACGGTCTGCTTGAGCATGGCCATGATGCCGCGGTACTCGTTGTACAGCTGCTCGTCC
>OHLQ01000997.1_pt1 | contig 10855 bp, 8 predicted proteins | sample 1569081 | NCBI WGS metagenome assembly OHLQ01 (sample SAMEA3879585, study PRJEB24766) | human gut metagenome | biome: human-associated habitat; feature: feces | place: USA | collected 1985/1987 | reverse complement strand
GATGCCTGGGGATACAGCTTGAAAAACGTATTCAAAAAATCTTCGATCTGTGTCTGGGTTTTTAAATCTATGCTCCCATCTGTTTCTTTCGCTTTTACTTCATAAGAAGATTTTCCCGGCAGTGCATACGCTGTCGGGTTTTTTACAACTAACATTTTTCCATTTTCATCTCTGTGTACCACTGTCTGATACACATTGCTCTGATCCGTGGTCTGTTCACCCTCCGATATCCGCTGTTTTACACCATACGTTACTTCGTATTCTGTATCCGTAAGATCCTTCACAGACCAGATATCTACGGATTCAACCTCCGCTGCAGTCGGACAGTCGGTCGTGATCATTCCATGATCCATAAGCTGCAGCGTCTCTGGAAGATATTTTTCCAGTGTTTTTTCTCTCTTGCTGATCTCCCGGTCTGTGTTTTCCCAGGCATGATATACACCTGCGAAACCTTTTACATAACTCTCCAGGGCGTTTGTATCTTTCAATTTCTCCTCGATCACAGTTTCTTTTTCAACTGTGACCGTATCAACTGATGTGAAATTATTGTAAATTCCTAAGATAATGCTGATCACTAACAAAACCCAGAACAACCGAATCCAGTTCCTGTTTGGAGATACCTTTAAAACCGGCATCTCTTCTGCCTGATCACTGCCTTTATACTCACCTTTTATCTTTTCTTTTGGTTTTAATTTCCTGATATGTACTTTCATTTTTTCCGGCAGTTTTGCATATATTTTTTTTAAAAACAGCCAGACCTTATTTTTTGCTTTACCAATCATCGCTTTTATCTGTTCTTTCTTCATATAAATATCTCCTATTCCATCCAGAAATTTTTCTGATCCTCTTCTGTAAAAGATACCGGCAACACAATAAATGTTCCATTTTCCCCGCTTCCATAGATTATGCTCTTTTCCGGTCTTTTCTCTGACAGATAGACGCTTTTTGTACCAGTCACCTGACTAAGCATAAGTAAATATTCCGCATTTACTGCAGCTTCCCTGTCTCCCAGGAAACAAAAGATACGTTTCGATCTGCACCTTCCTCTTTCCTTTTTCAAAGTTTTTACCATCTGATCCAGTTCATCCGGCAATGTCGTTTCTTTTTCATTCATGATTCGTGCGTTTTCCATATAGTCATACATCTGATTCTTTACATACGAACCATCCCGTTCCGGCAATTCCACAGGTTTGTTTAAACATACACAAAAATGAGCGCCTGCAACATACTGCCTTTCATCTTCAATCCAGCTTCCATAATAAGTAGCACCTCTTCTTTCTGCCATTTTAATCAGATCATTTACCATACGCTGTATTTTCTTTTCCTGTCCTGTTTTGTTTCCTTTTTCCATTTCTTTTCCCTTTCTGCCGTTGCGACATCGCATTTATGTTGACGGCATGCTGACCCTTCCAATACATACAAAGTGTTCTTTCCAGAAATTCGTATTTAAGTCTGCAAAGCCGATCGGGTTACCGGCATGAAACATCCTTCCATTTCCGGCATAGATCCCAACGTGCGTGATGTAATTGTCTGTCTTATATGTTTTCGTGAAAAAGACCAGATCTCCCGGCTGCGCTTCCTCCAACTCCAGATGCTGCACGGCTTCATACTGTTCCTGTGCTGTCCTTGGCAGTGACACTCCCGCCTGTCCAAAACACCATTGCGTTAACCCGGAGCAGTCAAAGGATGTCTGCGGACTTGAACCACCCCAGACATATTTCCATCCCTGATATTTATAAGCTTCCGCAAGAACTGCATTCGCCGTATCTGCCGGTAACGGCTCTGACTCCAGATATTGTTTTACAAGATATACATAAAATATGTTTCCGTAGTCATACCTCCATCCGCCATTCTGTGCGATCGCAACCGGATTATCATACTTTACTTTTCTGCCGCCGCATTTGCTGCTTGCAAAATCACACGACAACTGAAATGTATGAGCCTTTCCCCTGACTGATACATAATCAATATATCCGGCTCCATAATTGTATGCCTGGATCACTGCATCAAGATCGCAACCTAACGTGTCCGCTTTCTGCAGCAACATGGCAAAATACGCAACTGCAGCTTTGATGGATTCCGAAGGAGTTTTCTCTTCCTCTGTCAGTCCACTGTTTCCAAGTGACTGCATCGGATCATTCCCTTCTCCCCCGGATTCTACCATCATGATCGCAAGCAGATACTTTTCATACTCATGTATGTTGTATTCCGCCGCCGTATCTCCAACAAACGCTGCATATTCCCTTACTTTGTCAGATAACCCAAGACCGGACGCATGCGCCGGATCCCCGTCTTCACCCTCATCGGATATTCCGATCAGCATCACGCCGCAAATCAAAAACAGAAAAACAGGAAACAAAATACATAACGTACCTATGATCCGTTTTACACGTTTCATCTCTTTTTATTTCCTCCTGTCTGTCCTCCGATCATCCTTTTTCAATCCTGTTATCTTTTTTACATGCGGTTCTGCATGTCCTGCGCTCCTTCGCTCTGCTAAAACATCACTTCTTAAGTCTTTTGCATTTCCGCCAGACCTTATAATGGTTCTGCCAGGTACAGACTCTGTTCCTGTTTCCGTTTCTCTTACACTTTGTCCACCATTTCTCTCCTGCAGCCCATGATCTTCATTTCTCTGCTGATGCAGGTCTTTCCTAAATTTTTCCTGATCCGTACTGTTTAACATCGTTCCGTAAGTTCCAAGTTCTTTTCTTACATCCCTGTTTGAATACGGAAGACGGGTTACACTCTGTTTATAACGGATATCCTCTAACGGCGTTCCTATGTGCTCTGCTTTCTGGTCATTTTTCCTGATCCGTTCTTCACTTCCTGCCATGTTCTGTAATTTTTCATCTGATGCTTTCCGCACCTGCCCCCTGCTGTCAATAAAGCTTTTTCCTGCTTTTGCGCCGTGGTTTAAACCATCCACACCACGGTATTTATCCAGTTCTTTTCCATTTACCGGAATCCGTTGGTGGATGTCAATTCCATCATAACGTTTTAGCGCAGTTTCGCTTCTTCGTTTTGCAAGATACATCTCACGGCGTTTCCTTCCTGCATCTGCCTGAATCCGGTTTTGCTCCTGCAGACGTCCCGTTTCTCTTCTGTTCCGTTCTCCAGCTATGCCCTCTTTAAAGTCTTTTACATTCTGTTCCATTGCTTTCCGATGCAGTCCTGCCTGGTATTTTATTTCAGTCGGCGTATTCTTTACATTATCTTTCACCATGCCAAAACGTTCTTTTAAGCGTTTTCCGGAATCCATAACCATACCGACACGTTTTCCGGCTTTTGTACCTGCAGACTGTGTTTTACTGCCGTAAGATACTGTCGTTCTTTCATTTTCAGACGCTCCATTGTTTTCCGTCCCATTCACATTTTCATTTGCCCGGACTGGTTCTCTTACAGGCTTACTGCCACTATTATTTGTATGTGATGATGCCCTCTGTGAATTGCTTTCACCTGAAGGCGCCGGTTCATTTCCAGAACTGCTTCCAGCATTTCCACCTGTACCGCCGCCAGTTCCATTTCCTGCACTTCTGCTTACTGCAGCACGTCTGCCGCCAGAATAATACCTTCGTCCAAACAATTTTCTCATAACCATATATCTTCCCATGCTCTTTAAGAAACGACCACGCTTATTGCTGCCGCCATCTCCTAACGCAACCATAGATAAAATTTCATCCATCTTTAAATACGTTCCAACAAAAACAACGATCTGTAAAAATGCAACCATTAAAAACGGATAATCTCCTGACATGGAATAGATCATTGCAGATAGAGAAAACGCAATCGTAATGAGAAGTGTTAATCCTGCGCGCATTAAAATCGTATTGAACAGTTTTAACACCGCCTTTTTCAACAATCCGTTATAAGTCGGCAGCATGGATAAAATAAAATTCAGCGGCAGATACAACGCAAATATGATAAACAAAAGCTGGGTAAATATAACCAGCCCACACATTATGACCACAAAAATACTGATGATCAGATTCAGGAAAAATACCAAAAGGACCGTCCCAAATCTGCCTATTACACTCGTCACAGTCATATTTACATTTTTATAAGTTTCAATATCTGTCTTTACTGCAGTCTGACGGTCTTCTCCGAAATTCGTTACAGGACTGACAGATAAAATTGATTTAATACGATCTCCATCAACTCCCGCTGCAATACGCTCTGATTCGATTGCAGTTTCATCCGTCGTACCAAACTGCAAAAGCAGCCATGGTTTATAGACCTGAATTGCAAACAGGTTATTCCGGATCTTGTCTGTTGCTTTTACTCCCATCTCATCATTTCCCGGCATGACAAGTTTTGCCCCAAGCTCCAGGACACCATTGCTTAAATCCGCGGAAAAATCATTGATATTTTTAATGTACTGCGGCGCATAAGCAATAAACGCGGCAGTTAAAAGAAAGATCACAAGCATATTTACCGCTGCGCTGACTGCCTCTGTGGTTTTTCTTTTGATCAGCCCGGCATATGCCATGTAGCCGCCCACGATCAATACGATAAACAGTAACAGCCAGGTATAAAAACCATCCGCATTGAATTTCTTCGATCCGGTATTCATGCCCGCCAGGATCTGAATGTTCTTTCCGATGTCGTCTGCCATATCACCGATAAAATCAAGCGAATACGTCTGCTGCACAATATATCCCGTTCCGCTGCTCAGCAATACACTGATCAGCCAGATTCCGTCACTGATTCCATAAAAAACGGATGAAATCTTATTATCTATCCTGTCCATCCAATTCCAGGGAAGCCAGTCCCAGGAAGTGTCCACATAGAAATCGATCTGATAATTATCCCACCGGTACTGACTATACAGATTTCCAGCATCGATCGTTTCATCTACCAGTCCGGAAGCCGCAGCTACCTCCATATTGGCAGCCGATAAAAATAATCCTGTCAGAAGCATGCATACAAGAAATGCTGACAAGATCTGTTTGCGCGGCTTTTGCAGTCTTTTTGTTTTCATTCCCCATTTCTTTCTCATGAAACTTCCTCCCTTCTTGGAGGTCTGGTATCAAATGCGTCAAATACATGCTGCAGTAATATCTGTGTATGTACTTTTCCAACACGTCCATATATGTCCTGCATCAGACATTCCCCAGTTTCTAATGCCATGATCGCATTCTGGTTTTCTTCATCATCCGGATCCAGCCCAAAGAATCTTAATGTATTCCGGATCTCCGTCTTATCTGTGGAATGAAAAGCGAACTTCAAACCGATATTGTTTTTGATTTTTTCGTCCAGAAGATCGGAAGAACTCTGCGTGATAAAAAATACACCGGACTGCATGGAACGTCCGGCACGTACAAGTTTATTCGATAAAGCTGCTCCCTGTGCTACCTGCAGGAGACTCCATGCCTCATCTAAAGCAACGATTTTATAAATTTTCCTGTCTGAATAAATAAAATCCAATGCAAAAGTTCCGATCGCGATCATAACCGCAATACTTAAATATTCGATACTGGTATATTCCTCCACATTTTTTTCAGAATCCGGCAGCATCAGATCCTGCACCTGCAAAATGTTTAAAGCCTTATCTGCACTGATCTTACGCGTCACTTTTCCATCTGAAAACAGCAATCCCGCAAAATCATAATCGGTAAACGCTGCTATGTGGCTTGCAAGCAGATGCGCTTCTTCATCCTCCATCTCATTTAATTCATCGATCACATATAAAAGTCCGCTATCCGATCTTTTTGTAACTGCCTTTACCGCATCACGTAAAAGCGGGAAACGTTTTCCATCTTTAATACTGACACCAGTCAAAAATGTCAGGATATCCATCGCCAGGCTGTCTGCATCTTTCTTATTCTGCATGATCACATACGGATCAAGCATTCCTTTATTGACCTCATCACTGGTCAGGTTGATAATGTTAATTTCATCCGAAAGTTCCGGAAGCATTTCTTTCCATTTCCCGCGTTCCGACTTCGGATCAAGGATCAGCGCCCTTGCACCGTGTAAAACTTCCTGGTAAATGATGTTATTTGCAAACATTGATTTACCACCGCCAAGCGTTCCGGTAAATGCCACAGCAAGGGCATTTGTAACACTGCCGGCTACGTTCTGACAGGCAAGAGACGGGTCTATGTAGATATTATTTCCAGTCTCCGTGTCATACCCGATGTAACTTCCATCCGGATCACCCAGGATGCGCGCTGCACCGAATCCAAGTCCCGCCAGGAAATCTGCTTTCACATACTGGATATAATCATTTTCATATCTTGATCCAGACGGAATAAATTCTTCGTGGAATCCGATCATATCGCCAAACGGGCGTACCAGTTTAATGTTAAAATCATTCTCGTAATAATCCCTGACCTCCGCGATACGACGTTCCAGCTCCTCTTCGCTTTCTGCAGCAATCCGGACAACGTAGCTTAATTTGTACATGGATTCTTTTGTTCTGCCTAAGTCCTTTTCCAGCTCGTCCACATCCACCAGTGCCTCTACCACGGAATTATCCGTATCGGCACCAGCCTCATACGCATGCTCATCTAAGTCATTTAATTCCTTTTTCTTATTTCTGACCGTCGTCAATGCGCTTCTGTTCGGCATGATTTCAACGTTCATACTGACGTCTACCGGAAAACGGAAACGCTCCTGCTCATAATAAAAGATCTCCGACGATGGAAACTCCAGTTCCCCGATTAAAGCATTGATTGTCAGGTATGCAACATAGCTTTCCCCCTCTTCCCTTATCATCCGGATATGTTTCTGATGCTCCTGCAGCACACAGCGCGTCAGGCGGAGAATGTCGTACTTGCGGACTAACGTTTTTTTCTCCAGCTTTTCTTTTGGAAATGAATACTCATATTTATAATACGGCGTTTTCTGTTGTCCATAGATATGCTCTACAATGTAGCCAATGTCTTTCTTTTCCAGGCGCTTTAGGGAAAACTTCCCTTTTACACGCTGTCTTAAAAAGTTTTCCAGTTTTGCATACCGCTCGATCTCTGCACTGTTTATGCTGACAAAATCACCCATCAGGTTATGGTTGACACTGTTTATAAAGTCTGTAAATACGGCTAAAATATCTTCCTTGACCTTCTTTACACTAACTTCCTCTTCTCCCTTGATCAGCTTAAAACCTAAAAAGAAACGGTAGGTAACTTCATTTTCTATTCCACCCATAGAAGTGATCAGCCCTTCTGTCTGGATGTCGATCACTTTTTCTGCTGTTTCTTTAAGATCCCCCTTTAAGTGTCTCTTGCAGCGTTCCTGCCTGTCCCTTACGGATGTTTCAGATGCAATGCAGAGCGCATGCATCTTGCCTTCCCTGTTTACCGTCATGATCTGACGGAACCGTTCATGTACTGCCATCTTTTCATCCGGAGATAAAAAAGCATAGTTGTACGGGATCAGTTCATAATACGCCCACCATTCTCCCTGCTGGTTTAAGATCATATTGTTTTCGATGTACTTAATCGGGAACATATATATCCCTCCTCACTGCGGTAATATATTCATTTACCGTCTTTTTACGATACACCACACGTTTTCCTGCATAAGTCTCTTTTGGGCGTATCAGATAATTAAACGCCGCGCATAAGAATCGGTACGGTTTTTTGCCATCAAAGCTCTTTTTTGACATCAGATACGCATTTCCTACGCATATCGCAGCCCATACAACGAAACTTTTTATATACACAAATGGCGGCAGGTTGTGAATCATAAGACATACAACTGCCGTTCCGGTAAAATACCCGATCTGTGTTATCGTCGCCGGAAACGGCAGATTAACATCCCCGACCGCATGTATCACTTTTTCAACATTCCAGATGCTTGTATATGACTTTACCTGTTTCATTTCTTCCCTTTCTTTCCTTTCTGCCTGTCCGGCGGTTTTCTTCATCCTTTTTCACTTAGCTAAGGCACAGGGCAGCCCGCCCCGCACCTTATTTTTATCAGAGATTATTTTCCTCCATCTTCTACATCATCTGCAGCACCGCCCTCGATGATCGTGCCATTATAGATCTTTAACATCGTGTCTTTTGTCCCAGAGGGATTAAAGACAAAACCAACCGCTATGACCGCGATAATTGCAAAAACAATCAGCTCCGCAATCTTGTGTTTAAATAAAAGCACAAGACCAACAATAATAATCCCTCCTAAAACCAGAGGCTGTATATTCGTCATGAGCCACGTATAAATTCCCTGTCCAAAATTCATCTTTCTCTTTCCTTTCCGCACATTTTTGTGCATAAAAAAAGACAGCTTCTGCCGTCTGTTTACTGTTACATTTTTTCTTTTTTCTTTTTATTTCTTCTTTATGGCGCATGTTCCATAACACACCCAGCTTTGCGCTTTAAAAATTGCGACGCCGCAATTTCAGGATTCCATGTATTCCTCTTTAAGATCATCAATCCATTTTCTTCCTTTCTGCCTTGCTGTGACAACATCGTCCAGTGCCGCCTGCTGTTGTTTTAAGATTTTTTTATGATGCGGGGACAGATTGGCTTCCTCGATCATATCCTTCGCCAGGCGCGTGCCTCTGAGATCATCCAGCTTCTGTACCATTTTAAGGGACGGTGCGACCTGTCTTGTAAGCCAGAGGAGTGTCCGGTCAAGTGTGTACTCTTCTGGTTTTGTTGTCAGCTTAATGCTCCGGTACTGTCCGTTTAAAAACCACACCCAGCGCTCATTTAGCGGCCAGTTTCTGCGCTCCTGCTCCGGATCTGCATCTACAAACCTTACATAATGATTGATGATAGAATAGGCAGTACAGGCTACATCTTCCATCTCCAAAAGATCATCCACCGCCACCTCCGCACGCTCATCTTTTAACCGTATTTCAAAACGGTTTTTCGTTTCCGCCTCATCCAGCGGCGTGCCGTTTTTTACATACTGTTCATAGTCCTTTTCATAAATACAGAAGTAAATTTCACTTTTTAAAGATCCCAGGTACAATGTATTTCCCATGTTTGCCGCATCTTCTTCCCGGTTCCTTATCAGCTCCCCGGACTGGTAATCCTTAAAACTATGGAAAATCGTGATACATTCATCCCGACGGCATTTTTCTGCAAGTTCCGGGATATTTAAAATCCCAGCACGGTCGTTGATCGCAATATCAATCCGTTTAAACACCGCCCCCATTTCTCTTGCCGTCCGGAAGAAATCATACCAGGTACGTTTCTGCACCTTAAGAAACGCTTCGAACTGTCTGCACCCCTTGCCCTTTAGTTCAAGCAGGATCCCTTTTTCATGTTCCGGCGATACCATGACTGTGATATCTCCGTAGATATACTGGCGTCCGTAACCGTAAAAGCTGTGCGCTTCCTCGATCATGTACTGCATCCGGATGTTCATGGCATCCTCGATCACGCGTCTTTCATCTGTGGTTGCGAAACGGATCCGGACATAGTCAAATAAAATTTCCATTTCTTTATCCGGATTAAATATCTCAAGGACCATTTCCAAATGTTCTAACAGCTTTTTTGTTGCCCGCTTCTTTCCAATCAGCAGCATACCGTAATACCCCCTGCTGATTCCTGCTGTTTCAACATATTCATTTTGTGATACGCCGTAGCTTTTTCGTCTGGCTTCCAGGTTCGTAATCCATTCCACCGGATCAAATGCAATGGAATCTTCATTTTCTTCTATGTACCCTTCTATTATCTCTTCTGTCGCCTTTTGCACTGCTTCTCCGGCACTGAATACATCATCTGCCGTTCTGAAATTATCTGCCGGAGTTGTCTCTTTTTGTACTACATAACCACTTTCTTTTTCCTTCCGATATTCCTGCAGCACATTTTGCAACTGATCGATCAGCTTATCACTGACCGGCTTTTTCCCGTGTATCAGCATGTTATAATAGCCTCTTGAAAAACCAATGCGTTTTGCAAGTTCTACCTGGGATAATCCCAGTTCTTTGCGTTTTTTCTCAATCTCTTTTAACATCTCCCGGTTCTTTTCCACATCTGCCACCATCCCATTTTATAATTCCGTTCTGCAGCTTCCGGGGAATATCCTCATAGATCTGCATTTCATTACGTCTTGCCTGCATAAACTCAAGTACTGCACCACGGCTCTCCCTCCAGCCCGGCATCATGTACACCCCGGTGCAGATCGACAGCAGCGTCAATGATACTTTTATATATTCCTCCCACGTCGCATCTTCCGGCAGCATTGCATTGACTTTCGCCGGATTGATCACGGAATATCCATTTTCTATTAATTCCTTTTCTGCTTTCTCAAAACGTTCCATATAATCCGATGTTCCGGTAATCGGTCCGCTGATATAAATATGTTCCGTCTGTTTTTTATTTTCTTTTTCTTCAATCGTCTTTTCTTCATTCCTCTCCGGCAGTTTCGCTGCCGTTTTCATACATTCGATCACACGCTTCTCCTTCCTGCTGTCTTTTCTCATAGATCCGCGACAGCTCTGCAAAAAAATCATATCCCGGATCTACATATGGAGCGTAAAACTCTGTTACAACACCGTTTCCGGTGTTCACATAGCCACGCCCGGCAATATCTTTTTCTTTGAATTGTTTGTCAATGCTGCCAAACATCATGGTGTAGCCACTTGCAGACATACTGCCCAGCGCAACACGGAAACCGAACTGATCGCGGACACCATCTCCGAGGTATTTTGCATCCGGACGCTGACACGCAAGAATAATAAAATATCCTGCCTGTCTGCCTTTCATGATAATAATCCGGATCAGCTTCATAACCTCTTCCCATTCTTTTTTTGCAAGCGTATCCATAAATGCCACATATTCATCAAAGATCAGAAAATGTGGCGTCAAACCGACTTTCGCATAATTCGCACCCATCCGGAAATCCGGATGTTCCTGCATTTCATCATAACGGGCTTCCATTCCCTCATAGAAAG
>OHLQ01000994.1_pt1 | contig 10887 bp, 9 predicted proteins | sample 1569081 | NCBI WGS metagenome assembly OHLQ01 (sample SAMEA3879585, study PRJEB24766) | human gut metagenome | biome: human-associated habitat; feature: feces | place: USA | collected 1985/1987 | reverse complement strand
TCCATAATTGTTATCCTTTCACTTGCTTAGTTCTGCAAAAATAAGCAAATTTCAACACCGTGCAAGCGTTTGTGCTCTTATTTATATATCTTCAATTGCTTTCCGGCGGAAATCTTGGTGTTATGCAGCCCATTCCAACTTTGAAGTTGTTTTACGGTGACTCCATAGCGGCGTGCAATAGTACCCAATGTTTCGCCATTTCGTATTTTATGATAAGTCAGATTTCCACTGCCGGTTGTAGCGCGTCTTGCTGTAGAACGGGGTTCGGAGATGGCTACGGTTCTGCGGTTTTTGAATAATTCATTCGCACGGTGGGCGTAGATAGTATCCTGGCTGTCGATAAATGTACTGATGTAATTCATAGGCAGACGAAGAGTTTGCGTCTTGCTGTCACCGGGAATTATATTCTTCTTATACTGAGGATTAAGGCTTTTGATTTCTTCCATGCTAACGCCACAAATATCGGCAAGCTGTTCGAAATGTAAGTTTTTTGTTACTTGTATAGTATCTGTAGCATCGGGGATATTAGTTTCCATGGGACAGATGTTGTGCTTGCAATAGTAAGTCATCACATAATTGGCGGCAATGAACGCAGGCACATACCCGCGGGTCTCTTTGGGCAGGAAATTATAGATTTCCCAATAATCAGTTTTACCTCCGGCACGGCGGATTGCTTTGTTTATAGTGCCTGGTCCGCAATTGTAAGCAGCGATCACCAGATTCCAGTCTTGATAAATGGCGTACAGGTCTTTCAAGTAGCGGGCGGCTGCCCACGTGGCCTTGATAGGATCACAACGTTCGTCGATAAGACTGTTGCTTTCCAATCCGTACATCTTTCCGGTAGCCAGCATGAACTGCCACAAACCGGAAGCGCCTACACGGGATCTGGCAGAAGGGTTCAGCGCAGATTCAATGATAGGCAAGTATCTGAGTTCGAGCGGTAATCCATAGGCATCGAGTGCTTCTTCGAAGATGGGCATATAAAAGTTGCAGGCGCTCAACATGAATGATACGTTATTACGTAAACGTCCTGTGTACATGTCGATGAATTTACGTACAATCTCATTATAAGGCATTTCCATTACAGCAGGAATGCGGCTGAGGCGGTCGATATAAACAGAGTCACTAAAGAGTGGGTTCTCTGTGGAGGTACTGCAATCTTTACCTAAATCAATATAGTTTTTTACTTTCCAGTCATTCAGCAAGCTGTCGAGCGGATAGGTCATACTCATCGGCAAGTCGATGCTTTCTTTATGTTCTGTTCCGTTTTCACGAATCACTACATCTACGCTTTGGGCTTTTACCTGGGATGCCGCCGATAGTAAAAGAAGAACAATCGAACAATAGTTTACTAATTTCTTCATGCTTCAATAATAAGATCAATCTAAATTGTGTTTTTAAAATCGTAATACGCATTGCAAGCCGACCGATTTGCTTTTCAAACTATTTGAACGGAACTGGTTGTTATTGTCGATAACTGTCGGTTCCACTTTCATACTTAGGTCGGGGGTTATATCGAAGTTGGACAACTCGGCATCTACATAAGCGTCAATGATAGAGATGAGGTAAACTCCGATAAATGCAAATATACTAAGGTCCCGGTAACGCCGGAACATATCCTTTCTTCGTTTTAACGTACTTTTTAATTGTTCCTCGTTGTAAGAGGAATTAGGGGGCAGCAGATCTTCATAACTTTTAGTGTTTGGATTGCTGTCCATAATGTCCAGATAGGCTTGCGAATAGTCTTTATACATCTTGCCATTCCAACTCAAGGCATACGCACAACCGGCAAATCCTCCATATATAATAGGCAGTTTCCAGTATTTGCGGTTGTAAATCTGTCCTCCACCCGGGAATACGACGGCAAGCCAGGTAGCTTTGGTCGGATTAGGTACGAATATCTTTTTATTAATGTCTTGGGATGGAGGCGGAACCGTATCGGTATTCACGACAATGGCTGCCGGCTGTTCTATCTTCTTCAGTTCTTTTTTGTTGGCTGCATCAAGGCTGTCGGCTACTTGTATTTTAGCTGCCGATAAACTGTCAATAGACTGAAGATGCTTAGGTGGTAACATTATGCTGTCTTTTCGCAATGAATCTTGCTCTTGCATAGGGTCACGATGTCTTCGTGCACGGGCTTTTGGCGGTTCTCGGTGCGTAATGGTAGTATCTTTCTGAACTGGAGTTACAGGGGCTTGTGCATACACATCAATCCCTGCCATCTGTAAAAAACAGAGAAGCAGGGTGCTGATTAGTAACTGATATTTCTTGTTTTTTCTTGTCATTTATTTCTTTAGCGTATCGAAGATTTCCATGATACGTTCCAGTTCCTCCTCATTACTGAAAGGAATACTAATTTTCCCTTTTCCCTTTTCGGAGCAAGTGAGTTGTACCTTAGTGCTGAAAAAGCCTGAAAGTTGTTGCTTCAGTAAGTTAAATTCTTCCGGAAGTTTGGCACGTTTCGGAGTTATTTTCCGCGTACCGCTTTTCACAGCTTCACCTTCACTTAATGATTTTACAATCTCTTCGACTTTGCGGACTGAATATCCGTGTTCTTGTATTTCTTCGAATATTTTTACTTGTAGTTTAGGGTCGCCTAATGAAATCAACGCACGGGCATGTCCCATGTCTAACTGCTTGTTTTGTAGCGCCATTTGGATAGGAGCGGGTAGCTTGAGCAGACGCAAGTAATTGGCGATAGTCGTCCGGTTCTTGCCGATACGCTCGCTAAGGCGTTCTTGGGTCAGTTCATATTGGTCTAGCAGATGTTGATAAGCCAATGCGATTTCTACAGCATTCAGGTCTTCACGCTGGATATTCTCGATCAGCGCCATTTCCATCATGTTTTCGTCGTCGGCTGTGCGGATGTAAGCAGGGATTGTTTTTAATCCGGCTCTCTGTGAAGCACGGTAGCGGCGTTCACCTGCGATAATTTGGTATTCATTGTCCGATACCTTACGTAAAGTGATCGGTTGGATGATACCTATTTCCGCTATTGAATCAGCCAGTTCCTGCAAGGCCGTTTCGTCAAACTCACGGCGAGGCTGGTTAGGGTTGACTGAAATCTTAGCTAACTCTATTTCGTTAATGGAAGAAGAACCTTCGGTTTTCACATCATCCATTGAGAGCAAGGCGTCAAGTCCGCGTCCTAATGCATTTCTTCTTTGTGTTGCCATATCTTCTTCGTTACTTATTTATTACGGTTAATAATCTCTTTAGCAAGAGCCAGATGGTTCTTGGCACCGGTGGAATCCGCATCATAAAGAATAGTCGGGACACCGTAGCTGGGAGCCTCGCTCAGTTTTACATTTCGTTGAATTACGGTGTTGAACACCAGTTCCTGGAAGTGGCGTTTTACTTCATCGTAGATTTGGTTTGCCTGGCGCAGGCGTGAATCGTACATCGTCAGCAGGAAACCTTCGATTTCCAATGCCGGATTCAATTTCGACTTGATAATCTTGATTGTGTTCAGCAGTTTGCTGATCCCTTCGAGAGCAAAATATTCGGCCTGCACGGGGATAATCACAGAATCGGCTGCCGTCAGGGCATTGATTGTAATAAGTCCTAATGAAGGAGAACAGTCTATCAGGATATAGTCATATTCTTTCTTCAAAGGAGTAAGTACTTCTTTCAGTATCTTTTCGCGGTTTGGGAGGTTCAGCATTTCAATCTCTGCTCCTACAAGATTGATGTGCGAAGAGATTACTTTTAAAGAATCAATTTCGGTGTCATGGATAGCGTCCTGTACGTTGGCTCTGTCAATGATACACTCATAGATAGTACATTCCGACTGCTTGATGTCCACTCCCAGACCAGAGGAGGCATTAGCTTGCGGGTCGGCGTCTACTACGAGTACCTTTTTTTCGAGTGTAGCAAGCGAAGCTGCGAGATTGATCGTAGTCGTTGTTTTTCCTACACCACCTTTTTGATTAGCCAAAGCAATAATTTTTCCCATATTCTCTAAATTTATTGGCAGCGAAATAAGTGATAAATCCTTAGAGCGCCTACGAAAAAAGAGAAACTTTGCAATTTCTGTTGATAAGTCACCTGTTTTGTTAATAACTGTCGGACGAAACAGATACCAAACTTCGACAGGTTCATCATCTACCTTTCTCTTTATGAGCTTGCAAATATACATATTTATATTGGATATTTATTTCTTTTTTTGCTCGCTTGCAGAAGATTAAGATTTGTAAACGGGTAGAAACAGGGAAGGAAGATACTTTTTCATCTGGAGGAAAGAGGGTTTGGAGGTACGGCTTCTTTTTGTTACTTTTGTGCGAATATTAAAAAGGAAAGGATTGAATATATGGAAAATAAGAAGCCGTTGATACTCGTTTCCAATGACGATGGGGTTATGGCCAAGGGTATTAATGAATTAGTGAGATTTCTTCGTCCTCTTGGGGACATTGTGGTCATGGCTCCTGACTCTCCGCGTTCCGGTAGCGGATGTGCGCTGACGGTGACGCAGCCTGTTCATTATCAACTGGTCAAGAAAGAAGTCGGATTAACAGTCTATAAGTGTACGGGAACGCCTACCGACTGCATCAAGCTGGCGCGCAATACCGTTCTCGACCGAGAACCGGATCTTGTGGTCGGAGGCATTAATCATGGAGATAATTCGGCAACTAATATGCATTATTCCGGTACTATGGGAGTGGTGGTTGAAGGTTGTCTGAATGGTATTCCTTCTATTGGCTTTTCGCTTTGTAACCATGACCATGATGCGGATTTTGAAGCTACGGGACTCTATGTACGCAAGATATCTGCTATGATATTGGAGAAAGGACTTCCTCCTTTAACTTGTTTGAATGTGAACTTCCCGAATACTGCCGATATCAAAGGAATAAGGATTTGTGAACAGGCAAAGGGACGTTGGACCGGGGAATGGACTCCTTGTCCCCGTTTGAATGATACAAATTATTTTTGGTTAACCGGTGAATTTACTGATCATGAACCGGAAAATGAGAAAAACGATCATTGGGCGTTGGTTAACGGCTATGTAGCTATCACCCCGACTACTGTTGACGTGACGGCTTATGGTTTTATGGACGAGCTTAATAAATGGTTCAATTAAGAACCTTCAACTATCATGAAGTATTATCTGATTGTTGGTGAGGCTTCCGGTGACTTGCACGCTTCCCACTTGATGAGTGCCTTGAAAACGGCAGATCCGCAAGCCGATTTTCGCTTTTTCGGGGGCGACCTAATGGCTGCTGTTGGCGGCAAAATGGTGAAGCATTATAAAGAGCTGGCATATATGGGATTTATTCCTGTATTGCTTCATTTGCGTACTATCTTTGCAAATATGAAACGTTGCAAAGAAGACATTGTTGCTTGGAATCCGGATGTCGTAATTTTGGTGGATTATCCGGGGTTCAACCTTGATATTGCCAAATTTGTTCATGCAAAGACGCAAATACCGGTCTACTATTATATATCTCCTAAGATATGGGCATGGAAGGAGTATCGCATCAAGAATATCAAACGTGATGTAGACGAATTGTTCTCTATACTTCCTTTTGAAGTTGAGTTTTTTGAAGGGAAGCATCAGTATCCCATTCACTATGTAGGAAACCCTACCGTGGATGAAGTGGCTGCTTATCAGGAAACGAACCCGAAAGACTTTGCTGCGTTTATTGCAGCAAACCAGTTGGAGAATAAACCGGTTATTGCTTTGCTGGCAGGTAGTCGGAAGCAAGAAATCAAGGATAATTTGCCTGATATGCTGAAAGCTGCTTCTGCTTTCCCGGATTATCAACTGGTATTAGCCGGTGCGCCCGGCATTACCCCGGAATATTATGAAAAGTATGTGGGGCAGGCGAACGTAAAAATTATATTCGGACAGACATACCGCATTTTACAGCATGCAGATGCGGCTTTGGTGACATCGGGAACGGCTACTCTCGAAACAGCTTTGTTTCGTGTTCCTCAGGTGGTTTGCTATCATACTCCGATTGGAAAAGTTATTTCGTTCCTACGACGTCACATTCTGACTGTGAAATATATTTCATTGGTTAATCTGATTGCCGACTGTGAGGTTGTTAAAGAGTTGGTTGCTGATACCATGACGGTAAAGAATATGCAGTGTGAACTGGCTAATCTTCTTGAAAATGAAGTGTATAAGAAGGAAATGCTTACTGGATATGATTATGTGGCGGAACGGTTGGGACCTGCCGGTGCTCCCTGTCATGCAGCTCATGGAATAGTGAAGCTGTTGAAAAAATAACTTTCTTTTTCTGAATAAACGTAAAGCCGATGCAGTAATTGCACGGCTTTTTTATTTATTAAGCAGAAGACTAAAAAAGAAAGGAACAGATATGAAAAAATTTAAGTGGCTTTTAGGTATGTTAGTACTGGCACTAATGCCAATGTTGCAATCATGTGATGATGATGATGGATATTCTATCGGAGATTTCAGTTGGGACTGGGCTACGGTCCGGACTACCGGTGGAGGAGGTTATTATTTGGTAGGTGACCGTTGGGGAATCATCGATCCGGTTGCTACTTCTATACCTTGGTTCAAACCTGTGGATGGTGAACGTGTGGTATCCTTTTTCAATCCTTTGGCTGACATGAGTGATGAAAAAGGTGTTCAGGTGAAAATGGAAGGTATTCAGGAAGTGTTGACTAAGGAAGTTGAGGAAATGACTGCTGAAAATGAAGAAGAATTTGGAAATGATCCTATTTTGATTTATCAGGGTGATATGTGGCTGGGAGGAAAGTTTCTGAACATTATCTTCCGCCAGAATTTGCCTCGCAGTGAAAAACATCGCATCAGTCTCGTGGAGAATAAGATAGCAACTGAGCCGGGTGAACCCGAAACTCCGGAAACTTTAAGCATCGGTGAAGACGGCTATGTTCATTTGGAGTTACGTTATAATACGTATGATGATGTAACAGACTATTGGGGGTGGGGACGAGTTTCCTATAATTTGGAAAAGTTCTACCCGACACCCAAAGAAGGTGAAACTACGATGAAAGGTTTTAAGGTAACGATTAACTCTGAAGAAAATGGAGAAGGAGTAGTGGTAGTACTTGACTTGGAACATCCGGTCGGTGTGCCGGAGAAAGCTAAAGATGTACATGCTGCATCTGTAATCAGATAAATAACCTAACCTATGTAACTGTGTGTAAAAAAAGGTCGGGATAATTTTCGCAAAGAAAGTTTCCCGACCTTTATTTTTTATCTCTATTCTGAATATACAGATTTAAAACCAAGTGAGAGCATAAAGATAGACTACTGCTGCCGGTATAGCCATTAATGAACTGTCGAACCGATCAAGCATGCCTCCGTGTCCCGGAAGAATTGTACCGGAATCTTTTACGTGAAGTTGGCGTTTTAGCAATGATTCTGTCAAGTCACCCCAAGTTCCGAACACTACAACTACCAGCGCCAATCCTGCCCATTGCCACATCGACATGAACGGAAAATAATGTGCCAGTATAAAGGAAGAACCAATAGCAACGATACCTCCGCCGATAGAGCCTTCCCACGATTTCTTAGGAGAAATACGTTCGAACAAACGATGCTTTCCGATCAGCGAACCGATGCAATATGCACCTGTGTCACTCAACCAAAGGAAGATGAAGATAGATAACGGCAAAATCGGGTTGTAGCTAACACTGCTGTATTCCGAACTAGGATCATTGTGGAAAGCAAGTACGTTCAGTAGTGCGAATGGCAGACCGATGTATAGCTGGCTAAGCATAGAATATGCCCAGTTCAGCACCGGATTTTCCTTTTTCAGGTATAACTCGCTAATCATTAAGTAGAGCAGTAGCAGTACGTAAGGAATAAAGATCTTGGAATCAGCTGCATCAATACAGAAGCCCATTACTGCAAGGAAGAGATAAGCTCCTCCCAACATGATAATCGTTTTATTTACGTTTACTCCGTCAGCACGCATATTTACTAGTTGTCCAAACTCATAAATAGTCAAGGCACTAATGATTATGAACAGTATACCGAAACTGAATGATGTGTAAAGGATGCATCCCACCAGAATGGCGACGAAAAGCACACCTGTAATAGCCCGTTTGATAAAATTGCTAGCCAAAATATTTGCGTTTTAAGTTGTTTTCTTTCCACCTTCCGCCGAGATCACCTTTTTTTCTATGGAAACTTTACCTTCCACGGTAATCTTAGCTTCGGTTGCCTCTTTCTCCTCTGTAGAGTTTTCAGCTTCTTCTTCCTTGATTTCTTTCTCCTTCTCTTTTACCTCTTCGGCCAGTCTCTTTTCCGCTTCGGCAGCTTCCTGACTTTCTTTGGCAGCCATGATTTCTTCTGAGCGGGAAGCCCAAGGGCGTTTTCCAAAGATACGTTCAACATCTTCGGCAAAGATTACTTCCTTATCAATTAGTAATTGAGCGAGCTGGTTGTGTCCTTCCCGATGTTCGGACAGAATTTTTTTTGCACGTTCATATTGCTCATTCACCATATTTTTGACTTCCGTATCAATCAGTTCGGCTGTCTTTTCACTATATGGACGATTGAAAGAATATTCTTCATTGTTATAATAGCATAAGTTAGGCAGTTTGTCGCTCATACCTAAATAAGCTATCATTCCGTATGCTTGTTTGGTGACTCTTTCCAAGTCGTTCATAGCACCTGTGGAGATACGATTGAGAAATAAATCTTCGGCAGCGCGTCCTCCTAGAGTGGCACACATTTCATCGAGCATTTGCTCTTTAGTTGTGATCTGGCGTTCCTCCGGCAAATACCAGGCAGCACCCAATGCACGTCCGCGAGGAACAATTGTCACTTTAATCAACGGGTTTGCATATTCCAGCAGCCAGGAGATCGAAGCGTGTCCCGCTTCATGCAGAGCGATAGAACGTCTTTCTGCTTCTGTTGTAATCTTTGTCTTCTTTTCCAAACCGCCGATGATGCGGTCTACGGCGTCGAGGAAGTCTTGTTTTCCAACGAACTTCTTGCCGTGACGGGCTGCAATCAGGGCCGCTTCATTACAAACATTGGCAATGTCCGCACCGGAGAACCCCGGAGTTTGGCGGGCAAGAAGGTCCACATCTACAGTATCATCTATCTTGATCGGGCGCAAATGCACACCGAATACTTCTTTACGTTCATTCAGGTCGGGCAAGTCTACATGTATCTGACGGTCAAAACGTCCGGCACGGAGTAAAGCCTTGTCGAGTACATCTACACGGTTGGTCGCGGCCAGGATGATTACACCACTATTGGAACCGAAACCGTCCATTTCAGTCAATAACTGGTTCAATGTATTCTCGCGTTCGTCATTTCCTCCCATTGCAGGATTCTTGCCACGGGCACGTCCAACGGCGTCAATCTCGTCAATAAATACGATACAAGGAGCTTTCTCTTTGGCTTGCTTAAACAAGTCGCGGACACGGGAAGCACCTACGCCGACAAACATTTCCACAAAGTCAGAACCTGCCAGCGAGAAGAAAGGTACATTAGCTTCACCGGCCACAGCTTTGGCGAGTAATGTTTTACCGGTCCCCGGAGGGCCTACCAGTAATGCTCCCTTAGGAATTTTACCTCCCAAGTCTGTATATTTTTGAGGTTCTTTCAAGAACTCCACAATTTCTTCTACTTCCTGTTTGGCTTCCGCCAGGCCGGCTACATCTTTGAATGTAATCTTGATCGCCCCTCCTTTTTCGAAAAGTTGGGCTTTTGATTTACCTACATTAAACACACCGCCAGGACCTCCACTACCACCGCCACTCATACGGCGCATGAAGAATATCCATAAAGCAATCAGCAGCACAAGCGGCAGGACCTGAATCAGGATAGCAGGGAATATATCTGATTTAGGCGGATAATCCGAGGTCCCGTCAAAATGACCGGCTTCTTTTTCTGCCTGCAAAAATTCTTCCAGTTTGTCAGTAGACGGCGCCCTACTTGTGATGATCGGGTTGCGCCCTACTTTGGTAGAGTCCGCTCCGAATACGGCACCTACGGAATTAGGTTTGAGATAAGCCTCAATCGACTTGTCCTCATATCCCAGCACTTTGCTGACATAACCGTTTTTAACGTAATCCTGAAATTCGCTGTATGTGACAGCTTTGTTTCCGGCTCCCCTTGAATCACTGCCCCACCAGAGGCCGAGAAGCATAAGGGCAATAATCATATACATCCAGTTCAAGTTGAACTTGGGCATATTAACCTTGTTGTTAGGTTTATTGCTATTGTTTTTGTTGCTACTATTATTGTCCATAATCGTTGATTAGTCTAAATCGGGGATTTGAATAAGTTTGGCATCTGCCCAAAGGTGTTCCAGATTATAAAAGGCTCTTGTTTCCGGTAGAAAAACATGTACCAGTACGTCCGCATAGTCCATAGCTACCCATTCTGCATTTCGAAGTCCGTCAACGGCAAAAGGTTTGCTGTCCGCACCTTTACGGGTAAATTCTTTGATAGAATCTACGATAGCACCAACCTGACTGGGAGAATTTCCCTGACAAATAACGAAGTATTTACAGATAGTATCTTCTATATTGGTTAAATCGGCAATAATGATGTTTTTACCTTTTTTCTCTTGAATTCCCTCTTTTATTTTTTCAATTAATACTTTAGTATCGTTCATTCTTTTAATTGAGATTAATAATTCATGTTCTCTTTTGGTTTATAACAAAAAAGGCTTCCCCTTTGTTTCTGATTATAAACGTGATATTTTTGACAAATATACGCTGATTTATTGGATACAAGAAAGTTATCACTTAATTTTTGTGTTTTTTAGTGGAGATGCTTTTATTTGAAAAGTTAATTTGGGGATTTTTGCAAAAAAAATAGTGGAAATGTTTTGAATTCCCAAAATATTTGTATCTTTGCACCCGCAAACGAAAATAATTGGGCTATGGTGTAATGGTAACACTACAGATTCTGGTCCTGTCATTCCTGGT
>OHLQ01000982.1_pt1 | contig 10967 bp, 9 predicted proteins | sample 1569081 | NCBI WGS metagenome assembly OHLQ01 (sample SAMEA3879585, study PRJEB24766) | human gut metagenome | biome: human-associated habitat; feature: feces | place: USA | collected 1985/1987 | reverse complement strand
TCTTATGTTTCCATAGTTGGACAGCCCCCTGCGAACGGGGCCCGCGTGGCTCTGGAAGCCTGGCACATCGGCGGAATGCTGGGAAAAAGGCGTAGGGCGGAGCAGGGCGGAACGGTCGTGGAAGCCCTCCGCACGCATTACCGGCTGTTTCTGGCGGGCAAAGGGGAATTCTCCGCCCCGGACAGCTGCGGCCAGATGCGGGAGGAATTCCGCTGGCTGGACCGGATTGCCGCCTTACAGGGGGGAGCCGTGCCGGATTTGGTTCACCGCACCTGGATTTATTGCCGGGATATTGACAACAACTACCGGGGATTGGTGGAAGGCCGCAACGGATGCTTTGACCGTTACGGGCTGACGCCGGAGAGCCATTTCATCGCCAGTACCGGTATTGAAGGCTGTACGGATCTGCCGGGCCGCCTGCTGCATATGGACAGTCTGGGCATCGCGGGGCTGGAGCTTGGGCAGGTCCGGTACATGGAAGCGCCGGACTACCTGTCCCCCACGCATGTGTACCGGGTGGCCTTTGAGCGAGGCGTCCGCATCGTGTACGGAGACCGCTCCCATTATTTCCTTTCCGGCACCGCCAGTATTGACGCGGAGGGAAACATTGTCCATCCGGGGGACGTGGTGGGCCAGACGGCCCGCACCCTGGAAAACATGAGCGCCCTGATGGAAAGGAGCGGGGGAAGCCTGTCTGACCTGAAGCAGGCCGTAGTGTACCTGCGCGACTGGGCGGACCGGGAAACGGTCCGGCACCGGCTGATGGACTCTCCGTTGGCTGCGGTGCCGCATGTGATGCTGAAAGCCCCTGTCTGCCGCCCCGGCTGGCTGGTGGAAATAGACGGAATAGCCGTCAATGGAGCCGGAGAACCTGCCTTTGCCCCATTGTAAATTCTGCCGTTCCAGGAACCGCGGCGCGCGGGCGATTTCCCTTGTTATCCTATGCACGGAAATGGTATCATGAAAGCGCATGACCTATCGCCTTAATACGGACCGTCTGGTATTTCTTTCCGTGCTGTTGTGGGTGTTGTTGCCGCCGGGCGTTTTTGCCTGGGAAGGTAATCCGCCGAGTCCGGATAATGTGCGGTGGCTGGAGCAGTTCTGTTCCAGCTACGTGCAGTTTCTGGCCCTGGGCGGCGTGTTGTGCGCGGTGATCGGTTTTGTGTGCGCCGTCCTGGTCTGGCTGGTGCATCGTCTGGACTGGGCGCGGAGTTTGAAAATCAGCGTGCTGTTTGTCATGTCCATCCTGTGCCTGGTTTTGTATGGCGGCTCGCTTTCCTTTGCCGTGTTTTATCTTCCCCTGGCCCTGATTAACCCCGCCGTGTATTGTTTCAGCGTTAGCAGGGTGGAATGAGAGTTCCTGGCGGCGACGGAGGGATGTTTTTCCTGGGGGGGGAGAAGAGTCTTCATAATTTTATTTTTGGCGTATCTTTTTGATTTTCAAAGATAGCAGGATTTGCCCCGGAGCCGTCCGCGGCAAAAACGGCTCCGGGTGTTTATGCTTTTATAAAGATTGCGGATGTAATGCGCGGATGCTCCAGTCACCGAATCCTTCCCCCTGGTTGCGTTCCGCCGCAAAACGTGCAAATACTGGTCGGAGCACGTCTGCGATTTCCTTTACGGGTACAGATTCCTGATAGATGAAGCCCAGCCTGTCTCCTCTTCTGGAACCGCCCATCCAGATATTGTACTTGCCCGGACCTCTGCCGACGAAAGCCAGTTCTGCCAGATATGGTCTGGAGCATCCGTTGGGACACCCGGTCATGCGGATGGAAATGTCTTCGTCCCATAGCCCCAGTTCTTTTAACTGCGGTTCCAGTTCATCCACCAGTTTTGGAAGCAGCCTTTCGGAGTCTGTAAGGGCCTGCGGGCAAAATGGCAGGCTGGTACAGGCGGAGGAATTGCGCCTGAGCCCCGAATCGTTGGGGAGAAGATTGTACTTCCCAATGATGGATTTGATTTGCTCGGCAGTATCCGGTGTGATGCCGTCAATGACCAGATTCTGATTGCCTGTGATGAAAAAATCTCCTTGATGAATGGAAGCTATTTCATGAAAAGCGGTTTTGAGCTGTTGCCTGTTTGAATTCTGGATGCGGCCTCCTTCAATTTCAATGGTCTGGCGGCCAGGAACATCTGCGGCGTCTCCGTTCGTAGATAATGAAAAAGGTCTGGCCGCTTGAAGCGGAAATGGAAGGCGTGTTGCAAGTTCGTTAGTGAACCAGTCCAGCCCTTTGCCGGCAATGGTGTACCTGAGCCGGGATGTTTTTCTGTTGCAGCGGGTGCTGAATTCTTTATGGATCAAAAGCACCTGCCGGGCTACTTCCTCCACCTGCTCCGGGAAACAGAATCCGATAATATCCGCAAGGCGGGGGAAAGAACCGGGATTGCCGTAAGCATAGCCCATTCCTCCGCCGGCCAGGATGTCATATCCCAGGAGTTTTCCCTCTTTTTCAATAGCCACGAAGCTCAGGTCCTGGGCGTACACATCCACATCATTTTCCGGGGGAAGCGTAAAAGCGATTTTAAATTTGCGCGGCAAATAGCCGGGACCGTACAAAGGCTCTTCTTCCGCGCCCGAGTAGATCCGTTTGGCATCCAGCCATATTTCATGATAGGCGTGCGTCTGCGGTTCCAGTTTTCGGGAGAGTTCCCGGGCTTGATTGAAGACTGTCTCATGGATGCCGGAATCTTCCGGGTGCAGAGAAACCATGACATTGCGCGTGGCGTCCCCACTGGCGGCAATCGTGGTGATGGCCGCGTGGTGGATATCTTTCATGGTCTGTTTCAAGTCCTGTTTGACGACTCCGTGGATTTGAATGGCCTGGCGTGTCGTAAGTTTAAGGGTGCCGTTGCCGAATTGGTCGCTTAGCGTTTCCGCGGCCAGCCATTGGCTGGGCGTCATGCGGCCCCCGGGGAGGCGCAGCCTCAACATGAATAACCAGTTTCTTTCCTGTCCGTTTTTCTTCCGGATAAGCCGTTCATCCCGGTTATCCTGCTGGGTAATCCCGTGAAATTTCAAAAGAAATTCTTCTTCGGACGGGAAATGGGTAATGCTGTCGTCATGGAGGAGGTCAGAGATGTTTCCTCTGAGGAAATCGCTTTCCTCCTTGATTCGTTCGTTGGATGTGTATCCTTCTTTAGTCATGATATTTTCTGTTGGTTAAGCTAAATTAGTCCCCCAGCGTCTGTAGATGGCTTGTTCCAGGGGGGAGAAGATGAGTTTGTCTGAGAGCAGGCCTATGAGAATAATAACGAACATGATGCCCATGACCTGCTCCATGGAATTGAGTTCTCTTCCGAAGTGCAGGAGCTGTCCCAATCCCAGTCCTGTCAGGATGGGAACAAAAATTTCTGCGGACATCAGGGAGCGCCAGGAAAAGGCCCAGCCCTGCTTCATGCCGCTGACGATGAATGGAGCAGAGGCCGGAAGCGTGACAAAGAGCAGCGTGTAGGCAGAGCCGGCTCCCATTGTCCGTGCTGCGCGGGCATAAATCGGAGGGACGTTGGCAAGTCCATTTTCTGTGGCCAGTATGACCGACCAGACGGTGCCCATGACAACGACGAACAGGATGGCCGCTTCTTCCTGGCCGAACCACAGGATAGCCAGAGGGACCCAGCAAACGCTGGGAAGCCCTTGAAATCCCAATGCCAGAACTCCGATGGTGTTTCTCATTAGCTGGAAGCGGGCAGATAAAAGTCCTGCCGGAATTCCGATGGAGATTCCGGCCAGGTACCCCAGGAGCAGTCTCCGGATAGTAACGACCGTAGCGGACCAGAGAGAATTGTCCCTGATTGCTTCTTCAAGATAGCCGTTTATGGCGGAAGGCGCCGGGAATAGGAAAGGCCTCCACCAACCGGATAGAGAACCGTATTCCCATATAGCCATGACCAGCAAGATGAATACCGAGGATTGGAGAATATTTTTTATGGAAGGGTGCATGATGTTTGTGCGTCTTGTTTTTCTTCTGCGGTTCTGGAAATCGATTTTAATGCCCGTGTGATGTTTGAAGATAGACGGGCCACTCCCGGATCATTGATTTGGCGCGGGCGCGGCAAACGAATGCAGAATTCTCCGCAAATACGTCCAGGGTGGGATGAAAATAAGATGACTCTGTCTCCCAGGCATACGGCTTCCCGTACATTATGAGTGACAAAGACGACGGTAATTCCATGCCCGGCACAAATGGCCTGGAGATCCGCATAAAGTTGATCCCTGGTCATGGCATCCAATGCGGCGAAGGGCTCATCCATCAGGAGAACCCTGGGACGCAATGCAAGGGCCCGGGCTATGGCTACGCGCTGTTTCATTCCTCCGGAGAGTTCATGGATACGGGCATGAGTAAAGTTGTCCAAGCCTACTGATTTCAGGTTTTCCAAAGCTATTTGGAAGCGTTTTGCGCGGGGAATTCCGGTAAATCGGAGACCGAATTCTACGTTGTGCAGCACGTTTAACCACGGGAACAGGGCGAAATCCTGAAAAACGACTGTCCTGTCCGGACCAGGACCTGAGATTATTTCTCCATCATAGGAGATGCTTCCCGTATCCGATTTGATCAGACCGGCGATCATATTCAGCAGAGTTGTTTTGCCACAACCGCTTGGACCTACCAGGCAGATGAATTCTCCTTCCCCTATGTCCAGATTGGCGGAAGAAAGCGCCAGAAGCGATTTTTTTCTGGAAAAATAACTTTTGGAAACGTTTCGTATGGATAATCTACTCATGGCTGGGATTATTTTTATCATTCCGGATGATGCCTTCGACACGGGGAAGTTCCTTGTAAAATCCAGTCCGTACCGTATCCTTGGCAAATACTTGGAGCTTTTCTTCGGATATTTTATTCGTGAAAACTAACCTGGGCCATGCATGGAGAATTAAAGAGGGATCAATGCTGGAACGGGTGAGTTCCTTCAGTTCTTCTACGACAATTTTTTGAGCTTCCTGGGGATGTTCGATGATCCAGAGAGTGAGTTCTCTGTGAGCTTCAATAATGGCCTGCGCCACGTCCGGCTGTTTTTCCAGAATCCTCTTTTGGGCTGTCAGAACAGTGGTTACGGCATCCTTTTCAAGAAACAGGAGCTTGCCTCCGGCTTCTTTTTCCAGGCGGCTAATCCATGGTTCTACAGTCCAGGAGCCGTCCAGTTTGCCTTGACGCAAGAGGGGTATCTGTTCTGGGTTGGGGGTAGGAAGTATGCTTGCGTCTCCTCCGGTTTGAGTGACTGTTACGCCTCCCAGGGCCAACCATGTCCGGCAGGCTATATCCTGAGTATTGCCCAATTGGGGGGTAGCGATGATTTTCCCTTGAAAGTCTTTTTGCGTGCATGCTCCGGAATGGGTGGGAACGACCAGTCCGGACCCTCCCTGTACGGCTCCCGCTACGATTTGCAGGAGAGTTCCGTTGGATTTGGAATACGCATTAATGGCAGGGCCCGGCCCAACGTAGGTAAAATCCAGGGAATTGGCGAACATGGCTTCCATAGCGCCAGGGCCGGCGTTGTAAGCATACCATAGAATGGAGATATTTTTCCCCGTCCGTTCAAAGATGCGTTTTTCAAACCATCCCTCCCCCGTGCGGCTGAAATGCCTGGCAACCAGCCCCTGGACATGGGTTACGTTGGGAAAAAGGCCAAAGCGTATTTGAGCCTGCCGTTCGGGGGCTTCCCGACAGGATGCCAGAAAGTCTGGAGCCAAGAGAGCGCCAACGCAGAGAAGAGCATTTAATGCAAGAGGCTGAGTTTTCATAAAATGATGGAACGGGTATTAAAATGGGATAAAATCAAAATTCCACATAGAGAGTGCGCGCCAGAAGAAACGCGGTATTTTCATTTGCCTTTGCGGGGGGGAGGATGCGGTCTGCCGTTTCTGGAGCGGAGACGACGTTCCCCAGCCAGATGCAGTAGGCTCCCTTGGTGTTTCTGGGCAGGACGGGAAGTCTCGGCAATACTGCAATGCTCATCAGCCCCGCTTCGGCCAGCAGGCCTGAGGCATTGACGATTTCTTTAGCGGATCTTCCCCATACGCCTTCCGCCTTGAAATCCAGACCGTAGGTATGGGCCTTGAGCCGGTGGAGTTCCCTTTCCAGCTGCTTGGCGAAGCTGCGCGCCAGTTCGCTGTCTTCTCCCGCTATGTAAATTTGTTTTCCGCCATGCCCGAAGGTTTCTGCGCGTTCATCGCTTGAAACGAATGTCGGAAGTTGCTCCTGTTCTTTTTCGGGAGCCTTATCTCTGTGAGGAGGGCGAAGCATACCGGCTCCCGCCGTGACGTTATTCAGCGGGTCAATCAGGATGAAAGCTCCTCCGGAGCGGTTATCCCGGTAATAATCATAGAACAAGGGGGAACTTGTTTCCAGGACGATACGGCCAACATGGTTCAGAGGAAGCTGTGTCGCATGGCGGCTTTCCAGTGTATTGACGTCTATGTCGTACTGGAGTTCTGCTATCCGCCCCTGGATATTTCTGCCCGCATGGCGAATCATGTATTTGCTTCCGGGAAGAAGGGGTTTTTCAGACATCCAGATGACACGGGCCTCCAGCCGATCTTCGATATGGGGGAGATTCCCTTTTTTGACGATCATGTCACCGCTGCTGATATCTATTTCATCCTCAAGTTCCAATACGACGGCCTGGGGAGAGAATGCTTCTTCCAGATCTCCGTCCGGAGTAACGATCCTCTTGATCCGGCTGTTTTGAAACGAAGGCAGCGTTACGACAGGGTCACCCCTGCGGATGGCTCCGGAGGTAATGGAACCGGCGAACCCCCGGAAATCGAGATTGGGGCGTATGACTGTCTGTACCGGAAAGCGGAAATCCCGGAGATTCCTGCTGTCGCTGGAATCCAGCGTTTCCAGGATGGAAAGCAGATGATCTCCCTGGTACCAGGGCGTTTTCCCTGTTGTCTGCGTCACATTTTCCCCTTCAATGGCGGAAATGGGAACGAAACGAACGTCCGGGATATTCAGCTGTTGCGTGAAGCTTCCGAATTCTTCTTCAATCTTCCGGAATTTTTCTTCAGAGTAATTCAGAAGATCCATCTTGTTGACGGCTACGATGAGGTGCCGTATTTTCAGAAGAGAGGCGATGAACGCATGCCGCTTCGTTTGTGTGAGTACTCCGTGGCGGGCATCAATCAGGATGATGGCCGCGTCCGCCGTGGAAGCTCCGGTGGCCATGTTCCGTGTGTATTGTTCATGGCCGGGACAGTCGGCAATGATGAATTTGCGGCGGGGGGTGGTGAAGTACCGGTAGGCTACATCAATGGTTATTCCCTGTTCCCGTTCCGCTTTAAGGCCGTCCAGCAACAGGGCGTAATCAATGTTGCCTGCCCCCGTAGTTCCATTTTTTTCACTGGCTTTGCGCAGTTCTGCCAGCTGGTCGTCGAAAATCAGTTTGCTGTCATAAAGAAGGCGTCCGATGAGTGTAGATTTCCCGTCGTCCACGGAACCGCAGGTAAGTACGCGTAGCAGGCTTTTATTTTCGTGTTCGTTCAGGTATGAGTCGATGTCCATAATGGTAAAAAGAAGAGGTGTCGTCAGAATGATTCATAATAGGGGTTAAAAATATCCTTCCCGTTTTTTCTGCTCCATGGAGGCATCACCGTCGTGGTCAATGATGCGGGAAGAACGCTCGCTCAGCCTGGTTTCCAGCATTTCCGCCACAATCTCTTCTACAGTGCGGGCTGTAGATTCTATGGCTCCGGTTAGAGGGTAGCAGCCCAGCGTACGGAAACGGACGGTTCTCATCTGTGGTGTTTCCCCCGGTTCCAAAGGCAGGCGGTCGTCGTCCGCCATAATCAGGGAGCCGTCACGTTCCACAATGGGACGGGGTTTAGCGAAATACAGGTCCACCACCTGTATTTTTTCCAGGCGGATATATTGCCAGATATCCAGTTCCGTCCAGTTGGACAGAGGAAAGATACGGACGCTTTCTCCCGGATTGATACGGCCGTTGTAAATGTTCCATAATTCCGGCCGTTGATTTTTGGGGTCCCATTGGTTGAATTTATCCCGGAAAGAGAAAATTCGTTCCTTGGCCCGTGATTTTTCTTCGTCGCGGCGGGCTCCTCCGAACACGGCATCATATTTTCCTGCGGTCAACGCCTGAATCAATGCCTGTGTTTTCATAATATCCGTGTATTTGCGGCTGCCGTAAGTAAAAGGATTAACGCCGGCGGCAATGCCTTCCTGGTTACTGTGGACAATCAGATCCAGATCATTTTCCTGAACGAATCTGTCCCGGAATTCTATCATCTCGCGGAATTTGAATGTGGAGTCTATATGAAGAAGCTTGAAGGGGAGCCTGCCGGGATAGAATGCCTTTCTGGCCAAGTGGACCAGTACAGAGGAGTCTTTCCCGATGGAATAAAGAAGTACGGGATTTTCAAACTGGCTGATGGCATCCCGGAAAATGTGAATGCTTTCTGCCTCCAGCTGCTTAAGCTGGCTGAGTCTGCAAATGCTGTTCATTTTGTATGTTCTTTTTTTGATTGTTAATGTCTTGGCCTGCGGTGTAGGCCGCATTCCCTGTGTTCTTTTTCTTCCCACCACCATCGTCCGTCGCGTACGTCTTCTGTCCTTTTGACGGCTCTTGTGCAGCAGGCGCACCCGATACTGGGGAATCCTGCATCATGAAGAGGATTGTAGGGAATGCCGTAAGCGCGGATATAGTTCCAGACATCCTCTTCTGACCAGTGGGCCAGCGGGCTGATTTTGATGATGCCGTTCGCCTCATCGTTTTCTGTGATATGAAGTCCTTTCCGGGTGATGGACTGGGTGGAGCGTAATCCGCAAATCCACGCTTTTTTCCCGGCAAGGAGCCTTTCCAGAGGGCGCAGTTTGCGGATATTGCAGCATTTGTGACGGTTTTCCACACTATTGCGGAACAGGTTGACGCCTTTGTCCAGAATCATGCTTTCCACTTCTTCCGCTGCCGGAAAATAAGGAATAATGCGAATGCCGTATGTTTCCTCCGTTCTTGCCCAGAGTTCATAGGTTTCCGGAAACAGACGCCCCGTGTCCAGAGTAGCCAGAGGAATATTCAGGCCAAGATGGGAGATCATGTGGGTAAGCACCTGGTCTTCTGCCCCGAATGATGTGGCAAAAACAAGGTCTCCTTCGTATTGCGCCACGGCCTGTTGCAACGTGTCTGTAGCGGTTGGGGAATGAGCGTTCATGAATGTTGAGCCGGTTGAAGGCGGATAGCCGTATCTGGTAGAAAAAAACGGGATGTCAGATGAACAGGGGAGTTGAGTAGTACCGGTCCGCTGAATCGGGAAGGATCACTACTATATTTTTCCCTGTATTCTCTTTTCTCTTAGCAACCTGGACGGCTGCCCATAGGGCTGCCCCGCTGGAAATCCCGGTCAGAATTCCTTCTCTGACGCCCAGTTCTTTAGCTGTGGAAAAGGCATCTTCATTGGAAACGGTGATGACTTCATCATAGATATCCGTATCCAGGGTTTCTGGGATAAAGCCGGCTCCTATTCCTTGAATTTGATGGCTTCCTGCCTGGCCGGCGGATAATACGGGGGAATCTGCCGGTTCCACGGCAATGACGGTGATTCCTCCGGGTTTGCGTTCCTTGAGCAGTCTGCCTATGCCGGTTATTGTTCCTCCGGTGCCTACTCCGGCTACGACGATATCTACTTCTCCGTCCGTATCTTCCCATATTTCAACCCCTGTCGTTTCATAGTGGGCCCTGGGATTGGTCGGGTTGGTGAATTGGCTGGGCGCCAGATCCTGGGCTTTGGCAATGGCTCCTTTCATTCCCTGGCTGTCTTCCGTCAGGACAATATCGGCTCCGTAGGCTTTTAGAATATTTCGTCGTTCAACGCTCATGCTTTCCGGCATGGTAAGAATGATGCGGTATCCCCGGGAAGCGGCAATAGCCGCCAGGCCAATGCCCGTGTTGCCGCTGGTTGGTTCAATGATGACGGAACCCGATTGGAGCTGGCCCGATGCTTCTGCCTCGTTGATCATGGCGAGTGCGATACGGTCTTTCATGCTTCCTGCTGGATTCAGGTGATCCAGCTTGAGCAGGAGCCGGGCATTCAGACGATGTGCCTGGGCATAATTCCTTGGCTCCAGAAGAGGTGTTTTCCCGACCAGTTCCGATATGGAGGTGTAAATGTTCATCGTGACGTGCTTTACAGGGATGGATTTAGATTTCTTTTGTATTCCGATAGGAATAATAGGGATTAGTTACTCTTATCCTCCGGAAGTGTCAATATGAATCAAAGAATATGAAATATTATTTTATTATTTGTGTTTTTATGTAAATAAAAATGGTAGAAGAGCTGGGAATGGACGGCTGTAAAATTTCAGAGATTGAGAGTAAAAGGCCGGTTTTCTCCGTTTTCAAGCTATTGGCCGTGAAGGTGAAAGGATGCGTGCGAGGGGCAGATGCCTTGTTTCCTTGCCTTCCTGGAGCATGCAGTTGTATTGAGTCTCTCCGGTTGACGTTATGAATTATTCCTTTTCCCGGAGAGTAATTGTGGCGCTGGGAAAACTGTTTGTTTTGCCCCATTCCATCCTTTGCCGCATATCCCTGGAATGTTTATTGCCTGTATGCTGATAATTTGGCAGTTGTGATTATTTGAAGGATGGTGTGCAAAAACACAGCTGTTGAGAAGATGAGCCGTTAGGACTTATGGGGGAAGCCTCTGACGCACGAAATTCGGATCATGCTGTTCATCATGATCTTTGTATGGGCAACAGGGAATCGCCGTACAGGCAGGAATTGTTTTATCTTTCTCTTCCGTGGCGGATGTCCGTGGCTTCCTTCAGGAAGACGACGGTGGCGGCGATGGTTTTGGCAATGTCTCCTATCCGTTCCAGAGAACGGATAATGAAGAGAAGGTTGACGTTGAGGGAAGAGGAGTCCTCCCGTTCGGGGGAGACCAGAAGGGCCAGCGCTTTGCGATGGGCTTTGTCCAGTTTTTGACCACCGGTCTGATGCTGTCGATCATGATCGGC
>OHLQ01000970.1_pt1 | contig 11125 bp, 8 predicted proteins | sample 1569081 | NCBI WGS metagenome assembly OHLQ01 (sample SAMEA3879585, study PRJEB24766) | human gut metagenome | biome: human-associated habitat; feature: feces | place: USA | collected 1985/1987 | reverse complement strand
CATCCTGCAAATTGCTTCGGTTGCCGTCGGCGGTATCTATCTGTTTTGCACCCGCAGCTACCAGCAGACACCCGTCTGGGTCAGCTGGCTTCTCTCGATGGCTTTGTTTGTCAGCATCATCCTGTACAGCGCCGTCAAAAAAAGATGGGTGGTCACCGCTGTCAATCTGGCTGCCGGCATCCTGCTGTTTTTGAGCCTGATGATTTTGCCGTACAGCGTCTAGGAAAGCAGAAGCATCATAAAAGTATGGTTCTACAAGTTTCATACCCATAAAACAGCGCACCGAAAGCAAATTGCCTTCGGTGCGCTGTTTTATTTTACACCCACTATCGGTCCAAAATCATCTGTCCGTAGTTGAGCATTTCAAATCCCAGCTGCTCATACAGCTTTTTTGCCTTTGGATTGTATGGACAAACCTCCAGACGAAAACGTTTCGCCTGCGGATACTCTGCAAACAACCACTGAAAATACTGATGACCATAGCCTTTGCCGCGGGACTGCGGAATGAAATACAGCTCCTCCGCCTGTACCACCACTCCGCCTGCTTCACAGCTCCAGTAGAAAGCAAGCAAGGCATATCCCACCGGCTTTTCTTGCTCACAGAGTGTCAGTCCGCGCATCAAAGGGCTGCCCTTCACCCCAATGTTGAAGGTGTCCTCCAGCTTTTGTTCCTCCAACTCAAACAGGCTGGCATCGCTGCTGTAAAAATCCCTTGCCATTTCCAAATATGCCTGACGGTCTTCCTCTATAAAATCACGAATCTGCAACATCGTTCTTCCTCCTTTATTTGATTATTGTAGCAAAATTTCTCACTTTTCGTCAACTCCAATAAAATTCACCCCAACTTCTTTACATCGACTCGCTTTTTCACTATAATGTAATAAATCGTTTTGTAAATTGTGTAATAAAAAGTAGGACTATCAGAAAGGGATGTGTACCGCATGAAACTACAAACATTATTTGAGGAAAAAAAGGTCGTTTTTTCCCTGGAAATCTTTCCGCCCAAAAAGAGCAGCTCGATTCAGACCATCTATGACACGCTGGATGCGCTGCGCGACATTGAGCCTGATTTTATCAGCGTAACCTACGGCGCGGGAGGAAATCCTGCCGACCGCTCCACTGTACAGATTGCCTCCGACATCAAGCACCGCTATCATATCGAACCGTTGGCTCATTTAAGCTGTGTCAATTCCACCAAAGAGCATATCGGCAGGGTACTGGATGATCTGCGGGAAAATGACATCGAAAATATCCTGGCGCTGCGCGGCGACCTCAATCCAAACGTACCGCCGCAGACCGATTACCGCTATGCCAGCGACCTGATTGATGATATTAAGCAATACGGCGGTTTTGACATCGCTGCCGCCTGCTATCCCGAGGTCCACCCGGAGGCTGCGGATTTGGAGGAGGACCTGCTGCACCTGAAGGAAAAGGTGGATGCCGGTGCTACCCACCTGATCTCTCAGCTGTTTTTTGACAACAACGACTACTACAACTTTCTGTATCGGGTGCGGCAGGCGGGCATCACCGTTCCCATCGAAGCGGGTATCATGCCGGTAACCAACCGCAAGCAGATTGAACGGATGGTTTCGTTGTGTGGAGCCAGCCTTCCTAAAAAATTTGTCCGCATCATGCACCGCTATGGAGATGACCCCGTTGCCATGCAGGATGCCGGCATCGCATACGCCGTCGAGCAGATTGTAGACCTGATTTCCAACGGAGTACAGGGCATCCATCTGTACACCATGAACAATCCGCTCATTGCACACCGCATCAATCAGGCGGTTGCCAGCCTGATTCGCTGCTCCAACCGATAAAGGAGGTCTGTGGATGCTCTGCCTTTTGCATCACATCCCAACCGAAGAAACCATCCGCTATGCGCTCGGCTGCGCTGTGCCAAAACCGGTCGACCCACAGTGGCAGTCCAAGGCACAGGCAGCACAGCAGCAGGTTCTGCAAAGCAGTCAGCCTCGTTTTTGCTGGAGAGTCTTTCCCAGCGCGCCTTTACTGGAGCAGCTGCTGAGCGGTCAGGACATCCGCAGCCATCTGTCCGGCTGCACCGATTGTATCCTGCTGGCTGCCACCCTGGGCGCGCAGGTGGATGCCCTGATTCGCCGTGCGCAGGTCCGCGATATGGAGCAGGCACTCTGGCTGGATGCCGCCGCCTCGGCAGCCATTGAGGAGGTCTGCGATACGGCGCAGCGGCAGATCGCCGAACAGCTCGGACAAAGCCTGACCCACCGCTTCAGCTGCGGATATGGGGACCTTCCCCTTTCCATCCAGCCGCAGCTGTGTACGCTGCTGGACAGTGCAAAAAGCATCGGTCTTTCGGTCAGCCATTCCTCTATGCTGACACCGGTCAAATCGGTGACTGCCATCCTGGGCATCCTGCCCGCAGGTACTGTCGCTTCGGCGCCAAAGCCCTGCACCATCTGTCATTTAAAAGAAAATTGTGTTTTAAGAAGAAAGGGTGTTTTTTGTGGAAAATCGACTGATTGATTCGCTGCGCCGTGCCGACCGCTTCTGGCTGTTAGACGGAGCGATGGGGACCCAGCTGCAAAAGAAGCTGGTCGCTGCCGGTCGCAGCATTTTAGGCTTAATCCCCGAGCTGTGCTGCATCACCGAACCGGAGCTGGTCACCCAGGTCCATCGGGAATATCTGGAAGCCGGAGCGGACATCCTGTACACCAACACCTTCGGCGCCAACCGCAAAAAGCTGACTGGCAGCGGATATACACCGCAGCAGATCATTCCTGCTGCTGTCGGCTGTGCCAAACAGGCGGCAACGGGGAAGGACACGCTGGTTGCTTTGGACATCGGTCCCATCGGCGAGCTGATGGAGCCGACCGGCACCCTTTCCTTCCAGCAGGCTTATGACCTCTTTGCCGAGCAGGTCAATGCCGGTGTACAGGCAGGCATAGACCTGATTGTCATTGAAACGATGACCGACCTCTATGAGGTCAAGGCTGCCATCCTTGCCGCTAAGGAATGCTGCGAACAGCTTGGCAAAGAACTTCCTGTGCTGGTATCGATGACTTTTGAAGCAAACGGACGGACCTTCACCGGCTGCTGCGTTCCTTCGATGGCTGCGGTCATCGAGGGACTGGGCGCAGATGCTATCGGCTTTAACTGCTCGCTGGGTCCGGTGGAGCTGCTCCCCTTCGCCAGACAGCTGCGGGAAAACACCTCTCTGCCCATCTTTATCAAGCCAAATGCCGGTCTGCCCGACCCGTTGACCGGCAGCTATTCCATCGATGCTGCAAAATTTGCCGATTGTATGCAGGAATACCTTGCGTTGGGGATTCACCTGTTCGGCGGCTGCTGCGGAACCGACCCTTCCTTCATCCGTGCGATGCGGCAGATGCTGGACCAAAAGCATCCGCAGGATTTTCCAAATCCTGTCGTTTCCAGACAAGCCTGTGTCTGCACACCCACCTGTTTTGTTCCCATCGACCGAGTACGAATTATCGGGGAACGGATCAATCCCACCGGCAAAAAGCGTTTAAAGCAGGCAATCCTGGAGCAGGATTTTGACTACATCCTCAGCCAGGGACTCTCTCAGCTGGAGGCAGGCGCACAAATCCTGGATGTCAACATGGGAATGCCCGAGGTCGATGAGAGCCGGATGCTGCCGCTGGTCATCCAAAAGCTGCAAGGCGTGCTGGATGCTCCGCTGCAAATCGACTCCTCCAATGTCAAAGCCATCGAGCAGGCGCTGCGTCTCTACAACGGAAAACCCATCGTCAACTCGGTCAACGGGGAGGAAGGCTCGATGAACGCTATCCTGCCGCTGGTCAAAAAATATGGCGCGGCAGTCGTTGCGCTGACCCTGGATGACAACGGAATCCCGCTGCTGGCAGAGGAACGGTTTGCCATCGCAGAGCGAATCGTTGCACACGCCGAGCAGTACGGCATCCCGCGCGAGGACATCTATGTGGACTGCCTGACCCTGACTGCCTCGGTGCAGCAAAAAGAGGTCGTAGAAACACTGAAGGCAATGCGCATGGTCAAAGAGCAGCTGGGTTGCCGCACCCTGTTGGGCGTTTCCAACATCTCCTTCGGTCTGCCCAACCGCGAGCTGCTCAACCACAGCTTTTTGCTGATGGCGCTGGAAGCCGGACTGGATTTGCCCATCATCAATCCAAACGTCCCTTCCATGCTGGATGCTATCCGCGCCTTTGAAGTGCTGTATGCAAAGGATGAACACGCTGCCCGTTACATCGAAAATTTTAGCCGTCCCGAGGAGATTGCCCGAATCTCGGCAAAACCAACCGTTCCCACAGCCGTCACTGTCCAGACAAGCGGCAGCGACTGTGACCCGCTGACCGCTGCCATCCAAAAGGGTCTGGGTGAATCGGTGCGGCGCGAGGTCTGCTTACTACTGGAAGGCTGCGAGGCGGAAACCATCATCAACGAGCGCCTGATTCCTGCTCTGGATTTGGTGGGACAGGAATTTGAAAGCGGGAAAATCTTTCTGCCGCAGATGATTCAGTCCGCACAGGCGGCACAGGCAGGTTTTGAAGAAATCAAACGTTTCCTGTCTTCCCGTCCGCAGCAGGACAGCTCCCATCAACCGCTCGATTCCAAAGGCATCGTTCTTGCCACTGTGCATGGAGATGTCCACGACATCGGCAAAAACATCGTCAAGGTCATCCTGGAAAACTACGGCTTTCCGGTCATTGACCTAGGCAGAGATGTGCCTGCCGAGCGGGTCGTACAGGCGGTGCGGGAAAACGGCATCCGGCTGGTCGGACTGAGTGCGCTGATGACCACCACCTTAAAAAGCATGGAGGAAACCATCGCCCTGCTGCACCAGCAGCAACCCGACTGCAAAATCATGGTGGGCGGCGCGGTGCTGACCGAGGAGTATGCCAAAAAGATTGGCGCCGATTTCTACGCCAAAGATGCAAAAGCCTCCGCCGACATTGCACGCTCGGTCCTGCTGTAAGGTAAAAAATGCAGGAATCGGGAAGGATTTCCTGCATTTTTCCTCCTTTTATGAGGGATTGGGAAATCCTTTCCTGCAAAAGTTTGTGAAAAATTACACAAATTCTTTCCCCCTCCCCCCTTCCTGCACCACAAAAGGGAAAACCTTTGTAAAAATGGGGTAAATCATCCACCCGCGCCCTTGCAAAAGCGCAGCGAATAGATTACAATAGACTTAAATCGTACAGATTGAATCCTCCGCTTTTTTAGCGGAAAAATGTTTTGTTTACCGCAACCATTTTTATAAACGGGTTGGAATCTCCAACCGATGAAAGGCAGGTTATCTGTGATGAATTCTCTGAACAAAAAGACAATCGAAGATATTGATGTATCCGGCAAACGTGTGCTGGTGCGCTGCGACTTTAACGTTCCGCTCAAGGACGGCGTGATTACCAACGACAAGCGCATCGTGGCTGCTCTGCCAACCATCCAGTACCTGATCGACCATCAGGCAAAGGTCATCCTCTGCTCCCACCTGGGCAGACCGAAGGGTGAATACAAGGAAGAATTCTCTCTGGCTCCGGTCGCTGCCAGACTGAGCGAGCTGCTCGGTCAGCCGGTCGAGCTGGCGCAGGACAAGGAAGTTGTCGGTGAAAACGCAAAGGCACTGTCCTTCGCAATGCATCCGGGCGATGTCATCCTGCTGGAAAATGTCCGCTTTAGAAAAGAAGAAACCAAAAACGAGGAAGCCTTTTCGAAGGAGCTTGCCGGTCTGGCTGACATCTATGTCAACGACGCATTTGGTACTGCACACCGCGCACACTGCTCCACCACCGGCGTTGCTTCCTTCCTACCGGCTGTCTGCGGCTATCTGATTCAGAAGGAAATCTCGGTCATGGGTCAGGCGCTCAATAATCCAAAGCGTCCGCTGGTTGCCATCTTGGGCGGCGCAAAGGTTTCGGATAAAATCGGTGTCATCAACAACCTGCTGGAGAAGGTGGACACCCTTATCGTCGGCGGCGGTATGGCATACACCTTCTTTAAAGCACAGGGCTACGGCGTAGGCGCTTCTCTGTGCGAGGACGACAAGGTAGAGCTGGCAAAAGAGATGCTCAGCAAAGCACAGCAGAAAGGCGTTCGCTTCCTGCTGCCGGTCGACAACAAGCTCGGCGACAAATTTGCTGAGGATTGCGCAACCCAGTTTGCTGATTCGGACAGCATCCCGGAAGGCTGGATGGGCATGGACATCGGTCCAAAGACCATCGAGCTGTTCTGCTCGGCTGTTCAGGATGCAGGCACCGTCATCTGGAACGGACCAATGGGCGTATTTGAATTCCCTGCCTTCGCACAGGGTACTCTGGAGGTGGCAAAAGCGATCGCTGCTTCCAACGCAATCTCGATCATCGGCGGCGGCGACAGCGTTGCAGCGGTAACCAAGCTGGGCTTTGCCGACAAAATGACCCACATCTCCACCGGCGGCGGCGCTTCTCTGGAATTTTTGGAAGGTCTGGAGCTGCCGGGCATCGCTGCTCTCAACGACAAATAATCGCACCTTTACAGCAACAGATGCAGGAGAAATGTTCCTGCATCTGTTTTTTGGCTGGATGTTAAATTCCCCTGAAAGGAACTGAGCTTCATGTATTACCACGATCCCTTTACCGTTGTTGCCTCCTTTCTACCGCCGGCTATTCTGGTTTGCCTTGTGGTGCAGCTGGTGCTGTACCTGCTCGGCTCTGCCGGACTATATGCCATGGCAAACAATACCGGCATGAAAAACCCCTGGACCGCCTGGATTCCGATTGCGCGCGACCACCTGTTAGGCTCGTTGGCGGACCGGTACAACTGTTCCTGCCGCCAGAAAAAATCCATGCTCAACGTCTGGCTTACCGTTTTAAGCGCAGTCTCTCTGCCGCTGTCGGTGCTGTCGGTAGTGCTCACTTTGATTTTGCTGCCGCTTTTCTTTAACCTTGCTTCGCCGCTGGCTGCCATGGTTCTTTCCCTGTTTTCACTGCTGCTTTCGGTGGTCGGTATTGCCTACAAGGTATTCTACCTGTTTTCCTTCTACTACCTGATGATGGACTATGAGCCATCCCGCGCGGTACTGTACACCATCCTTGCCTTTTTTAATCTGGGATTTATCCCGCTGCTGCTGTGCAGACACAATGTTCCGGTCGGAGTAGCCGGACGCTGCGAGCCGCTCCAGCCCAAATATAACATCCATTAAGCCAACAGAAACCATCCAACAAACCCAAGACCACTGTATGAAAGGACGTTTTTGAATATGAACAAAGCACTTCGTAAAGCCATTGTTGCCGGAAACTGGAAGATGAACAACGACCGCAAAGCTGCCAAGGAGCTGATTGGCGAGCTGACCCCGATGGTCAAAGACGCTGCCTGCGAGGTCGTTCTGTGCGTACCATACACCAACCTGGAAACTGCTCTTTCGCTGTGCGAAGGAACCAACCTGCACGTTGGCGCAGAAAACTGCCACTGGGCAAAATCCGGCGCCTTCACCGGCGAAATCTCTGCACAGATGCTGGCAGAACTGGGCGTAGAATACGTCATCATCGGTCACTCGGAGCGCAGACAGTACTTTGGTGAAACCGATCAGACGGTCAACGCAAGAGTCCGCGCTGCTCTGGATGCCGGACTGAAGGTTATCCTCTGCGTCGGCGAAGTGCTCGAGCAGCGGGAGCTGGGTGTAACCGAAGAAATCGTAAGCATGCAGACCAAGATTGCACTCGGCGGTGTCAACGAGCAGGAGCTTGCCAACATCGTCATCGCTTACGAGCCGGTTTGGGCAATCGGCACCGGCAAAACTGCAACCGCTGAACAGGCACAGGAGGTCTGTGCCATCATCCGCGGTGTGGTTGCCAAGCTGTACAACAAATCTGCTGCCGATGCACTGACCATCCAGTACGGCGGTTCGATGAAGCCTGCCAACGCAAAAGAGCTGCTGGGCAAAGAGGACGTAGACGGCGGACTCATCGGCGGAGCTGCTCTGGTTGCAAAGGATTTTGCCGCCATCATCGATGCTGCCCTCTAACCTTTTCTTTACTAAAAGAAAAGGTTAGACCAAAAGAAAAGTGCTCGCTTTGCGCTATTTTTCGGCAGCAAGCAAAAGTTTTCGCCCACCTTTTTCAAAAGGTGGTGGTGTCCAGAGGCAACGCCTTTGGATTCCTTTTGCAGAAAACAAATGATTTTTGATGCTGCAAAATCAACCCTGTATTCACTACATTCTTATCATCTCCAGTACCAAAAAGAAGGTGTATGACCATGAAACAACCACTCGTTTTAATGATTTTAGACGGATTCGGCATCAACCCTGCTGATTACGGCAACGCCATTCATGCTGCTAAAAAGCCGAATCTGGACCGATATTTTGCCTCCTACCCACACACCCAGCTGGGTGCTTCCGGTCTGGACGTCGGACTTCCCGATGGGCAGATGGGCAACTCCGAGGTTGGACACACCAACATCGGCGCGGGCAGAATTGTTTATCAGGAGCTGACCCGCATCACCAAATCCATCCAGGACGGCGAGTTTTTTACCAACAAGGCGCTGACCGGTGCGATTGAAAACTGCTGCAAACACAACTCTGCCCTGCATCTGATGGGACTGCTGTCGGACGGCGGCGTTCACAGCCACATCGAACATCTGTTCGGTCTGCTGGAGCTTGCCAAAAAGAGCGGGCTGACCAAGGTATATGTCCACTGCTTTATGGACGGCAGGGATGTTCCGCCTTCCTCCGGCAAGGACTTTATCCTTCAGCTGCAAAATAAGCTCGATGAACTTGGCATCGGCAAAATCGCTTCGGTGATGGGACGTTACTATGCGATGGACCGCGACAACCGCTGGGAGCGGGTGGAAAAAGCCTACGACGCGCTGGTTTTGGGCAAGGGCGTTCTGTGTGAGGATGCCGCCAAAGCGGTGGAGAATTCCTACGCCCAGGAGGTCACCGACGAATTCATCGTTCCGGTTGTGGTCGGCGACCCTGCACAGGGAAGGATTGCGGCGGAGGATTCGGTCGTTTTCTTCAACTTCCGTCCCGACCGCGCACGTGAAATCACCCGCACACTGGTGGACCCGGAATTTTCCGGCTTTGCCCGCAGCTTGTTCCCGTTGTACTATGTCTGCATGACCCAATATGATGCGACCATGCCGAATGTACAGGTCGCTTTCAAGCCGCAGAGCTTACATGACACCTTTGGAGAATATATCTCCAAAAAGGGACTGCATCAACTGCGCATTGCCGAAACCGAAAAGTATGCGCACGTCACCTTCTTCTTCAACGGCGGTGTAGAAACCGTTTCGGAAGGGGAGGACCGCGCGCTCATCAATTCCCCAAAGGTTGCTACCTACGATTTGAAGCCTGAGATGAGTGCCTATGAGGTGACCGACGAGCTGCTTGCCCGTCTGGACAGCGGAAAATATGACGTTGTCATCCTCAACTTTGCCAACTGCGATATGGTCGGACACACCGGTGTATTCGATGCGGCAGTTCAGGCGGTAGAGGCAGTGGACAGCTGCGTGGGCAAGGTGGTGGAGAAGGTCCTGTCGATGGACGGCACCGTTCTGCTGACCGCCGACCACGGCAACGCCGACCGGATGTATGAGGAGGACGGCTCGCCGTTCACCGCACACACCACCAATCCGGTGCCATTTTTGGTCATCAGCAAACAGTACGCCGACTGCAAGCTGCACGAAGGCAGACTGGCAGACATTGCGCCGACCATGCTCAAGATTTTGAGTCTGCCAAAACCGGAAGCGATGACCGGAACCTCCTTACTTTCTTTTTAAGAGAAAAAGAAAGTAAGGAAAGAAAAACTGTCCCGCTCCGCGGCGTTCTCTCGGCGGCTTCTTCTAAAGCAAAAAGAAAGTAAAGAAAAACTGTTACGCTTCGCGGCGTTCTCTCGGCGGCTTCTTTTAAAGCAAAAAGAAAGTAAAGAAAAACTGCTACGCTCCGCGACTTTCTGCCAGGCAGTTTCTTCTAATACAAAAAGAAATAAGCAATGAAAAACTGTTACGCTTCGCAGCGTTCTGCCAGGCAGTTTCTTTTAAAACAAAAAGAAAGTAAAAAAACTGTCACGCTTCGCGACTTTCTCTCAGGCAGTTTCTTCTAATACGAAAAAGTAAAGAAAAAGGACATCCGTTTGGATGTCCTTTTTTATCTTCTTTTTCTCTGATAAACCAAAACCCAATATACAATCCATGCTACCAAAGCAACTGCAAACAGCACACGGCAGGCTGGTTCATAAGCTGGATGAGCAACTACCTCTCTGACCCATTGCCTTGTGTTATGCCTGAACTGAATATCCAGTCCATTCAGCAGCAGAAAAAGTACCGTTGCAATCTCTGCGATGATTCCGCTGCATTTTTTCATGGAAATTATCCTTTTCTTGTGGGTGAATCTAATGCTGATGAACCAATCGGGTCTGTTTGGTTTTAGAAGGCTGGGAAATTTTGCAATTTGTGCAGGTATAAATATTGGTGATTTGTTTTTCCTCTTTTCCGTCCATCTTGTTGGGATAACCGTGCTGACACAGTACATATTCAAGTGTATACCAACCGGTGTCCACAGAATCTGTCAAATACAGTTCCCCTGCTTCACATTTTGTACACTTGATTCCGGTCGGCTGCACCTGCGCTTGTGCCTGATCTTCAGCCGCGGCACCGGCGAAGGCAGAAATACCCATGCCAACATACCGACCGCCAGAACAGCTGCCGATAGATTCTTCCATTTTTTCATAGAATCGTCCTTTCTTTTGATTTGTCCTTTGCCGTATCTTTTGATAGCAGAGAAGACAGCCAAACAGCTGTCTTCTCTTGTGGGTGAATCTAATTATACCGTTAACTTAAACGTGTACTGCTTATGATTTTTTAAATCATCCTCCGAAAATTTCGGGAAAAATTTTTGCGACACTTCTTTTCCTTCTTTATTAACATATTCGACATTGACATAATACTGTTTCAGAGGACCATGCAGGCAGTAAGTTTTTCCATCTTCATTTGTTGGAAGAATATATCTCTGGTCAGAAAAAGAAAACTCTACATTTTTAATAGGATTTCCATTTTGATCCACTGCGCAAAAAGTTACCTTATCTTCCATCTTTTCGATACTCTGCGCCGGGGTTTCTTTCTTCCATATAAAAGTGTATTCTCCACCCTCTTTAAAAGAGCGTGCGCTACAAGTCATACT
>OHLQ01000969.1_pt1 | contig 11133 bp, 7 predicted proteins | sample 1569081 | NCBI WGS metagenome assembly OHLQ01 (sample SAMEA3879585, study PRJEB24766) | human gut metagenome | biome: human-associated habitat; feature: feces | place: USA | collected 1985/1987 | reverse complement strand
TTCAATACCTGCCAAAGCAGTATGTCCGGGTGATTTAAAATCATTTGTTACACCCATCACATTCACGGCAAACTGAGCGAAACGGGTTACATTTTCTTTGTAAACATACCGTGCCCAGCTTCCCCAAAGAGCTGCCAGACCTGCACCATGTGCTACATCGAATAGTGCACTCAGTTCATGTTCAAGCTGGTGGCATGCCCAGTCACCACCACCTGTACCGCATCCGGTCAGACCGTTGTGGGAAAGGCTTCCAGCCCACATAATTTCTGCCCTGGCGCTGTAATTGTCTGGTTCTTTCATGAGAATACGGGCATTGTAAATGACTGTCTGCATCAGAGCTTCGCTAATACTGTCTGTAATCTCCATAGTTTCAATATTTACAAAATATCGCTCCATGGTGTGCATGAGGATATCTACACATCCGCTTTCTGTCTGATACTGTGGGAGTGTGTAGGTGAGACGTGGATTTAAGATGGCAAATTTCGGCCTGCAGTAATCTGTCTTTGCACATCCACGTTTTTCTTTTGTTTCTTCATTTGTGATAACACTGGAACTGCTCATTTCACTTCCGGAAGCTGCAATTGTAAGGATGACACCAATGGGCAGACAGCCGGTTGGAACAGCTTTTTTCAGACAGAAATCCCAGACATCATTGTTCGGATTGGCAACGCCATAGCCGATGGCTTTGGAAGAGTCAATAACACTTCCTCCTCCTACAGCAAGGATAAAGTCTACATGTTCTTTTTTGCATAATTCGATTCCCTCGCGGACTTTGGAAAGAAGTGGATTAGGAATGACACCACCCAGGGTGATGTATTCAAGACCTTCTTCTTTCAGATTAGAAGTGATCTCATCAATCAGTCCGGAACGGACAGCACTCTGACCTCCATAATGGATCAGAACTTTTTTTGCTCCATACTTCTTCAGCAGGGAACCTGCCTGAAGGTGGGTATCTTTGCCAAAGAGAACTTGTGTTGGTGTATAATATTCAAAATTTCTCATAATATGTAAACGACCTCCTATAGATTGAAAGGTTAACTGAATCAGGTAAGTCCTCTGCTTTAATTGTAAAATGTAATGAGCAGTAGGTGGGACTTCCTTTTTATATTAAAGCAAATAATGGAAAAATAGTCAAAAAATAATAAAAAAATTAAAATTTGAAAGTAATTTTTGCTGGTTCTCAGAAGACATTTTTGGAAAGATTCCAGTACAGATATCTATAATTTTCTGCACACAGAAAACGGAAAGACAGAAATTTATAGATTTTGGACAGAATATTTTATGGGCATTATGTGAATGGAATGCTATGATAAATACACTTAAATATACAAAGTGAACAAAAAAAGGAGGAAACAAGAAATGAAAAAAAGAATGTATAAGATTATGGCACTTGCCATGACAGCAGCTATGGTGGTACCTATGGCAGCGCAGACAACGGTATTTGCAGCTGACGACAAAGAAATTACCTACTGGAATATCGCGGTAGAGAGTCCGGATAAAGATATTGTTACCGCAGCAGTAGATAAGTTCAACAAAGAAACAAAGTCAGGCTATACTGTAAATCAGGTAGCCATCCAGAACGATACATACAAGGAAAAACTTGTTATCGCGATGAGCTCCGGTGAGTGTCCTGATATGTACTCAAGCTGGTCCGGTGGTCCGATGTATGAATATATTGATTCCGGATTTGCTCAGCCGATTGATGATCTTCTTGATCAGTCCGATGTTAAAGATAAACTTCTGGATGCAGCTATTGAACAGGGAAGCTACAATGGACATGTATATGCGATCCCATATCTGAATGTTTCTCTGGCAGGTATCTTCTACAACAAAGATATGTTTAAACAGTACGGACTTGAAGAACCGAAGACATTAGCTGATCTGGAAAATATCTGTGCAACATTAAAAGAAAACGGAATTACACCTTTTGCACTTGCTAATGCTTCCAAATGGACAGGTTCCATGTACTTCATGTCTCTGGCAGCACGTTATGGCGGACTGGAACCATTCCAGAATGCAGTTGCAGGAACCGGTAAATTCACAGATGACTGCTTCATCAAAGCAGGTGAGAAGATTCAGGAGTGGGTTAACAACGGATACTTCCCGGATGGCGTAAACTCCTTAAGCGAAGATGACGGACAGGCAAAACAGTTAATGTATCAGGAGACAGCAGGTATGCTTCTCTGTGGCTCATGGTATACAGGAACATTCCAGACTGACAGTGAGGAATTCTATCAGAAGATCGGCTGGTTCCCATTCCCTGCAATTGATGATTCCGATGCTGATCCTACAATCCAGATCGGTACTGTAGGTGATCAGTTCATTTCCTTCAACTGTGAAGGTGATAAACTTGCAGCAGCATTTGAATGTGCAACAGATCATTTATCTGATGAAGTTGCAGACATTACATACTCTAACAACAAGATTGTTCCTGTAAAAGATGCAGGAGACCACATCAAAGACCCTGTTGTAAAGGAAATTTTTGATGCAGCTCAGGAAGCATCTTCTATCCAGTTGTGGTATGACCAGTATCTGCCAACATCTGTTGCATCTGCACATCTTGATGGCTTACAGGAAGTATTTGGTCTGACAAAGACTCCTCAGGAAGCACAGGAAGAAATGCAGAAAGCAATGGACGAATATTTAAGTACCAAATCTGATTCCGGCGCAGCAGATGATACTGCAGAAGAAGCTACAGATGATGCAGCAGCAGATGATGCTGAATAATCTTTAAAGGAAAGCAGGCATTCATTCTGACCTGAGTAAGGGTAGAAAAGAAGGGTTCTGCACATGCTGAAAGTGCAGAACCCTTTATCTTGAAAAACAATATGTGAGTACACAGAGCGTGCTTGAAAAATCATTTCAATGTCAAATTACATATCAGACAGCATGTCAGAAAATATATAAAAACCATCTCAGAAATATATCTCTAACATATTCCGAAAGCATTTTTCAAACATACTCTGGCATACGTTAGGTCAGATGATCAAATCTCAGAAAGTATTAAAAAGGAGGCACCAAAATGAATGAAAAAGGGATATCTCTGGTTCAGTTAAGACAGAGAAAAACACGTCAGACAGCAGCACTTTTTCTGGCACCTGTTATCATTTTATTAGTAGTATTTATCGCGTATCCGATTATTGATACATTTATTACAAGCGGATACCAGTGGAATGGTATTTCCGCAGACAAGAAGATGGTAGGACTTGCAAACTGGGCAAAACTGATCAAAGATACAAAATTCTGGATAGCATTTAAGAACAACGTTATTATCATGATCCTATCTATCATTATCCAGATTCCGTTAGGACTTGCAATGGCAACATTCCTTGACTTTGGCGGTAAGAAACTTACAATTTTCAAGGTTATCTGGTTTATTCCAATGCTTATGTCTTCTGTTGCAATTGGTTTCCTTTTCACATACGCACTTGCAACAAACGGAGGTATTGTCAGCACAATTTCCGGATGGTTCGGAGGGGGCAACATTGACCTTCTTGGTAATCCAAAATTAGCATTGCTCACAGTTATTCTTATCATTGCATGGCAGTTTACACCATTCTACATGGTTTACTTTATGGCTGGTTATACAAACATCCCATATGATGTATTTGAAGCAGCAAGAATCGATGGTGCTACAAGAGGACAGTATTTCTGGAAGATTGCACTTCCACTTCTTATTCCGTCAATTAAGAGTGCAGCTATCCTTTCAATGGTTGGATCTCTGAAATACTTCGATCTGATCTATGTTATGACAGGTGGCGGTCCTGGTACTGCTACAGAGCTGATGGCAACCTATATGTACAAAGAATCATTCAAGAACTTTAACATGGGTTATGGCTCAGCCATTGCAGGAGGTATGTTTATCCTGATTACAATGGTATCTATGATTACTATGAAACTTATAAACGGAAAACAGGAGGATTAAGGGATGGACAGCTATAAGAAAAGTAGAAGAAAAAGCATCATAGCCTGGATCATTGCTTTTGTTCTTGCTATCGGTGCAGCAATTGTATCATTTACACCTTTTATATTCATGGTGCTGAACTCATTCAAAGAGAAATTTGAGATGCTTACCAAGGGTGTATTCCAGCTTCCTGATCAACTGAACTGGTCCAATTACACTGAGGTACTTACAGGAGGGTTTGCAAATTACTTCAAGAACAGTGTGATCGTTCTTGCAATCTCCCTGATCCTGCTGCTGTTTATTTCAGCATGCGCTTCTTATCCTCTGGCAAGATTTAAGTTTAAAATGGCACAGCCGATTTATGCGATTATTGTAGCCTGTATGTCTATTCCTGTACATATTACATTGATCCCTGTATTCAAAATGTCAAAGTCAACAGGACTTTATGATACAATCTGGTCACTGGTCGGACCGTATGTCGCATTCGCAGTTCCGATTTCCGTATTTATCCTGACCAGCTTTATGAAAGAGATTCCGAGAGAAATCGAAGAATCTGCTGAAATTGACGGATGTGGAAAGATTCAGATGTTCTTCTCCATGATCCTGCCGCTTTCCAAACCCGGAATGGCGACACTGGCAATTTACAATGGTGTAAATATGTGGAATGAATTCTCATTTGTAAATACACTGACACAGTCTGCCCAGAATCGTACCCTGCCGTTGGCAATCTGGGAATTTCAGGGACAGTATTCTATGAATACACCAATGATCATGGCGGTTCTTACATTAACACTTTTACCAATGGTTATCATGTTTATTATTTTCCAGGATAAACTGGTAAAAGGTATGACTGCAGGTGCTGTAAAGGGTTGATTCTTTCTGCGAAATCTGTTGTATCCATTTACCATTGAACATGGTATGATATTGGGGAGGTAAAATCCCCCCCTGATCATGTGGGTATATGTGAAATTATGTGACAGATGAGGAAAGACAACATGAACAAATGGAAAACAAAATTCAGCTACTGGAAATTTGATAAAAAAATACTTTTACTTGTGACCGTCAGTATTCTTATTGTAACTTTTTCTATAGCATCAATGAAAGAGCAGTCTGTAGAACTTCTGCAGATGCAGAATAATACAGTTGCGGAATCTTTTAAGGGATCAATGGATTCATATAAAGAAATCGTATTGGGTACGATCATGGATGATTCTGTGCAGAATTACTGCAGGCAGGTGCAGAAAAATGAGCTGAAGACAGCAGACATTGATGCAGTTTACAGCAAGCTGGAGAATCTGAATAATATGTATGAGAGTCTGAACTTTGCTGCCATTGTCAGTTCGGATTATAAAAGTTACTACTACAGAGGAAAGGGTTCTTTATCAGTTACGCAGTTTGAAGAAGTGTATCCCCAGGCATATGAGAGAAGCAAATATGCGCAGAAAGGAACGCTGAAAGTTTCCTATAATAACGATTATTATAACGATTATTATAAAGGGAACAGATATACATTGAGTCTGTATTATCCATTATATGATACCAGAAAAGTATCTGATGCAAGAGGGCTTCTGTGCATGAATTTCGATGATCCGGCAGTACAGAGGATGCTGGCTGTAGGAGATTCTTCAGCAGAAACAAGAGTAGTTGACACAGGTGGAATGATACTGCTTTCGAATGATAAAGAAGAGACAGGCCGTTACGTAAATTATATAGATGAGATGGAAAAAGGGATACAGATATTTACAAAGAATGGGAATATGTATGTATGCCAGAAGATTAAGAACTGGAATTATTATGTAGTCAGTTCGATTTCTTTTTATAAACTGATGGAATCAGGATTCCATATAATGGTTGTTGTGATTCTGGTTTTGATCATAGTGCTGATCATAGTAAGCATTATTATAAGAGCACTGGTCAGGAAAATGTATCAGCCCCTTAATAAGGTAGTATCTAAGATGGATTATGTTGCAACAGGTTCCCTGAGAACAAGAATCAATGTTGACAATATGGGCGAGGATTTTGCCAAGCTTGCAATTGGTTTTAACTCTATGATGGATGAAATCGAGGTGTTGATGGAACAGGTAAAACTGGAACAGCATCAGCTGGAGCAGATCCGTTTTAATGCCCTTCAGTCGCAGATCCAGCCACATTTTCTTTATAATACACTGGAATGTATCCACTGGCAGGCGATTGCCGAAGGAAATAAAGAGATTTCCACAATGGTAAAGGCGCTGGCGAAATATTACAGGATCTGTCTCAGCAAAGGGCATGATGTGATCACGATCAGAGAAGAAGTAGAGCACATCAGGAATTATATGATTATCCAGAACATGAGATACGACAACATTATCAGAAGTGAGATTGTTGTAGAATCTCAGGTGGAAGAAAGCCTGATACCGAAGCTGACCCTGCAGCCACTGGTAGAGAATTCCATTTATCATGGAATGAAAGTAAAAGAGGGAAAAACAGGTACACTTTATCTTACAGCATATAAAAATGAGGATGAAGTTATCATAAAGGTATCAGATACAGGCACAGGAATGAGTCAGGAACAGATAGATGAAATGAATGAACAGCTCTCCAGATACGAGGATTCCTTTGGATATGGAGTGCGAAATGTAAACAAGAGGATTGAACTTCTTTTTGGGGAGGGATATGGTCTTAATTACCAGAAGAATGATTCGGGTGGAGTAACTGTCGTGATCCATCTGCCATATCAGACAGAAATCAAAAAGAACACAGCAGGAGGCGAGTGGACGTGTGTATAGAGTACTGATTGTTGATGACGAAAAGATGATACGCATGGGGATGAAAAATGCAATAGACTGGAAGAAACTGGGAGTAGATGGCGTATTTACTGCTGCGTCAGGAAACGAGGCTTTGAAGATTCTTAAAGAAGAAAGTCCTGAAATTATGGTTACAGATATCCAGATGACAGAAATGACAGGACTGGAACTGATTAAAGCGGCCAGAGAATCAGTACCTGAACTGCGTGTGATCGTGCTTACAGGCTTTGATAATTTTGAGTATGCAAGAGAGAGCCTGCGGCTTCAGGTGCAGGATTTCTTCCTGAAACCGATTGATGAAGATGATCTTTTCAATGCGATAGAAAAGCAGATAAAAGAACTGAAAGAGCAGGAAAACAAAGAGCAGAATCAGGCCAGAGTGTGGCGCTCTCAAGGCTCTGTAGTGCAGATGAGACTGGAGCAGTGCATGAGAAATTTGGTGCATACAAAAGCAGATAAAGAGATGCAGTTGTATATTCTCCAGAAAGATTTTCAGTTTGATATTAAGCAGAAAATGAGCCTGATTCTTCTGGAACAGGGAATGTATACAGAACAGCAGAATGACGGAAAATTCCGTGCAATGACTGTTAAAAATGTCTGCATGAGCATGGTGGATTCCCAAAACAGAGGAATCACATTTGTAGATGATGACGGTACGATTGCGATTGTCTGTTTTGAAAAGGATGATGACGACAGCGTTCTGGAACAGATTGAAGAATTGTCGGATGTGCTGAAGGATGAATTTGAATATAAACCAAAGATTACGGTTGGAAGTGCTGTGCAAGGATTTGAAAATCTGGCAATTTCCTACAATGATGCCAGATATCTTCTGGAACATGAAAAAAAGAATATTCAGGACATTATACAGACGATGGGGGCTCAGAACAAGAAGAAAATCTTCTGGGAAATCTATGCAGAACTGCGAAATATCATGATTTCCAATATAGGAACTCCAGATTATGTACTAAAGGCATTTAATACCTTTACTAAGGCAACAGAATCCTATAATCTTTCCCCTTCTGCTGTGCGCAGATGTTGTTTCGAGATTGCCTCCACTCTGATTTTTTCCTACATGGAAGTATCGTGTGAGGTGGAAGAAGGAAAGTTGGATGCACTCTCCAAGAGTCTGTCATCAGCAGGAAAAGAAGAGGCCTGTGAGATTACGAGAATGTTTATTGAGCAGCTCATTGAAAATGATGAAGAGGATGTACATTATACCATTTCCAATGCCAGACACTATATAGATGAGCATCTTGCAGAGGATATTTCGGTTTCCAGCATTGCGGAAAGTCTCTATATCACACCGAATTATTTCTCCAGATTATTTAAGCGGATTACAGGTGAAGGATGTAATGAATACATTGTCAGAAAGAGGATTGAGAAGGCGAAGAGCCTTCTGGAAACTACCAGCATCAAGACTGGAAAGATTGCTATGATGGTAGGATACAGAGATACGAATTATTTCTCACTGGCATTTAAGAAACATACAGGAAAATCTCCGACGAAATACAGAGAAGAAATGCAGAATACATAATGCAGGAGTAGCGGGCTGTGCTGAGGCTTTGTTAATACCTGCTGAATAATTATCAAATTATATAAACAGGAGGATCTGAAATGAAAGATCACAGAAAAGAAAGAGCAGAAGCAAGAAAAAAAGCAGAAAAACTGGTATCACAGATGACGCTTCTGGAGAAGGCTTCCCAGTTAAAATACGATGCTGCTCCCGTGAAAAGACTGGGTGTTCCGGCATATAATTACTGGAATGAAGCACTGCATGGAGTAGCCAGAGCAGGTGTGGCAACCATGTTCCCGCAGGCAATTGCGATGGCTGCAGTATTTGACGATGAAGAGATGAAAAAAGTTGGCGATATCATTGCAACTGAGGGAAGAGCAAAATACAATGCATATTCTGCAAAAGAAGACAGAGATATTTACAAGGGTCTTACTTTCTGGTCCCCCAATGTAAACATTTTCAGAGATCCGAGATGGGGCAGAGGGCATGAAACCTATGGTGAGGATCCATATCTGACGTCCAGACTTGGCGTGAAATTCGTAGAAGGAATCCAGGGTGACGGACCTGTAATGAAAGCGGCAGCATGTGCAAAGCATTATGCAGTGCACAGCGGTCCGGAATCGCTCAGACATGAATTTGATGCACAGGCAAGCATGAAGGATATGTGGGAAACATATCTTCCGGCTTTTGAAGCGCTTGTAACAGAAGCGGATGTTGAGGCTGTAATGGGTGCTTATAACAGGACAAACGGAGAACCCTGCTGTGCACATAAATATCTTATGGAAGATGTCCTGAGAGGAAAATGGAAATTCGAAGGTCATTATACTTCTGACTGCTGGGCAATCCGTGACTTTCATGAACATCACATGGTAACTTCCACACCAAGACAGTCCGCTGCTATGGCATTAAATGCAGGATGTGACCTGAACTGTGGAAATACATATCTTCATATGATGGGAGCTTATCAGGATGGACTGGTAACAGAAGAGAAAATTACAGAATCCGCAGTAAGACTGCTGACAACCAGATATCTGCTGGGCCTGTTTGACGGAAGTGAATATGATAAGATACCGTATAGTGTGGTAGAGTGCAAAGAGCACATTGATGAAGCTCTTAAGATGGCAAGAAAGAGCTGCGTACTTCTGAAGAATGATGGAGTTCTTCCGATTGATAAAACAAAAGTAAATACTATTGGTGTCATCGGCCCGAATGCAAATAGCCGTGCAGCTCTTATTGGAAATTATCATGGAACATCTTCAGAATATATTACTGTTCTTGAAGGAATCCGTGAAGAAGCAGGTGATGATGTAAGGATCCTTTACTCTCAGGGATGTGATTTATATAAAGACAAAGTTGAAAATCTGGCATGGGATCAGGACAGAATTTCTGAGGCAGTAATTACAGCGGAAAACAGCGATGTAGTCATACTCTGCGTAGGTCTTGATGAGACTCTGGAGGGAGAAGAAGGAGATACCGGAAACAGTGATGCATCCGGGGACAAAGTTGATCTCCATCTTCCGAAAGTACAGGAAGAACTGATCGAGAAAGTAACAGCAGTAGGAAAACCTACCATCGTAGTTCTGATGGCAGGAAGTGCGATTGACCTGAATTATGCGCAGGATAACTGTAATGGAATCCTTCTTGCATGGTATCCGGGAGCAAGAGGCGGACGTGCAATAGCAGATCTTCTCTTCGGAAAAGAATCTCCATCAGGAAAACTTCCGATAACCTTCTATAAAGACCTGGAAGGAATGCCGGAATTCACAGATTACTCTATGAAAAACAGAACTTACCGTTATATGGAAAAAGAGGCACTTTATCCATTTGGATACGGACTTACATACAGTGATACCTGCGTAACAGAAGCAGAGGTTGTCGGTGAAGTATCAGCAGAGTCCGATATCATGTTAAAAGCAACTGTTAAGAACAATGGAACAGTAGATACAGATGAAGTTGTTCAGGTGTATATCAAAGACCTTGATTCTCCGCTTGCAGTTCGTAACTACAGTCTTTGCGGATTTAAGAGAGTATCTCTGAAAGCGGGAGAAGAGAAATCTGTAGAATTTACAATTTCTAATAAAGCAATGAATATAGTTGATGAAGATGGAAATCGTTACATCGCAGGAAAACATTTCCGTTTATTTGCAGGAGTATCCCAGCCGGATACAAGAAGTGCAGAACTGACAGGACATAAGCCTGCTGAGGTAGAAATTGCACTTTAACCGAACGGAGTAAGTATTCTGTTTCAATTGCGAAAAGTAACATAAAATAAAAACCATATTATATATGGACAGGAGGAACACAGACATGAAAAACAAAATTAAAAAAATATTACTTCTTGGAATGACAGCCATGTTTACTGCCGGTGCAGCAGGCACAGCAGTTATATCCTGTCCTGTATGGGCAGATGAAGCAGAACAAAACTCTGAGACTGCAGAAGAGCCAAAAGCAGAAGAACCTGCACCAGAAGCTCCAGCAGAAGAGACTCCAGTAGAGAAAGCAGAAGCAGAGGAAGCAAAATCTGAAAAGACTGAACCGAAAAAGGAAACTGACAAAAAGGCAGACGCTCCTAAGGGAAAGACTTCAACAGGAAATAGAAGAAGCAGATCCAGAAGAAAAAAGAACACCGATAATAACGATAACAAATAAGTCGGAATAATCGGCTCTGGATTATAAATCAGTAATCAGGCAGGAAAGGCCTTCAGCCTTTCCTGCGATAGTATCAATAATAACGTACATTTAGTACATACAAATATGCGCAATGGATGCATGTGGATACCGAGACAGACACATGCAATCCTGACAATAATGATTCGGTATTCGAACATTAGAATAAATAAGGGGATCACATGAACGATTACAATAACGTTTTAGTTGGATTTTCGGAGCTTATCAAAAATGAAGAATTTCGTCCCTATGAAGGGGATTTG
>OHLQ01000958.1_pt1 | contig 11266 bp, 11 predicted proteins | sample 1569081 | NCBI WGS metagenome assembly OHLQ01 (sample SAMEA3879585, study PRJEB24766) | human gut metagenome | biome: human-associated habitat; feature: feces | place: USA | collected 1985/1987 | reverse complement strand
TATTCCGCAGTAAGCTGGAATTTATCAGCATTTCCGATCTTCTCCGGGAAGTGATTGAGGAAACCGGATATGTCAAAGAGCTTGAAGCGGAAGGTACGGATGAGGCAGAAGCGAGGATCGAGAATATTGACGAGCTCTTAAGTAAAGTTGTGAGTTACGAGGAAAGCGAAGAACATCCGACACTGAGTGGCTTTTTAGAAGAAGTAGCACTGGTGGCAGACATTGACAGTCTGGAAGATGACAGTGATTATGTTGTATTAATGACTCTGCACAGCGCAAAAGGACTTGAATTCCCGAAAGTGTATTTAGCAGGTATGGAGGATGGTCTGTTTCCAAGTTATATGTCGATCACATCGGATGATTCGAGTGAGCAGTTAGAGGAAGAACGCCGTCTTGCCTATGTGGGTATCACCCGTGCCATGAAAGAGCTGACGATTACCTGTGCAAAGCAGAGAATGATTCGTGGGGAGACACAGTACAATAAAGTTTCCCGTTTTGTCAAAGAGATACCGCTGGAGCTTTTAGAAGGAAAAGCCCCCGTTGTTTCGCGAAAAGAATCAGATTCTTCGATTGAAAATACATGGAATGTGAAACCAAAGCGCATGACGATGAGACAGCAGCCTTCCGGACAGAGCATGCAGGCGCGTGCATTTGCCTCTGTTCATACGAAAGAAGAAAAGCTGCCGTATGATATTGCAGACCGTGTTTTACATACGCGGTTTGGAGAAGGAACGGTGGTTGCCATTGTTGAAGGTGGGAGAGATTATGAGGTTACAGTCCAGTTTGACACGGTGGGAATTAAAAAAATGTTTGCTTCTTTTGCAAAATTAAAAAAGTTATAAAATCGTTTAATTTATAAATTTTTTATAGGCGAAATGGGAAACATATGATATAATAAACATATGCAATAAGCAGTGCGGAATTATTTGTTTTCTGAACAAGTACTGCAATATGGGAATAATATGTATCATATGACTGTAAGATGTCACAGTCTGAAAATAGAAGGAGGGGAGCCCCATGAACAAGATGGATGATTTAAAAGATTTAGTTAACATTTCAAGATTAAATGAACTGCTGAACAAAAAAGAAGCAGAGGAAGAGAAGAAAGCTTCCAAAGTTGTCTGGGTATTCGCAATTATCGGAATCATTGCCGCAGTTGCAGCAGCAGTTTACGGAATCTATCGTTTCTTTGCACCGGACTATTTAGAGGATTTCGAAGACGACTTCGAGGATGATTTTGATGATGATTTCTTCGAGGACGAAGAAGATGACGACAAAGCAGAAGAGCCGGCAGAGGACAAAACAGAAGAGTAAGAAATATCTTTAAGGGGCTGCAGTGTTGCAGCCCTTTTTAAATTCATAGGAAAAGGGCAGATCGTAGAAGGAATCATTGAACGGGTGGATTTCCCGAATAAAGGAATTTTAAGAGCGGAAGATGGCACGCGTGTCATTGTAAAAAATGCGATCATGGGACAGAAAGTATCAGCGGCGGTCAATAAGGTCAGAAAAGGAAAATGTGAGGGACGCCTGCTCGAGGTGTTGGAAAAATCTGCACTGGAACTGCCGGAACCGGGATGTGTTCATTATGGTATCTGCGGCGGCTGTACATTCCAGAGCCTTCCGTATGAAGAACAGCTTTCCATGAAGGAGCAGCAGGTAAAAGATCTGATCGATGCGGTCATCACCGAGGAAAATAAGGGATATGAGTTTTTACCGATCAAGGCGAGCCCAAGACCGAAGGCATACCGCAATAAGATGGAGTTTTCATTTGGAGATGAATATAAGGACGGGCCGTTAGCACTTGGCATGCATAAAAGGGGCAGTTTTTATGATATCGTAAACGTAGGGGAGTGTCAGATCGTAGATGAAGATTTCCGCCGTGTGCTTAAGATCACATTGGAATATTTTAAGGAAAGACAGATCCCATTTTACCATAAACTCCGCCACACCGGATATCTGCGCCATTTTCTTGTGAGAAAGGCGGCAAAAACAGGAGAGATTTTAGTTGACCTGGTAACAACAACGCAGACGGACGGACTTGGTGCGGAAACCGAAAGCGTATTATTAGACGGATGGGTAAAGGCACTCTGTGAGGAAACATATGACGGTGTGTTAAAAGGAATCCTCCACACGAAAAATGACAGTGTTGCCGATACGATCAAAAATGAGGGGACAGATATTTTATTTGGACAGGACTTCTTCTATGAGGAGCTGCTCGACCTGAAATTCAAGATCACGCCGTTTTCCTTTTTCCAGACCAATTCCCTTGGCGCAGAAGTGCTTTATCAGACGGCGCGAGAATTTATCGGAGATGCGCTCGATGATGAGGCGAGCCAGACGGTATTTGACCTGTATTCCGGAACCGGAACGATCGCACAGATCTTATCTCCGGTTGCGAAGAAAGTGATCGGTGTGGAGATCGTGGAGGAAGCTGTTGTGGCTGCAAGGGAGAATGCAGCTTTAAACGGACTTACTAACTGCGAATTTATCGCGGGAGATGTATTAAAAGTGATCGATACGATCGGGGAAAAACCGGATTATATCGTACTTGATCCGCCAAGAGATGGAATCCATCCGAAAGCACTGGAGAAAATCATCCGCTATAATGTGCCGCAGATGGTCTATATTTCCTGTAAACCGACCAGCTTAGCAAGAGATCTTGAAGTGCTGCAGGCGAGAGGTTATCAGGTGAAGAAAGTGCAGTGCGTGGACATGTTTCCTGCGACGGGAAATATTGAGACGGTAGTATTATTGTCCAAACTCAAAGTCGACCATCATATCGAAATAGAACTTAAGATGGATGAGTTGGATTTAACGGCGGCGGAAAGTAAAGCAACCTACGATGAAATCAAAGCCTATGTTTTGAACAAGTACGGACTAAAAGTAAGCCAGCTTTATATCGCTCAGATAAAAAGAAAGTGTGGAATCATCGAAAGAAAAAATTATAACGTATCCAAAAAGGAAGATGCGAAAGTACCGCAGTGCCCGCCAGAGAAAGAGGCAGCGATTATGGACGCATTAAAGCATTTTCAAATGATTTGAAAAATTTTATAAATACGCCGTTTTCGGACGGCGCTCACTTCAAAAGGTGTTGCTTTCGGGCAGCGCCTTTTGTTTTGCCGGTCTGAGAGAAAAGGGGGTGAAAACATGGCCGAGCCGGGTGCATTGGATTACTTTTACGGAACGGAGGCAGAACAATATACCTTTTACCGGATTCCGAAGGTGTTGTTTACCGACCCCGGCTTCCGGCGTATAACAGCAGACGCGAAAATCCTGTACGGCTTGATGTTAGACCGCATGGGGCTGTCCATACGCAATGGCTGGCTGGACGAACAGGAGCGCGTGTTCATCTACTTCACATTGGAAGAAGCGATGGACGCGATGTGCTGCGGCCATAACAAGGCGGTGTCCCTGTTCACCGAGTTAGACAAGGTGGGCCTGATCGAGCGCAAGAAGCAGGGCCAGGGCCGCCCCACAAAAATCTACGTCAAGAACTTTATCCGGAAAGAGGAAGTCAAGACTTCCGAAAACCGGAAGTCTGCACTTCCCGAAACCGGAACTCTTGACTTCCGAAAATCGGACACAATCAATACTGATAAGAATAAGACTGATAGGAACGATACTGATCCATCTATCCATCCGGCGGCGCAGCCTTCGGAGGATAGACCGCCTACGGCGGCTGATACGATGGATACGATACGGGCCTATCGGGAGATTTTGAAGGAGAACATCGAGTATGACATTCTCCGGAAAAACCTGGGCTATGACTGCGACCTGCTGGATGAAATTCTGGACATTCTGGTAGACACGGTATGCAGCACCCGAAAAATGATCCGCATTGGAGGCGAGGACTACCCAAAGGAGGTTGTGAAAAGCAGGCTGCTGAAGCTGGACTCCGGCCACATCGAGTATGTGATCAGCAGCCTGCATGAGAATACGACGAAGGTGCGGAACATCCGCGCCTACCTGCTGACCTCCCTTTACAATGCGCCTACTACCATCAACAGTTACTACACCGCACTTGTCAATCACGATATGTACGGCAGCGGGTAACTGTTTTTTCATACTCAAACAAGGCTGGCGAGCCGGTCTTATCCGGCCCGCCCTTGGTTACCAATCTGCAAATGAACGGCACTGTGTCAAGAACGCGCACGGTGCGCGTTCATTTCATTCTTGACGCGGGGGCGTTTGTTTGCCACCCGGCACGAAGCCGGAGAAAGGAGCGACCCCATGAAGAAACCGTTTGCTTACATTTCTGCCGCCTGGAGCGGCCAGGAATTTACCGACACCGACCAGGCGGTGGTCTACTGCCGCAAGGTTTATCAGGCCGGGTTTACCCCGATCTGCCCTATCCTCTATCTGCCGCACTTCCTCAATGACTCCATCCCCGCCGAACACAAGGACGGGATTGACATGGCGCGGGAGCTGCTGCGGCGCAGCCATGTGTTGATTGTCTGCGGCGACGAGGTGGACGAAGCCGTAAAGAACGATATTGCTGTGGCGCAGCGGCTTGGTATTACGGCCACCACGCTGGACGGCATTTTGAAAATCCGGAGCCAGGGCCATGAAGAAGCCCGTTGATTTCTTTCACCGGCGACTGCGTTTCCTGCTGCACCGGCTGGTGGTGCCGCCTTAGTATTCTGCTTTCCATTTCCACCCTGCCGGAAAGGAGGATAGCCCATGCAGGAAGAATTGGAACAAAAATCTGTGGCGATCAGCATTAAAGCGGGAAAGCTGACCGCAAATCTCTTGAAGAAGGCCCTGGAAAAAGCCCTGGCAGAAATGACAAAAAGCCAGAAGAACTCGAAAATTTATAAGGGCAAGCAGAGTGTGAAGCACCTTGTCCGGCAGGGCGCAGGCGTTTCCAATATCGAGATCACAGATGGCAACATCAAGTCCTTTGAGCGTGTTGCCCGTAAATACGGCGTTGATTTCGCACTGAAAAAGGACACCACAAGCCAGCCTCCCCGCTATCTGGTCTTTTTCAAGTCACGGGACGCGGATGCGTTGACCGCTGCCTTTGCGGAATATTCCGGCAAGGTGGTAAAGCGCCAATCCCAGGAAAAGCCGTCGGTTCGCCGTCAGCTTACACAGCTTCAGGAGGTTGTCCGGAAAATGGCGCAGTCTCTCTCCCGCAACAAACAGCAGGAGGTGACGCGATGAAGAACCTGCCAAAAATCAATCCGGCAAAGGCACTCAAAGCCAGCCTTCCCTACCTGATTGCCGGTCTGCTCTGCACGAAGTTGGGTGAAGCCTACCGGCTGACTACCGGCGGCGATGTGATTGACCGGCTGCTGGCAGCCTTTACAAAGCTGGGGCTGGTATTTCAAAATCCGCTCCCCAGTTTTCATCCCTTTGACCTGCTGGTGGGCGCAGCGGCGGCTGTGCTGCTGCGTCTGGTGGTCTGGTCAAAAATAAAAAGCGCAAAGAAGTACCGGCACGGAGAAGAATACGGCACGGCCCGATGGGGCAACGAAAAAGATATAGCGCCGTTCATCAACTCCGATTTCTCCCAAAATATCCTGTTGACCGATACGGAGCGGTTGACCCTTGGGAAGATTGCCGACCCAGAAAAACGGAATGTCAACCTCAACGTCCTGGTGATCGGAGGCAGCGGCAGCGGAAAAACCCGCTATCACATCAAGCCCAATCTGCTTCAGATGAACGCCTCCTATGTCTGCTCCGATCCGAAAGGGACTGTCGTGGAGGAGGTAGGCCGTGCGCTGGTGCAGCAAGGTCACTATAAGCTGAAAATCCTGAACACCATCGACTTTGGCTGCTCGATGCACTATAATCCCTTCCACTACCTTCACAGTGAAACCGACATTCTCTCTTTGGTGACGGTTATCATGGAGAACACGCAGAGCAAGGAAAGCAAGGGCGGGGATGACTTCTGGAGCAAGGCCGAGGCCCTGTTGTATCAGGCGCTAATCGCCTACATCTACTATGAAGCCCCGGAAGAAGAAAAGAACATGACCACTCTGCTGGATATGCTCAATGCCTGCGAATGCCGGGAGGACGATGAAAACTTTAAGTCGGCGGTGGATCTGCTGTTTGAACAGTTGGAGCAGCGCGACGCAAACCACTTTGCAGTCCGTCAATATAAGAAATTTAAGATGGCTGCGGGCAAAACTCTAAAATCGATCCTGATTTCCTGCGGTGCAAGGCTGGCCCCCTTTGATATTCAGGCAGTACGGGAAATGATGGAGTACGATGAATTGGAACTGGAAAAGCTGGGGGAGGAAAAAATCGCCCTGTTTGCGGTGGTGTCCGACAGTGATCCCACGTTCAATTTCATCTCAGCGATGATGTACTCTCAGATGTTCAACGTCCTTTGTAACCGTGCGCTGACCGTCTATCATGGGCGGCTGCCGGTTCATGTGACCTGCCTGTTTGACGAGTTTGCCAATCAGAAAATTCCCAACTGGGAGCATTTGGTCAGCGTTATCCGTTCCCGGAATATCTCGGCGCATATCGTCCTCCAGACGTACAGCCAACTTAAAGGAATGTACCGGGACAATGCGGAAACCATTGCGGGCTGCTGCTCGTCGCTTTTGTTTCTTGGCGGCAAGGAGGAAAGCAGCCTAAAGATGGTGGCTACTATGCTTGGCAAGGAAACCATTGACACCTATAACACCAGCGACACGCGGGGGACTTCCCGCAGCTATGGCCTAAATTATCAAAAATTGGGAAAGGAATTAAAAAGCGTGGATGAACTGGCGGTTATGCCCTCCAGCCGCTGCATTTTGCAGGTGCAGGGCGTCCGGCCGTTCTATTCGCGCAAGTATGACCTGACCCGCCACCCGATGTATCGGTACACCGCCGATGCCAACCCGAAGTACACCCTGGATGTGAAGGGGTACTTAGCCCACCGGCTGAAAGTAAAGCCGGAGGATGAATTTGAGGTCTATGACCTGGGAGAAGCCGACTCGATTTCTGCGGCTTAACCGCCCACACCGTTTGCAGCGTATTTTTTCAAACGGTGTGGGCCTTTTTTGTTTCTATCAATCTATTTTCACACTACAAGGAGGTTCCTATGGAATTCTTTACTACTGCTGTTTCTTCTCTGTCTACCGTCGTGACTGCCATTGGTGCCGGTGTCGGCGTGTGGGGCGTTATCAACCTTATGGAAGGTTACGGAGGGGATAATCCTGCCTCCAAAAGCCAGGGGGTCAAGCAACTGATGGCCGGAGGAGGGGTCATTCTCCTGGGCCTGAAGGTGGTTCCCCTGCTGTCTGGCCTGCTCGGTTAATGTATGGGTAACGGCCTATGGATTTTATCATCGACGCGATAACAGAATGGATTAAGGATTTCCTGATCGAAGCCATCACGGGAAACCTGTCGAATATGTTTGGTGATGTAAATACAAAGGTCGCTACTATCGCAGGGGAAGTTGGAAAGACGCCGGAGCAATGGAACTCCGGCGTCTTCTCTATGATTCACAGCCTGTCCGAGTCTGTAATCGTCCCCATCGCGGGCCTTGTGATTGCCGCAGTCCTGTCCTATGAACTGATCCGTATGGTCATAGACCGGAACAATATGCACGACTTTGATACGTTCATCTTTTTCAAATGGATCATCAAGGCCGGGATTGCGGCCTACGTCGTCAGCCATACATTCGACTTTATCATCGCCATCTTTGAGGTGGCACAGACAATGGTGCAGCAAAGCGCCGGGGTCATTGACGCAAACGCCAGCATAGATATTTCGTCAGCCTTGGCGTCAATCACCACCGAACTGGAGGCAAAGGGCCTGGGCGAACTCTTTGCCCTGATGCTGGAAACCTGGGTAGTCAGCTTCGCCATGACGGTGATGGGTGCGCTCATTACCATCATCCTCTACGGCAGAATGATTGAAATATATATCTATGCCAGCGTAGGGCCGCTGCCTTTTGCCACCTTTGCCAACCATGAGTGGGGAAATATTGGCACCAACTACATCCGGGGCCTGGTTGCCCTGGGACTGCAAGGCTTCTTAATCATGGTCATCACCGGGATTTATGCGATTCTGGTCAAAAGCCTGTCTCTGTCCGGCGGCGACCTGCACGGAGCTATCTGGACTTGCGTTGCCTATACCGTCCTGCTCTGTTTCAGCCTGTTCAAATCAGGCAGCGTAGCAAAAAGTATTCTGAACGCCCATTAAAGGAGGTGGACGAGTGAATGAACCTGGAAAATATTCTGTAATCTATGCCGATCCACCCTGGCATTACCGGGTGTGGAGCAAAAAGGGCGCGGGCCGGTCTGCGGAAAGCCATTATTCCACCATGTCTTTGGAGGATATAAAGGCGCTGCCGGTTCAGCTTTTGGCAGCAAAGGACTGTGCCCTGTTCCTTTGGGTGACGTTTCCCCTGCTGAAAGAGGCGTGGCCGGTGCTGGATGCCTGGGGATTTTCCTATAAATCCGTCGCTTTCGTTTGGGTGAAGCAAAACCGGAAAGCGCCCACCCTGTTCACCGGCATGGGTTACTGGACGCGGGCAAACGCCGAGATCTGTTTGCTTGCAACCAGAGGGCACCCGAAACGTGCCAATGCCGGGGTACATCAGGTGATTTTGTCCCACATCGAGGAACACAGCAAGAAACCGGAGGAAGCCCGCAGCCGCATCGTCCGGCTGATGGGCGACGTTCCCAGGATTGAGCTTTTCGCCCGCAGCCGTGCGCCGGGATGGGATGTATGGGGAAATGAGGCCGCAGGCTCCATTCAGGGGTGGCCGCCATGCTGACATTGATCCCCCTGACACTGGCGCAGGCAAATGAATTTGTGGAAAAGCACCACCGGCACCATCGGCGTGTCCAGGGATATAAGTTCTCTATCGGCTGTGAAAGCTGCGGGGAATTGGTAGGCGTGGTGATTGCCGGAAGGCCCGTCAGCCGGTATCTGGATGACGGTTTTACATTGGAAGTGACACGCCTTTGTACGCTCGGAGGCCGGAACGTGTGCAGCTTTCTTTATGCTGCCGCCGCCCGTGCAGCAAAGGCGATGGGATACCGGAAAATCATTACCTACACATTGGATACGGAAAACGGAGCCAGTATCCGGGCAGCGGGCTGGACTTGTGCCGGTCTTGCCGGTGGAAAGCACTGGACAGGGGCGCGCAGGCCCAAAGTCCTCCAGGCTCCGGAACAGATGAAATACCGCTATGAAAAAATATTACGGGAGGTGAGTTGATTGGCCCATGTGAACATCACAAAGGACTTGACCGAGGTGAAAAGCAAGGTTGTGTTCGGCCTGACGAAACGGCAGCTCATCTTTTTTGTGCTGGCCGCGCTGGTAGCCGTGCCAATCTACTTTTTGACCCGGAAAAGTCTGGGCAACGATATTGCTCTGGTTCTTCTGATTACCACGGCCCTGCCATTCTTCTTTTTCGCACTCTACGAAAAGAACGGGCAGCCGCCGGAAAAGATGCTGAAAAACTATATCCGCGTCCGGTTCCTGATTTGCCGCCCTGGAGCGGCAAGCCTATTTTGACGAGGAGGTGAAACAGCTTGTTTCCACTACTGAAAAGACGGGAAAGAAAACGGGCCGTGGGCTGGGGCGACGAGTTGATCATCCGTCCGGACACGCCGTTAAGTGCCGCACAGAAAAAGCAGCTCGCAAAGGCAATCCGACGGGCAAAGCGCGACGGTAAGATTGCCGCCACTGCCCAGCAGACTATTCCCTATGAGGAAATGTATGAGAATGGGGTATGCAGCCTGGGGAACCGCCTTTACAGCAAAAGCATTGCGTTTGAGGATCGCAGCTATGCCGAAGCGTCCGACGATGATAAGGCGGTCATCTTTGAACTGTACTGCCGACTGGTCAACTATTTCGGCCCCACGGTGGCCTTTCAGCTTTCCGTGGTCTGCTATTATCCGGATATGGCGGAGTATCGGAAAATCCTGCGTATCCCACCCACCGGCGACAGCTTTGACCCTATCCGTAAGGAATTTTCCGATATGCTGCTCACGAAAGCCAGCCTGTGCAAGACGGAACGTAGCCTGTGCCTGACCTTCACAGTGGAGGCCGAGGACGTAAAGCAGGCCGCGTCCCGCCTGGAACAGATTCAGGCCGATGTGCTGGAACGGTTCAAAGGCATTGGAACCCAGGCCCACGGGATGGACGGCTATGAACGGCTTTTGCTGCTGCATCACTGTCTGCACCTGGATGAGCCGCAGAAATTCAAATTCAACTGGGACTCGCTGGTGGGAACCGGCCTTTCCAGCAAAGACTATATTGCGCCCAGCTCCTTCTTGTTTAAGGAGGGCCGGTATTTCCGCGTTGGCCCGTCGGTCGGCGCGGTTTCCTTTTTGCAGATCCAGGCCACGAAGCTGTATGACACGCTGCTGAACGCGCTCCTGAATATCGAAAGCAGCCAGATCGTCAGCATCCACGCAAAGGCGCTTGACCAGGGCGCTGCGCTGAAAACCGTGAAACGGAAACTGAGCGATTTGGACAAGGCAAAAATCGACGAACAGAAACGGGCGGTGCGCTCCGGCTTCGACATGGACATTCTCCCCCCTGACCTTGTGACCTTCGGGAAGGAGGCGGAAAAGCTACTGGAGGATTTGCAGAACCACGATGAAAAGATGTTTATGGTCACAATCCTTCTGGTGCATACCGCGCCAACCAAACAGAAGCTGGAAAACATCATCTATTCGGTGAACGGCATCGCCAACGCCAACAACTGCAACCTGATCCGGCTGGACTATCAGCAGGAACAGGGTTTTGTATCGGCCCTGCCCCTGGGTGTGAACCAGGTGGAGATCCAGCGTGGCCTTACCACCAGCGGGACGGCAATCTTTTTGCCGTTCCGCTCCTGTGAGGTGTTCCAGCCGGGCGGCCTTTACTACGGTGTCAATACGCAGACGAAGCACATCATCCTGGCAGACCGGAAAACCCTCAAATGCCCCAACGGGATCGTGCTGGGCACACCGGGCAGCGGAAAATCCTTCTTTGCAAAGCGCGAGATGGCCAATGCCTTTTTTGCCACCAATGACCACATTCTGATTTTAGACCCGGAAAATGAATATACCGCCCTGACGGAGCAGCTTCACGGCCAAACGATCTACCTGGCTCCGGATAGCCACAGCTATTTGAACCCGATGGATCTGGACTTGTCCACCGATGTGGGCGAGTCGCCCATGCTCATGCAGGCGGATTTCCTGCTGTCACAGTGCGAGCTGATGATGGCCTCCTATGGCAATCCGCTTATGCCCATTGAAAAATCCCTGATTGACCGCTGTATCAGTCTGGTTTACCGGGATTACCTAAAGAACCCCAGGCCGGAGAA
>OHLQ01000944.1_pt1 | contig 11453 bp, 9 predicted proteins | sample 1569081 | NCBI WGS metagenome assembly OHLQ01 (sample SAMEA3879585, study PRJEB24766) | human gut metagenome | biome: human-associated habitat; feature: feces | place: USA | collected 1985/1987 | reverse complement strand
AAAGCGGGCTTATTTAGTGCTCGCTGACGGCACAGTGTTCCATGGCTATTCCATGGGCGCGGCAGGCGAGACAGTGGGCGAGGTGGTTTTTAACACCTGCACCGCCTCCTATCAGTCGCTTCTCAGTGACCCGACCTATTATGGCCAGATCGTCGCGCAAACCTACCCTTTGGTTGGAAACCGGGGCGTGGAAGAGGAAAATGCCGCCTCCAATATTATGGCAAACGGATACATCGCGCGCGAATGGTACGATACGCCCTGCACAGGGGACGGAAGCCTTACGCTTGATGAATATTTGCGCAGGCGCAATATTGTGGGAATTTGTGGGATCGACACGCGCAGGCTGACCCGCGCTTTGAGGGATAAGGGCTATTTCAACGGCGCGATTACGGATTCCCTCCAAGATTTTGATGCGCTTTTGCGCCGGATCAAGGCATATACCATCTCCGGCGCGGTAGAGGCTGTTACGATCCGGGAGCCGGAAAAGATCCCGGCGGAAAATCCGCTTTACCGAGTCACGGTGATAGACTGTGGATTCCCCCGCTATGTGCTCAAAGCACTCACGCGCAGGGGATGCGAACTCACGTTGGTGCCGGCCTTTACAGGGGCGCAGGAAATCCTTGCCGGCAAGCCGGATGGCGTTATTTTTTCAGACGGCCCTGGCGACCCGGATGACGCGCCCTGCCTGATTGATTGTGCCAAGGCGCTGCTGGAATCGAAAATACCACTTTTTGGTGTTGGTCTGGGCCATCAGGTGATGGCGCTTGCCGCCGGATGTACAGTGGTAAAAATGCCAAAAGGCCATCGCGGTTCCAATCAGCCGGTGCGGATTTTGGACACAGGCCGTATCATGGTCACCACGCAGAATCACGGCTATTCTGTTGCGGCGCAGAGCATTCCACACGGCATGGCAGAGATGACAATGGCCAATGTAAACGACGGAGCGGTTGAGGGCATCGCCTATTGCAACGCGCCTGCTTTTTCGGTGGAATTTACGCCATCCGATGGAAGCGGCAGGCAGGATACCGCATGGATTTATGATGCATTTATTGACCGGATGAAAGGAGCGCGCCGCAATGAAGCAGCCAGAGATTAAGAAAGTATTGGTGATCGGTTCCGGTCCGGCAGTGATCGGCCGTTCGGCAGAGTTTGATTATGCCGGGACGCAGGCGCTTCGCACTTTAAAGGAAGAAGGGCTTAAAACAATCCTGATCAATTCCAATCCTTCCACCGTGATGACGGATAAAGGCCTGGCGGATCAGATTTACTTGGAGCCCTTAAATATCGATATCATCAAACGAATCATAGAAAAGGAAAAACCGGATAGCATCCTTCCGACAGTTGGCGGAAATTTGGCTCTGGAGCTGGGCCTTGGCCTCTCCATGAACGGCTTTTTAGAGGAGCATCAGGTGCGTCTACTGGGCGTCAGCCCCGAGATCATCCATAGCGTACAGGACAGGCAGTCCTTTGTGGAGGCTTTGAGGAAGGCTGGCGTCCCCGGCGTGGCATCGAAGGTAGTCGGCACCGTGCAGGATGCCGCCGCTTTTGCAAAGGAAGCAGGCTATCCAGTCCGGGTTCGCCCGGCCTATACGCTCGGCGGAAGCACGGCTGACCTCTGCCCGGATGAAGCGACGCTGTTGGAAATGGCGGATAAAGAGCTGCACACCTCCCTGATTCGTCAGGTCTTGGTGGAAAAATGCATTTCCGGGTGGAAAGAAATCGAGTTTGAAGTGATGCGTGACCGGATGGGTAACTGCATCAGCGTTTGCAGCATGGAAAACCTAGACCCTGCCGGAATCCACGCGGGCGATAGCATCATCGTCGCGCCCGCGCAGACCTTGACGGACAATGAAGCGGAAATGCTGCGTGCTTGTGCGCTTGAGTTGGTCGATTCCCTTGGCATTGAAGGCAATTGCAGCGTGCGCTTTGCCGTGCGTCCAGATGGCGGGGAATATGCCGTGCTGGAGGCCGATCCATGCATTAGCCGCACATCCGCCCTTGTTTCTAAGGCAACGGGCTATCCTGTTGCACAGGTGGCCGCCCAAATCGCGCTCGGCTATACGCTGGATGAGATCCCGAACCCTGTCACAGGCTGCACCACTGCCTGCTGTGAGCCGGCAATCGATTATTGTGTTGTGAAATTCCCGAAGTGGTCGTTTGATCGTTTTGATGAGGCGGAGCGCCGTCTGGACGGCTCTATGAAGGCTACCGGCGAAATCATGGCAATTGGCACGAGCTTTGAGCTAGCGTTTATGAAGGCTATCCGTTCTCTCAACATGCAGCTCGATACGCCGCGCCTGCCCAAGCTTGCAGCCCTCTCTGAAGAAGAAATCCTGAAGGTAATCGAGCGCTCGAATAATGAGCGAATTTTTGCCGTTTATGCGGCGGTTGCGCGAGGTGTTCCCTTTGATGCGATCTATCGCCTCACGTCAATTGATCCCTGGTTTCTGTCAAAAATGAAGAATACCTCCGATATGGAGGCGGAACTAGCGGCCGGTGCGGATGATGAGGCCATTTTGCGCGCAAAAAATATGGGCTTTCTCGATTGCACGATTGAGCGCCTTACCGGCGAGAAGCTGGTGCATCCCGCCCATTCCACTTATAAGATGGTGGATACCTGCGCAGCGGAATTCGATGCCGAGCGCCCTTATTTCTATTCTGCTTGGGATGATGATAATGAAGCGCTCTTTACGAAGGGCGGCCGCGTTTCCGCTGATCGAAAAAAAGTGCTGGTTCTTGGAGCAGGTCCGGTTACGATCGGCTACGGAATCGAGCAGGATTACTGTGCAGTCCATTGCGTGGAAACGCTGCGCAAGCAAGGCTGCGAAGCGGTGATCGCCAACAATAACCCTGATGCCGTGTCAACGGATTTTCAAACGTCTGATCGGCTTTATTTCGACCCAGTCACCTCAGAGGATGTTTCTAACATCCTCGCCACAGAGAGGCCATGGGGCGCAGTGTTGCAATTTGGCGGAACCAATGCCGTGCAGATGACTGAGATGATGAAGGCCGCGGGCGTTTGCGTGCTCGGTGCTCAGCAGGCGCAGGCACAGCAGCTCAGCGATCGCCATGCGTTTGACCGCTTGCTGGGTGAATTGGGCATTCCGCATCCGGCGTTCTGCATGACGGCGGCGGGCAATGCCGATGAAACGGCGCGTGAGCTTGGTTTTCCTGTGCGGCTGACGGCGGGAGAGCACAGTGTGATCGCTTATACCGGCACGGATCTTTCCCTGTTCATCGAGCAGGAGGGCTTAACGAAGAACGCGCCGATCATGCTTCAAAAATATTATATCGGCACGGGCATGGAGCTGAATGTTGTAACGGATGGCGAGGACTATCTCATCCCCGGAATTGCAGAGCAGATTGAGCGAGCCGGAATTCATACTGCGGATTCGATCTCCGTATGCCCCACGCAAAAGATTCCGGAAAAGGAAAAACAGCGTGCGGTCGAATATGCTGGCAAGCTTGCACTCGCGCTGCGCACGCCTTGCCTTGTCAACATCCGTTTTATCTATTACGATCATGAAATTTATCTATTTCATGCCAGCGTAACGCAGAGCCACAGCGTTCCTTTCCTGACGAAAGCAACGGGGATTTCCGCGGCGGCTGTTGCCACGCGCTGCATGCTGGGCGAGAAGCTGGCGGATATGGAATATGGCACTGGGCTCGTCGAACCTTCTGAATACTGTGCTGTGCGTGTGCCCGTTTTCAGCTTTGGCCAAATTGGCGGGTTGGATACGCAGCTCGGCCTGGAGATGAAATCCACGGGCGAGGCTTTCGGTATCGCGCACACCTTTGAAGATGCGCTGCTCAAAGGCTTGGCGGCTTCCGGGATGCGTTTAAAACGCAAAGGCGGCGTGTTCCTTTCCGTGCGGGATTCTGATAAGCAGGAGGCAATTAGTCTAGCAGACCGCTTCTCACAACTCGGTTTCGATTTGTATGCAACGGCGGGCACCTGTAAAATGCTGAATGAGAACTTCATTGCGGCAAATGCAGTGCGCAAGATCCATGAGGGATCCCCCAATACAATGGATTTATTGGAAAGCAATAAAATTGTTTATGTTGTTTCCACATCGCAAAAGGGCCGCCAGTCAATCATGGATGATATCCGTATCCGCCGCAGGGCATTGGAGCGTCAAATTCCGACCTTTACCTCTCTGGATACGGCTTTTGCGCTGACGCGCTGCCTCTCCAATAAACGCACGTTGGAGGATATTGAGCTGATTGATCTCGCCTGAGCCCCTTCGCTACAGTTTTCCGAGAAAAGGATGATGAAATAGATGGGATACTTACAGATAGAAGGGCGGATTGCCTCGATCCGCCGTCTAAGCAAGGCGGCCTTTGATATCCTGCTCTTTGCGCCGGAACTTGCTGAGTCGGCCGTGCCGGGCCAATTCCTCCACATCCGCTGCGGCGAACAGCCGTTGCGTAGGCCAATTTCCATTTGTGAGATTGACCGCAATATTGGTGCTCTGCGCATCGTTTTTGAGGTGCGTGGAAAGGGGACTGCCTGGCTTTCTGAACGGCAGATGGGCGACGCTGTCGATTTGTTGGGGCCTTTGGGCAACGGGTTTTCCCTGCCGGAGAGTGGGGAGGGGATTATTCTCATAGGCGGAGGCATTGGAACGCCTCCGCTGCTAAGCGTCGCGCAGACATTGCCGGGGCAAACCGAGGCGATTCTCGGCTTTCGGAATGCAGATGCCTGCATCCTGGCCCGTGATTTTGCACTGGCCTGTGCCAATGTGCAAATCGCAACGGATGATGGGTCGCTCGGCTTTCATGGGCTTGTGACAGATCTGCTCAGAGATCGGATTGCGGTGAAGGAAAAGCCTTGTACGGGTATTCTTGCCTGCGGCCCCACGCCAATGCTGAAAGCAATTGCGGCCCTTGCGCAGGAGCATCAGATCCCCTGCCAGGTGTCCCTGGAGGAACGCATGGGCTGCGGCGTTGGCGCGTGCCTTGTTTGTGCCTGTAAAACTAATGAGGCGGATGGAGAGCATTATCGTCATGTCTGTAAGGACGGCCCAGTATTTGATGCAAGAGAGGTGGTGTGGTAATGGCGGATTTATGTGTGAAGATTGCAGGCGTAGCGCTCAAAAATCCGGTGATTACCGCCTCTGGAACTTTCGGTTTCGGCCGGGAGTATAACGCCCTTTACCCCCTTTCCCGTCTGGGGGGCATCTCCTGTAAGGGAACAACGCTCCACGAGCGGCTGGGAAATCCTCCTCCACGCATTGCGGAAACGCCATCCGGCATCCTCAACAGCGTTGGCCTGCAAAATCCGGGGGTGGATGCGTTTATTCGTGAAGATCTGCCTTGGCTGAAGGAACAGGGCACGGTTGTCATCGCCAATTTGGCGGGCAGTGCTATTTCTGATTACTGCCAGGCCGCCGAAAAGCTCGATGAAACGGCTGTTGATATGATTGAATTGAACATTTCCTGCCCAAACGTCAAACAGGGCGGCGCTTCGTTCGGAACTGCCTGCGCCTCTGCACAAGAGATCACTGCCGCGGTTCGTAAGGTAACGCGCAAGCCTTTGATTGTGAAGCTTACGCCGAATGTGACCAGCATCTCTGACATTGCCGCTGCGGTAGAGGAGGCGGGGGCGGATGCGGTTTCGCTCATCAATACACTCACCGGCATGCGAATTAATATCGAAACCCGTCGCCCTGTTCTGAGAAATAATACAGGCGGCATGTCCGGCCCGGCAGTTTTTCCTGTGGCGGTGCGCATGGTATGGGAAACGGCCCGGCGCGTAAAAATCCCTGTCATCGGGATGGGCGGGATCGCTTCCTGGGAGGATGCGGTTGAAATGATGCTTGCGGGCGCGTCAGCCATTCAGGTCGGCACCGCAATGTTTGCGGATGCGTATGCGCCGCTGAAAATGATCGAAGGCATAGAGCGGTATCTGGAGGAGCATCAGATCCAATCGGTCACAGAACTAACGGGGAAGGTCGAAGTATGGTAGACACAGAGCACGTGAAGTTGATTATTGTGCGGCACTGCGAGGCGATGGGAAATCATCACCGTGTGTTTCAGGGCAGCACAGATTGTGATATTACGGAAAATGGTGCCCGTCAGTTGGATGCTCTTGCAGAGCGGATGCTTGAATTCCCCTTTCAGGCGGCTTATTCTAGCCCGCTTCAGCGCGCCTTGAAAACAGCACAGGCCGCAAACCGCCATTATGGGCTGGAAATTAAACTGGATGCCCGGCTGGCCGAAATCCACGGAGGATGCTGGGAAGGGAAGAGGTGGGGTGATTTTCCGGCGCTTTATCCGCAGGAAAGTTATCTCTGGAATCAGGAGCCGTGGAAATTCCATCCTGATGGCGGAGAGAGCATGGCCGAAGTTTACAGCCGTATCTGGGAGGCGGCCACGGAGATTGCCGCGCGCCATTTTGGGCAGTCTGTATTGATTGCGTCCCATGGCTGTGCGATCCGGAACCTGCTGTGCCATGCGCACGGGTGGCCCATTGAACGCCTCAACGATGTGGATTGGTGCGATAACACGGCGATCAGCGTGATTGTATTTGACCGTTCCATGCAGCCGGAGATTTTGTTGGAAAACGACAGCTCGCATCTGGCAGAGCATCTTTCCACCTTTGCAAAGCAAAGCTGGTGGCGAAAGGAAAACCGGGCTGCGATGCAATTCGAGTAAAGAGGTGCTGCAAAATGGTGATTCTTTCTGTTGATTATGGAGATGCACGCACTGGGATTGCAGTATGTGATAAGTTGGAGCTATTGGCTTCCCCCGCGGCTGTTTTGGCGGAGACTTATGCGCCAAAGTTAGCCCGGATGATTGCCGAAGAGGCAAAAAAGCACGGCGCACAGGAAATTGTGCTCGGCCTGCCGCGGAATATGGATGGAAGCGAAGGCTTCCGCGCGCAAAAATGCCGTGCGTTTGCCTTGCAATTGGAAGAAGCATGCGGTATTCCCGTTAGGCTTTGGGATGAACGATTAACTACGGTGCGTGCGCATCAGGCGCTGAATCAGACTAATACGCGTGGGCAAAAACGTAAAGCCGTGGTAGATGCGGTGTCGGCTGTTATGATTTTACAGGATTATATTGACTATCGAAAGACGCACGCTGCAACAGACTAATGCAGCGTGCATTTTAGGATTCCTTTTCTTTTTTCGGTTTGCCAAACAGTTCAATCAACCCTACGATCAGTAGAAAGCCGCCAAATAGTTTTCCTAGCCATTCGCCTTTGATCATTCCGGCCAGCCAGGTGCCCAGGCCGACTCCTGCCAGCCCGCCTAGTGCCATGGGAATGACGCTTTTCCAGTGGATCAGTTTCTTTTTCCAGTTCATCAGGATAGATACGAGCGCGCAGGGCAAGAAAAATAGCAGGTTGATCCCTTGTGCCCGCAGTTGAGGCACATGCATGCCGAGTGTGAGGTAAAGCACCAGCACGCCGCCCCCGCCTAGCCCCAGCGCCCCGGCTACGGCTGAGAAAAGCCCGGCGATTTGATCGATCCAGTTCATTTCATCACCATCCTGATACCAGCCCAAAGCATAAAGATTCCGAAAATCCGGCGCAGCCATTTTGCAGGAATGCGCGGGAGAAGCAGAGAGCCGGCAATAGCTCCGATCACCGCTACCGGAAAGTATGGAACCGCCTGCATGAGCGCTACTTTTCCGGATGTGACATAGAGGACCGAGCTAAGCAGGGAAAGCGGAAAGATAACGGCGATCGAACTCGCGTGCGCCTGCGTTTGGGTCAGATTCGATTTTTGTAAAAGCGGGACGGCCAGCATGCCTCCGCCAGCGCCCAAAAGGCTATTGACAATGCCGACAAAAAAACCGCCGAGCGCGGTGAGCCAACGATTCATTTTGGAACAGAGCCTCCGTTTCAATAGGCCGATGAGTGGAGAAACGGCAATTTGATCTGCGTGACAAAAAATGTTGCCTTCTCGCATGGCCCAATAGGAAAAACTTGTTTGCCAATTTTGATTTGAATAATAGTAGTGTGCCAAATGGGCCAACAAATATTTTATATGAGCTTTCTTTTAATAAAAAAACAGATAACCGCTCTGGCTGAAAAAAATCAGCTCAAGGCGGTTAATCTGTTTCTATTCAAAAAATTACGCGGTTTGTCATCAAGAAGGGATTTTCTGAGGCTCCAGGCCAGGATATAAAATTTTGTGGATATAGCTGATGGTTTGATCCCAGTCAAGCAGCAGGACTTCCATACCGTCTACATTGACAAGCTTGGGATAGGTATGTGGTATCGTATCCTGCGTGATATTCCATTTGAGATAGCGCATTGCATTGGTTGCCTGTGAAACGATCGTGGATTTGCTCATATCTGTCTTTACAAGCGGCAAAATTTCATTCAGCAGCTCCAACCCTTCGCTGATTCCCATGGATTTTGCCTTGCCGATGATCACATTCAAAACGTTACGCTGGCGCTGCGTCCTGTTACGGTCGGAATCGATGCTGCGCAGGCGGACATATTTGAGCGTGGTGGCTCCGTCCATATGATAGGTTCCGGCGCCTGTGGGAACCTCTAGCCCTGCGGCGGCAAAATCCTCTGCCAAAGCCTTCGCTTCAGCATCGGTCAGTTTCATATCAATTCCACCCAAAATATCGACAATTTTTTGGAAGGCGCTAAAATCAACGCTGATATAATGATCGATATGGATTTTATAGTTCGATTCGATCGTATCAATCAACAATTGAGGACCGCCATAGGAATAGGCGGCATTCAGCCTTGCATTGCCATGCCCCGGAATACTGACGTAAGCCGCGCGCAGCAGGGAGACCATTTTAATCTGCTGGCTCCGTTTATTGACAGAAATCAAGATCATGGAATCAGAGCGCGAATAGTACTGGGGATTGCGCGTGTCACTTCCGACTAGCAGGAGGTTGAAAACGTCTTTGTGATACCACACAGTGCCGCTTTTGATATTTTTTGCGATCGCTTCATCCGCATTATCGAAATCCTGTTGATATTTCTTAGGGGTTTTTTTCTTAAGCTCGCTTTCTTCCTTCTTGACTTCCGGGTCTACTTGCAGCGTAGTGCGTTCGCTCGGGTCTGCCGGATCGATATCAATTTTATCCAAATATCGGTTGCCGACGACCACGCCGATGATAACAAGCAACAAAAGCACGAGGACGATGGAGATCACTGCAATCATTGCCTTGCTGGGCTTTTTGTTGGGCCCCGCGGGGCCTTTTTTTCCATCATGCATTGAAATACACCTCAACATCCGTTTGTTTCGTTTTCAAAAGGAATTTGTCATAATCAATCAGGCGAAGGGAAAAGGTAAGAGGAAGACTATCCTTTGAAAACGTTTCTCAAGTATTATAGCCATTTCAAAGAGAAAAAGCAAATCCGGGCTTCGGTATGGCAAAATGACCAAAAGTGAAGGGAAAAACAGGAAGAAGAAAATTATAGCCATGGCCGTTCCTGGGGACTCTTGTGTTTTTTCCCTTCGTATGTCATAATGAGTTGCCAGCAGCCTTCCGCTTTTTATGGGTAGCGTGTATCTCTATGATCTTTGCGGTTAATGCAGGCTTTGCTTTGATACTCGCTCCGTTCTTACGTAAAAACGATTGCGTATCGCTTATGGTTGGGGAGCCGCGGCGATTTTTTTGCAGATAGGCTTGTTTATGGCTACTGCATCTCGTTACAACATGAAGACGACTTGGAGGAAAGACACTGTGAGTTTTCTTGCAACAGATCATGCCGGCAATACGCCCGGCGCACAGATCAAACGCCACCATACACTATCCTTTTGCTACCGTTGGGCGATTATAGCGGTAGGGGGGATACTGTTTGGCTATGCCTTTATTCGAATTCTATTTCCAGATGTGACGGCGGGCCACAAGTGGGATGGAAATTTCTTATTCGGCCTGCCTGCAATCGCTGCGATGCTGGCGGTTGTCCTCGCGCTGTGGGGCCTGTTTTATTTGATTGATCATCTGGCGGAAAAGAATTTAAACAAAACGCTCTTGGCCCTGATGCTCATTGCCTGTGGGTTTTGTATCCTGTCAACTGTGCTGTTTTCGATTGAACCTTCTTGGGATTATGGGGTCGTTTTGCGCTCCTCCCTGGAGCTTGCGCGGGATGGATCTTTGACGGATACCGCTTATTTTTCCCGTTATCCATTTCAGGTGTACCCGCTTTTATATATGACGTTTTTTATGAAGCTCATTCATGCACGTACAATGGCGGCGGCCTGTGGCGTCAGCTATGTGCTGAACATTATTCATATTCTCGTTGCTCTTTACGGCGCTTTTTTTGTTGGAAAGCTTTTGCACGGCAAACGCTTCGGCCTGAAAATTCTTCTGTTCTGCATGTGCAGCGCACCCCTCTTTCTTTACGCATCGATTTGTTACACGGATACGTTAGCGCTTCCTTTCCCGGTGTGGACATTGGCCCTGTGGCTTTATGCGCGCAAAATGCCTGCTCTGACCAAACAACAAAAATGGAAAAAAACAGCCCTGTATGTTGGAAGCGGCATGATGGCGGGATTTGGCCTCCGGATCAAATCAATCGCTGCAATTGGCCTGATCGCGCTGATGATTTTTTTGCTCTTTGACCGTACAGAGCAGATAAGTGAACGAAAGGAAGGAAAAAATACGTCTGCGTTCTGGCAGCGTCCGGCGGCCCAAAAATGCATGACGTTTCTCCTGCTCCTGCTGGGATTTTTGATGATTGTGGTCGGCAGCAGCCTGATTGCCAGAGCGGCAGGGTATGGAGACATGCACGATGACCGATATACGTATCCGATGACGCACTGGTTTATGATGGGTGCAAATCGAGAAACCACAGGGGGATATTATGCAGAGGACGATCTTTTTACGCGTTCTCTTCCTTCTTATGAGGAGCGTCAAAAACAAACGGCCGCTCGGTTTGTTGAGCGGATTCGTATGGATGGCGCATCAGGCTATTTGAGTTTCCTTATGGACAAGCTGGAAGCGATGCTTTGCACTGGAAACTATCAAGTAGGGGGAAAGCTCGCGCAGCATCCCCTGATTTCCCATCCAATGTTAGAGGCCCCAAACAGCCTGTTGATGCGCCTGTATATGGACTATCAACAGGCGTTTCAGGCAGTGGTTTTATTATCCCTATTGATGGGAATGATCTTTTTGGCCCGAAGGCGGGATGGTTGGGCGTTTCGTTTAACTGTAATGATGCTTATTGGCGTTGTTTTATTTTTACTGCTGTGGGAAGGTAAAGCGCGTTACCTGCTGTTTTTGGTGCCAGTGATCAATATTGCGGCTGTATTGGGCTTTTGCAGCATGCAGGATTGGTTGACACGTCAGCATTGGGGTCGCAAAGGGAAAGACAGTCGAAGTCGGTCCGCTCAATGACCTGATTGAGCAGAGAAAAAGAGAATATCAGAATGAGCCATTGAAAATGTCAAGCATTTTTCAATGGCTCATTTATTTTTTATTACGAAGCGAAGCGAGTAACAAAGCAAAGCCTACCATAACCTCATGGA
>OHLQ01000932.1_pt1 | contig 11564 bp, 9 predicted proteins | sample 1569081 | NCBI WGS metagenome assembly OHLQ01 (sample SAMEA3879585, study PRJEB24766) | human gut metagenome | biome: human-associated habitat; feature: feces | place: USA | collected 1985/1987 | reverse complement strand
TTTTTTTCTTTTCTGCCGCTGGGCAGATGTTTTTTCTTTAGATACATGATAAGAGACTAACTATTAAAAGTCAAGCCCCAAAATGAAAAAATCCGTCAACGATTCGCTGCCCCTGACAAACAGCATTCAAATGCTGAAATCAGAGCAGCGAGGGCGACGGAGAGAATAGCAAAGCAAGCCCGGCCAACCCTCGCAGAAACAGAATAGCATTTGAATGCTTCGGTTTGTCAAGGGTTCGCTGCGCCAGCTAAGTTGTTCTTGGATTTGGCTCAGGCTCTGGAGAAAATCAGGCAGCTGTAAGATATACTTTTCCAGACTTCTGCAAAGCGTAGATCAGCCGCACGAGTTTCTTTGTGGCATGAGACAGGGCAACATTATAGTGCTTACCTTCAGCACGTTTTTTGGCAAGGTATTTGGCAAAGACAGGATTCCAATGACAAACGTACTTGGTTGCGTTGTAAAGGGCATATCGCAAATAACGTGAACCACGCTTTTCCATATGAGCGTAACAGTTTGTAAGTTTTCCTGACTGGTATGTAGATGGAGAGCAACCAGCGTAAGCAAGGATTTTGTCAGGAGATTCAAAGTTGGAAAAATCACCGATTTCAGCAAGGATCATGGCTGCTGACTGGATACCGACACCGGGAATAGAAAGAATCGGTGGATGCAATTCATCCATGATTTGCAGAATCGAATCTTCAATTTCGTCGATCTCGGAGGTGAGTTCCTTAATGAGTTTAATAGTGTGCTTCAATTCCAGAGATTTGGCAGGCATGACAGATCCAATAGACGATTTGGCTGCCTCTCGAATCTGGATGGCCTTCTCTTTTCCGTAGTGCCCCTTGGACGCTATTGAAAGAAGGTTTGTCAGCTTGGTAAGATGGGCTTCTGAAATTTGCTTTGCACCGGGATATTCGCTGAGAAGAGCATAGACCGAAACACCGTGGAGAGAGGGAACGAGCTTTTCCAATTCCGGGAACAGGATCGTGACCAGTCTGGACACTGACTGCTTCAGCTTGGCTCTTTCACGAACCTTATCGAATCGGTATCTTGTTAGTGACTTTAACTCTTCGTTGTGGTATGCTGTATCCGTGTAGGACTTGAGGTCTACATCGGACAATAGCATAGTTGCAATCGTTCTTGCATCCACACGATCGGTTTTGGTTTTGCGAAGGCTGAGACTTTTTCGGTACAGGTTGGTGTGCAAAGGATTCATGACATAGACGGCCAGGTCATTGTCAAGAAGAAATCCAAGAATGTTGTAGCTGTAATGTCCGGTAGCCTCGAGCCCTACTTTTATTTTGTCTGACTTTTTGGTACAGTTTCGAATCGTTTGAAGCAGCTGCTTAAATCCATCCATGTTGTTGGGGATGGTAAAGCAGTCAGCACGAACCATTCCGTCTGAATCAAGAATACAGCAGTCATGCTTATGTATCTAACTCTTCATCAGAGCGTCTTATCCACTGATCTTCTTCGTGTTTATATATCTCGACAAAAAAAGCACTGTAAACTTTTTTGTTTTCTATGCGGATGGAATCACCCCAATATCTGGTATTCCAATCAAGCCATTTCAGAATCCATTCAACTTTTTCCTCGATTTAGTACGGGAACCAGTTTTCAACATCAATAGGATCTAAATGTACAGGAAATCCATATAGGAAGAGTCCTTTTTCATGGCTTTCCTTTAATCTCGCACAAGCGTCCTTGGAACGAGTCGAAAAGAAACCATAATCTTTACTGAGGTTATTAAATCCATTATAAGCAAGATATGATGAAAGGTGATTTCGGTTGAAGTGAGAAAAATCACAATACTGTGGGAGATATTCATACCTACCACAGATGGGGCAAACATACAATCGACTATGCGGATTCGCAATCAATTCTGTTTTTATGCTATTTCCGCAAAAGATACAGTTCGAATATGTAGTGTTATCCATATGAGTTTTCTCCTTTTCTTTTTTATTTATTATACACATATTCTTAGAATAGGGCAATATCATCGTTGACAACAACCATATGTACGCCGCCCGCGGGCGGCAAAAGTCAGTCCGGGGGAAATTCCAGCTCGGCAAACTCCGCATCGGTCAGCAGTTTCAGCTTTTCGATAACGCCCTCCGACAGCTCACGCAGGGCGGTTTCATCGGGCATCAGGTAGCACTGCATCAGCCGCAGTTCGTGGATAAGCCCCAGCCGGGTGCCAGAGTTGTAGAGCATCATCAGCATCAGCTCATCATGGTTAAATTGCATGGTCATTCCTCCCCTTCCGGCACTTTGTGGGATTGCATTCCGGCATATCGCATTTCGCCTTGAGTTGGCTCAGCACCGAAGATCGTTCCTGCTTATCCTGAAAACCAGATAATTCCCGGAAGCCGATGCTGTCAACGTAATGTGCCGATATTTTTCCGGCCTGATTCAGCAGGATAACATCGCTGACAGACAGGCTGTGGCCATGATAATCCATGGGCTGAGCACAGTTGAATTTCTGATACAGCTGCTCCAACAGTTCCGGTTGAGGAACGCTGCGCTTTCCGGTCGGAAGATTGCCACGGTAGAGAATCTCGTAATTATCAATCCGTTTTTAGCAGATAGTCCCATGCGGTCCAGCAGGATGCCGTACAGGGTCTTTGCATCGGTGTTCAGTCAACTAGCGCGGGAAATCATTGGTCACTTTGCATCTGTTGAAAATGCACAAATTTTAAAGCAATATATTGTACTGCCAAAAGCAGCGGCAAAAGATGAGATATTTTTCAGTTTTGCTTGGCATTTTGTCTTTTTTCAGATTTCAGCGTATAAAAAAACGGACAACCGTTTTGGGGTTGTCCGCAGAAGGATGTATTGTTTTCGTCACTCGATAAATGGGAAGTTAACGAACTAACCTCTTTACTCTTTCAACATAATCATCTGCATGATTTATGCTAATATCTCCGTGATAATATCCTTGTAATACTTCAAGTTCACTATTTGGTATTAAATGAACAATTTTAGTTGCTGATTTTTTCATAATAGGTCTTTCTTTACTTCCAACTAATACGAGGGTCTTTGCTTTAGTATGCGATAAAGTGTTTTTTACTTCATAATTAGAATTCGACTTCATAAAAGCAATTAAATTATCTTTTGTAATTTTACAAGTATCTTCATAATATAGAGCAAACAAGCTTTTTTTAAGTTTTAAACTTTTAAATTGTAGTTTTGAAAACCACTTTTTACTTATCAAACAATATGATAAATTAAATATTGGCTCTATCATTTTATAGGTAAAGTCCATTGGCATTACCAAAGCGCTTTCAATAATAGCACATTCACATATATTAGGATTTTTAGATAATATTTCCAATAAAATTTGTCCGCCTAATGATAACCCTCCAATTAGTTTTACTTTTCCATTATAATTTTTATTTATAAAATTTATTATTTCTAGAGCATTGCTTTCAATAGAAGTAAAATTTGTATCACTTCCTGAATGTCCATCTAATATAGGAATAACTATGTGAAATTCATTTTCAAGCAAGGATATTTCATCTATATAATTCCACCAAGAAAGACCTCCACCGTGTAATAAAATTACAATATCATTATTCTTTGAGCCATATTCTTTATATTCCATCTTACACCTCTAAATTCCGAGTTATCCCCCTCAATATACCACGCTTTTTCCTGCGGAAAAGATACCGCGCACAAAAGGCTTCTCCGGCAACTATCCGCGCCCCGGCTCATACAATCTAACAACTATGTACCGGGAGGGATATCGTGTGCTGCTGACCTTACTGCAATTTTTCGCCACAAAATTTCTGTTTCTGGCGCTCCATCTGGAAAGCGGCTGCTTTCCGCGTCCGCTCACAGCCCGGGAGGAAGCCGCCGCCTTCAGCGCCCTGCGCGCCGGGGACGCCGCCGCCCGGGAAAAGCTGATCCGGCACAATCTGCGGCTGGTGGCGCACATCGTAAAAAAATATTACACCCTGCCGGGCGATCAGGAGGATCTTGTTTCCATCGGCACCATCGGGCTGATGAAAGCGGTAGATACCTTTGATGCCACACGCAAGGCGCGGTTTTCCACTTATGCAAGTCGCTGCATTGAAAACGAGATCCGTATGCAGTTCCGGCGGGAGCGCAAGAGCGGGCAGACCGTCTCCCTGCAGGAAGCCTTGGAGGCAGACGGAGACTCGGCTCTGACCTTAGCGGACGTGATACAGGACGGCTTTTGCATGGAGGACAGCTGTGAGCGGCAGGAGGATGTCCGGCGGCTGCGGCAGCTGCTGGACACGCTGCCTGCCCGGGAGCGGCAGATCTTACTGCTGCGGTACGGGCTGGCAGGACAGCCACCCCTGACCCAGCTGGAGACCGCCGGGCTGCTGGGCATCAGCCGCAGCTACGTTTCCCGGCTGGAGACCCACGCGCTGGAACTGCTGCGGCAGGCGTGGGGCAAAAACGGCTAGGTTTTTACTCCTGTAAAATTTTCAACTGCAATTCGTCCAGTTGTTCAAAAGTATATAGGCGGTTAAAGGCCTCCACCAGTTCCTTTTTGGAAAGGCGCGGCGGCAGCCCCAGCGCGTTCAAGAGTCTGGCCTTGCGCTCGGCACTGCCGGGCTTGCCGGAAAGCCCCCACTCGTACAGATCGGTGTAGGTGATCTGCCGCCCTGCCGGGCGCACCGGCGCGGCACCGGCTTCCGCACCCAAGGCGTCCAGCAGAGCCTGCCGCACAAGGGCATCGTCCACGCCCTCTACCCCCAGCAAGCCCTCCTTGCCGGGCTGCGCCTTGCGTTTTTCCTTGCCGTGGATGGCGGGCACATAGGCCTGCACCACGTTCTGCGCACCCACCATGTTGGTGATGTAATTGCGGATGCGGAAGCCTGCTGCGTCCGAATCCGTGAGTAAGATCAGGCCGTTTTTCTGCGCCAGCGCCCGGAACAGCTGCTGGCGCTGTTTGTCTTTATAAATGCCAAAACCATCCGTCAACAGGATCATGGCATCGGTCAGGTGCGCCAGACGGACGGCGTCGTATTTGCCCTCCACGATCAGCACGCGGTCGGTATGGATCATCTCGCTTTGCATCATCTTCCGCTCCCCGCCAGCGCCAGACGGCACAGTGCTGTTTCCAGCAGTGTCTGCGCCGCCACAGGCTGGCTTTTCAGGCTCTGATCCAGCTCCAGCAGCACCTGCAAGCAGGCTTCCAGCTGGGGCAGGGTGTAGTGGGCGGCAGTCTCTGCCGAGCGCTTCAGCCGGTAGTCGCTGCCCTTATAGCCAAAATCCTTGTGCACCGCACTGTAATTTTTCCGCTTTGCCGCCCCAAGCTTTACCCGGTACAGATCCACATAACTGCCGATCATGGCGGCTGTAATGGCGATAGGCTCCTGCTGCAGCCGCAGCAGGGTCTGCAGCTTTTTGCAGGCTCCGGTGGCGTTTTTGGCAGTGATCATGCGGATCATCTCGAACACATCCGCTTCAAGGCTCACTGTGCCCATCTCTGCCACCATGGAGGCGCTCACGGTCTGGTAGCCGGACAGGGCACAGAGCTTATCCACCTCGTTTTCCAGCAGAAAGGGGTCCTCGCCACAGCGCTCCAGCAATGCGGTGGCTGCGCCGTCCGGCAGGGTTGCGCCCTGCGCCTTTGCGCGCTCCATCATCAGATTTTTCAGTTCAAAGGGGCGGGGCTTTGCCAGTTCTTCCGTGTAGCCAATGGCCTTGCACTGGGCTTGCAGCTTTTGCGCCTGCTTGCCCAGCTTGAGCTTGCCGCGCTCCAGCGGGAATACGCTACCCAGCACCGCCACAGCGTTTTCCAAGCTGGAAAGGGTGCTGCACAGTTCGTCCAAGTCCTTGCTGCCGTAGGCAGCGGGGTCTATTTCCGGCAGCACCACCACGCGCCGGGTACCGAAAAAGGAGATGGTACCCGCCGCCATGATGAGCTGCTCCAGCTCCGGGGCAGCGCCGTCCAGGATGGTGGCGTCCTCGTCGCTGTCTGCCGACAGCACCCGCACTGCCGCAGCCACTGCCTGCCGCACCAGATACCGCTCGCTGGAATAAAAATAGTAGACCGGGCAGCCCTTGTCGGCCAGCTGCCGGAGTTTTGCTTCCGTGGCCATGCAAATGCCCCTTTCCTGTTATAAATTGCTCCTTGTATTGTACCACACTCGGCCCGGATTGCAAAGCATTACCCTAGCCTTTCGCCACCGGTGCGGCGCAGGCTGAGGGAGGCTGTGTACTGCGTTTCCGGCGGCATCCAGCTGTAACTGCGCAGCGCCAGCAGCTTTTGGTACTGCACCACCTCCGGCTTTTGGGCCGAGGCCACCAGCCACTCCGTTTGCAGCGGCTGCGCCAGCTCTGCCCTGCCGCTTAAAGTTACAAACTGTCGGTTGCCGATGCTCAGCCGTACCAGACACCCTTCCCGGGTGCGCAGCAGCTCCACCGCCGCCGGAGTGCAGCGCAGTTTGCGTGCTGTGTTCACCGGCAGACGCTCTGCCCGGATGCCCTGCTGTGCGGGCAGGGTGCAGGCGGTTTTTGCATTCATGCGCAGGTCTGCCACCAGTTCCACGGTGCGCACGCCCCGCCGCGCCAGCTGGTTTTCCACCGCACGCTGGGCGGCACTGCCGCCCCGGAACAGCACCACTGCCCGGTCGTTCTGGGTAACCACTACCGCAGGTGCCTGTGCACTGCCCACAAGGTCGATATGCACCACGTCCCGGCTGAGGGCGTTCCCCAGCCCGATGCCCACCGCTGCTGCCAACAGGATGCCCGGCAGAGCCACCCGCAGACGCACCCGCCAACGGAAAGCCAGCACCCCAAGCCCGCACAGCAGCAGACAGACCAGCGCCGCGTAGGCGGTATCAAAGTAGATGGACGCCCCGGGCTTTGTGCAGAGCCAGACCGCCCAGCCGTTCAATAGGCCGGTGAGCAGGTCTGCCGCCCGGGAGAGCGCCCCGTGCACCGGTGCCAGCCACGGCACCAGCCCCGCAAAAGCCACTGCCAGCCCCAGCAAAAGCAGCGGCTGCACCATCCACAGCACCGCAATGCTGGAGACCATCGCCCACACGCTGACGCTCAGCCCCCGCAGCACCAGCACCGGGAAGGTAGCCGCCGAGGCGCAGGCGGCAATGCAGGCGCTCTCTGCAAGACCCTGCAAACGCTCCGGCAGCCTGTTGAACCACGGACGCCTGACCGGCTTTTGCAGATTCTCCCCGGCTTTGATCCAAAAGCGTCTGTCGTGGGCATCCCGCATCCGGCGGATGCAGGCACCACCCGCCACCGTGCCCGCCACTGCTGCAAAGGAAAGCTCAAAACCGATATCCCACACCGCATAGCTGTTGACGGCGGTCATCAGGATGCCTGCCGCCGCCAGCGAGGTGAGGGCGTCCGGTGGTCCCCACACCCACACGCCCAAGGCGCTGACCCACACCGCCACGGCCGCGCGGCGCACTGAAGGTGTAAAGCCGGTCACGCCCATCAGCACCAGCGCCAGCAGGCTTTTCCAGACCGTGCGCCGTCTGCGGCGGCGGTAGCTCTGCTCCCAGCGATAGGGCAGCAAAACGCTCAGGATATCCCCGCACAGGATGGAAACGTGCATGCCGCTGACCACCAGCACATGGGAAAGTCCTGCGCCCCGGTAGGCGCTGCGCAGCTGCGCCGAAAGCCCGCTGCGGTCGCCCACCGTCATGGCAGCCAGCACGCCGCCGGTGTCCCGGTGCATCTCCCGGCGCAGGCTCTCGCTGAGTTTTTGCTGCAAGCGGTGGGTGCGGGCACGGAAGCTGCCGCTCTCGCCCAGCACGGTGAGCTGCGGCTTTTCTGCCAACGGCTCTGCCTGCAGCGCGATGCCGTCTGCGTACTGCGCAATCCGTTCCGCTTCATCCGGTGCCGACAGCGTGAACCAGCCCTGCACCCGCTGCCCTGCCGCACAGGCGGGCAGTTCTGCACAGGTGATGCGGAAGCCCGCACGTCTGCCGTTCACATCTTCCACCCACAGGGTCGCGTCCACGGTGTCCGAAAAATAGGTGCTGTCCGCGCGCTCCACCTCGGCAGTCAGCAGCACGGTGCGCCCGGCGTAATTTGCCCGGGTACGCTCCAGCCGGGCGCTGGTAGTATGCACCGCGCAAAGCCCCGCCAGTGCGCCCAGCAGCAGGCAGACCGCCAGCTTGCGGCTGCCATCCGGGATGCAGAGCAGCAGCAAAAAGGCAACAAAAAATGCCGCAAACGGCATAAAAAGCTCCGTTTGCGGCAAAAAAGTCCACAGGAAACTAAGGCCCATCATTCCGGCGCAGAACGCGCAGAGCGGGCGGCGCATCCCGGCTTAGTGGAAGAACAGGGGCAGCGGCTCAAGGAAGATGATATCCTTGCGCTCAGAAGCGTCGCCCTCGGCCAGAACAGCGGCCTGACCCACGATGGTGCACTGGGTCTTTTCAGCCAGCGCGTCCAGCGCCTTCAGAGAGCCGCCGGTGGAGATGACATCGTCCACCACCAGCACCCGCTTACCGTTCATCTTTTCCAGCTCCTTGCGGTCGATGACCAGCTTCTGCTTACCGGCAGTGGTAATGGACTGATCTTCCACCACCACGGGGTCCGGCATATACAGCTTGACACCCTTGCGGGCGCAGATGTAGGGCTTGCCGCTCTGACGGCTCATCTCGTGCGCCAGCGGGATGCCCTTGGCCTCGGCGGTGAGCAGGATATCAAAATCCGGGCACTTCTTCAGCAGCTCCGCAGCGGCGGCAACGGTCAGCTCGGCATCACCCAGCATGATGAAAGCGGCAATGTCCATGTGCTCGTTCACCTTGCAGATGGTCAGCTCACGGGTCAGGCCTGCAACGTGCAGGGTATAAGTTTCAGCCATAATCAAAATCTCCCTTTCGTATTGGAATCAGACAGGCAGTTTTTCGCCGCCCAGAACATGGAAATGCAGATGCTTCACGGTCTGGCCTGCGTCCTCGCCCACGTTGGAGATGATGCGGTAGCCGTTTTCCAGCCCCTGCTCCTTGGCCAGCTTTGCGATGACGGTGAAGATGTGACCCAGCAGGGCGGCGTCCTCTTCAGTCAGCGCAGCGGCAGAGGAGATGTGCTTGCGGGGGACCACAAGGAAATGCACCTTTGCCTGCGGGTTGATGTCGTAGAATGCCACCACCTGGTCATCCTCGTACAGCTTTTTAGAGGGGATCTTGCCCTCTGCGATCATGCAAAACAGACAATCTTCCATGGGGAACACTCCTTCCTGCTTCTACAAAAGCCCGCCGCCCCGGCGCGCATCCGGCACCGGGCGCGGGACATGGATCCTTTTTAGCCCAGAGCCTTCTTGACGATGGCGCTCACAGCAGCCAGTGCTTCATCGATCTTGGTCTCGTCCTTCAGACCTGCCATTGCAAAGTCCGGCTTGCCGCCGCCCTTGCCGCCTGCGATAGCGGACAGCTCCTTGACCAGCACACCGGCTTTGAGACCCTTTTCCTGTGCCAGCTTATTCACGGTAACGGCCATAGTGATCTTATCCTCGGCCTTGCCCACCAGAACAGCCACCACGGGGTTCACGGCCTTGTCGCGGATGCTGTCGCACATACCGCGCAGGGTGTCGCCGGTGGTACCGGTAAAGTATGCAGAAGCGATCTTCACGCCGTCTGCTTCCTCGGCATTGTCGAACAGGCTGTCCACCTTGGAAGCGGCGATCTTTGCCTTCATCTCCTCCAGCTCGCGGCTCATGGCCTTGTTCTCGGCCATCACAGCCTCGGCACGGGCGGGCAGAGAAGCCACGTTGTTGGCCTTGAGGGTGTTCGCCACATCATGCAGCATAGCTTCCTGCAGGTTTGCACGGATCAGCAGGTTGCGGCCGGTGACAGCCTCGATACGGCGGATGCCGGCAGCCACAGAGGACTCGCTGACGATCTTGAAGCCGCCGATCTGGGCGGTGTTCTTGACATGGGTGCCGCCGCAGAACTCGGTAGACCAGCCCTCGATGTCCACCACGCGGACCACCTTGCCGTACTTTTCGCCAAACAGAGCCATTGCGCCCAGCTTCTTGGCTTCCTCCACCGGCATCTCCTGCACGGTGACGTTCATGGAATCGAAGATCTTATCATTGACGATCTTCTGCACCCGTGCCAGTTCCTCGGGGGTCACAGCACTGAAGTGGGTAAAGTCGAAGTGGGTGATGGAGGCATCCTGATAGGAACCAGCCTGATGCACATGGTCGCCCAGCACCTCACGCAGGGCAGCCTGCAGCAGGTGGGTAGCGGTGTGGTTACGGGCAATGGCCATGCGGTAGCCCTTGTCCACCTGTGCGGTCAGCACATCGCCCACCTTCACAATGCCGCTTTCCAGCACGCAGGTGTGGACGTAGTAGCCCTTGGGGGTCTTTTTCACGTCCAGCACACGCAGGCTGCACTCGGGGCCGGTCAGCAGGCCGTTGTCCGCCACCTGACCGCCCATCTCAGCGTAGAACGGGGTCTTGTCCAGAACCACCAGCACGCCGTCCTTTGCCTCCTCATCGGTGGCAATGGCATCGGTCAGGGTCTCTTCATCGCTCAGTGCCACAACAGTGCCCTTGTCGGTCAGGGTGTCGTAGCCGGTAAAGACGGTGGGCTCAGCTTCCAGTGCGCCGAACAGATCCTCGCTCCAGCCGGAGATGTTCTTCTTCAGACGCTCGGCGCGGGCGCGCTCCTTCTGCTTCTTCATCTCTGCATGGAAGCCGTCCTCGTCGATCTCCAGACCCTGCTCGGCGGCGATCTCCTTGGTCAGATCCAGCGGGAAGCCGAAGGTATCGTTCAGCTTGAAGGCGTCCATGCCGCTCAGCAGCTTCTGGTGTGCCTTCTCCAGACGGTCGATCATGTTGTTCAGGATGTTCATGCCGGCATCGATGGTGCGGGCAAAGTTTGCTTCCTCGGTGCCGATGACCTTCTTGATGTAGGCGTCATGCTCACGCAGCTCGGGGTAAGCGGACTCGCTGGACTGGATGACGGTCTCCACCAGATCCACGAGGAAGGGGTGGTCGATGCCCAGCATCCGGCCGTGGCGGGCAGCGCGGCGCAGCAGACGGCGCAGCACATAGCCGCGGCCCTCGTTGGAGGGCAGGATGCCGTCAGACACCATAAAGGTGCAGCTGCGGATATGGTCGGTGATAACGCGGATGGAGATATCGGTCTTGGGATCCTGCTTGTAGGTCTTGCCTGCAATGTGCTCCACATGATGCAGCACGCTCTGCACGGTATCCACCTCGAACAGGTTGCCCACGTTCTGCATCACGCAGGCCAGACGCTCCAAGCCCATACCGGTATCAATGTTGGGGCGTGCCAGACGCTCGTAGTGGCCCTTGCCGTCGGCGTCGAACTGGCTGAACACGAGGTTCCAGATCTCCATATAGCGGTCACAGTCGCAGCCCACGCCGCAGGTCGGCTTGCCGCAGCCGTACTCAGGGCCGCGGTCAAAGTAGATCTCGGAGCAGGGGCCGCACGGGCCGGAGCCGTGCTCCCAGAAGTTGTCCTCCTTGCCCAGACGCACCATGTGATCCGGGGCGATGCCGACCTTCTTGGTCCAGATATCGTAGGCCTCGTCGTCCTCCTCATAGACAGAGATGTGCAGACGATCCTTGGGAATCGCCA
>OHLQ01000931.1_pt1 | contig 11565 bp, 7 predicted proteins | sample 1569081 | NCBI WGS metagenome assembly OHLQ01 (sample SAMEA3879585, study PRJEB24766) | human gut metagenome | biome: human-associated habitat; feature: feces | place: USA | collected 1985/1987 | reverse complement strand
CGGCTGTGCCTCTATTGATGATTACCGCAGCAACACGATCAAAAAGCATGAGTTTACCCGCGCAGATAAGGAGGCGGACCGCATTCGCCATGTGGACGCCTGCGACGCGAACACCGGGCCTATCTTTCTGGCCTGCCGCCCACAGGCCAAGCTCCACACAATATTGGAGGATTGGAAGGCGGCGCACGCGCCGGTTTATGACTTTGTGCAGGATGGCGTGCGGCAGACCGTTTGGGTGGTGGATGATGATTCGGCGATTGTGCGGCTGACAGAGACCATTGCGAAAATTGAAGCCCTTTATATTGCGGATGGGCATCACCGCGCCGCCTCCGCCGTGCGTGTGGGCGAGATGCGCCGTGAGGCGACGCCCGGTTATACAGGGGAGGAGGAATTCAATTTTTTCCTTGCGGTTCTCTTTTCAAGCGACGAGCTGGCGATCATGGATTATAACCGTGTGGTGAAGGATCTCAACGGTTATACGCAGGCGGAGTTTTTACAAAAGATTGGGGAAAAATTCGAGGTTTCCGCCTATGAGGGGGAGGGGGCGTTCCACCCGGAGCAAAGCCATACCTTCGGCCTATATCTGGGCGGAAAATGGTATCGCCTGGCGGCAAAGGCAGGCACGTTCCCTGAAGGCGATCCGGTTGCGAGCCTCGATGTATCCATTTTGCAGGAGAACCTGCTTGGCCCTGTGCTCGGCATCGGTGACCCGCGCACGGATAAACGTATTGACTTTGTCGGCGGCATTCGCGGCCTTGGGGAGCTGGAAAAGCGCGCAAATAGCGATATGTTGCTCGCTTTCTCTATGTGTCCGACCACTTTGGAGGAATTGATGGCCATTGCCGATGCGGGCAAGGTGATGCCGCCGAAATCAACTTGGTTTGAGCCAAAGCTCTTAAGCGGCCTGTTTATCCATAAATTAAAGGAATAGCCCGCTTTCCGGGCGGTAGCAGTTGCATTGCGGCGGTTGTTTTTGCTATAATATCGTTTTGAATGGAAGTAACAATAAGGGAGATAGATATATGCATTGGTCGGAAGAGATCGCACAGAGAATCATCGAGCGCAAGCCCGATAAGGAGGAGTATGTTTGCGCCGCCGGGATCAGCCCGTCCGGCTCGATCCACATCGGCAATTTTCGTGATGTGGCGACGAGCTATTTTGTTGTAAAAGCGCTGCGCAAAATGGGTAAAAAGGCGAAGCTCCTCTTTTCATGGGATGAATTTGACCGGTTGCGCAAGGTGCCGGTGAACGTGCAGGCGGTTGCACCGGAGTTGGAGGCGTGCATCGGTATGCCGTATGTCGATGTGAAAAATCCGTTTCCGGATTCGCCGTGCAAGACCTATGCGGAGCATTTCGAGCAGGAATTCGAGCGCTCCATCGGCCGGTTCGGTATCAAAATGGATTATCGCCACCAGGCGGAGATGTACCGCTCCGGCAAATATGCGCAGCAGGTGCTCCATGCGCTCAAGCATCGGGCTGAAATTTTTGAAATTCTTGACAGCCACCGCACGCAGGAGGCAACCGACGAGGAGCGTAAAAATTTTTATCCGGTGAGCATCTATTGCCCTGTATGCGGCAAGGATACCACGAAGATCACCTCCCTCTCAGAGGACTGCACGGTGGCGGAATATCGCTGCTCCTGTGGCCATGAAGGCCGGTTTGATTTCACGAAGGATTTTAACTGCAAGCTCTCCTGGAAGGTCGATTGGGCGATGCGCTGGCTGTATGAGGGCGTCGATTTCGAGCCGGGCGGAAAGGATCACGCCAGCCCCAACGGCAGCTACGATACGAGCAAAGAGATCTCAAAGGCGATCTTTGGTTACGAAGCGCCGATCTTTCAGGGCTATGAGTTCATAGGCATCAAGGGCACCACGGGCAAGATGTCCGGCTCTTCCGGCTTGAACCTCACCCCGGATACGCTTTTAAAGCTCTATCAACCGGAGATCATCCTCTGGCTTTATTCTAAAACTGAGCCTCTCAAGGCCTTTGATTTTTGCTTTGACGATGGCATCCTGCGGCAGTATTTCGAATTTGACCGGATGTATAACGAGGTGAAATCCGGCAAGGCGAACGATCTGACCAAAGCGATTTTATATAATGCGGAGATCGAGGGCCGCACGGTCGAAACCGTGCCGATGAACCTGCTTGTGCAGCTCGGCTCCGTGGTGGATTTCAAGGTGGACATGCTGGAGCTTGTTTTTCGCAAGATCGGCACGCCTTACACCTTCGATCAATTCTCCGACCGGCTGGACCGGGCGAAATTCTGGCTGGAGCAATGCTCGCCGGAGAGTGTCAACCGATTGCGTGCTACACGCAATTGGGAGGTGTATGATACGCTGTCGGAAACCCAGCGTGCGGAAGTCGCGCGGTTATATGCGTTCATCAGTGCGGGCGGATACACGCTCGATGAGCTGAATGCCGAGCTCTATGCTATCCCGAAGGAGTTTGCGCCGGCGAATATGGAGGAAAAGGCGCTCAAAGGCGTCCAGGGCGCATTTTTCAAAAATGTTTATCAGCTGCTCATCGATAAGGAGCGCGGCCCGCGGCTCTATCTCTTCCTCTATGCGATCGATCCTGCGCAGTATGTGAATCTTCTCGATTTCTCCTCGCCGAAAACACAGGCGGAGAAGGAGGCAGAGGAAGCGGCGAAGCAGGCGCAAGAGCAGCCGAAGCCGGAGCGGGAGCAGGTGGCTTATGGCGACCCGGATCCGGTTGATCCGGTGAAGGCAGAGATTGCATATGATGATTTTGCGGCGATGGATATGCGCGTCTGCAAGGTGTTAAAGTGCCAGGAAATCCGCAAATCCCACAGCTGCTATAAGCTTACGCTCTCCGATGGGCTTGATAAACGCACAATCGTTTCGAGCATTAAGGCGTATTATACGCCGGAGGAGCTGGTTGGCAAAAAGATCATTGTGCTTGCAAATCTGAAGCCCACCCGGATCACAGGCGTGACGAGCGAGGGAATGCTTCTGGCAGCGACGAACAACGCCTGTGGGTGCAAGGTGATTTTTGTGGATGACACGGTGCCGGAGGGAACCAAAATTCTTTAATCTACTGGCATCACACGGATAGAAAAAGGCAATGGGCTGCAATCCAGACGGATTGCAGCCCATTATTATACCCCAAATGCATTTTGCTCTGGCCATGCGGGAACAGTGGCTGTCCTTAACGGGAGGAGGAGCCGTATTTTCTTTATATTGAAGCTGGCTTTTCACTTCTGACACGCCGCACTCAAAACGGTTGAACATAAGGGTTGACAACCCTGGTTTTCTATCCTATAGTATAAAATCATCGATCTAGGCGAAATTTCATCAGTAAGGAGCAAATGCAGATGCCCCACATGACCGATCGGAGCTGCGTTGCAGCCCAATATGCAGACGATCGCAATTTGTCCATTCGCATGAAATTGCACGCCAAGCACAGCACTGCGCAAATTTCCATGAACGATTGGCTCTTTGCACAGTATGACCTCATGGGGCCATGCCGCATTCTTGAACTTGGCTGCGGTAACGCCGCGCAGTGGGAGGGGAGGCTCGATCAGCTTCCCAACGGTTCTCTTTTGGTGCTATCGGATTTTTCAGCGGGTATGGCGGAGATCGCTTGGAAAAAGTTTGAAAGCTTTTCAAACGTTCTCGTCCAACAAATCGATATTCAGGAGATCCCGTTTCCCGACGCATCCTTTGATAAAATCATTGCAAACCATATGCTGCATCATGTGCCCAATCTTCCCCAAGCGCTAAAGGAAGTACAACGGGTGCTGCGGCCGGATGGCGTTTTCTACGCAACTGTGATTGGGGAGGGAGGCTTACAGGCGTATCTCCACGCGGCGATGAAGGGCTTTAACCCAAGTCTTGATATGTTTGGTCAGAATCTCCCCTTTTCCATGCAGAATGGGGAGGAGAAACTGCGCCGTTTTTTTGGCGACGTGAGGCTCATTCCATACGAAGATTCTCTGGAAATTACAGAAACGCAGGATTTGGTGGATTGGATCTATTCCTCCATTGATGTGGCGGGTGTGTCCGTCAACGATCTGGACGGCGTTTATGATTACTTTGAAGCGATCCGTGTGCGCGAGGGCGCAATCCGCATTCCAAAGGAAATAGGGATGTTTTTTTCCAAAAATAGAAAATAGTCGGGAGCCGCCTGTTACCGTGAGTAATGCGTATCTCTTTGTTCCGCGTGGTGATGGCAAGCCTTGTTTTGTTACTCCGCTTCGCTCCGTAATAAAAAATCAAACATGGAAGGGTCATAAAAAAACAGCTCAGCGCCATCCAAAGTTTTGGCTGCTGGGCTGTTTGGGCGGTTGAAGCGTAAAAATTTTATGGGTTAAGCATCTGCGCCGGTCGAAGTTTCCGGGTGCGGCCAGGTAAAATGGAACTCTGTTTGAATTTCTAGGATACAGCTAAAATCAATTTGACCAGCAGATGCAAGCTTGCCAACGCCAGTGACCTGTGCGTCAAGATGCATCCGCTTATGATACACCAGCTTTTGGATTTCATCGTTTGCGCGGTCAATCTCACATTCAATGGAGGAGCCGGTGAATAAAACGTGATACTCCCCAAGCTGCATATAATCCTTCGCTTTTTGGAACTCTTCCTCAATTGCAGTGCGGTCTTCCATATCAAACGCTTTGCCATGTCGGCTTGTCAAAGGCGCAGGCTCTTTTTCATCTCGAAAGAATATTGTAATTTTATAAAGGTCATCTTCCTGCACACACATCGCGTAACGGATGTCGGAAGGGGTTAATTGGCTCGCCCACTCCTGGCCGGAAACAGGCAGCACCTCTGAGAGCTTTGTATCTTTTGAGGAGAGACTTGTTTGATTGAGCATGAGCTGTTGCAGCGTGGGAGCGAGGTTGGCAAGCGTTTGGTTGCTGGTTTCCACCTCAGAAACTTTTGGCTCCTTGGTCATCGTAAATTCAGGATTGCTTTGTTTGGCGCTGTTGACCAGGCGGTTAAAATAGGCAAGCACCTCCGCGTTGGCTTCCGGCTTTTTGGTTTTGCTGACAATGGGTGGCTCGGTGGTGTTTTCCTCCTCTGACTGCTGGCTGCTGCACGCGGCGAGGGAGCATACGAGCGCTAGGGCGGCGAGCAACGCAATCAGTTTACGAACGGCTTGATTCATTTTTTCCCCTTTCCTCTGTGAGCGCCTTGTTTGATGTGGAGGCATGTGTCACAGAAATAACGATGTGATTCGAAGTGATTATATCATATTTCACGATCTTTTCACAATATCAATTTATGAAAAAGCGTTTCTGAATTTTTGTATTTAAAAAGCCATGGGGAGCAGAAACGGCCCGCGTCATTTCTGACGACGAGCCGTTTCCGTATATAAGGGGGTAAAAGAAGATGGCAAATAAACAAACGAATGGCGGTAGCATCCGCAGTTCGGATAAAGACATCCCTCTGTCCGAACAGTGTACCCCGCTTTATGGCAGATGCATCTCTCTGTTTTGTGCGGTTGCGGTAAGCTGTGTTTCGCAATCATAATTGAACTACTTATTTTTTTTCCGCCTGTTTGGAATACTTTGTTTTATAGATAAAGCGCATCAGGCGAGTTTCAATCGCATTGATAGGCTTTGCAGTATCGAATAAAGCGGCGCCCAGCATGGTTTTGCAGCCTTTATCCATGACCATTTCGGTGGCCTGCGCATCGCTTTTGGAGGGCCCGCAGCAAAGCGCGCCGTTATCCTTCAGCAGCACGGCGTCGCGCCCTTTGAGCGCTTTGACAACCTTTTTGGAGGTTTTCATCGTGCTGGAAGGGTCAAACACTGCGCTGCGCACCGTTGCGCCTGCGATCTGGGCGAAATCATCGAGCAGCGGCTTCATGGTGCGGCCCAAGCGGGAGGCGGCCATAATATCAGGCTGCTGGGAATGGATGATATAATTGATTCCGTCCCGCTTGGCATATACTGCGCGGTGCAGGTCAGCCTCCGGCACAAACGATTTGGCGTCGCCCGCGATCCGGCCGGTGGCAATCTCCACCCGCAGAATCTCCTCGCTGCCGGGCTTGGTCAAGTTGCACATCGCGCCGTCACGTTCGCTCTCATAAGCGGTAACAGGAGCGGCGTCCCTGCCCTTTTTGCCGATGGTTTCAATTACGTAATCATGAATTTCTTCAAAGGTATCGATCACTTTGCCCGTGGCTTCGCGGTAGCGTTCCACAATGTGGCGAGCGCACACCTTCTCCAGCTCGGAGGCGACAGCGAATGCTTCCTCATAATCCTTGCCCATGCATACGGCGCCGTGGTGCGCCATGATGACGGCTTTGCTGTCAGAGCGCTCGATGGCGGCAATGACCCCTTTGCGCAGCTTTCCGGTGCCTGGCAGGCCGTAAGCGGCCATTGGGACGTGGTCGCCGATGATCGCCGCGCTCTCCGGCGCAACATTGTTGATATCAAAGCCCAGAGGGCTGACAATGCTGGCGTTTACCTGATGCGTATGGATGACAAAGTTGACTTCCGGTCGGAGCTGATAGGCGGAGGCATGGATGCCCTTTTCCGATGAGGGCTTTACATCCCCGTCATAGCTCAGATCTGCAATATTGACCAGGACGATTTCCTCCGGCGTAAGAGTTTCATATGCCCTGCCGCTGGGGGTGATCACAAATTGCGTGTCGCTCACACGGCAGCTGACGTTGCCCCAGGTGCGCGCGATGAGGCCGCTTTCCACAAGCTGTTTGCCTGCACGGACCACAAGCTCCTTGGCCTGCATGATTTCCATATCCAACGAATAAGCCTCCTTTACTGAAAAATTCCGGCGGCGCAGCAACGCCGCCGGAAAAATCGGGTTATTTTTGAACTGTGATCGTATCGAACACTCTGTCGAAACGGGTCAGGGCATCGTCGATCATCTCCGGCGTATAGGCAGCGCTCGTATACAGGCGGCTGCCGGCTAAGGTTACGAGGCCCTCCGCCATGTAGGCAGCGCCCATGTGCTCCATAACCGCTTTGCGCTCGGAAGTTGCTTTGAGAACACCCGGCACCTTCCACAGCTTGCCCCAGTCAATGGAGAAGTGCATGGTGCCGACCGTTTCCAGATGGCAGATCGAGCCCTGGTTAAAGGCGACAAACGGCAAGCCGTGCTTCTTGATGAGCTGCTGCAGGCCGGTGGTGATGCGGTCGCCCATTTCTCCGGCCTTCTGGCAGGCGTTGGTGCGCTCGATTTCTTCAAGCGTGTAGTAACCAGCTACGCAGCTGATAGGCGTTGCCGCCATCGTGCCGCCAATGAGCGCTTTGTGAACCTTGTCGCCCGTCTGGATGCCGGCGGCGAGATATTTCATATATTCCTTTTTGCCGCCGAGTCCGCCCGCGCCCGGATAACCGCCCGCGATGACCTTGCCGAATACCGTGAGATCGGGGGAAACGTCGAAATAGCCCTGCGCACCTGCCATGCCGATACGGAAGCCTGTGACAACCTCGTCGAATACGAGCAACGCGCCGTATTTGCGGCAGAGACGCTCTACGCCCTTGTTGAAATCCTTATCCAGCGGGCGTGTACCGCTCTCTGGGCCGACCGGCTCAATGAAGACCGCCGCCGTGCCACCACGCATCTGATTGAAACGGAGCTTGCGCTCCAAATCGTTGAGATCGTTCGGGAAAAACTCCTGCGTGTGTTTAAAGATGTAAAGCGGAACGCCGTGCGCTTGTGTGAACTTGGAGCCGGGAACACGGATGCCGTAGGCGAGCTGATCGCTCCAGCCGTGATAGGCGCCGCCCATCTTGATGATGTTTTTATTCTTCGTGGCAAGGCGCGCGACACGCACCGCAGCCATGCAGGCCTCGGAACCGGAGTTGAGCATGCGGAACATTTCAACATTGGGCACGCTATCGCATACCTTTTTGGCAAGCTTGTATTCAAATTCGTGGAACAGGCCGGTGGAAGGGCCGCAGGTGTTGAGCAGTTCAATGACCTGATCGCGCACAACCTTTGGGTTAGATCCGAGCACCGTAGGGCCGCCAGCCTGCAAAAAGTCATAGTATTTGTTGCCGTCGACATCATAGAGATACGCGCCCTCCGCCTTGGTGAACACCAGCGGAAACGGGTGGTTGAAGGCAAGATTATGTTGCACGCCGCCGGGGATTACCGTTTTGGCCTCCTCGATCATCTCTTTGGACTTCGCGCACTTTTTGTCGAAATAATCCTCTTCATAGCGCTTGAGGGCTTCTGGGCTGATGGTGTAGATCGGCAGCTTGATCAACTCGTCGAGCTGCTTGGTGACGGCCGCCGCATCCGGATAATTGCTGATAGCATAACGATTGTCCATACGTTTAGTTTCCTCCTTCATATTGACTCTCTCGAAATTCGGGCTTTTATGGAGATTTCCTCGTGAAAGGGTGAATCTCCGCTCACCTACAGTATAGCATACTTTTCAAGCTTGTCAAATGAAATTTTATGAATTTTTTATGAGGATTTAGAGGCATATCATATTATGCCCGTTTGATTGGCTGTCGTGGGATGTGGTAGCGATGCGGCTGTGGGGAGGCGAGAAAGTTGGATAGGGCATTTTTCAGAATAGACGACCTACGCAAAGGCGTCGACAAGGCTCTGGGAGGGAAAATGCAAAAAAACTCTGTATTTTCATTGATTTTTTCCGTCAGTATGTTAAAATAAGAAAAACGGTGAGCAGCCACTCATTTTTGAGCGTGTGTTTTGCGCCGGCGGGATGGCCCGGCCTTAGGCTGGCGCGCAGGAAAGGATGGCTAGGACGCTATGGATACAACCGGTGGAAACCAGCCAATTTATCATAAGAAAACGTTTGAAAATATCCCGGAGGAGAAGCGGCGTAGAATCTTGGCTGCGGCAATCGGGGAATTTGCCAACAAGGGCTTCGATAATGCCAATATTAATGTGATCGCCAGCAAAGCGGGCGTCAGCGTCGGCTCGCTCTATAAGTATTTTAATACAAAGCAGGATCTGTTCCTAACCGCCGTGCACCACGGCATCTCCATATTGGAGGAGACGCTCGGGCCGCTGTCTCAAGCGGATATGGATGTCCGCGATAAGCTGGAGCTGATTATCCGCACTGTGCAGACCACTTCCCGGCAGCTCGAGGATCTCATCAAGCTCTATAATGAAATGACGTCGGAAAATAATGCGGAGCTGGTACGGCTGATCTCGCAGGATATGGAGACGGTTTCCGCCGCCGTGTATACGCAGGTCATTGCGCAGGCGCAGCAGGAAGGGCTGATCCGTAGGGATGTTGACCCGCGCATGTTTGCCTTTTTGCTTGATAACCTCTTTACAAATCTTCAGTTTTCCTATGCCTGCGGCTATTATCAGGAGCGGTTTAAAATTTATGCAGGCGAGGATATCCTTTCCCGCGATGATTTTGTTGTGGAACAAATGCTCAAATTTATTGAAGGCGCGTTTACAACGGGCCTGGGGCAGGAAGCGCCTGCCCGGCGTGAATGAAAGCAGCGGGGAACCCCCGTAACAATAAGCTTTGTGTGTGAACTGGAATCATATTTTTGGAGGGCTTTGCATGAAAGAACCGACCTATGTTATCACTTACGACGTGGGCACCACTGGCGTAAAAACCTGCCTGTTCGAGATCGGCGAGGTTGTCCGTTTGACGGCGGCGGCCATGCGTGGGTATGAGCTCTATGTGTTGCCGGATGGCGGCGCGGAACAGGAACCCGCCGAATGGTGGGAAGCTATGTGCGCGAGCACGCGGGAGGTGCTGGACGCTTCCGGCATGGACCCGGCGCGGATCAGCGGCGTTTCCTTCTGCTCCCAGATGCAGGGAGTCGTCCTTGTGGATAAGGACGGGGAGCCGGTGCGCCGCGCGATGAGCTATATGGACCAGCGTGCACGGGAGGAGCTGAAAAAGGGCCTGGCCCATGGCCCGCAAATCGCGGGCGCAAATGTATTTAAGCTGCTCAAAAGCCTGCAAATTACCGGCGCGGTTGCGGCGAGCGTGAAAGACCCTGTGTGGAAATACAAGTGGGTGCAGGCGCACGAGCCGGAGAATTTTAAGCGCGTACATAAGTGGCTGGATGTGAAGGAATTCCTCATCTGCAAAATGACGGGTGAATTTGTCATGACGCAGGATTCCGCCTTTGCCGCCCTGATCTATGATATCCGCAAGGGCAAGGAGGGATGGAGCCGGGAGATGTGCGATATGCTCGGCGTAAACATGAATCACCTTGCGCCGATCAAGCAATCCACCGACAAGGTCGGGGAAATCACGGAAAAAGCGGCTTCTGAACTCGGCCTGAAAGCGGGCACCGCCGTGTTCGGCGGCGGCGGGGACGCTTCCCTCATCGGCGTGGGGGCCGGCTCCACCGCATTGGGCGATACGCATATCTATTGCGGCACAAGCGGCTGGGTCTCCACCGTGGTCGACAAAAGCATTGTGGATGCTTCCGCCATGGTTGCGGCGATCGTGGGCGCGCAGCCGGAGCGGTTCAACTATTTCGCAGAGTTGGAAACGGCGGGCAAGTGCCTTGAATGGGTGAAGGATCACCTGGCGCTCGATGAGATCGATATCGATCGTGATTTGGAAGCTGCCTTCCACTGCTTTATGATGCATTATGCCATGCGGGAAAACAGCTATTTCACGATCGAAACAGGCGGTGCGCCGAAAAATATCGACGTGCCTACCGTGGAGGAATTTATCCGCCAGCCGGATGGCGGCGGGTATGCGGGCGTAGCGCTTGATTTCATCAAGGCGCGGGCGACAGGGGAAAAAATCCAGATGGTACTCTCTGTGCCGAACAACGGCGCGTGCCCGTATTTTGCGGATGGCGACGTGATGGAGCTCACCTGCGAGATCGACGGAGAGGGCGCGCACCCGCTGCCAGTGCCGGAAATTCCGCCGATGCAGCTGAACCTGATTCGGACGATTAAGCTATACGAAAACCTGACGGTGGAAGCGATTTTGGAAAAGAGCTATGAAAAGGCGGTCAAGGCGCTCACCATTCATCCGCTCATCAATTCCTACCCCATTGCCAAGAGCCTTGTGGACACCTATAAGGAGCGCTACAAGGGCTATATTGGAGAATTATCATGAGGGGGGAAGTGCGCGCGATTGCGCCGCTCTACACGGATTTGATTTATTCGGGCTTTGATGCGCTGCCGGAGCTGGGAGAGGAAGTTTACACCAAGGCTTTTGATTTACAGCTCGGTGGTGGAGCTGCGGCAATCCCTATCATGCTCTCCCGCATGGGGCTCCCGGCCCGGCTGGGCACTTTTTTAGGATCGGATGCGATCAGCCGTTTGGCAGCCTCCCTCCTGGAAGAGAATGGGTTAAAGCAGTATGAAAACCTCTACCGGGGAGAAGGGCGGCCTGTGGTAGTTTCCACCGTGTTTTCCTACGGCGGCGACCGTTCCTTTTTATCCTTTGGGGATGAGATCACGCAGGCAGATTTGGCGGATGAATCCTGTTACGCCTTCCTGAAAGGCGCAGCGATCGCCTTTGCGCCGCAGGGCAGGCCGGAAGTAGTCAAAAAGCTACATGCGGACGGAACGGTTTTGCTCTATGACATCGGCTGGACGCCGGAGATGAAGCTTGCGGATTATAAAGACATTCTACAATATGTTGATTTTTTTACACCGAATG
>OHLQ01000923.1_pt1 | contig 11680 bp, 9 predicted proteins | sample 1569081 | NCBI WGS metagenome assembly OHLQ01 (sample SAMEA3879585, study PRJEB24766) | human gut metagenome | biome: human-associated habitat; feature: feces | place: USA | collected 1985/1987 | reverse complement strand
CAGCATAATGACCAGCTTTTGCTTTGTCTAACATTTCTTTTGCAGATACTAACATGTGTTATTCCTCCATAAAATTAATATTTTTACCCTATGGGTATTATATATTACTTCTTTCAAAAAATAAAGTTAAATTTATAACAATCTTTCTCATTTGTTTGCCGGAACCATAATATCGACAGCACGGCAGATATTTTTTACGATAACTTCCTCATGCGCTCCGCCAAATTCCCCGTCCAATGTCCACGGAACTTCCTCTCTTGCCATGAACTTTACTTCATCTGACTTAAACGAATAGATCATATCCGTATCATCCACCAGATTGATGAGTGATGCAATAATCTCGTTGAGTTCAATCGGATTGCGTGGTTTTTTGATCAGGGTAACCTCAAACACGCCATCGTCTAAAAGCACATCTTTTCCGGTCATTCCCTTAAATCCACCCACCGATGTGGAATTGCTGATCATTCCATAGATAAATTCATCCTGGATCCGCACATTATTGTACTCTACCTGCATAGTGAAAGACGGGATATCATGCAGACTGCGCATTCCCTCAAGGATATATGCCGCATGTCCAAGTACATTTTTCCACTCCTGGCTTGTCTTATAAGACACTTCCGTAAAAAGACCAAACGCTGCCACATAGACAAAATAATCATTGTTAAATGCACCGATATCACAAGGAAATGTTCTTCCATTCACCGCTGCATCGGCTGCTTTGACCATATCTTTCGGGATTCCCAGTGATGTTGCAAAGTCATTCGTGCTGCCCGCCGGAATATATCCCAAAGGCACGGTAAGCCCTTTGTGCATAATACCGCTTACCACTTCATCAAGTGTACCGTCCCCTCCGCTGCATACAACAAGATCATATTTCTCTGCGTCCACTTCCACCTTATGTATCGCATCTTCCGGTGCCTGTGTCGGGTAAATCGTTACCTCATATCCAGCTTTTACCATGGTATCCACAATATCCATCAGCTGATTTTTGATCTGTGCTTTTCCGGAAAACGGATTGAAAATAAATAGTAATGTTTTCTTTTCTTCCATACGCTCCCTACACCTGTTCTGTTATTTTGTCAGAAATTCCTCGATTGCCGCAGCTGCAGCCTCTTCGTCCTCACCCTCAGCATCGATCACAACCTCTTCTCCATTTAAAAGAGCCATACTCATCATGCCCATAATGCTTTTGACATTGACTCTCTTATTATCCCCGGATTCCATATAGATCTGGCTGGAAAACTGATTTGCCTTCTGCACTAAAAGCGCAATTGGTCTTGCCTCTAAGTCGTTTTGCATGTTTACCACTACACTCTTTTTCATGATAATCTCCATTCTTACGCTGTTTTTTGCGCATCTCAAGTTTGTGCGTTAGCACAAATCTTACGTGTGAAAAATCTTATTTTTCACACTACCCTCCATTCCTGTGCTGCTTTTTACACACTTTATGTTTATGCTCCAATACAGCTGCTACGTATCAATAATATATTTCCACATTATTCTTTTTCACGCAGCTCATCTGCAATCTCACTGATCCTGCGCAGCCTGTGGTTTACTCCCGATTTTCCGACCGGAGGATCGAGATATGTTCCCAGTTCCTTAAGCGGTGTATCCGGATACTCTAACCGCAGCAACGCCATTTCTTTTAGGTTTTCAGGCAGACTGTCTAAGCCTGCATTCTGTTTAATATATTCAATATCGCCAAGCTGTTTTACGGCTGCCGCCACAGTCTTGCTGATATTTGCCGTCTCACAATTTACCTTTCGGTTGACAGAATTTCTCATTTCTTTTAAGATACGCACATTTTCAAGATTCATCAGTGCCACATGTGCTTCCATGATATTTAACATATCCACGATCTGGGCACCTTCCTTTAAATATACGACCTGGTGTTTCTTTCGTTCTACGATCTTTGCTTCCATCTCAAAACTGTTGATTGCATCCTGAAGCTGTTTCGCCTGCGCAATTTCCCGGCAGACAATCTCAAAATGATAAGACTTATTCGGATCACTGATCGATCCACCTGCTAAAAATGCCCCCCGGATATATGCCCGCCTGCAACATGTCTGCTGCAGTAAAATACCATTTACCGTCTCTGTGATGTCTGCACACCTTAAAGACTGATTCCACATCTTGATTGTCTCAAAAATGCGTTCCAGTGGCAATGTATCTATCTCTTCTATATTAACATGGAACAGCTGTGCCAGTAACAGTCCATATTTTTCATGCAGAAGCGGATTTTCCGAATCCAGCACATCTCCCGCATCCCCGATCAGCTGCTGACGCTTTCCGTCAAAAGCAACTAACGCCGCAAGTTCAGCGATCTGGCAATGTCTGCTCTTTCCACTCTGCTTTGCTAACTCCTGTTTCACTTCACTTGAAAAAGACATCTTTTATTTTCCCCTTAAAGCATCTTTGCCAATATCACGATGCTCGATTTTCAGTCCATAACCCTTTTTCCCTGACAGACGTTTGTATAATTCATTTGCCAGTGTTACAGACCTGTGTTTTCCTCCCGTACATCCTATGGAGATCACAAGCTGATTCTTGCCCTCCGTAATGTAATTCGGGATCAGAAATTCCAGCATATCTTCGAGTTTGTCAAGAAAGACATTTGCTTCCTGAAACTGCATGACATAATCCTGAATTTCTTTATCATTTCCGGTCTTTGCCCGTAAGCCCTCCACATAATACGGGTTTGGTAAAAAACGGACATCAAATACCAGATCAGAATCGACCGGTATTCCATATTTAAATCCAAATGACAAAATCGTAATAAACAGATTCTTGTAGTCCTGATTCTGTATAAATATTTTGTCCAACTCCGCTTTTAACTCTCTCGTCAAAAGCTGGCTTGTATCTATAATATAGTCTGCGCGCTCCTTTAAAAACGCCAGACGCTTTCTTTCCTCTTCAATTCCCTTGTCCACGCGCTCGCCGCCCGCTAAAGGATGATTTCTTCTCGTTTCCTTATATCGTTTTACCAGAACAGAATCTTCGGCATCCAAAAACAGGATCTCGTATTCAACCCCATTATCCTTCATGTGGTCTAATACACCATGCAGCTCATCAAATGACTGTCCGCTTCTGATATCGATGCCGACTGCAACTTTCTGCAGTTCTGCGCTCTGTAATGTTGTAAGTTCCACAAACTTTTCCAGCAATGGGATCGGTAGATTATCCACGCAATAAAACCCAATATCTTCCATCATTTTTATCGCTGTACTTTTTCCTGCTCCCGACATTCCTGTTAAAATTACGAACTTCATCTTTTTTCTCCATTTCAAAACGCTTTGCGCGCATCCAAATCCTGTTTAAAATTCACCGATCATCTTAACTTCCGGCTCTAATCTGACACCAAACTTTTCTTCTACAATATCCGCTACATTCTGCATCAGGGTTCTTACATCTGCCGCTGTTGCATTTCCGCGGTTGATGACAAATCCACAGTGTTTTTCCGACACCTGCGCTTCTCCCACCAGATAACCTCTTAATCCCGCATCCATGATCAGTTTTCCTGCAAAATATCCTTCCGGTCTTTTAAATGTACTTCCCGCACTCGGATATTCAAGCGGCTGTTTTTCCACTCTCTGTTTCTTTAACTCCTCCATGCGGGCACGGATTGCTGTCTCTTCCCCGTGTTTCAGTTTGATCTTAGCTCCCGTTACAATGTAGCCTTTTTTTAAAATACAGCTTGTCCGGTAACCCAGTTCAAGCTCTTCTGCAGAAAGAATCTTCTCATTTCCTTCCTGATCTAAGACGGTCACGGCGGTTAAAATATCTTTCATCTCACCACCGTAAGCGCCCGCATTCATGACAACTGCACCACCGATGCTGCCCGGGATACCGGCAGCGAATTCCATACCGGTCAGTCCGTGCTCCGCAGCACGGTTTGCTGTCTTTGACAGCAGCATTCCCGCACCCACGGTGATACAGTCGTCCTCCACACAAATCTCATCTTCTTTTGACAGCATCTCGATCACAAGTCCCCGGATCCCGCGGTCGCCCACTAAAAGATTGCTCCCGTTTCCGATGACCTGATACGGGACATCATACTTCCTGCACAGACGGATGACCGACGCAAGCTCTGTTCCCTTTGGCTGCACTAAAATATCTGCCGGGCCGCCCACACGGAATGTCGTATGTTTTTTCATCGGTTCGTCCGTAAAAATTCTGTTTTCTGCTGTGACTGCTTTAAGTTCTGTCAAAAACTGCTGATTCATGCTTTCCTCAATTCTGTGGTCTTACGCTTCTTTTAAGAATGCGACATAACCGTTATATGCTTCATATAAGTCTACTTTGCTGATGAGTTCCCACGGAGCATGCATGTTTAACACTGCAACACCGCTGTCGATAACACTCATTCCATAGTTTGCCAGAATGTATGCGATGGTTCCACCGCCACCCTGATCTACTTTTCCGAGCTCTGCTGTCTGGAATGACACATTGTTGTTATCCATGATATTTCTTAAATATCCGACATACTCTGCATTGGCATCGTTAGAGCCGGATTTTCCTCTCGCTCCGGTGTATTTGTTAAATACAAGTCCTCTTCCGAAATATGCTGCATTGCGTTTTGTCATAACAGACGGATAATTCGGATCAAATGCAGCGGATACATCCGATGAAAGTACTTTGGAGTTTTTCAGGGCACGTCTTAATTTTAATTCCGAATAATCTTCTGCTGCATTCATGACCTCTGCAACGGTATTTTCGAAGAAACGTGACTGCATGCCGCTTGCCCCGACACTGCCGATTTCCTCTTTGTCTACAAGCAGGCAGACACTCGTGATCTCCGGTTTTTCCATTGCAAGCATTGCCATAAAGGAAGGGTATGCACATACTCTGTCATCATGTCCATATCCCATGATGATGCTGCGGTCAAAACCGTAATCTCTTGCCTCTCCTGCCGGAACGACCTCGATCTCTGCAGATAAGAAATCTTCTTCCTCTATATCATATTCTTTTGCAAGGATCTTCATGATATTTGCTTTTACTTTTTCTTTTGCAGCCTCTTTGTCATCGCCCGCTTCCTCTGCCGGAATACTTCCGATGATCAGATCAAGGTTCTCTCCCTCGATCACCTTCGCTGCCTTTTTCTCAAGCTGCTCTCCGGATAAATGGATCAAAAGATCGCTGACGCCAAATACCGGATCGCCCGGTTTGTCTCCGACATTGACTTTTACAACGGTACCGTCTTTTTTGGCGATCACACCGTGCAGTGCAAGTGGAAGTGTCACCCACTGGTATTTCTTGATTCCACCATAATAATGGGTGTCTAACATTGCGAAATCGGTATCCTCATATAACGGATCCTGTTTTAAATCCATACGCGGGGAATCGATATGTGCGCCAAGGATGTTCATTCCAGCCTCTAAGCCTTTCTTTCCGATCACGAACATGGCAATTCCTTTTCCCATGTTATTCGCATACACACGGTCGCCTGCTTTTAATTTTGTTCCTTTTTCTAATACTTCATCCAGATTTACAAAACCTGCTTTCTCGGCTCTTTTTGCAAATTCTGTGGTACATTCACGCTCTGTTTTGCACTCAGAAATAAATTTTCTGTAATCCTCTGCAAACTGAAATACCTCTTCTCTTTTTTTGCCTTCCGGGTATTTCTCCCATGCGTTTTTTCTTTCCATGACTGATATTGCCTCCATTTATGCTATTCTTTTGACTCCGGGCTTTTACTCATCATCGTCCGAAGATTTTTTTGTGAGATTTTCCTGCACACGGCGGTAAAGCTCCTGTGCTGCATTGTATCCCATCTTTTTCTGTCTGTGGTTGACAGCCGCCGCCTCACAGATGACGGCAAGGTTACGTCCCGGACGGATCGGGAGTGAGTGACATACTACCTTGTTGCCAAGAAACTCTGTATATTCTTCCTCTAATCCAAGACGGTCGTACTCATTTTCTTTCTTCCAGTCCTCTAACTTGATCACAAGGTCGATCTGCTGTTTTTCCTTGACACATTCTACACCAAACAGTGTTTTCACATCGATGATTCCGATACCGCGAAGTTCGATAAAGTAACGTGTGATATCCGGTGACGTTCCGATGAGTGTATGCTCATTGATCTTGCGGATTTCCACCACATCATCCGTTACAAGACGATGTCCTCGTTTGATCAGTTCGAGTGCAGCCTCACTTTTTCCGATACCACTCTCACCCATGATCAGAAGTCCTTCGCCGTAGACATCTACTAAAACGCCATGGATTGTAATACACGGTGCAAGCTGTTCATTCAGACAATAAATAAGCTCTGCCATGAATTCGGAAGTACTGCGTTTTGTGCCAAGCACCGGAATATTTTTTTCCTCTGCAATTTTCAGGAAAGAATCATCCGGCCGCAGATCCCTGCAGAAAATAACACACGGAATATCATATCCCATAAATTCACTGTAAATCTTTTCACGTTTTTCCTCGTCTAACTGCTGCAGATATGTGTACTCTACCGTACCGATGATCTGAACCCTCGACTGTTCAAAGTGTTTAAAATAACCACTGAGCTGTAACGCCGGTCTGTTTACATCACTGATCATAATGCGATGTCCCTTTAATTCCATATCCGGCAGAAAATTACATAAATCCATGATCTGCGCGATCTTTGCTACTCCAACACCTTCCATATCCTTTGTCCTCTCCTAAACATATTTTTCGTAACGATTCTGACGACATTTTACCATAGATACCGGAATTCTTCAACTTGAATACCCGTGTTTATCTTCCCGGAAAAAAGAATAAACTGCCCGTGCCGCCTGCTCATTCATCGACTCTGTCTTTGCGAGTTCTTCCTCCGAAGCCTCACGGATCGCCTCAAGTGACTGGAACCGGCGCATTAAGGCTTTTCTTCGTGCCGGACCGATGCCCGGAATATCGTCAAGTACGGAATGTACCTGTTCTTTGCTTCTTAAAGATCTGTGATACTCGATGGCAAAACGGTGCGCTTCATCCTGGATCCTCGTGATCAGTTTAAAGCCCTCGCTTGTCCGGTCGATCGGTATCTCTTTATTCTGATAGTATAACCCTCTGGTGCGGTGATTATCATCCTTTACCATACCGCAGACCGGAATATTTATTTTCAGTTCATCAAGCACTTTTAATGCAATGTTTACCTGTCCGCGGCCGCCATCCATCATGATCAGATCCGGAAATCTTGTGAAACTTCCATATTCCTCTGACATTTCCCGTTCTGCAAGTTCTTTTTTCTCCTGCATACCGTGCGTAAAACGTCTGGTCAAAACCTCATGCATGGATGCGTAATCGTCCGGCCCTGTGATGGTTTTTAATTTGAATTTACGATAATCACTGCGTTTTGGTTTTCCCTTTTCGTAGACGATCATGGATCCTACCGTCTCAAAACCGTTGATGTTGGAAATATCAAATGCCTCCATGCGGGAAAGTCCCTCCATCCCCAGAAGATGCTCGATCTCTTTCATCGCGCCGATGGTTCTTCCCTCCTCGCGTTTGATTTTCTCGCGATCCTGGGAAAGTACAAGCTCTGCATTTTTCTGCGCCAGCTCTACCAATTTTTCCTTCATACCTTTTTGCGGAACACGGATATAAACCCTAGCTCCTCTTTTTTCAGTTAACCACTCGGCTAAGACCTCGTGATCCTCGATCTCCTCCGGCAGCATGATCTCCCTTGGAATAAATGGCGTTCCCGAATAAAACTGTTTTAAAAAAGTTGTTAAAATCTGGCTTTTGGTATCCTCTGTCCCGACCCTGACATAAAAATGATCCCTGCCGATCAGCTTTCCGTCACGGATGAAAAATACCTGCACCACGGCATCCCTGTCATCCGATGCAAGCGCGATGATGTCTTTATCCTCACCGTCGGTATGCGTGATCTTCTGTTTCTGCGCGATCTGGCGCACACTGCCTAAAAGCTCCCGGTATTCGATTGCCTTTTCAAATTCCAGATTTTCGGATGCCTCGTTCATTTTTTCTTCTAAGGATTTTAAGATCGGTGCATAGTTTCCATTTAAAAATTCGACGGCAGCATCGATTCTTTCCCGGTATTCTTCCCTGCTGATATAACCCTGACAGGGTGCCTGGCACTGATGGATATGGTAATTTAAACACGGGCGCTCTTTGCCGGTATCTCTCGGCAGTACACGGTTGCAGGTACGAAGCTGGTAAAGCTTATTGATCAGCTCGATCGTATCTTTTACTGCCCCCGCACTGGTGTATGGCCCAAAATATCTCGATTTGTCTTTTTTCTGCTGACGTGAAAAGAGTACCCGTGGGAAATCCTCACCGACCGTCACACGGATATAGGGATAAGTCTTGTCATCGCGCAGCATGGTATTGTATTTTGGACAATGTTCCTTGATCAGGTTGCACTCCAACACAAGCGCCTCTAATTCCGAGTCCGTAATAATATACTCGAAACGTGCGATCTGTTTTACCATCTGTGCCTTTTTGATGCCCTCATCATGACTCGGCTGGAAATACTGGTGTACTCTCTTTCGTAAACTGACAGCCTTACCGATATAGATGATCGCATCGTGGCTGTCATGCATAATATAAACTCCCGGCTGATCCGGGAGTTTTTTTAATTCTTCTGCGATGTTAAACATGAAACCTCATTCCTGCTCTGATCGTTCTGTTTATACTTATCCTGCTGATATTTATCTTATTTTTCAGCTTTTATTTCTGATACTTCTGCAGCGAAGCCTCTGCTGCGTTATTTCTGGTGTTCCTCATGTGCTGCTGTCTGATCGTCTACGACCTGATCAATAAAACTGCCCTTTTCCAAAGATACAGTATTCTGATCTTCCGCTGCACGTGAAGTTTCTGCTTCTGCCTGATTTTTTATTTCTGTCTGTCCTTCCGTTTTTGCATGTTCTTCTGTTTTCGCCTGCTCTAACGCATTTTTAGCATCCTCTGCCTGCTCGAAGAATGTTTTTTTCTCCTCTTCTTCCGGCTCCGGGATTCCTTTTAATTCACGGAAAATCTTCATAAATTCTTTTCCGGTGATCGTCTCATGCTCGTAGAGATATCCTGAAATCTTGTCGAGAACCTCCCTGTTTTCTTCAAGCATGCGGTATGCTTCATCATAACTGCTGTTGATGATGGACAGTACTTCCTGATCGATCTGTGCTGCAGTCTCCTCACCACAGATCAGTCCTGCACGGTTATCTAAGTACTGGTTCTCAACCGTTGCCAGACACATCATACCAAATTTATCGGACATACCGTACTGTGTGATCATGGCTCTGGCCACCTTGGTAGCCTGCTCAATATCATTGGCTGCCCCGGTTGTGACAGTATCAAATACCAGTTCCTCTGCTGCGCGTCCGCCAAGATATCCCACAAGCATTGCTTCCAGTTCCTTCTTTGTATTGAGATATTTCTCCTCCTCGGGTACCTGCATTACATAACCAAGTGCCCCCATTGTTCTCGGCACAATAGTAATCTTCTGTACAGGCTCTGCATCTTTCTGCAGGGCGCTTACCAGTGCATGTCCTACCTCATGATAGGATACGATCCTGCGCTCCTGTGCACTGAGGATCCTGTCCTTCTTCTCTTTACCTACCAGAACTACTTCAACAGCTTCGAGAAGATCTTTCTGGGATACTGCGCTGCGTCCACTCTTAACAGCAAGGATAGCAGCCTCGTTGATCATATTAGCCAGATCCGAACCCACTGCCCCGGAAGTTGCAAGTGCAATGTTCTCAAAATCAACAGTCTCATCCAGATGTACATTTCTTGCATGAACCTTCAGGATCTCGATTCTTCCCTTCAGATCCGGTCTGTCCACAATGACACGTCTGTCAAAACGTCCCGGACGAAGAAGTGCCGGATCAAGAACCTCCGGACGGTTGGTAGCAGCCAGGATCAGAAGTCCCTTTGAAGTGTCAAATCCGTCCATTTCCGCAAGAAGCTGGTTCAGGGTCTGCTCACGCTCATCATTGCCGCCGCCATAATGAGAATCTCGGCTCTTTCCGATTGCATCAATCTCATCAATAAAAATGATACATGGTGCATTCTTCTTTGCTTCCTCAAAGAGATCGCGGACACGTGATGCCCCCACACCTACAAACATCTCCACAAACTCAGAACCTGACAGGGAGAAAAACGGCACATGTGCCTCTCCTGCTACTGCCTTTGCCAGAAGTGTTTTACCGGTTCCCGGAGGTCCTACAAGCAAAGCTCCTTTCGGCAGCTTCGCTCCGATGGTGGTATATTTGCCGGGATTATGCAGGAAATCCACCACCTCCTGCAGTGATTCCTTGGCCTCATCCTGCCCTGCCACATCCCTGAAAGTAATTCCTGTATCTTTCTGAATGTAGGCTTTGGCGCGGCTCTTTCCAACGCCCATCATTCCGCCGCCCTTATTCATGCGGCGCATAAATACCGTCAGAAGTACAAAGAGCAGAATCGTTGGCAGAAGCACACTGACCAGCATAGAAATAATTTCCCCTGCTGCATCCGGCTTCTTATACTCAAACTTGATTCCTGTTCCCTCAAGTCTCTCCGTCAGCTTATCTACTGACTCCATCTGATTGGCATAATAAACTTCTTCTGAAAATCCTGATGACTGATGTTTCGGCGTGATCGTCAGTGTATTTGACTGAAGCGTAACCTCTTTCACATCTCCATCATCTACCATCTCAATAAATTTATCATAAGTGATCTCACTCGAATTATCCTTGAGCATATTGGTAAACATGGCGAAACATACCAGAGTTACCAGGAGGCATACCAGAAAGGCCAGTATCGACTGATGATTCTTGTTCGGGTCCTGTCTGCCCGGACCTTTATTATTATCAGGACGATTGCCATTCGGATTGTTATCCATATGATTATCCATTTCATTCCTCCTAAACGTTATCGTTCTTATTATAAAGAGAATTATGCTATAAATCAACCGCGAGATTGTGAAATTTATCAGGAATTCAACTGTGAATTTCTTTTTATTCTAAAGGAACTTTATTATCAGCCAACTATTTTTGCCACCCAGGTATGTGCATAACGTGCATTATAAATCAGCATAGAATTTGAATCCTGCATTTTGACTAAATCATCTTGTGAAAAAATACAACGAGATTCCAATGATTTAGACTGACTAAAACGAACTCCTCCACCATTCCTATGGTGTCTTCCATCTTTATATTCATGTGGTTCGTCACGATGCAAAGACACATCCGTAGTATTCGTGATTTTTTCGTACTCATAATCAGGCAATACTTTTATTAATTCTTTTCCTGCTGTCCCAATAGATGATACAAGTATATAGTCCATAGAAGACAACAGATCTTCCGGTGTTAATTGTATTCCATCTGTTGCTTTTACACTTCTATACAGCATTTCAGTTAAAAGCATATAATTTCCTACGCCATTCAAAAGATTTAAGATTTCCTGGTCAACCTGCAGTCCATTTCCCACGCACATGATAATAAAATGGGAATCCCAGTTCACCAGGCAATCTTTTAACATTAGATTTGTTTCCCCTCCAGGTTTTAAGACAAGAATTCCATTCCCTTCTGGTAAATTATGCTTTGGAATCTCATCTTCCCACTCAATATTCAGAAGTCGTAAACAAGATTCCTCACTAAGGTCACGTCTAGTTCCCAAAAGTACAAAAGGTCTGGCCGACATTCTTACCAACTGTCTAATAATTGGAAATGCTTTATTGTGTTTCCCACAAAAAATAAGTGATCCTTCCGGG
>OHLQ01000918.1_pt1 | contig 11763 bp, 10 predicted proteins | sample 1569081 | NCBI WGS metagenome assembly OHLQ01 (sample SAMEA3879585, study PRJEB24766) | human gut metagenome | biome: human-associated habitat; feature: feces | place: USA | collected 1985/1987 | reverse complement strand
AGCAGATCCCGGCGAATATGATCGAGCGGGTAGAGGTGATGCGCGGAGGAGGCTCGGCCTTGTTCGGCTCGTCCGCTATCGCCGGTACGATCAATATCATCACCAAAAAAACTGCCGTTGGCGGTTCGGCCACTGTTTTGACCGGGGAAGAGGGCCGCGCCGAATACCGTCTGAATTACGGCTTCAACGCCGGGAAGCTCAACGCCTTTCTCAGCGGCGCCAAAAGCAGCAGCGACGGCTATCTGCTGAACAATGATTTTGACAATAAGCAGTACAATATCAAGCTGGGCTATAAGTTCAGCGACGCCGATGCCCTGCGTCTGGGCTACAGCAAAAACAAGCTGGAGCGCGGCTATATCCTGCGCAACCTGAAAGGTTATCCCTATTACGACCCCAGCTATCCCGAAACTATCGGCGATGGTCTGATCCAGCCGGGAATAGGTGATCGACCTGCAAATGGTATTACAGGCCCTGGTAATTATGGCCGCGGTTCTTACTGGTCCAAGGATACCGACCACTATGACCTTAATTATACGCATACTTTCAGTAACGGGTTTCTGCAGTTCGACTATTACCGCAATAACGAAGAACGCCGCGAAGTACTGAAAGACCACAGCGGCACTGTCAAATTAGACCGTGTTATCCCCAGCGACAAAACCGATTATTTCGCAATCAGCGGCCAAAGCGCCGTCAGCAGCAAGCATACTCTGGGCTATGGCGCACAGTATCAGCGGATGCGCTACGGCTACGGCCATTATAATGTCAAACCTACCGACGCAGGCGACCTGTACCCTTCGCAGAAGATCGATAACGCCGCCGTTTATCTGGAAGATAACTGGCAGCTGGACGGGCGCTGGCGTACCTATCTGGGTCTGCGTTACGACCATTACAAAGCCGGCAGGGACGACGCCAGGGCCGGTGATATGCAAGGATTTTCCGAAAACAGCCTGTCGCCTAAATTCAGCCTGCAGCTGACCAGCGACGATAAAAATACTTCCAGCCTGTCTGTCAACCGCGTCTGGCGGGCGCCTTCCATGCCTGAATACTACTGGTGGAGCGCAAATTATGCAAAAGGTACATTTACCAATACGCTGAAACCGGAGCATGGCCTCAGCTACGAACTGGGCCACAAGCATAGATTTGACGACCGCTACAGCAGCAGGATCAGCCTGTTCTATCAGGACATCAACGATTACATCAATTTCCGTCATTTTACCCCTTTTATGGCTTATAATATCGACAATGTCAAGATCTGTGGCGCCGAACTGACCAATGAAGTGAAATTCGATCAGCACAATACCCTGCTGGTGAATTATACCAACCAGCACACCCGCAAGAACGGCGTTGCCGGCGGCGATATCAACAACGGCCTGACTGACGAACTGGACTACAGCCCGCGCCACAAGCTGGGACTGGCTTATCTTTACGACAGCGACCTCTGGAAGATCCGTTATGACATCACCTACATCAGCAGCCAGAAAGAATCACCAGCAACCCTACCAAATCAGAGTAACCGTGGCGCAGTCTACAACATCGGCGGCTACACCGTCCACAATCTGTCGGTGACCCGCGTCCTGAACAAAAACGCCGAACTGTCGCTGTTCGTCGATAACCTGCTGGACAAAAAATATGTAGAGCAATACGGTTATCCCATGTCCGGCCGTCTGTTCAGCGCCGCGCTGACTTATAAATTTTAGAGGTGCAAGATGACTACCATGACAGACGCAGAATTTTTTAATAAGCTGGCCCCCACCTGGGACAGCACCCGCGAACGGCAGCCACAACTTTTACAGCAGCTGACGGCCAAACTGGAACTGAAGCCCCGGGACAGAGTGCTGGACCTGGGCAGCGGCACCGGCGTGCTGCTGCCGTATCTGGCGCCCCAGGCAGCGCAGGTCACCGCCGTAGACTTCGCCGAAGCTATGCTGGAGCTGGCGGCCCGCAACCACGCTGAGCTGACCAATATCACCTATCTGCACGGCGATATTCTGGAACTGGCACTGCCGGCAGCATCTTTTGAGCAGATCACCTGCCTGAATTTTTATCCCCATGTCAAAGACTCCGCTGTTTTTCTCAGCAAGGCCGCAGGCCTGCTGGTCCCCGGCGGCAAACTGACGATCATGCACGACATTCCCCGCAGCGCTGTCAACGCTATCCACGGCGCCTGCGCACAGGTACAGGACGATAACCTGCCGCCGGCGGCCGTTGTCGCCCAAAGGCTGACTGACGTTGGCCTGCAGGTACTGTATCAGGAAGATACTGAAAATTATTATTTTGTGCAGGGAGTAAAGCCCTGACTTTAGCCAGCCTGTAAAAAGAAAAACCGTTCGACTCTGCCGTAAAGCCCCAGGCTAAGACAGCAAAGTCAAACGGTTTTTTATTGTTTACAGCCAACTTATAATGCCGGGTCTGCCACGCCGTTGGCTTTAAAAGCGTTGGCCCGGTCGATGCAGGTGCCGCACGCGCCGCAGGGTCTGTCGCCGCCTTCGTAACATGACCAGGTATACTGGTAGGGCGCGCCGAGTTTCAGGCCCAACTCCACCACCTGCGCTTTGTTTTTGTGCAGCAGCGGCGCTTCCAGATGACACAGCTTGCCGCTGCCTTCGTAGATCGCCGTATCCATGGCCGCATAAAACTCCGGCGTACAGTCGGGGTAAGCCCGCCCGGCCGCATCGTCGGCATGGGCGCCATAGCAGATAGCACCTGCTTCCAGCGAAATAGCGATCGCTGCCGCCGCACTGATCAGGAGCCCGTTGCGGAACGGCACATAGGTCGCCACCGTACCTTCGCCATGCTCAGCCAGCTGCTCGGCGTAGCTTTTGTGTTCAATCGCTTCACTGCTGCTGGCCAGCAGCGAGCAGTTACTGTAGGACATGATGCCGGCAATATCCTGCTCCAGCAAACGGACGCCGTAATAAGCGGCAACCTTGCGGGCCGCCGCTATTTCCCGGCTGTGCTTCTGTCCGTAAAAAACGCACAGCGCCGTAACATTTTCCGCGCCGCATTCGCTGACGGCCTGTGCCAGACAGGTGGTGCTGTCGATACCGCCGCTCAATAACACTACTTTTTTCATATTGCGCCCCCTTTACAGATCGCGCCTGATGATCGCAGGCGGCAATTCTTCCCAGGGCTTGTACTGGATCGTGCTGCAGAAAGCGTAGGCTTTGTAGCGTTCCGCCGGGTCTGCGGCCGCCGCGGCTTTAGCCAGGTCACGCTCACCGGCCGCGCTGACAGGATAATATTTGAAGGCTTCGGCAAACAGCTGCGAGGCCTTGGCATCATCGCCGTTATTATGCTCATGCTCGGCTAAAAACTTATAAGCAAAATAACGGTAAGGATTGATCCCGTCGTTTCCCGCTTCCATGTCCAGCATCACCGCCGCTTCCTGCATGGCCTGTTCTTCCTTGCCGACTTCGCGCAGGATCGCCAAACGGCGGTAAAACATCTCGCCGCGGGAGGCGCTGCGGAAAGGATGCTTGTAGGCCCGGCTCAATTCATAAGCCTGCCCCAGATAATTCAAGGCAGCGTCCTCATTATGGGCCAGCTTCCAGACGATCTCGGCCACGTCGCGCAGGCACAGCACTTTATGCTCGGCCTCGCTGAGCCCCATTTCCGGGGCGTCCTCCATATCAGGCTCCACGTCCAGCACTGTTGCCAGTACCCGCATCGCCGCTTCCACTTCATCCATCCAATATAAAGCGCGGCCCACTGTCGAGCGGCAGCGCCAGTCGTTATAGTTGCTGATCATACCGCGGGGAATGGGATATTCGCCGCCAGCCACATGGTTCACACACGCCAGCCATTCCTGTTCGTTCATAGTCAAGTCACACTCCTTACTGATTTCTGTACTATTATTGTAGCATATCACAGCCGCCGCGTCCCCGGTAAAATAACGGCGACGCAGTTTAGCAGCTGCCGCAAATAAAAAAGGGCTGCCCGGCCGAAGCCAAAAGCAGCCATAAATAAGGGAAAGCGTTTTAAAAAAGACTCACTTTTCGTTGCGCACATAACGGCGCGGCATCCGCGGACTGACGCTGCAGACCAGCTCGTAGCAGATCGTGCCGGCCCACTCGGCCACCAGCTCCATCGGCAGCTGCCTGCCGCCAAAAACCGTGACCTCGTCGCCTACTTTGACCGGCGGCAGGTCGGTAACGTCCAGCATCACCTGATCCATGCAGACACGGCCCACGATAGGAGCCTTACCGCCATTGACCAGCATATAACCCACGTTGGAAAGACGTCTGTTGACGCCGTCGGCATAACCGACTGGCACCGTGGCAATAACGCTGGGACGGCTCAGGGTATAGGTACGCCCGTAACCGATAGTCGCTCCGGCCGGCAAGGTCTTAACAAAGCTCACCGTCGATTTGACCGTCATCACAGGCTCAAAATCTTTGTAACAATCGCCCATATGCGCAGGGTGCAGACCATATAAGGTAATGCCCTGACGCACCATATCCATCTGATATTCGCGCAGCTCCGTCAAAGCGGCGCTGTTGGCGATATGGGCCAGCGGCACCTCGATGCCCTGCGCTTTGATCAGCGCCAGCGCTTCCTGGAAACGCTCGAACTGATGGGCCGCATAGGCTTTATCATCAGCGTCGGCCGTCGCAAAATGCGAGAAGACGCCTTCGATCTCGATACCCGGCAGCGCTGCGGCCTTAGCCGCAAATTCGCCCGCCTCGCGCACGTGCACGCCGATACGGTGCATACCTGTATCGATAGCGATATGGATCTTGGCTTTTTTATGCAATTTCACAGCTGCTTCGTTCAGGGCGTATAAACGCTCTTCATCAAAAACAGCATGGCTGATATCAAATTGAACAACAACATTGGCTGCGCCCGGCTGCAAAGAACCAAGCACTAAGATCGGCAGCCTGATCCCTGCTTCACGCAGCTCCAGACCTTCCTGCAAAAGGGCGACCGCTAAAAAATCGGCGCCGTTCTTTTCGGCTTCGCGGGCTACAGCGACTGCGCCATGACCATACGCGTCAGCCTTGACAACGGCACACAGCTTCGTCTGAGGATCGAGATTGCTTTTGGCGATCTGCACATTATGCGCCACGGCGTCAAGATTGATCTCGGCCCACGCGCCCCGGTCGATATGATACATAAATGAACCCACCTTCACAAAAAAACGCAGGACACGTACTTCTGCGTGCGCCTGCGGCTGGTACAAAATCCAATGACCTTATGGTCAAATTATATGCTTTTTAAAATGATTTGTCAATAATCTGCACTCGCTTCAACGCCGCTGCTCACGCTCATTTGGGAACAGTCTCCCGGTCGTGACCGTGACAGCTGGAAGCGCAGCCACTACAGCCGCTGCAGCCACTGCAACCGCCGGATGCCGTTTTTTTGAATACGCTGCGCAATGCCAAAAGCGCCAGCACTGCCAAAATACCGCCAATAATATAATCTGCCATTTTTTACACCTGCTTTCGTTGACGCTGCACCGCTGCTGTCGGCGGTGCTCTATGCCGTTAGAAATTTAAATACGTTTAGGTTAGCTTTCGCTAACCACATTGTACTACGTTCCGTCCTCTTTGGCAAGTACCTAAAATATTTTTTACAAACCTGCCACTATTTTCTGCCCCCGGAAAAATGAGCTTCCCCGCTGCTAATACTGCCGTCCCGCCGGTTACGCTTCTACTTTCCAGCGGTCGAAAAAACGCAGCCTGTTTTCATAAAGATGCACACAGCGGCCCACTAAAACAGCAGCCACTACCGTGCCGGCACCGACGCCCTTTAAAATACCGAATTGGTTCCAGGAAATAATAATGGCGATCGTGACCAGCGTAATATCGAAACAGTTTTTGATGAAACTGAACTTTTTCTGCGTGACAAAAGCCAGCACACTGACCACGCCTTCGCCCGCTACCAGAAATATTTTAGCGCGCACCTCCAGAAAAACACCTAAAGCCAAAACGATGATGCTCAGCAGGCAGGCCAGCCATTGTTCCAAGGCACTGGCAGGCACGAACCAGTCCAGCAGCCCCATAGAAAAATCGATGCTGTAGCCAAAGGCCAGCGTCGTTGCCAGCTGGCCTGCGATCTCCCGGAGATACACAGCCCTTAAAATAAGCGGCTGCAGCAGGATCATCACAAGATTCATCGCAATCGTGATCCCGCCGATGCTCCATGAGGTAAACATACTCAGGACCCACGGCACGCTGGAGATCGGCGACGTACCCAAATCAGCCTTACAGGATAAGGCGATACCCAGAGTCATTAAAAATATCCCCACGGCAAACATCGCCAGCCGCGGCTTAAAATGCTGATTGACAGCTGCTTCCACTTTACTTTCCTTCTTTCAAAAACATGTCGCAGAACCTGCCGCCAATAAAAAAACGGTCCTCGGCATGCAAGAAACCGTACGGTCAGGCCATCTGATTGTAAGTATATTGTAACATATCTACTGGCAATATAACATGACCCTGGAGAAAACTATGTCTGAAAATACACATTCAGGATAATCTTTGCTGTTCAGCTATTTTTTGCTAAAAAAAAAAGACAGCTATCCACAGGGATAACTGCCTGTTCTGCTTTTAAAGCAAATATTCACTTAATCATCAAAAACCGTATTGCGAGTCTCCCAGCGTTTGAACTGGCAATAGCCCCAGGGCGCATAGATGCCAAAGGTTATAGCCGTCAGGATCATGATGACCAGCCACTGGAAAAAGAAGCCCAGCCCGGTGCCGTCAAAACGCAGCCGTCTGCCTTCAACGTAGGTATTAGCACAGATCCAGCGCTGCTGCGCCGAGTAGGCCCACGGGAAAAACAGGCCCAGAGTCACAATAGAAACGACAGTCGTCCAGATCAGCAGCCATAAATAGCCCAGCCCGGAACCGACAAAAACAAACGGTTTATTCATAAGTATCAGCCTCACTTTTCCTTTGTGTAGTTAAAAATCAACTTTAGCAGATTGATTGCCAAAAGCTTTTCGTTTGCAGACTTGTGTTCCAACAACTGCTGCACTATCACATCATATTCATCTTTCCTCAGAGAAAATGAATCCTGTAAAACATAATCAACTGTTATGCCCAGTCTGTTTACTATCAATACAAGCTTATCTAAAGATATATTTCTTTCGCCCCGCTCTATTTGACCGATATAGGCAGGAGATAATCCAACATCTTCCGCAAGTTGTTCTTGCGTTAAATTAAGATTACTACGTTCTGTTTTCAGCCTTTTGCCCATAGCTTTGTAATCCATGTTTTACCCCCTATTCATATATACATCATATGTTATAGGAAAAGAAATATAATTTTAATATGCTGACAGTATTGTAAATATATACTAACAGTAGTAAAATGATATTGACGATTCATATATGCGTTTCTAACACTTATAAAAATAGAAGGAAGGTATCTTTTGATGGCAAAATATCTGGGAGGAAATATTCCCCATAAAAATTTCGTTATAAAACAACAAGATTATGATTTTTTTCTAACATTTTCGACAGGACCATTTACCAAAAAAACTATTTCTCTTAGCGATACAATAAGTTCCGCAGAAATTATCACAAAAGAAAATCAAAGAAAATTTCTTTCCTCAGCGGGGTGGGGATTCCTGGGATTCATAATGAGTGGTGGTCTTGCCGCACTTGCAACTGGTGCTGTAGGAGGCAAAACAGCAAGAATCGTTGTTGCCTGCGAATTAAACAACGGCTGGCGCTGCGCTTTAGAAGTAACTCAAAAAGAATATGAAACCCTCGTCATTCTGGTTCCCAAAAAGCAAAATGATACAGAAATACTCACTGCCTTAAAACAGTTAAAAGAGTTACAGGAATTAGGAGTCATAACAGCAGAGGAATTTGAAGAAAAACGTCAGAATTTAATAAAAGAACTGTTACCTCAACAAAATATTGCAACAACACCAGATGTAAAACCGGATACTACTCCTCGAAGCAATAAACGATCCGCAAAATTTCCTATTAATCTCACCAGCGATATAAACACCACCGAAAATCAACAATTTAAAAAAAGAGGTTCTACTGGTTGTTTTATTATTATATTATGTATATTAGGATTACTGATATCCCAAAATCCTACTCCTGAAAAAAATATCATTACTCCCCCATCAACTAATTCAAATACTACTGTTGAAAAAAACGATATTACAACAACTCCCACAAACAATACTCCCCCAAAAACTCCTAAGGAACAATTAAAAATGCCTAAATTTAAAGCTGTAGATACAAAAATAGGCTCAAACCTGATATCAATCGCAGCTTATTACAATGACAGGAGCAAGGAAAATATTATTTTAGCAGCTCGCTGCTGGTTAAGACAAAAAGATAATAAGAATATTTTCGTTTATTTTGTTAACGACCCAACCTATAGCATCGACCGCAGAAGAGAAGAAACCGCAAAAGTCCTCGCCTTTTACGAATCAGTAAACGGCGGCAGTGTTCTATACTTCTTAAATCCTGATGGAACCTCATATGAAACGCTGAAAATCGACTGACCATGAATATATTTCTTAGGTAATAAACACGTATCTTATAAATTAAATCTGTATTCAACAAAAACCGCTGCCTCACTCAATAGAGTGAAGCAGCGGTTTTTAATTTATTTTCAACTAACACATCAAAGATTAAAAAATTTACTGCATTTTCTCGACCAATAATTTATTGACCATGCCCGGGTTAGCTTTACCGCGGGATTTTTTCATGACCTGACCGACGAGGAAGCCGATAGCGCGGTCCTTACCGGCTTTAAAGTCGGCGACAGACTGCGGATTTTCAGCCAGCACTTCGTCGACGATAGCGGCAATAGCGCCTTCGTCGCTGACCTGCTCCAGTCCCAGCTCTTTAACGAGGACCTTCGGCGATTTGTCAGCTTTGAGCATTTCGGCAAAAACTTTTTTCGCCAGTTTGCTGGACAGGACGCCGCCTTTGATCAAAGCGACCATTTCGCCCAGATTTTCCGGTTTGATCGGGAAAGCGTCGATCTCGATGCCTTCGTTGTTGAGGTAAGCAGAAACGTCGCCCAGCAGCCAGTTAGACACGCCTTTGTCGTCGCCGGCATTTTTGCAGGCAGCGTCAAAGTAATCAGCCATGGCTTTCGTAGCCACGATCAGGCCGGCGTCGTAAGCAGGCAGCCCGTGTTCGGACATCAACCGCTGCTGACGCTGTGCCGGCAGCTCCGGCAGTTCCTTCTGTACCCGTTCGATCCAGGCATCATCGATCTCTACCGGCACCAGATCCGGTTCCGGGAAATAACGGTAATCATGTGCTTCTTCCTTGCTGCGCATGGATAAGGTCATGCCCTGGGCGTCGTCCCAGGTGCGGGTCTCCTGCACTACATGGCCGCCGCTCTCGATCAGGTCGATCTGACGCTCGACTTCATATTCGATAGCTCGTACCAGGGCGCGGAAGGAGTTGAGGTTTTTGATCTCGGCGCGGGTACCGAATTCAGTAGCGCCTTCCGGCATTACAGAAATGTTAGCGTCGCAGCGCAGGCTGCCTTCCTGCATTTTGCAGTCGCAGACGTCGGTATATTCCAGGATCGCTTTTAACTGTTCCAGATAAGCACGGGCTTCTTCCGAGCTGCGCATATCCGGCTCGGAAACGATCTCGATCAGAGGTACGCCGGCACGGTTGTAATCGACTGCCGAGGAATCGGAAGTGCTGATCGTAGCGCCGCTGTGGTTCAGCTTGCCTGCGTCTTCTTCCATGTGGATGCGGGTAACGCCGATGCGTTTTTTCTCGCCTTCCACTTCGATGTCGATATGACCGCCCAGACAAATCGGCTGGTCGAATTGTGAGATCTGGTAATTTTTGGCCAGATCGGGATAGAAATAGTTTTTACGGTCGAATTTATTGAATTTCTGGATCTCGCAGTTCAGCGCCAAACCGGCACGGATAGCAAATTCCACGACCTGTTTATTGAGCACGGGCAAAGCGCCGGGCATGCCCAGGCAGACCGGGCAGACATGGGTATTGGGCTCGCCGCCGAATTCTGTGGAGCAGGAGCAGAACGCTTTGGAATGTGTTTTCAGCTCGGCGTGGACTTCCAGACCGATAACAGTAGTATAGTTTCTCATTATTTGTTACCTCCTAACGGTGCCAGTACCTTATGGTAATCGTTGGCTTGTTCAAAGGTATAAGCTGCGCGCAGCACGGTTTCCTCATCCAGGGGCTTGCCGATCAGCTGCATGCCGACAGGCATACCGTCAGCAAAGCCGCAGGGCACGGAAATACCCGGCAGGCCGGCCATGTTGACCGGGATCGTGTAAACGTCGAGCATATAAATGGAAAGCGGGTCCATTTTGCCGTCGATAGGATAAGCAACGACCGGCGAAGTCGGAGCCAGGATCACGTCGCATTTGGCAAAAGCGCTGTCAAAGTCGCGGCGGATCAGGGTACGGACCTGCATGGCTTTTTTGTAATAAGCGTCGTAGTAACCGCTGCTCAAAACATAGGTGCCCAGCATGATGCGGCGTTTGACTTCGGGACCGAAGCCTTCGGTACGGCTGAGCGTAGTCATTTCCGGCGCGCTGGTGGCGTTGGCGGCACGGAAGCCGTAACGGACGCCGTCGTAACGGGCCAGGTTGGCAGAAGCCTCTGCCGGGGCAATGATATAATAAGTGATAACGGCGTATTCGGTATGGGGCAGAGAGATCTCGACGATCTCGGCGCCCATGGCTTCATACTGCGCGATCGCTTTTTTCAGCTCGGCATGGACTTTGGGGTCCAGACCTTCGCCATAATATTCTTTCGGCAGGCCGATACGCAGGCCTTTCACGTCCTGACGCAGGGCTTTAGTAAAATCAGGCACTTCCACGGGCAGCGAGGTAGAATCGTGTTCGTCCTTGCCGCAGATGGTGTTGAGCACGGTAGCGGCGTCGGTAACGTCGCGGGTGATCGGCCCGATCTGGTCAAGGGACGAGGCGAAAGCCACGCAGCCGTAACGGGAAACACGGCCATAGGTCGGTTTGATGCCGACGCAGCCGTTAAAGGAAGCCGGCTGACGAATGGAGCCGCCGGTATCGGAGCCCAGCGTCCAGATAGCTTCGCCCACCGCGATGGCAGCGGCGCTTCCGCCGGAGGACCCGCCCGGTACACGGTCCAGGTTCCAGGGATTATGGGTAGCCTGGAAGTAAGACGATTCGGTGGTGGAGCCCATGGCAAATTCATCCATATTGGTTTTGCCGAGGAAAATAGTTTCTTCGGCACGCAGTTTTTTGATAACGTGCGCGTCATAGATCGGCACAACATTAGAGAGCATTTTAGACGAGCAAGTCGTCAAAAGGCCTTTGGTGCAGATATTATCTTTGATCGCGCCGGGGATACCTGCCAGCGGGGCGATCTTCTCGCCGCCAGCGATCATGGCGTCGACTTTGGCAGCCTGTGCCAAAGCGTTTTCCTTATCCAGCGTCACATAGGCCCTGACCTGGCCCTCGACGGCGTCGATACGCTCGTACAGGGCATTCGTCAGTTCCACGGAGCTGATTTCTTTCTTGACAAGTTTATCGTGCAATTCATGAGCAGTGCTCTTGTAAAGATCCACAGTAGTTCCTCCCTCTCTTATTCGATGACGCGGGGCACTTTAAAGCCGCCGTTATGGACTGCCGGAGCATTTTTCAGCGCTTCTTCCTGAGTAACCCCGGGCAGAGCTACGTCCTCGCGGAACGCGTTGCTGATCGGCAGCACGTACGGAGTCGGCTCGATGCCTGCGGTATCAAGCTGCTGCAGAATATCGGCATAATTGAGGATCTGGTTGAACTGTTCCGTGAATTTTTCCATTTCACCTTCAG
>OHLQ01000917.1_pt1 | contig 11767 bp, 8 predicted proteins | sample 1569081 | NCBI WGS metagenome assembly OHLQ01 (sample SAMEA3879585, study PRJEB24766) | human gut metagenome | biome: human-associated habitat; feature: feces | place: USA | collected 1985/1987 | reverse complement strand
CCAACAACTGCTCCGTAATATATTCCCCTACTACTTATTGCTTTTCGTAACCTCCACAGGGGAGTTACTTGATTCGGTTAAAATATATGTAAATTTTCCACCAAAATATTATTGACGTAAGAAAAACCACATGGTATTTTATTTTTGGAAAAAATGAAAATTATTTTAAAGGCAAACCTGTTGAAAGGCAGGGTCGCAAAGCCAGAAGGGACTAAAGTCAGAAAGCTTGGCCATGTCAGCCGGTTGCCACTGTTTCCATATCATCATAATATATGGAAAAGATATTTGAACAGAAGAGATTCCGATACCTTTTATACTATATAGATGTGTGATTTTAAAGAATATAGTAGGGACACTGGCAGATTTTGGCAGGTGTCCTTTTTGTATGCAAAAATGGGTAACGAAACTAGCAGGGACAGGTTTTCTGTATACAGATAAAAGCAGGATGAAGAAGGCATAAGACGGAGAGAGGATTTTTATAAAATGAAAAATTATGAAGACAAAATATATTCCTTAGGTGAGACTGTAACGGGGCAGACACAGGCCATGTCACAGGCCGTACAGAAAACACTGGAAAATAATGGCGGGGTAGGTATAATGACAGGATCTTATGACCAAAACCTGTCTATTTTGTCTGTGGATAATCTGCTGTTGCATAGTACAGGATATACATTCGATACTTTCATGGAACAGACAAAAGGCTCATTGAGAAACTTCTTTTATGACGAGGAAGATATACTGGAGCGAGACCGTTTTTTGCAGCTTCACGGAACAGGGGAAGCACAGATCCTTGCAGCAGACGGTACAGTGAATAATGTACGGCTTTGTAAAGAGGATGCGACAGATGAGGCGGGCAGACAGATCTGGGTTATGTCCGTACAGGTCAACTGGGATCATGTAAATCTGGCACTGCTCAATGAGGCTATCTATTCCGGCTTCTGGTATTTTGACTGTGACGAAAACAGTGAGATTGTGAATGCAAACTGGAGTCATGAATTCCGAAAAATGCTTGGCTATCATGACACTCTGGACTTTCCGAATAAACTGGAATCCTGGTCAGATCTTCTGCATCCACAGGATAAAGAAAGAGTAATGGTGCAGCTTCAGGCGGCAATTAAGGATAAGACGAACCAGATAAAATACCAGGTAGAGTATCGTATGAGAATGAAGGATAATCAATACCAGTGGTTTCGGGCATCGGCAGAAGTAATACGCCGTCTGGATGGTTCTGCCAGCAGGATTGCCGGGATTTTTATTAACATTGATGCGGAGAAAAAAGAAATCATGCAGGCACAAAAATCTGCTGCTTTCCACCGGGCTTTTACGAAAGCAGATCTGTGCGAGTATTATGTGAATCTGGAAGCGAATACTTTTGATACCTTTAAGGTTGAACCGTCCCTGATGACCGTCTTTGAACAGAGTCATACGTGGGATGAATTGATCCGGCATTTTGTGGATTCCTATGTTGTGGAGAAAGATAAGAAGGCGGTATCCTCTTTTTACGACCGTGGTTATATTGCAGAAAGGCTGAAGGGTCTGGAAACCGAATTGGCTTTAGAGTGCCGTATCACTCTGAATGGAGAAGAACGATGGGTCCGCAATGTGGTCATACGTGGCGAAATAGAGGATTCAGAATATGCCATGATCTTTCTGCGGGATATCACGGAGGCAAAGGTAGAGAGCGCACGGCATCTACAGATGGCAGCGGACAATGCTTCCATGGAGCTGCTGATCCAGAGTATTGTGCGGCTGGTTGACCGTTTTGTTGTTTGTGATCTGGAAAATGACAGATATGAATTCTATAACCTGAATGGTCAGATGATATATAAACCTCTGGGATTCTATCATGATTTCCAGATGCAGGTTCTTGAAAAGTATAAGACACTGGAACCATTGGATGCTCTGGATATCCTGACAGCACCGGAAAATATCCGGAAGAATCTGAAAAGTGAAAATGATATTTATAAGTTTGAGTATTGCAGCCTGGATGAAAAGACTTATAAAATCGCTTCTTATATTCCCTTGGAATGGAAGAATGGAAAGCTGGAAAAGGTATTGCTGGCATCCATGGATGTGACACAGGAGAAGAAAGCAGAGATTGAATCCCGTCAGGCACTGAAAGAGGCTTACTGGTCCGCAGAAAATGCAAATCGTGCGAAAACAGAATTCCTTTCCAATATGTCCCATGATATCCGGACACCGATGAATGCCATTGTCGGTCTGACGGCAATCGCAGGAGCAAATATTGAGAGTCAGGACAGAGTCATTGAATGTCTCAGTAAGATTACAAAATCAAGCCGACACCTGTTGGGGCTGATCAATGAAGTGCTGGATATGGCACGTATTGAAAGTGGAAAAATGACGCTGGCACAGGAGGATTTCAATCTGCCGGATCTGGTGGATAATCTCATTACACTAACAAAACCGGTGCTTGATGAACATAAACACAATTTTGATGTACGCATTAATCACATTGAACATGAGGATGTCTGTGGTGACAGCCTGAGGATCCAGCAGGTGTTTGTGAATCTGATGAGTAATGCAATCAAGTATACACCGGATGGTGGGAATATTACTTTTTCCATAGAGGAAAAGCCAAATGGATTTTCGGAACTTGGATGCTATGAATTTACGATTGAGGATAATGGAATCGGTATGTCACCGGAATTTCAGAAAATCATGTTTGATCCTTTCAGCCGTGCAGATGACCACCGGACAACTAAGGTTCAGGGAACTGGTCTGGGAATGGCAATCAGCAGAAATATTGTGAACCTGATGAATGGCAATATTAAAGTGGACAGCACCTTACACAAGGGAACTAAAATTACAGTAACCATTTATCTGGAGCTTCAGGAAAAAGAAAAAGAACAGGACAGAAATCTGATGAATCTGCCTGTTCTGGTTGTGGATGATGATAAGACATGCTGTGAAAGTACAGTTGCTACACTGAAAGAAATCGGTATTACAGGTGAATGGGTTCTCTCTGGCAGAGAAGCTGTTGAGCGCTGCTATGCACGTCATGAGCTAAAAAATGATTACTTTGCTGTCATCCTGGACTGGAAGATGCCGGACATGGATGGTATAGAAACAGCCAGACAGATCCGGAAACGGATAGGGAAAGAGATTACCATTATTGTACTGACATCTTATGAATTCAGTGAGATTGAAGAAGAAGCAAAGGCTGCAGGCGTAGATGCTTTTATTGCAAAACCGCTGTTCCGTTCTAGGCTGACGGCTACATTGCGGCAGTTTACTTCAGGAAGAAAAGAAAAAACAGCAAGAAATTATCTGGATGAGCTGTCAGAATCAGACTACACGGGAAAAAGAATTTTGCTGGTTGATGATAATGAGTTGAACAGAGAAATTGCTGGTGAAATTTTGCAGATGACAGGGGCAGAAGTGGAAACAGCAGAAAATGGGAAAATCGCAGTTGAAAAAGTGGAAGCTTCTCCGGAAGGATTGTATGATCTTGTTTTTATGGATATCCAAATGCCTGTCATGAATGGTTATGAGGCAACTGCAGCAATCAGGAGCCTTCCGGGTGAAAAGGGAAAACTGCCTATTGTTGCCATGACTGCCAATGCTTTTGCAGAAGATGTACAGCTGGCCAAAAATACAGGCATGAATGGACATATCGCAAAACCGCTGGATATGAATAAGCTGAATGATGTTCTGGAAAGTTGGCTGTAATTGATTTCCAGATGTATAAAAACTGGTGGGGAGGGGCACCGAAACTATATGGTATTGAAATATTGTCATGGACACATGTCTTGAAAAGATGATGGCAGAACAATATGTCGCTGTGATATAATACAATAAATGATTTTATGTGGAAATTCGAAATTTTGGAAAGAGAATAAAAAGCGGATAAACTTTACGAATAAAACAGAAAACTTAAATTCATTTAAGACTTTTTAAGCATGAGGGAACCGTATGGATGATTTCAAAAAACTCACAGAGCAACTTATGAAAATATATAGTAATGCTGAATCAGTAAATGATTTGGGTATAGAAAATTATTTTGATGAAAATATCAGTCTGATTGGAACTGGTAAACACGAGTTATTCGCGAATCTACATGAGTTTTTAGAATCATTTAAATTTGATGTAAAACGAAGAGGTAAAATCAGAATCGAAGTACAAAATTTACATCAGATAGAAGAGCGGCTTGATGATGACCATGTTCTTGCACACGGAACAGTAGATTTTGTTGGTCTGTTTAAAGATGGTTCGATCTGTTTTAAAATGGAGACAAGATTTACGATTATCTATAAGTGGACGAATGGGAAATGGTTAGTTCAGCATCTGCATCAGTCAATACCTGATTTGGAACAGATGGACGGTGAAGAGTTCCCTGTTACCTTGGGAAAACAGGTAAAAAAAACCCGGCAGGCATTTCATGCATTAGGCACTGCCTATTATTTGATCTTAAGGTTGAATTTAAAAACAAAGAGAGTTGAATTTGTTAAAAAAAATCGAAAAATAAATATTGATATTAAAGATAATAATATCGAATGGAATCTTCAGATCGAGACTATTGAAAGGATTATAGCAGAACCGTTTGTACAGAAGTGTATAGATTTTTTTGATATACAAACCATGGCGGCACGGCTTCATAATAAAGAATCTATGTCTTCCGAATTCAAACTAAAGGAAGGATCATGGTTTCTTTCTATGGTAATTCCTCAGAATTATGATAAAAATGGAAATGTCACATCAGTATTGATTGCGAATCGAGATGTGACAGATGAAAAAATGCGGGAATTAAGACAGGAGGAGGAATTGCGGGAAGCTAAATTAAAAGCAGAATGTGCAAATAAAGCAAAATCGTCATTTCTGTTCAATATGTCACATGACATCCGTACTCCTATGAATGCAATCATTGGTTATGCCGAACTGGCATCCAGACATTTGCAGGAAACAGAAAAACTTGGCAGATATCTTGAAAAAATTCAAATATGCGGAAAAGAACTTTTATCGATGCTTGGTAATGTTCTGGATCTTGCAAGAATTGAAAATAATAAAGTCGAAATGGAATACACTGTTTCGAATGTTCATGAGTGCTTTGAAAATTGTATCATTATGTTCCAGCAACAGGCAGAAAGTAAAAATCAGACTCTCTCTCTGACAGAACAAATCATGTATCCGTATGTATATATGGATGCACCACATCTGTCAGAAGTCTGTCTTAATATTATAAGCAATGCGATAAAGTATACAAATACAGGAGGTGCTATATCCTGTAATGTTGTACAGAAATCTTGTGAAAAAGAAGACTGGTGCAATATGATCATTACCATTACCGATAATGGAATTGGTATGTCTGAAGAATTCCAAAAGCGTATTTTTGAAATTTTTGAAAGAGAACGTAACACGACATTAAGTCATATTGATGGCAGTGGCATTGGAATGGGCATTACAAAAAAGCTTGTAGAGCTCATGGATGGCACAATAGAAGTGGAAAGTAAGCAGGGTGAGGGTTCCACATTTACAGTAACTATTCCTTGCCGAAAAGCGTCAGAAGACGATTCTCTGGTGAAGAAAAACAGTAATCTGTGCAATAAGAATTGCCTGAACGGTGTTCGGATTTTGTTGGTTGAAGATAATGAGATCAACACTGAAATCGCAACGGAATTATTGACGGAAGAAGGATGTATTGTTGAGACTGCCAATGATGGTGTTGTATGTATTGACATGATTGAAAAAGCTGATGCTGATTATTACAAGATGATCCTTATGGATATCCAGATGCCGGTTATGAATGGATATGACGCTACATTAACTATCCGAAAGATGAAGGATACGAAAAAAGCCAGGATCCCAATTATTGCGATGACTGCCAATGCTTTCGCAGAAGATATACAAAAGGTTCTTTCTGTTGGAATGAATGCTCATGTTGCAAAGCCTGTTGATATGAATATTCTTGTCCCAACAATGATGAAATATTTAAAAGAATAAGACAATCCGGAGATATACATCAGACAGAGAACTACAAAGGAGCAGATATTATGAAAGCATGGGAAAGACTGATCAACTATGTGACAGTGCGTACGCCGAGTGATGAAGAGAGTGAGACAGTTCCGTCTTCTGTGTGTCAGTTTGATCTGGCGAGGAAGCTGGAAAAAGAAATGAAGGAACTTGGCCTGACAGAGGTAGTCCTTGATGATAAGTGTTATCTGTATGGAAAACTTCCGGCGACGGAAGGAAAAAAAGAGATTCCGGCACTTGGATTTATCGCACACATGGATACAGTTTCTGATTTTTGTGATCATGAGATCCGACCGATGGTTACCAAAAATTATGATGGCGGGGATCTGGTACTTGGCACAAGCGGACTGGTATTGAGTCCGAAGGAATTTCCACATCTGACAGGGCTAAAAGGACGTACACTGCTCACTTCGGATGGAACAACGATTCTGGGAGCAGATGACAAAGCAGGAATTGCAGAGATTCTGACTATGATTGAAAGAATCCAGACAGAAAATCGGCCGCATGGCACGATTTGTGTAGCATTTACTCCGGATGAGGAAATTGGAATGGGAGCAGAACATTTCAATCTGGATCAGTTTGGCGCAGAGTATGCTTATACTCTGGATGGTGACAGTGAAGGGGAGATTCAGTACGAGAATTTTAATGCCTGCAAAGCAGAATTTGAAATCAGGGGATTTAATGTTCATCCGGGTGAAGGAAAAGATACGATGATCAATGCCAGTCTGGTTGCGATAGAGATCAACAACTGCCTGCCATCTATGGAGACACCGAGAGGAACCGAAGACTATGAGGGATTTTATCATCTGATCAGCATGCAGGGGGAAGTCGGTGAAGCGAAACTTAATTATATTGTCAGAGATCATGACAAAAACGGATTCGAAGAGCGGAAGAAGACTCTTCGACTGATAGAAAAGAACTTAAATGCAAAGTGGGGCGAAGGGACGGTAACGCTTAAGATTACTGACCAGTACCTCAATATGAAAGAAATTGTAGAAGAGCACATGCATCTGATCGACCATGCGAAAAAGGCATGTGAGGCAGCAGGTGTGGCACCATTGATCCTTCCAATTCGTGGAGGAACCGATGGATGCCAGTTAAGCTTCAAAGGACTGCCGTGTCCAAATCTTGGAACAGGTGGACATGCTTTTCATGGACCATATGAGCATATCAGTGTGGAAGGAATGGAGAAGAGTGTGGAGCTCCTTCTTGCCCTGATTCAGGAATATACGAAATAATCTACGGAGTTGCAATAAAACGGTTAACATGCTCCATTGTGGCTTTTATAATCGAAAGATCTGCCTGTACATCGCCGGTCTCCAGAGAGTGATTGGCATTTGGCGTAAGAAAAAGAGGGACTTCTTTTTGTTCAGCCAGTGTACGGATAGAGTCTGTTTCTGCCCATGGATCTGCAGTACCGTGAAATGCAATGCTGCCGGGACGAGCAAAGGAAAAAGTGTCAGTCAGAGGTGTGAACAGGATGCTTTTTCCTTTTATATTATGTCTGGAAGCATAAGCGGAAGCGATAACTGTACCGATGCTTTTGGAAATAAAGAGAATGCTGCCATAGGAATTCCAGTCGATATCCTGCAGAGCCTGTTCTGTTTGTTCATAAGCAAGCTCAAAAGCCTGCTTCATTTTTGCGTGATCACCCTTGACATTCTCAGGGAGGGTTCCATAGGATACAGCGAGAATCTGATACCCATAATGTCTGGCAAGACGGCTTGCATAATACAGGAGTGGTTTGTCAGCAGTATAGCCGATTCCCGGGAAAATTACTGCCAGTTTTGGGGCGCTTTTATCAGAATCATAAGTATATGCAGATGCTTTGTCATAGAGCATTTGCTGATGAATTTTTTCCTGAAGGTCTTTTAAGGTCACAGAGATTGTATAAGGCTCTTCCGGGAGATAATCATAACCGGTGAGAACACCGTTTTCTTCCATGGCATAAACAATGTGCAATGCCCCCATAAGTTCCATATCGTCTTCAATATCAGAAAGTAATTCTTCGTATGTTTTCATCTTGATTTGTTCCTCGTATTTATATTTTATAAAATTCAGTCATGTGTATAAAAAACAAAATAATTATTGCATGTTTTATTAAAACGGGCAAGGAAAATTGAAAAACTCCTGCCAGTTACCTGGTTAAGGTGTCAATAAAATTGGGGAATAGCTTGCAAATCACGATCAAATAAAATATGATATAGAGATGTTAAACTATACAATGTAAGGAAAATATATGAAAAACAGAAACAAAGGTTTTACACTTGTGGAACTTGTGATCATCATTGCAATTCTTGCGATTCTTATAGGTGTTCTTGCACCGACTTATACCAAATATATAGAAAAAAGCAGGGAATCAACTGATCTTGCAAATGTCAGGACGGCGTATGACAAAGTGGTGATGGAAACGGGAATAGAGGGAAATGAAGATGTAAAGGAGATCGTTCATCTGAAGCAGAAAATAGACAAATGGCAGTCTTCAGATACGGTGACAATTGCCGGAATCTCTCATTCCAATGATGATCCGGATACGGATAACTGGAAAGGGTATCCTGTTGCAGGTGGAATATGCGAAGTGTCCATGAATCCTGAAACCGGTATTTTATTTGACTGGAAAACCGGAAAAGGAGACAGTGTAGAAAACGATGAAGTAAAAGAATACTGGTTTAACCTGGAAGAAAACTTCGACAGAGTTCTTCAGGAAAGTAATGCACTGAACGGTGTAACTGGCATCTTTGAAATCGAGTCCAGATGCCAAAAATCTACTATGGTTCCAAGGATAGAGATGAAGATGGCATCTGACAGTCTCCTTAAGAAAGGAACCTGGGCATATTATGGAAGGGCGAAGGATGCTAGAAAACGTGCTTTGCTCTGGACTTCTGTTAATACAGATGTTGTCGGTGCGAACCAGAAGATTCCTGTGATTGTCTGCACGGCAGATAATAAATATTATGTAGCAGAATCTACAACCGCCAAACGTACAGGATATGGCCCTGATTACGTTGCGATTGCAGCGCAGATGAGCACAGGCACTGCAAAAAAAGAGCTGGCTGAGACCGCAGTAAAATATGACAGTCTTCAGGCCGCATACGACGCATATAAAAAACTGCTCACAGATGGAAAATATAAGCAATATAAAAATTCGTTGGATTTTAATATTCATTGGTGAAGGTAACTGGTGAAGATGGTTATTCCTTTGCAGTTTACTGGTTGCTTTTATTTCTCCGACAAGCTATACTAATCTGAGCGACAAAGTATGGATTGGAGGATTTTTATAATGAAAATTGCAGTAACTTATGATAATGGAAATGTTTTTCAGCATTTTGGAAAAACAGAAAACTTTAAGGTTTATGAAGTAGAAGACAACAAAGTTGTTTCAAGTGAAGTGATCGGTTCTAACGGAACTGGACATGGTGCCCTGGCCGGACTTCTGGCAGAACAGGGGATTGATGTACTGATCTGCGGTGGTATTGGAGGAGGTGCACAGACTGCACTTGCGGAGGCAGGCATTCAGTTATGCTCCGGTGCACAGGGAAATACAGATGAAGTAGTAGAAGCTTATCTGAAGGGCGAACTGGAATCAGCAGGAACAACCTGTGACCATCATCACCATGAGGAAGGTCATTCCTGTGGCGATCATGAAGAGGGACATTCCTGCGGAGGAAGCTGCGGCGGATGCGGTGGCCACAAGAGTGATATCACAGGACCAAACGTAGGAAAAACCTGCCGTACACATTACAGAGGAACCTTTAATGACGGAACACAGTTCGATTCTTCCTATGACCGTGGCGAGCCACTGGAATTCATCTGCGGAGCAGGCCAGATGATCAAAGGCTTTGATGCGGCAGTTGCGAACATGGAGGTTGGTCAGGTGGTAGATGTTCATCTGATGCCTGAGGAAGCTTTCGGTATGCCGAATCCGGATGCGATTTTTACACTTGAGATCGAACAGCTTCCGGGTGCTGAGGATCTTACTGTAGGACAGCAGGTATACCTCTCCAATCAGTATGGTCAGCCGTTCCCGGTTAAAGTTAACGCAAAAGATGAAAAAACCATTACTTTCGATGCTAATCATGAGATGGCAGGTAAAGAGCTGAATTTCAGAATTGAATTAGTAGAAGTGAAATAAGAAGGAACAGTGGGAGGTGCTGTATGGGAGCATATGGCATCTCCTTTTTTGTCTGAAGGGAGGAAGCTTTCCTGATGAGGATCTCTATGATACCATTTGGATTACTATCCGGTTTTATGGACGGCAAAGAAATCCGGATCACAGAGCTGGGTGAAGATGGATTTCGATTTCGGCTGGCAGAGGAATGCCCGGAACCGGAGCAGTTTCTGATCTGTTTTTATGATATGAAAAAAGCTGGGTACAGGAGAGTGGAGATCCGGAGGTTTGGGATGAGTGCAGCAGAGGAGCAATGCCTGCAGGATCAACAGCCAGTTGAAAAGAAAACCGGAAAATATTTTTACAGGGAATATTCTGTGAGAGTGGAACAGAAGGATTATGTACAGGAGGTTCGGCGTCTGGCCGGAGAGTACAACCGATATATCCGTCTGAAGCTGGAAGGAGACGATGGAGAGCTGGCGAAATCACTGACCGGTTATCCTGCGGAGCTGGATGAGATGCACTGCAGGAGTCTGGAGGAACAGAAGAAGCGGTGGTTTTTCAGAGAAAATGAAAAGGCTTCCGGAAATCCACAGGATACAATGGGTGCAGAAGAATTAAGGCTTTTGGATAATGCAGAGTTTGCCCTGGAATTAAACTGCACTTCCCTGTATGAAGAATATCTGTGCCAGCCGCTGCAGGCTTTTCTGGCGTCTTACTGGCAGAAGAATTATCTCACTCACAGTTATTTTGCAGGCCGGATACCGGACAGATTTTATATTGGAAATCAGTTCTGCCATAACCTGTTTCCGACAGAAGAGCAGCTTTTTTCTATCATGGATAAAATGTATTCGGAGGGATCGGAGATCACACTGGTATTTTCTTATATCCGGGAATTTATGCTTTCGTTTGTGGGAAAGCTTCTGGAAAAGGTGGATAACTGGTGCTGTATTCATGGGGTGAATGTGGAAATCGTAGTCAATGACTGGGCCATGGTGGAAATGCTCTGTGGAAAAACATCCCGCCTGCATTCTGTTCTGGGCACATTGCTCAATAAACGAAAAAAGGATCCGCGAATGAAATATAAATCCGGTGATACTTTATTATTTCAGCAAAACAGCCTGAATGCGGGGTTTTATCGAGATTTTCTGGCTGAAGAATTTCATATCCACAGATACGAATGGGAGTCCTGCGGATATCCACAGGAGTTTCCGCCGGGGAAAAACAGTCTGCATTTGCCTTTTTATCAGACAAACACTTCGCAGTACTGCCCATTGTATGCTTTGTGCACCACCGGAGATCGCGGTACACAGCAGCTTGCGGAGCACTGTCCGAAATTCTGTGAAAAATACGCACTGCTTTATCCGGAACATTTACACATGGCAGGGCGGTATAACTCCCTGTTTGGTGTGGATAAAACACTTCCGGAGTCAACGGAAATGTGGAAAAATATAAAAGGCACAAAGCCGGATCGCATTGTTGTTAATATATGACATGTGATGAGCAGGCTTCGAAGGTGGAGTACGAATATCTGTTTGACAAGAATACATTGCGGAAAAAAGGAACAGGACATGGAGAACAGTATGAAAATAACAGCCGGGTTAGGCTCCATAGATGAATATGAACGTTTTGTGCAGGCAGGAGCAGATGAATTTTTCTGTGGCTATGTAC
>OHLQ01000913.1_pt1 | contig 11774 bp, 7 predicted proteins | sample 1569081 | NCBI WGS metagenome assembly OHLQ01 (sample SAMEA3879585, study PRJEB24766) | human gut metagenome | biome: human-associated habitat; feature: feces | place: USA | collected 1985/1987 | reverse complement strand
GTTAACCAGTCTGCCTGCTCTTTTGTTGCCGTATAAATCGTCGATGGATTGTGCATTTCATAGAAGATGTAAGTATCCCATGTTTCCAGTTTTGTTCCATCAAAGCCGGTTCCAAGTCCAATCGCCACTAAATTTGTACAATTATAAAATGCCTGCCCACCAATCGTTTGTATCCGGTCCGGAACTTCCACCTTCACAAGTCCTGTACAGTACGAAAATGTATATTCCGGTATGGAGGTCATCGATTTCAAATCCGGTAATTCGGTAAATGACGTACAACCGGAAAATACTGAGCCTGCCATTGATTGTAAATTCTCTGACATCGTAACTTTATCCGCTTTCAGACTGGTACAATTACTAAATGCCCCATATCCGATTTTCTTAATCTGAGACGGAATTACAATCTGCTCTAAAGCAGAACAACCACTGAACGTATATGGCGGAATTTCTTCTATATTAACCGCCTTTGATAAATCAACAGAAACCAACGAAGTACAATTTTGGAATTCACTACCGCCAAGTTTTTGTAAGCCTGCTCCGAGAACAACCGATGTCAGTTTTTCACAATCCTCGAAAGCTCCCTCTGTTGCTAAATTGGTTATTCCAAGGATTTTAACGGAATCCGGAATCACAACCTGTTCCAATTCACTTCCCTGAAAAGCCTGATACCCAATCTGCGTCAAACCGTTCGGAAGTGATATACTCCGAATGGCACATCCCTTAAATGCCTGCCCATCAATACAAATTAATTTCGATGGAAGTGAAATTGATGTTAAATTTGTTGTTTCTCCAAATGCACTGTTTCCAATAAATGTTACGTTATCCGGAATATGAACTGAAGTTAATGCACTGCAGTCCTTAAACATAGTCCCCGGAACTGCCGTCCAGCTATCCGGAATCGTAAATGAACGTAAAGACTTACATCCCCAGAACAAACCGCCGGAATACTTATCCTCATCATTCTCATAACGGTTTGTGCCATCATAATCTGCTGCGGATACTGTAAATTTCCCATCTTCCGGGAACACAACATGGTCTAACTTTTCACAGTCCATAAACGCATTCGATGCAATATGCTGTACAGATTTTGGAATATTAATACTTTTCAAATTTTTACATCCTGCAAATGCACTGCAGCCAATAAAGGTTAAGCCCTCCGGAAGTGTTACCGTATCAATCGTACACTCACGGAATGCCCTCGAACCTATATAGGTAAGATTTGGTGTCTTATCTTTTCCAATCGGCAGTTCAGTCAACTCCGAACAGTTTGTAAATACATCTTTATATACGGTTTTTAATTCCTCCGGATATTTTAGCGTAAACTTAGACATTTTAGAACAATTATTAAATGCCATTTCTCCCAAATAAGTTAATTTTCCGTTTATCGTAACACTTGTAAGGGCTTTACAACCACCAAATGCCAGTCGCGGTAATGTTGTAATCTTCTCCGGAAGTTCAATCGTGGTTAAACTTTCGCAGCGGTTAAACGCATGATATCCCAGTGACGCAACATTGCCCCATTCAATTGTTTTTAGCTGGGTCAACCCCTCACACAAATGTGAGGGTACTTTTGTAACGCCGGACTCAAATGTAATTTTTTCAATTGCATCTCCGGCAAGACAGGCACCATCATTTTTCTGGTCCACTTCTTTGTCATCATCCAGCGGATATGTGTCGTAAATCGATGTTGTACCTTCTGGAATTGATATCTCATTTAACGAATCACACTCATAGAATATGTATTTCCCAAGCTGGCAATTTGTAGGAAGTTTCACTGAAGAAAGCACACTGCATCCATAAAAAGCATAATTATCAATTTCCAAAACACCTTTCGGAATATTTATGGACGTAATTGTCGTGTTATCCCGAAACGCATTCTGTCCAATAACAGTAACATTATAACTTGCCCCATCCCAATCAATCCGAGAAGGTATTGTTACACTTTGTGATATTCCTGTATATTTTTGCAATGTTGCTGTTTTTGTTTCCTGTGTTAATTGATAGGAAAAATCACCTTCTGAGTAATTAACTGTGTCTGCTTTTGATGACTGCTCCATAAACCCTATGGAGAAAAAGAATGTCAGCATAAAAAGCATGCTAACGATGAAACATTTCCTTCCTTTACAAACTTTATCATTCACCTTAACCATCTCCTTTCTTAATTTCATATAAATCCGTTTCATTATACTGAATTAAGCATAAAATGGTAAGGTTACAAATGTCTCATGTTCGCTTTTTGGCTGACATTCCTGCAATTTTAGTTATAGTTAAATTTCAATTTATTTAATGATACATATTTGGTCTGACTCCGCTCACCATTCAGAATCTGAATGTTAAAGCCGACGCCCTCTTCCAGTTTGTGTGGCATGGAACCATTATATTCTGTTAAATCAAATACCGTGTGTTTCTTCGAACCAATCAACTTATAGTTTCCTTTATCTAAAATATCTGAATCACTGTAGCCATTCAGCGCCTCAGCAGAAACAAAGGCACATTTCTGATAATCCCCCTCAAAATCTAGTTCTGTTCCGGAAGCATCATATACACCAAATTGAATCTCAAATGAGGTGACATCCTGTATACGAATTCCCTTTTTTAACAAATACCGGCTGAAATCAATCGCAATCATACAACTAACTTCCTCATCGTATTCATTTTCAAAAAGCATCAGACCATCGAGTTTATTTACGCCACTCTCGACAAGACCACTGCCAAGATTCATGTAACCAATAATGTCTTTATCCTCCAAATCCGCAACCAATACTTTCGGTTCCGCAACCGTTTCCTGTCTAACCGTTTTTTCCCGGAAATGCTCCGGCCATTCATCTTCTGACAGCAGCAACTCCATTTTTAAAAGAATCAATTTACGAATCCTGCTAAATTCGCCATTCGTAAACTGAATGTTAATCCCCACTGCATCGTGAAGCTCATGATCCGAAAGAGAAACTCCATCTGCTTTGTATCCATTGTAATCCGTGAGCTTGATTTTTGTAATTTCCTTTGAACCAATAACCTTATAATTTGTCGTTGGTAAAATATCCGAATTACTGTAACCATTTAATTCATCCTCAGAAACAAGTGCACATTTTTCATATTCAATGGAAAAATCAATTTCTTCCTCATTTTCATCATACGCAGCCGCCACCAAATGAATTTCCTGAACATCCTCAATTGCAATTCCCATATGTTCCACATACTCTCTTAATTCAATCGCATACATCGGATACAGGCCCGGTTCAAATTCTGCCAAATACTCAATGCCTTTTGCCGTCACCGAAACGCCGTCCTCCTCAAGCCCATGTCCATAATTAATATACGCTTTCAGCATAGGATCTGCCAAATCAACAACCCACTTTTTCACTTTATCCATAGCAACCTCCATTCTGAAGCCCCTGCTCCCATCAAAATAATGTTACTATTATCATACCACATTACAGCTAAAGAAACAAAGTTTTTCTGCCTTACCAGACAGCTAAATCACTTTACTTTCCCCCTCTATCTGAGAAGGACGCACAAAATAAACAAGCATACAGGCAAAAATAATTCCAAATAAAATAGGAAAACCATAAGCCCGTACAATACCTTTTATTTTTCCTTTTTTCAATTGTTTCAAATATCTCATCCCCTTGCATATTCTGCCGCATGAAACAGAAAGTATAAACCTAATATACCATTTTTCCAAAAGTATATATACTTATTTGTTAAAAAAAGAAATCCCCCGCACACAGCGAGGGAATAAAAAACGGAGACGATGGGATTCGAACCCATGTGCCCGTGAAGGCAAAACGATTTCGAGTCGTTCTCGTTATGACCACTTCGATACGTCTCCACAACATATTCCATTTTATCAGAATAAGGTAATTTGTCAATAGAAAATTACAACTTTTCTACTCCCCATTAAGTGCCTCAATTAAAAACAATTCCACTGCTAACTGGTCCGACAATTTACCGGATTTAAACTGCTCTTCCAACTCCAATCTGGTTTGCAGCATCGCCAGTAATTTACTGCGTTTGAAAAGTGCCGCCTGTTTTTCATACTTAGGAATTGTAAACGGAGGAACCCCACATTTTTTTGCAATTTCTCCTGAGCGAAGTCCGCGGTTTTTACACTCCTTCACCTGAAGTAAGATGTTGATGTGACGCGAAAACATAAATAAAATAGACATCGGCGATTCCTTGTTGGTATACAAATCTTCGTACAATTTCATCGCACGGTTTTTCTCGCCAAGTGCCACGGCATCAATCATGTCAAACATCTTGGAAACCGTTACTCCCGAACAAATAGCATCTACTTCCGGCACATCAATCAATTTACTTTCACCTACGTAGCCGATGCATTTTTCAAGTTCATTGCTGAGCATTTCCATATCCGTTCCCACTCGCTCAATCAACCGCTCGGCACCCTTTGTCGAAATGCTTTTCCCTGCTTTTTTCATGTAACCGGCAATCCACCTTTTCAACATATGTTCCGGCTGTCTTGTGCACTCGGTTACGCAGCCATTTTTATTAATCCACTTAAAAAGACGGTTGCGCTTATCAATCTCGCGCTCCACAAAAATGATATAAGTGGTCTCCGGAAATGACTCCACATAATCTGCCATATCGCTGCTGCTTTTAAAATAACCACTGTCCTCTACAACAATCAAACGATTTTCAGCAAAAAAAGGAAGAATCTGAGCCGCCTCGGCAATCTGGGATGGCTCCGGTTTATCACGAAAAAATGTGCGGTTCATCTCATCATCCGGATTCGATAGTTTTTCAATCAACTGATTCCGATAATACTGAACCATGTATCGCTCCTCGCCGTATAAAAGCTGGAAACGGGATATTTGATTATTCTTTAACTCATCCTCAATGCGAAGCATATCTGACTCCTCTCAAAAACACGAGCCGGCCAGCATTTTCGTGACCGACTCGCTTTTACAAATTTCTAATTAGTCTTCATACTCTTTGTAATCAAAACTTCTAAACTCTGCAACCGTATTGTAGCCGGCATAATCAACACATGCCATACCAACAAATGCACCGGTGAAGAATCCGCCATAGCTCTGCAGTACATAGTCATCCGATAAGATGGATGCATCCAAAGTTACCGGAATTTCTTTGTAATTCTCACCATCAAATGAATATTCGTAGGTATAAGTCTGTTTTCTAACTTTTGTGCGGAACCAGACATCTGCGCCATCCGGTACCGGAATTGCATCATCGCGGAGGAATGATGTATAGCCGCCGCGGTTACACTGAGCAACTTCAATGACACGTCCATTTTTCTCATTCCATGTGATAAATGCAAAAGACCAATGCTTGTCATTGTAGTAATTCGTAAGTCCTGCCATCTGCTGATAGGAAAATGGATTGTAACTTACTTTTACAGAAGCATCAAAGTTAAATGCCTGCCAGCGTTTTGCAACCAGTGACAACTCATGTTTATTGCTCAGAGAACCCTGTCCGCGGAGAGCCAGTTTGCCATCTCCTGTCGTTCCCATTGCATCCGTAAATGGAACACGAAGAGTATTCCACTCGTTATGTAATTTTTCAGTATCAAATTCATCATGCATGGAATGATCAAGCGGTGCATCTGTTTTGATTGCATCTTTCGGTGCATCTACAAGAACCTTTCCGCCGTGGCCGCCTTCAATACGAGGCCATCCTTCTTCATCCCAGTATACTTTCTGAATCGCTGTCTCACGTCCAAGAGTACAGTAACCACGTGGGTCAATGCAGCACTGATTTTCATGAGTCCATGGACGTCCGCAAAGACTTGCATAATACCACTCACCACTTGGTGTATCAACAAGTGCGCCATGTCCCTGTTTCTGGATTTCCAAATATGGTGTATCAAAGTTTGTGATAAATGGACCATCCGGTTCTGTCTCGAAACTTAATTCATCAAGTGTTTTGGAACGGGCAACCACTTCCTGATGAGTATATACTGTTCCGCCCTGGGCAGCAAACAAATAATAATATCCATTAATTTTGTACAAGTGAGGTCCCTCGACCAATTTCACCTCTGTACCATTGTAAATATTTCTTGCTGTCTCCGGCTTTAACTGCATCGTATCTGTATCAAATTCTGTCAATGTAATGCCATCAAATGCATGGTGATACTCTCTGTGATCCCATGTCTGCTGAACAAGATATTTTCTTCCGTCATCATCATGGAATAACGAAGCATCAAAACCAACACCATTCACACGAATCGGGTCAGACCAAGGACCATGAATATCTTCTGCTGTCGTGATGTAGTTTACCATATCTTTAAATGGTCCCTCGACTACTTTAACATCTGTGTAAACAAGCCAGAACTTACCATCTGCATAGGAAAGATCCGGTGCCCAGATACCGCCAGAAGACGGATTTCCTTTCATATCAAGCAGTGTCGTTGTTGACAATGCCGATGGAAGCAGTTTCCAGTGAACCATATCTTTGGACTCATGCAGGCGAACCCCCGGGAACCACTCAAATGTAGAATTTGCAATATAATACGTGTCATCGACACGAATGATTGACGGGTCCGCATTAAAACCCGGCAATACAGGATTTTTAATCTGTTCCATAATTTAATAACCTCCAAAAGTAATCAATTCTGTTTGCAGTAACATTATATCAAAAAAACAACGGCTTGTCTTTAAGATTTTCAAACTTTTGCTTCCATATTTTTCGGCAGTACCAGATTCAGAATTACAGCCACTAAAAAGACTACTGCAACGCAGTTCTGAGCAAATACATTTTGCACAATCTGCGGAAAAATTGCAAAAATCTCCGGCACCTGGGTAAAACCGATTCCCACGCTTAAGGACAACGCAGCTATGGTGATGTTTCTCTGGGTAAATCCACATTTTCCAATCATCTGAATACCACTGACTACAATTGTACCAAACATCATAATCGTACACCCACCAAGGACGGAATCCGGAAGCGTTGCAAGCACTGCGCCGAAAATCGGAAAGATACCTGCCAAAATCATAATCACCGCGCCGGTCGCAATAGCAAACCGGTTCACAACTTTTGTCATTGCCACAAGACCAACATTCTGGCTGAAAGAAGTAATCGGCAGACAGCCAAAGCAGGCAGATAACGCACTAACAAAACCATCACAAGCAATCGAACCTGTCTCCTTCACCGTTACGTCACGGTTTAATCCGGACGAGGCAAGTGCCGATGTATCTCCAATCGTCTCCGTTGCCGACACAAGAAAAATTAATGTAACCGATACAATGGCATTTAAATTAAACTCCATTTTAAATGGCATAATATGTGGGAATGCAATAATCGACGTATTTGCAAGTGCGGAAAAATCCACCTGATGCATACAAACCGCCAGAATATATCCAACCACAAGTCCAAACAAAACCGACAACTGTTTAAAGTAAGATTTGGCAAATAGATTAAACAAAATACAGCTAAGTAACGTCACGGTTCCAATAATCCAGTTCTGCACCGAACCAAAGTTTGCACTTCCACTTCCGCCACCAAACGAAGCAGAACCAACCGACAGCAGAGAAAAACCAATTGCTGTAACAACACTCGCTGCTACAATCGGTGAAATCCACTTCAGCCAGTACTTTGCAAATAATCCCAGCGTTCCTTCTAAAATACCGCCGACCAAAACGGCACCCACAATCGTCTCATATCCATAAGTTGTTCCAATAAAACACAAAATGGATACGAATGTAAAACTAATTCCCATTACAATCGGCAGCCCCGAACCAACACGCCAGATTGGAAACAACTGTATCAACGTACCGATTCCAGCAATCAGCATAGCACTCTGAATCAACATAGCAATCTGCCCATTTGATAATTTGCAGGCGTTTGCCACAATAATAATTGGCGCAATGTTTGCCACAAACATCGCTAAAATATGCTGTAATCCAAATGGCACGGCATGACCAAGTGGCACTTTACCATTTAATGTATAAATATTGTCAATGGAAGCTTTTGTTTTTTTTCTTTATTCATTTTATCCTCTTTCTCCTGTGTAATTATTGCTCACGAAATGTAATCGAACCGGTCTCTGCATCCATGGCATCCACAATTGCCAGTGATTCCAACTGATAACCAAGATTTCTAATGGTCTGTCCGCCAATCTGGAATCCTTTTTCAATCGCAACACCAATTCCCTCAACCGTTGCCCCGGCGCTATTTACAATCGAAATCAGCCCCTGCAGGGCACATCCATTTGCTAAAAAATCATCAATAATTAACACATGGTCATCCGGTGATAAAAATTTCTTTGATACAATTACCTGATTTTTGCATTTATGAGTAAATGACTCCACTTCTGCCACATACATATCACCATCAATATTGATGCTTTTTGATTTCTTGGCAAAAACAACCGGCGTTCCAAAATATTTAGCAACAATACACGCAATTCCAATTCCGGACGCCTCAATCGTTACTACCTTATTAATCGGTTTTCCGTTAAAACGGCGTTTCCATTCTTCACCCATTTTTTCAAATAATTCAATGTCCATCTGGTGATTCAGAAAACTATCCACTTTTAATACATTTCCTTCTTTTACTACTCCATCTTTTTGAATCCGTTCCTCTAAAAAGTTCATTTGTAATTCCTCCTATAACCGTTATTGTAATATAATCACCAGTCACTTAGCAAGCGTTTTTTACCACTTTCTTTTTTCCACAAAGAAAGGTACCATTTCCCGTTTTGATATTCAAAGGATACCGCCCCTTCTTTATCCGTACGGTACACCTTAGATCCTATATTTTCAAGACGTTTCAACGTCTCTTTATGCGGATGTCCGTAGCGGTTCTTTTTTCCACATGAAATAACGGAAACATCCGGTTTTACCTGCTCAAGAAAAGCCTCTGAACTCGCTCCCTTACTGCCATGATGCGCAACTTTCAAATAATTTACATGGGAAAGTTTTTTGATGATTTCTTTCTCCCCCGCTTCCTCTAAATCTCCGGTAAATAATCCTGTAAAATTCTGATAATTCACCTTCAAAACAAGCGAAGAATCATTCGCTGATTTCCATTCATAATCCGGATAAGGATGCAGACAGGATATTCGTAACTCATCAATTGTTACCGTATCGCCACGCTGCATAAACATAAGATTGCATCCTTTATTCCGAAGTTCGTCTAACAGCGTACAGTACGCCTCCTCTTTTTCATTTAATTTCGGTAGAATTACGGTTCCAATTTTTACTCCCATCTGATTGGCAGCACACAGCCATTCGACGGCACCATTAGTATGATCTTTGTCACTGTGCGTTAAAAAAAGATACGACACATAAGAAATTCCCTGCGATTTCAGAAAAGGAACCATACGGTATTTTCCTACTTTATTTACATCAGAACTGCCTCCATCAATTAAAATCGTATGATTTTTTGTTCGGATGCAGCTGCAATCTCCTTGACCGACGTCCAAATTGCTAATCTGCAAATCAAAATTATTATGAACCGGCAGAAATAATACAAAAACGCCAAAGGCAAGAGTCAATAAAAATATTTTCTTCTGTTTCCATTTCTGCAAAAACAAAAACAAAACACCACTTCCGTAATACAAGAGCACCTGCCAGTCTGTCGGTTTTCCTGTGATAACAACAGCCCCTGGAATTTTTACAAACAAATTTCCAATCCACTCAAATAACATAAAACAAAAATGTGCAAATCCAAAGCAGAATTTTCCTGCAAAAAGAGTAATACTCCCCAGTCCGATTCCAGCCAGTGAAGTCACAAGAATACCTCCCATAAACGGCAGAAACAGTACATTGGCGGCAATACTTAAAATTGAAAATTCATAATAAGCCGTCAAAAGAATAGGAAGTGTAACAAGCTCAATACCAGCCGTTCCGGCAACTGCCATCCAAATCGGATTTTTACTTTCCCACGCATCACAGAACACATCCACAAAAACATAGATTCCGAGCACCGTTCCATAAGAAAGCAAAAAACCGGTCTGGAACAATACCATAGGATGAATCAAGAGCTGACATATCGCACTGAACGAAAGTGCACTCAATCCATCATAATGTCTTCCGGCAAGTCTTGCCAAGAGCATACATCCCATCATGATAACTGCCCGTTGTGTTGAAATGGAAAAGCCGGTCAAAATACCATAAAGAAACAAAAGCACCATGGTTACAACGGCCGCCCCCTGCATTGGCATAAAATATTTGCGCAGTACAAAAAACAGGCTGGCACCAATGAGTGAAATATGCAGTCCGGATATGGCAAGCACATGTGCAATTCCATTCTCCTGATACAACTGTTTCACTTCATCAGACAACCCGCTTTTATCGCCCAAAACCATTGCGGATACAATCCCCGCTGTTTTTTCATCACAACACAAAGAAACCACATCATGAAAACGATTTCTCAAGCGATGTAGAAAATCTTCCGGATTTTTAACCGTATTCTTTTTTATTTCTATTTTACCGGCAAATCCCTGCGCGGTAATTCCTAATTCCGTGTTGTATTTGTATTCATCAAATTGTCCGGGATTTCCCGGCTTCTCAAACGAATGGATAGAGGCTGTGACTGACAAAAGATTACCAATATGCATCTCCTTTGGCATCGCCGTCTTTTCATTTGCATATAATTTTATTTTTTTGCACGAAAATGAATCCTCCCCTTTTACGTCTCGAACGACAAGCGTATATCCATTATCTTTTTTAACAAATTCTTCAAGTTCGCAAAGAAAATGAATCGACTCACGCTCATAAAAAACCGGTTCCTTTGTATTTATCCACGCATTACAAAGAATCCCCAAAATCATGCATACCAATACCACACAAAGTGGTCTTCTCCTCACCCGGTTCCTCCCTTTTTATTTCAAATTCTATTTCTCATTTACCGGTTCCACAAGATTTAAATTCCGTTCCAATACTGAATGGAACGAATCCATCTCCCCGTACTGCTCCTGTGCTTCGCCGTCAATGGTAAATTGTACCCGGTTGACATTAGAAAGCTCACACAATGTATTTACAATCGAATACACTGTCACCTCACTGCTGATTCCTGCCAGCAAATCATTAAATCCGCTTCCCAAATCCACATAACAAATCTGGTCGCGTATTGTTATGTGATTCACTACCGTTTCCTTTGGAATTGCCGGTTTGACATCCTTTAATTTCCCCTTTTGTCCGGCTATCACTTCATCTGCCTGAATCAATTGATTAATCAGAAGTTCCGCCAACGGTGTTGCCGCATTGTAAGTTACCGATGTCGTTACTGCACGCAGTTTATCTCCTGTGCGGTTCGATAAATACAATGTAACCTGTCTGCTCTGTTCCTTTCCCAAAGCATCCAGATTCTGCACAAAATCATCGGCACTCATTGGTCCTACGGCATTTCCCGAAAGCATGAGTGGCTGGTCTTCTACATAAAATTCCACATAATGAATCTCATCTAACTGGCATAATGTTTCCACAATTGCTGCACGGGACAATGTCTCTTCCACGCCGCTTCTCTCATAATACGCAGCAGAAAAAGAAATTGACATCTGATGATTTTTCAATTCAAAATCTAATACATCTACATTTTCACTAATCGGACTCTTTAAGTTGGCATCCTCCCCCGTAGTCTGAAGCTGTTTTAATAAATCGGTAACAACTGCGTTCGTATCCTTTTTTTTATGAGGAGATTCCATCGTCCCTTCTACAAGTCCTGTCATATCCTGATTCAGATAATAAACCAAATATGAATCCATTTCTTCCTTACTTTTTCCACAAGAAATTAAAATTCCCGCCGCCATAATAAGAAACATGGAAATTATAATCTTTTTCATAGCAGCCTCCTATTCC
>OHLQ01000902.1_pt1 | contig 11884 bp, 8 predicted proteins | sample 1569081 | NCBI WGS metagenome assembly OHLQ01 (sample SAMEA3879585, study PRJEB24766) | human gut metagenome | biome: human-associated habitat; feature: feces | place: USA | collected 1985/1987 | reverse complement strand
GACAAAGCCCAGAAAACGCACCAGCATCCCTGCCGATGCCAGAATCGCTGCCTGTTTTACAAATGAACTTTTTCCTTTCGTTCTTGCCGCCATATCGCACCTCTTATCTTTGTTACAACATGTTTATTTCCCGTGAATTCTGAATTTTCTACGCTGGTTGCAGTCCAAAATTCTTTTCCGCATACGCAGGCTCACAGGAGTTACTTCCAGCAGTTCATCATCACTGATGAATTCCATGCACTGTTCCAAAGACATCTGGATGGGCGGTGTCAGACGCAGCGCCTCGTCAGAACCAGAGGAACGTGTATTGGTCAGCTGTTTTTTCTTACATACGTTAATGTCCATATCATCTGCTCTTGCGTTTCTGCCGACGATCATACCTTCATAAACTTTTACACCGGCACCGATGAACAGATCGCCTCTTTCCTGGGCGTTATACAGACCATAAGTGATAGCTTCGCCGCTTTCAAAAGCAACCAAAGAGCCCTGAGAACGTGTAGGGATTTCTCCTTTATATGCTTCATATCCATCAAATACAGAGTTCAGGATACCATTACCTTTTGTATCTGTCATAAATTCGCTGCGGTAGCCGATGAGGCCACGAGCAGGAATGGAGAATTCCAGACGAGTATATCCACCTTTTGCAGGATACATGTTTGTCATTTCACCTTTTCTGCCGCCCAGTTTTTCAATGACGCTGCCCACAAATTCTTCAGGTACGTCAATGGTAACTGCTTCCATGGGTTCGCATTTTTTGCCGTCAATTTCATGGAACAGAACTTCAGGTTTAGAAACCTGGAATTCATAGCCTTCTCTACGCAGTGTTTCAATCAGAATAGACAGATGCAGTTCCCCACGACCGGATACTTTCAGGGCATCCATGGAGTCTGTATCTTCTACACGCAGGCTAACGTCTGTATTCAGTTCTTTATACAGTCTGTCACGCAGGTGACGGCTGGTAACGAATTTACCCTCCTGGCCTGCCAGAGGAGAATCATTTACCATGAACTGCATGGCAATGGTCGGCTCTGAAATCTTCTGGAACGGGATTGCCTGCGGGTTATCGGGAGAACAGATCGTATCCCCGATATGGATATCTGCAATACCGGATACTGCTACGATCGCACCGATGGTCGCTTCCTTCACATTGACCTTGCGTAAGCCATCGTACTCATAAAGAGCACTGACCTTCACCTTCTGCATCTTCTCCGGGTCGTTGGCATTCACGATGACAGCCTCCTGGTTGATCTTAATGACACCATTATCCACCTTGCCGACACCGATTCTGCCTACATATTCATTATAGTCAATGGTACTGATTAATACCTGTGTTCCTGCCTCCGGATCTCCTTCAGGTGCGGGAATGTAATTTAAGATTGCCTCAAATAATGGCATCATATTGGGCTCGATATGCTCCGGGTCAAGTCCGGAAACACCGCTCTTTGCAGAAGCAAAAATAAACGGACAGTCAAGCTGCTCATCGGTTGCATCCAGATCCATAAACAGCTCTAACACTTCATCCACAACCTCATTGCATCTTGCCTCCGGACGGTCAATCTTATTCACGCATACAATAACGGGAAGCTTTAATGCCAGTGCCTTTTTCAGAACGAACTTGGTCTGCGGCATAACACCTTCAAAGGCATCCACTACGAGGATGGCACCGTTTACCATCTTTAAGACACGCTCTACTTCTCCACCGAAATCGGCATGTCCCGGTGTGTCGATGATATTAATTTTCACACCTTCATAGGTAATGGCTGTATTTTTTGATAAAATAGTAATGCCTCGTTCACGCTCAATATCATTTGAGTCCATGACACGTTCGGCAACTTCCTGATTGGCGCGGAATACACCGCTTTGTTTCAATAATTCATCCACTAAGGTTGTCTTGCCATGATCGACGTGTGCGATGATGGCGATGTTTCTGATATCGTCTCTTGTTGTTTTCATAGAAACCTCCATTCATTCATGCAAAAACCACAAAATCGTATTATAGCACGATTTTTTTTGTGTGGCAAGTTCGGGCGTAAAACGCTTAACAAAATGCTAGGTTTTTTTGTTTTTTTATGGTAAAATAGAATTCATATAAAAAAGGAGGTGCTCTTGTGGGGCTGAAAAGGAAGAAGCGGTTACTGGGAATTTTGATTTTTTCTCTTGTTATTGGCATGATGGGAAGTGCCGGTGGAGAAGCTGAGGCTAAGAAAAAGATTATTCTAAATAAGAAAAAAGCCGTGATTTATGTTGGCGGTCAACTTCGCCTAAAAGTAAAGGGAACAAAGAAAAAGGTGAAGTGGTCTTCAAAGGAGAAAAAGATTGCGACAGTTTCAAAAAAAGGAGTTGTTAAGGGAAAACGTGCCGGTAAGACAAAGATTACGGCAAAAGTAAAAGGAAAGAAACTTGTCTGCAGACTGACTGTGAAGGCGAAGAAAAAAAGAGTTATTACTACGGCAGAGGCAACACCACAGGGAGAAAAGAAACCTGCACCACAGGTGACGCAGACGCCGGGAGGAACCGATAAGCCTTCTGCTTCCCCTGCGATAGAGCCGGTAGTGACGCCAACCGCTGTGCCAACGCCAACACCGGTTGATACTTCAAAACCGGAACCGGTATTTTCAAAAGAAAGCGGAAGTTATGATAAATCATTTGAACTATCTTTGCATGCGCCAAAGGGAAGCAAAATCTATTATACGACAGATGGCAGTGAGCCGGATGTCAGTAGTGTGGGCGGCAGTGTAAAAGATACCATACCGGCAAAACTTCCGACCAATGAGTATAAGCAGGCAATTACAGTGAAAAATCGGGATAATGATGAAAACAGGCTTTGCTCGAAAGTCAATATTCCATATATGTATGACCCAACAGATTATTATAATAATGGGCCATTTTATCCGGAAGTCAGTGCAGTTCCGAAAGCAACCATCATTCGCGCAATGGCAGTGGATGAAAAGGGTAATACGAGTAAGACGGTGACAAAAACTTATTTTGTAGATAAGAATTTGGCAGAGGTTTATAAGAATGCTTCTGTGATTTCCGTTGTCACGGATCCGGATAATCTTCTTAGTAAAGAAAGAGGAATCTACCGTTATGGCAACTGGGAAAACAGTGGTGCTGAATGGGAGAGACCGGCGGCAGTGACGTATTTTGAGGAAGATGGCACGATACCGTTTGAGACGACGATGGGGATGCGGATTCATGGCAATTATACACGCCGCTGGGGGCAGAAGAGTCTGCGGTTTTATTTCCGTGAAGAATTAGGACTGAAAAATCTCAAAGGCTATCAGTTGATTCCGGGAGCTGTCAATGCGGACGGAAAGCCGACGAAAAAGTATAAACGTTTTATCTTGAGAAATGGCGGTAACGAATATGCCTACAGTAAAATGCAGGATGTCTTTATCCAGAGTCTTGTGAGTGACCGTGCATTTACGACGCAGAGTTCACGCCCATGCGTTTTATTCTTAAACGGTGAGTACTGGGGACTTTATAATCTGATGGAACGCTATTCCGATAATTATTTGGAGGAAGAGTTTGGCGTTGATAAAGATAATGTGGTTGTGATAAAAAATGATGAACTTGATGAGGGAAAAGAAGAAGATTTCGCTCTCTATGAACAACTGCAGGCAATGGCAGACCTTGACATGTCTTTGACCGATAATTATGAGAAATTTAAGAAAATGGTGGATATACAGAGTTATCTTGACTATTATGCGACTGAGATTTATATTGGTAACAAGGACTGGCCGGATAATAATGTGCAGTTATGGCGGACCAGAGAGGATGACGGCAGTGATTATGGCGATACGAAGTGGCGTTATATGCTCTACGACACCGAATACTCGATGAATTTGTGGGGACAGGATAATAACGGAAATACGAATCGTCTGCAGGAAGCAAGAAATAAGGATGCATTATTTGATGCACTCTGTAAAAATGACTCCTTTAAACAGTCACTTGCCGATACGCTGATGGATTTGGCAGATAAAAACTTTAAGTCAGCCGATGCTGCAAAGAAATTAGATGCCATGGCAGCCGTCTACCGCCCGTTGATGGAGCAGTATAAAAAGCGTTTTGGCAACGGTGATGTGGACAGCCGGGTAAGGGATATGAAGAGTTTTATGGCAAATCGAAAAAGCCAGATAAAAAAGCATATTCAGGAATCCCTTTCAATTACAGTAAAATAATAAAAAGAATGGAGAACAAGGATGGAACCGGAAATTACAGATATTTTTGACCGTATTATGAATTGGAAGTTGCTTCGATTTATGTGGCCTTTTTATAAAAAAAATAAGGACAAGCTTTTATATTTGTTTTTTGGAGGATGTACAACACTTGTTAATCTTGTGATTACATATGGATTGTGGTATGGCCTGAAGTGGGAACAGTGGTATGCCGGGAAATTTGCACTGGGCACGTTCCTTGGAAATTTAATTGGAATTGTGTCTGCTATTTTGTTTGCCTACGTGACAAATAAAAAGTTTGTATTTGCGTCGAAAACAACAGGAATGAAAGAACTTTTGGTTGAATTTATTAAGTTTGTTGGCGGTCGTGTGTCCACTTTGATTATTGAACTGGGTGGTGTTCAACTTGCTGTAATATTGTTCCCTGATTCTAATACACTTTTGTTTGTGGCGAAACTTTTGACTCAGGTTTTAGTTATTATAATTAATTATTTTATCAGCAAATTATTTGTGTTTAAGGGAACAAAAGAGGCATCTTTTGACAATCAAGACTAAATTTTGATTTGAATTTGTCCGATATACAGATTACGGATGCGAATGTTTATTTTAGAATCAGATTTTAGATAGATGATATAGAAAGGTATGGTTATGGATATGAGACGAGTAAAAAAAAGAATTGGTATATCAGCAGCGGCTGTTTTTGTGACGGTGGTTATTTTTGCCGTCTTTTTATACAGCAAGCAGTATAGCCATGCAGCAGATGAAATATTTATTACCTATAATGACCAGCAGTTAAACCCTGAGGAAACACTGCAGATGACTTCAGGAAGTATTCCGCTTGTGTTAAAAACAACAGGAACCGCCTATGATGAGGATAAGTATATTGTTGAGTGGTCTTTTTCAGATAGTGCGGCAACTAGATTTGCAACACTTGAACAAAGTTCTACTAATAAGATGGTAGCGACAGTACGAGCAGTTTCGCCCGGACTTGTAACGGTTATTGCAACGGTGAAAGACAGCATGAATGGTAATGCAGTTCTTGGAAGTGCTACGTGTAACATTAATGTTATGTTTGCTATTGATACATCGAAAGATGCAAATTTATACCGTTTTGTGAATGAATCAGATACAGAGCGTTCTCTTGTTATGTATGCGGATGACAGCCCGGTTCAGTTAGGCTTAAGTTTTGGCGATGCGAAGGATGCTCAGTGGATTAGTTCGAATGATGAAGTGGTTAAGGTAGAAAAGAACACCGGTATTGTGACTCCGGTTGGTGCCGGACGAACACAGATTACAGCCAGCTATACGCCGAAAGGTGAAAGTGATACCTATACGGCACTATTGAATGTGTATGTAAAACCTAAAATTTCGCTTACTAAAGGCAGTGGGTATACAAATTCATTGGTTAATCAGAAGATTTCTTCCGGAACGAATATTTACACGGATACAGTATTTACCAGTAACACACAGGCAATACGAAACAAGATTATCTGGGTGGTGAAGAAAGATGATGGTAAAGGTAATCCTCAGGTATTGGCAGACTCACTTGGACGAGAATCGGATGTTATTCAGGTTACTCCTTCCGGTATGTATGAAAACGAGTTGAAGATTCAAGGAACGGCAGGGAAGTATGTAATTGAATTTTATACAAATGGAACCTACTTGAGTGAGAGCAATCATACGGATGCATATGATCCAACGGTTATTACGTTTACACTTACCGCCGGAATTGGTGACAAAGAAGAAACATTAGGACCGGGAGATTCCATAAACCTGGCAGATGCTTTTGGCATGACGCGAGAGGATTTTGTTAAGTATTTTGTATCCAATAACTGGACGAAAGATGGTGGCTCAATTTATAATTATGCAACTTACGATAGTGCAACAAGCGAGCTTCAGGTAAAAACTACAGTTTCCGAAGGTGTATTAATTGATTCTGTAAATGTGAAACCGGCGTATAAAAAGCAAGTGGCAGAGCTGCTTGGGCTGGACGGCGAGGATAAAGATGTTCTTGCCAATATGCCAATGACATTTAAGGTAACAATCACATTACAGGATCGCATGCATTTAAATCGTACGGAACTTACACTTTCCGAAAAAGAAGAATTTTTGCTGGTTGCTACATATAATGGTGCTTATGATGGAACTGTAAAATTTGAAAGTACGGATCCGTCTTGTGTTAAAGTTGATGATAATGGTTTAGTGACGGCAGTAAAGAATACAAAAGGCGATGTTAAGATAATAGCATCTTTGACAAACTCAGTTGGTAAGACTATTCGCGCAGAGTGTCTTGTTGTGGTACAGGCTGCATTGAAATCATTTACACTTGAACCAAATGTGACGGAAATGACAATGAATGTAGGAGATGTACAGACAATTAAGGCGATTATCAACCAGTCAATTAAGAATCCGCCGTTGTCATGGACCTGTTCTACTGTAAATTAGAAGATTTTTACGGTGATGCCGTCAGATGATAGAAAGAGTGCGGTTATTACAGCAGTGGGAACGGGTGTGGCAGATTTAGAAGTCACAAACACTGTGAATCCAAGTGATAAGAAGACGATCCGTATTACAGTCCGATCAGCAATACAGGCAATTTCCCTGAAACAGACAGAATTGACTGTGCCGCGTTATAAAGATGGCTATAATATGGGGAAAAACGATGTGTCATACACGCCGGCAAATGCAACGGATACAGAACTTGTATGGACTAGTTCGGACCCGGGAATTGCTACCGTGGATGATGATGGATATATTACTTTTGTAAATGCCGGGGTGACGTTGATTACCGTCAGACCGGTAAATAATCCAAATGGTGTTATGGCTTCCTGCTTGTTAACGATATTAGGTTCAGCAGATAAGGTTATTTTAAGCGAGAATGAACTTACAATGAATGTAGGGGATACAAAAGATGTGAAACTTGATTTTGAGCCTATTAATACGACAGCAGAGTTAACATGGACGCCAACGGGTGAGTATAAAGATTGTGTTACGATGCTTCCCTATGATGAAGAACGAAGAATTGCTTCGTTCCAGGCAAAATCACCGGGAGTAGTCTATTTTAACATTACATCTCCGCAGACCGGAACGGAAGTGTTAAAGATTACAGTGAAACAGCCTTCGACAGCATTGAGTGTGACACCAAAGGAGTTAACGGTAAGAACGGGTGACAGTGCTGATTTAAAGGCAGTATTTACACCGGCAAATTCGACAGACACTATTATATGGAAAAGTTACAATAATAGTGTGGCAACGGTAGATGTGAATGGACGTGTTACAGGAGCAAAGGCAGGAACAACATTTATTGAGGCCAGAGCCTACAATGGAAAAACAGCAGGACCAATGACTGTTATTATGGTTACTGTGCAGGATGGTGTGAAAGGAGTTTCCTTAGACTCATCAGAAAAGACGGTTCGTGTGGACAGTTCCGTTACACTGATACCTATTTTTAATCCGGCAACTGCTTTTAATAAGGCGATGACGTGGAAGGCTTCAAATAGTAATGTTAAAATTGAGGCGGTTGGTATTTCCAATCTGAAAGTAACCGGTGTAAAAGCCGGTACGGCGATGGTAACCGGTACGACGACAGATGGTGGATTTTCTGTATCCTGTTTGATTACGATTCTGCCAAAATGGAAAGAAAATGATACGAAGGTGACGGTATCGCCGAAAACCAAATATTTGGCTAAAGGCAAGTCATTCTATGTGACAGCCACAGTTACCGGCTCAAGTAATAAAAAGGTAAAATGGACGAGCAGCAAAAAATCAGTTGCAACCGTGACTTCCGGCGGTAAGGTAAAGGCAAAGAAATTAGGAACGACTTATATCAAAGCGACAGCGAAGGATGGTTCCGGTGCGTACGCCAGATGTAAAGTGCGTGTTGTTCGTAAAGTGAAAAAAATTAAACTGAACCGCTATTCGGGCAGACTGCTTGTTGGAAGTACGTTGAAACTGAAAGCAACTGTTCTTCCGAAAAATGCGACGATTAAGTCCGTGAAGTGGACGACGAATAAAAAATCGATTGCAACAGTCAGCAGTACCGGACGAGTATTGGGAACCGGCGAGGGTATTGTAAAGATTAAAGCTTCGGCAAAAGATGGTTCCGGTAAGTCAGCAACTTGCATACTTCATGTTGTTGAGCCGATTGAGGCAACGGGAATTACTGTGGCAAACAGCCAGATTACCGTGGCGAAAGGAAAGATTGCCCAGTCCGGCATTACCTTAAATCCGGTCAATTCGACGACGAAGATTAAATATCACTCCGATAATCCGAGAGTGGCAACCGTAAATAAATATGGTAAGATTAAGACCAAACGTGCCGGAGAGGCTACGATTTACGGAACGACTTCGACCGGACTGTATGGTTATTGTGATGTATTGGTTGTAGATTTAAACCGCAAGGCAGTAACTCTTCGTCCATACGATACCGAACAGCTTCATGTAAATGAGATTAGTACCGGTGTAACATGGTATTCAAGAGATATTAACATTGCAACCGTATCATCGACCGGACTTGTTACCGGACGTAAGAGAGGTATAACAACGATTTATGCGGTTGTCAACGGTGTAAAACTCGGATGCCGCGTGAACGTTACAAAATTAAAGTAGTGGAATGGGAGGAGACTATTGTTAGTAAATTTACATGTAAAAAACTTTGCGATAATAGACGAGATTGATGTTGATTTTTCTTCCGGGTTAAATATTCTTACCGGAGAGACGGGAGCCGGCAAATCGATTTTGATTGGCTCTATCGGCATCGCGCTCGGCGCAAGGGTTTCGCAGGAAATTATAGGAAAGCATGGCGACTCTGCGATGGTGGAGACTGTTTTCCAGATTGAAGATGAAGAGACAAAAGAGAAATTATCAAGATTAGGTGTAGACCCGGACGAAGGACAGATTGTCATTTCCCGCCGTATTACGGGAAGCCGGAGTGTAAACCGAATTAATGGTGAAAATGTATCGGTCAGTGTGATTCGCCAGGTGGCTGCCCTCTGCATTGACATTCATGGACAGCATGAAAACCAGTCATTATTGCAGAAGGATAAACATTTAGCAATTGTAGATGAGTTTGCCACCAAACAGTGTGTCGCTCTGAAACAAGAGATTGCTGCTTTATACCGTGAATATACAGCGCTGAAAAAACAGTGGCAGGATGAAGATGTGTCAGATGAGGAGCGTGCGAGAGAACTTAGTTTTCTGGAATACGAAAAACAGGAAATTGAGCAGGCATCTTTACAAGCCGGTGAAAAGGAATGCGCCTCATCCACAGTGCCGAAGAAGTGGAAGAAGCATACCGCAGAGCATCCGGCGCTGAGACAATTGTGGAATCGCTTGGTCTGGTACACCGTTTGACAAGTGATACGGCCGCGGGAGCTGTGAGCCATGCGTTGCAGAGTATGCAGCGGATTACAGGCTTTGGTGATGAAATTCGGAACTTGCAGGAAGAACTTTTGCAGATTGAAGGACTTTTAGATGATTTTAATCATGAAACAGCGGATTATATGCAGGACTTTTCTTTCGATGCCAATGAGTTTTCGGATTTAGAGAAAAGACTCGATACGATTCACAATTTGCAGGCGAAATACGGAAGTACCTATGAAGAAATACTTTCGCATTTGGAAGAAGTAGAGGATAAACTGCAAAAACTTGCAGATTTTGAACAGTATAAGGAGAAACTTCTTGCTAAAATAAAGGAATATGAGTCGGATTTGACAAAGAAATGTGAGCAGTTATCAAAAGAAAGGAAAGCGCTTCCATTCTTCAGGAAAAGATTAAAGCTGCTTTATCAGATTTAAATTTTGCCTATGTAGATTTTGAAATTTCATGGAGCCGCAAAGATACATTTGGTGCGGATGGATGGGATGAAGCTGAATTTTTGATTGCAACGAATCCGGGCGAGCCAAAGAAAAGCCTCGGAAAAATCGCATCCGGCGGTGAGTTGTCCCGTATTATGCTGGCAATTAAATCGGTTTTTGCCGAAAAAGACCATATTGAGACCTTGATTTTTGATGAAATTGATGCCGGAATCAGTGGACGTACGGCACAGAAGGTTTCGGAAAAACTGAAACTTTTAAGTAAAAGCCACCAGATTCTATGCATTACTCATCTGGCACAGATTGCGGCAATGGCAGATACCCATTTTTTGATTGAAAAGATGGTTGATGAAAATCATTCGGAGACAGTGATTCGTCCGTTGGATAAGTCGCAGAGTGAACAGGAATTGGCACGTATTCTTGGCGGTGTTGAGATTACAGAGTCGGTACTTGAAAATGCGAGAGAGATGAAAGCGTTAGCAAACCAAAAAAGTTCAGATAGTTTTCAGAATTAGAAAAATAGAAGTTGGCTATACTAAACAGAAGGAACCAAAACAATAGTAAGTTTTGTACCTTCTGTTTTTTTATTTTGCCGATTATGGGAGGAATAAGTATGAGAAAAAAAGTTCGTTTTTTGCTGGCTGGATTATTAGTGGCTGATGTATTATTGATTGGATATTTGATGTATGATTATATTCAAAATAAAATTCCTGATTCTGTTTTGACTTACGTCGGGGAAAAACAGGAACTGGACCTGCCGGCGTTTTTTAAGACCGAGCAAAGTGTTCCGGCTCTGCATGTGCAAAATCAGGGTGGCAGTTTTTCTATGAAGTCAAACCGGTTAGGAAGTTATGAGGTATCGGTCCGCTTATTTGGTGTGCTGCCGGTAAAGAGGATGGACGTTAAAGTTGTGAAAAGGAAAAAGGTATTTCCGAGTGGAGAGCCAATTGGTATTTATGTGGAGACGAATGGGCTGCTAGTTCTAGACACAACTGAGGTTCCGGCAAAAGATGGGCTTACTTATGCGCCCGGTGAAAATTTGTTAAAGCCGGGGGATTATATTTTGGAGTGGAATCAGAAAAAGGTTGCTACGATTCAAAGTTTAAACCGTGAAATTCAGGGGACAAAAGATAAAAAGGTTACGGTTTTAATACGCCGAAACGGAGAAAAGATAAAAATTGCCATGCGTCCGGTGCTTTCATCAGATGGCACATATAAAATCGGAACATGGGTACGGGAGGATACACAGGGAATCGGCACGCTTACTTATGTAACGAAAACCGGTGAATTTGGTACACTTGGACATGGAATTACTGATGTTGATACCGGGACGCTGTTGAATTTACACGGGGGTGAATTGTTTCAGACGCAGATTGTCGATATTATGAAGGGGGAGAAAGGAAATCCGGGAGAACTGCAGGGATATATCAATATGATTGCAAAAAATACGATAGGAAAAATCAAAAAGAATACGGAGCAGGGTGTGTTTGGCGAGATGAAAGAGGAGCGTGTGTCCGCCTATTCCGGAAAGGCGTATGAAGTTGGCAGAAAACAAGAGATTGAAGCCGGAAAGGCGTATCTGTATGCGAATCTTGAAGGCAGGGCGAGGATGTATGAAATTGAAATTGAAGATATAAAAATTAATGCAAGGGATAATAAGAGTATGGAAATCAGGGTGACGGATAAAAGGCTTTTAAAACTGACAGGAGGGATTGTGCAGGGGATGAGTGGCTCGCCAATTATACAAAAGGACAAAATTGTTGGGGCTGTTACGCATGTCTTTGTCGATGACCCGACAAGAGGTTATGGAATTTTTATTGAGGAGATGCTGGAACATTAAATTAAAAAGCAGATTGGAAAATGTTCGTGTTAAAGATATAATGAGTATAAATA